>Ga0306921_10000488_pt1 | contig 34938 bp, 31 predicted proteins | sample sta12Cox44000080_FD_203760 | JGI IMG/M metagenome (GOLD analysis project Ga0306921, IMG submission 203760) | Lab enrichment of tropical soil microbial communities from Luquillo Experimental Forest, Puerto Rico - statoxic.12C.oxic.44.000.080 (v2)... | ecosystem: Environmental > Terrestrial >... | reverse complement strand
AAACTTTGGAACAAATCATATTCGACATTAGTTGAGACGCGACACCTCGCGCGGCGGGCCGGAGAGATTAATGACAATCAACGTCATCCGCCGTGCGGCCCTCATAGCCCTTGCGAGTTGCGCCGCTTTTCCGGGATACGCCGAGCCAGGCAAGGCCCAGAGCGGGGAATTTGTGACGCTCGACAAGCCCGCCGTCTTCGAGATGAATCCCAATACGGGAAGCCTGAAGGAAAGCGTGCAGAAGGGCCAGCAACTGGTCTGGCATCCGAAAGACAAGCCGAACGAAGGCCGATTTCAAATTACGAATATCTCCGTAGCATTCCTTCGCGAGCAAAGCGGGGGTCAAGTGAAGATGACTTTTAGCGGCAACGTGTCCTCTCTCGGTTATCGCACCGCGGAGGACGCAAAGCTCAACGTCATCGTTCGCGCCAAAGGCGGCGCATCGCTGCACTCCTGGAGCTTGGATATTTCAGTCAAGTGTGAGGACAAAGATCGGCCGCTGACGCCGCTCACCCATGACGTGCCGAACGACGTCGCTGCGAACGTGTTCGCCAACGTCGGCACCGTCGAAGTTGCCGAGCCGGCCGAGCCGAATTATCGCGGGGTGAGTGTCCAGCGCTGCAGTTCCTAAGCTAATCGTCACCCTCGTCTCTTCCGCTCCAAATGCCGACGCGGGTCGAGCGCGCCTGCTGCTCGAGCGCCCGCAACTCCGCTGTTGCATTCGCGCTCGCTCGGCCGCCGCCGTTGAACAGCACGACGCGGGAGAGATCCTGATCCTCGACGCGACAGCGGTAGTCACTGCCGCTGCCGGTCGGCTCGCATGCCACTTCCCGGTTTGCGAGATACCGCCTGAACTCGCGCACGGCCCGGCCGCGGACACCCTCGACGCCGAACAACCGCACCACGCGTCCTTCGATCTCCAACGTCCCGGTATTTTGCACCATGGGCACGCCGCGAATGACGGGCGCGCTCGGTTCCGGCTTGGCCTCGCCCGCTGCGAAGGCCGACAGCGCCACCATTCGCGGTTGCGTGCGGGCGGCCTTGGCCCGAACGGCGGCCGACTGGGTGACGAATTCGTTCCAAATGCGCGCCGGCAGGTCGCCGCCGGTGACGCCTCGCGTGGGACTGTTGTCGTCGTTGCCAACCCACACGCCCACGACGATATCGTCGGTGAATCCGATGAACCATGCGTCCTTATGACTCTGGCTCGTCCCGGTCTTTCCCTCGACCGGACCGTTGATCCTTGCCGCGCGACCCGTGCCCTCGCGCACCACGCTTGCCAGCACATCGTGAATGGCTGCACGCGCCGCCGGGTTGCTTGCCGGCTGAAGCTGCGATTTTTGCCGCGTGAACAGGACGCGATCGCCGTTGCGAACGGCGCGGACCGCGTAGGGCTCGACGCTTTCCGCGTCGGCCGCGATCGCCGCAAAGGCGCGCGTCATCTCCAGCAGGGTGACTTCGCCGGCGCCGAGCGCCAGACTCGGCACCGCGGGCAGTTCTGATTGCACGCCGAGCTTACGCGCCGTGTCGATCACCGCCTGGATGCCGACGGCATCGGCAAGCTGAACCGCCACCGAGTTGAGCGAATGCGCAAAGGCCGTGCGTAGCGTCACGAGGCCGCGGAAGCGGCCGCCGTAGTTCTCCGGCTCCCAATTGCCGATCTGCACCGGCCGATCGACTGCCGTCGTCTGCGGGTCGAGGCCTTTCTGAAAAGCGGTGAGGTAGACGAAAAGCTTGAACAGCGAGCCGGGCTGCCGCTTGGCCTGGGTGGCGCGGTTGAATTGGCTTTCGTTGTAGTCGCGCCCGCCTACCATGGCGAGAAGGGCGCCATCCGGCGCCATCGCGACGAGGGCCGCCTGGCCGACTCGCTTGGCGCGCCCTTCCGCCTTGAGCCGGCGCGCGATCACGGTCTCGGCGATGCTCTGCAGATCGAGGTTGAGGGTGGAGCGCACGGTCAAATCCGCGGATCCGGAGCCGACGAGCTGCTTCACGTCGCCGCCGAGCGCGTCGACGAAATAGTTCGTTCCCGGCGGGTTCTCCGGCGGCACCCGCAAGGTGGCGGGATGCTGCCGCGCCGCATCCGCCTGCTGACGAGAGATCGCGCCGGTCCCCACCATGGCGTTGAGCACCAGCGCCGCGCGCTGCCGCGCTTCCTCGAGATGGCGGGTGGGTGCAAGCGCCGAAGGCGCGCGCACCAGGCCCGCGAGCATCGCCGCCTCGCTCAACGACAACTCTTTCGCGGTCTTGCCGAAGTAGCGCTTGGCCGCGGCGTCCACGCCGTAGACGCCGGCGCCGAAATAGGCGGTGTTGAGATAGCGTGACAAAATCTCTTCCTTGCCCAGTCTGCGCTCCATCCACAGCGCCAGGATCGCCTCCTGGACCTTGCGCTTGATGGTGCGCTCCGGCGAGAGATAGGTCATGCGCGCGAGCTGCTGGGTAATCGTGCTGCCGCCTTCGCGCGCGGCCCCCGAGCGAATGTTGCGAACCAACGCGCGCAACATCGACGGCAGATAAAACCCGCGGTGCTCATAAAAGTGGCGATCCTCGATAGCGATGATCGCGCGCGACAGGTTGGCGGGAATGTCTTGCGCCGACAACTTGTCGCCCTTGAACACGCCGCGCGTGGCGAAGACTTGCCCGTCGGCCGCCTGGACGATGAGCGCGCTCGGCGTCGGTTCGATCACCAGCCCGCCGTTCTCCGGCAGGGTCGCCATGCAGTAGGCGACATATGCGACCGGCAGGATGACGATCGAAGCGAGCAGGGCGGCGACGAGATGCACCGGCCGCGGCTGGAGGGCGCGCAACGCGACCGATCGCCAACGGCTTCGAACCTTACCAAAGTCCGCCCCGAACCGGGATGCGGTGCTCATCGCGTCAATCTCAGCGCGGAGGCGGCGGGTCTACCCATCCGCGGCGTCGGGGAGGATCGAGCCGGAAAATTCCCGAGCCCGCGCGAGGGGCGGCAGTATTGGGGCTGCGCACCGCGCCGCTTGCGCCGTAAGCGTCGGTATCCGCCGGACCGACGCTGTCGCCGCGGCCGCTCCAATAAAAATCTCGACGGTGGCGATAACGCCAGCGAGCCGTGTCGATGCCGCTATTCGTGTGCAGGAAAGTGCCGGACGGAACGGCGATGCGCGGGGATGCGGCGGCCTGCGCCGCCGAGCATCCAAGAAAAATGGCAGCCGCACAGACAATTTGGCGTGCGCGCATGAGTCCCCTCGCGGGCCGACACAGGAAAGAACGCGAAGGGTGGGAACTATGTTCCAGGCGCGGGGGCGGCTGCGGGTCGCAGCGCCGCTCACATCTTGGGCGGGTGCGCGCGGATGACCGCTTCGTTGACGGCCGTGCCCCAACCTGGGCCGTCCGGGAGGAGAAGCTCGCCGTTGTCGATCACGTAGGGCTTGGTGAGGAGCTTGGCTTTCCACGGCACCTCGTCGACGTCGAACTCCATGATGCGGAAATTGGGTATAGCCGCGCAGAAATGCGCGCTCATGATATTGGCCAGTGGACCGTTGAAATTATGCGAGGCAACGTTGAGTTCGTAGGCGTCGGCCATCACGGCCATCCGCGTCGCCTCGATGAGCCCATTCCATTGCGCGTCGATGATGGCGACGTCGACCGCGTAATTTTCAAGGTATGGCTTGAGATTGCGGCGGCCGAGGATCGTCTCGAGCGAAGCGATCGGCGTGGTCGTCGATTGCCGGATCAGACTGAGCGCCTTGGGCTCGAACAGATCCATCTCCAGCCAGAGCAAATCGAACGGCTCCACTGCCTTGGCGATGCGCCGCAGCCCCTCGGGCTTGTAGTTGAAGTTGAGATCGAGCAGGAGCCGCACGCCTTTGCCTGCGCCTTCGCGCAAAGCGGCGAGCTGATCGACGAGCGCCGCGAGCACGTCGTCGTCGAGGTTGAGCTCGGGATGTCCGGCGCCGGCGCCGGCCATGCCGGGAGCGAACTGCCGCCCGCCCCTGGCGTCGAACAGCAGCACGTTGGTCTTGAGCGCCTTGAAGCCGCGCTCGCCCGCCTCGCGCGCGGCCGCCTTGAGGTCGTCGAGCGTGCGCACCGCCGGCCGATCGATGACTTTGCCGTCGAAAAGCTCGGCACAACGGGCGCGCAGCACGCCGCAGCGCGACCAGTAGACCGGCATGCGGTCGCGCACTGCCCCGCCGAGAAGCTCGTAGACCGGAACGCCCAGCGCCTTACCCTTGATGTCGAGGCACGCATTCTCGATGGCGGCGATGGCATGGGAGCTGAGCCCGCCCGCGGTCGACCTCGAGCCGGCGTAGAGCGCCGCGTCGATGCGCCCGAGCGCGCATGGGTCCTCGCCGATCAGCGTGGCACCGAGGCCGTGGATCAGGGCAGTCATGCCCTTGCGGCGGCTCTCGTTGAACTCCGACCAGCCGGTGAGGCCTTCGTCGGTGGTGATCTTCAGGAAGGAATAGGTGTCCCAGCCGGCGTCGGCGTGGAAATCCTCGAGCTTGACGATCTTCATCCGTTGCCTCGCGGTGGCGTTTCGTCACGCGTGCGACGCTGACAAGGCAGACGAAATTGTGCCATGGTTCGCGAGCGACACCAACCGCAGGCCGAATTGCCGCATGCGCTATCTCGGGGACAGTCTGCGTGGGAGCCTGGCGGCGCTGGCGGCCGTGCTGCTGCTTGTTCCTTGCGCGCTCGCCCAAGTCAGCAGCCAGGTCAGCAGCGTCGCCGAGGTTGCCAACTATCAGGGCTCCGACCGCGAGCAGCGGCTCATTGAGGGCGCCAAGCGGGAAAAGGAGCTGACCTTCTACTCCTCGATACCACCCGACGATATTGCTGCCTTGGTCGCGGGCTTCGACAAGAAATACGGCGTGAAGGTCAAGGTTTGGCGCGCGGATTCGGAAGGCTTCCTGCAACGCATCGTGAGCGAGGCCAGGGCGCGGCGCTTCGAGGTCGACGTCATGGCGGGGTCGAGCTCGGCGCTCGAGCCGCTCTATCGCGAGAATCTGCTGCAGGAGGTCAAATCGCCAAACCTCGCCGGCATCATTCCCCAAGCCATCGCTCCGCACCGGCAGTGGGTGGCGGTCTATCTGAGCACCTTCGTTCAGGCCTACAACACCGACCTGGTCCGCAAAGAGAGCCTCCCCAAGACCTTTTACGATCTGCTGCGGCCGCAGTGGAAGGACAAGCTCGGCATCGAAGCGGAGGATTTCGATTGGTTCGCGCAGGTGGTCATGAACATTGGCGAAGCGCAAGGATTGCGGCTGTTCCGCGACATCGTAGCCTCGAACGGAATTTCCGTGCGCAAGGGCCACAGCCTCCTCACCAACCTCGTGGTGGCGGGCGAAGTGCCGCTGGCGCTCTCGGCCTACGGCTTTTTGGCCGAGCAGGCCAAGCGCCGAGGCGCCCCGCTCGATTGGTTCGTGATTCCGCCGACGATCGCCCGCGCGACGTCCGAGGGGCTCGCACGAAATGCGCCGCATCCCCATGCGGCGGTGCTGTTCTTCGATTTCCTGATCGGGGAGGAGGGTCAGCAGATCCTGGCGAGCCGGCAATTCGTCCCCGTGAGCCGAACGATCGAGACGCCTCTCAACAAAGGTCCGATCCAGCTGATCGACTCCGCCGCGATGCTGGACCAAGCGCGCAAGTGGCAGGACCTCTTTCAGAAGACGATCATCGCCCCGTCACGGTGATGAGACGCAGGCCATAACGCCGGTGGGTTGAAGCCATGCGCTACATCGATGCCTTCAACCATTTCTTTCCCAAGCGCATCTTTGAATTGATGCTGCAATCGCCGGCGGGACAGAAGGATCTCGGCAAACGCATGCGGGGGATTCCGGCGCTCTACGACGTCGAGGAACGGCTGCGCGTCGTCGATTCCTTTCCCGATTACACGCAGATCATCTGTCTGGGCATGCCGGCGATCGACCGGCTCACCGGGCCCGATCATTCGCCCGAATGGGCGCAGATCGGCAACGACGGGCTTGCCGAGCTGGTCGCGAAGTATCCCGACCGCTTCGTGGGCTACGCCGCCTCGCTGCCGATGAACGCGCCTGCCGCCGCCGCCAGGGAGGCCGAGCGCGTATTGTCGAACGGCGCCAACGCCGTCCAGCTCCACACCAACGTCGATGGCGCTCCGATCGATCAGGACCAGTTCCTCCCGATCTATGAGATCATCGAGAAGTCGGGCAAGCCGATCCTGCTGCATCCCATTCGCACGCGCGAAATGGCCGACTATCGCAGCGAGACGGTTTCGAAATACGAGATTTGCAGCGTGATTGGCTGGCCGTTCGAGACCGGCGCGGCGCTCGCCCGACTCGTCTTTTCCGGAATCATGGATCGGTTTCCCAATCTGAAGGTCATCTCGCACCATCTCGGCGGCATCATTCCTTACTTCGAAGGCCGCGTTGCGCACAGCTGGGATCAGCTGGGCGCGCGCACGTCGGACGAGGACTATTCACTCGTCCTCAAAAGGCTGAAAAAGCGGCCATTCGATTACTTCAAGGGCTTCTATGGCGACACCGCGCTCGCCGGCGCGCGCGCTCCGACGATTTGTGGGCTGTCGTTTTTCGGGGCGGATCACGTGCTGTTCGCCTCCGATTGTCCGTTCGACAAGGAGAAGGGCAGGGGTTACATCCGCTCCACGATCGCAGTGTTGGAGTCGCTCGATCTGTCGAAGGAGGACATGGAGAAGATCTGCCATCGCAACGCGCAAACCATGTTCGCACTGCGAAAGAGCTGAGCGATGCCGTTGAATGCGCCGACGCGCGCGATTAGCTTTGTAGGGGCAGCAGGAGGAAAGATGTTCGCGCGCTGGAGTGCGGCGGCGGTGCTGCTCACGGCATTGGCTGTGAGCCCCGCGCACGCGGACGCGGTGGCCAACTTCTACAAGGGCAGGCAGGTCAATCTGATCGTCGGCTACGGGCCGGGCGGCGGCTACGACATCTATGCGCGGCTCCTTGCCCGCCACTTCAGCCAGTTCATTCCAGGCCATCCGGCCGTGATCGTGCAAAACATGCCTGGCGCCGGCAGCATGCGCGCCGTCAATTACCTCTACAACGTCGCCCCGAAGGATGGCACGACCATCGGGACCTTTGCGCGTAATATGCCGCTCATCGGTCTTCTCGGCAGCAATGCAAACGCACAGTTCGATGCGCGCCGGTTCACGTGGCTCGGTTCCGCATCGAGCTTCGTCCACGACGCCTACATTCTGATCGTGCGCAAGGACGCGCCGGTTAAATCGATCGATGAGGCGCGCCGCAGCGACCTGCCGCCGCTGGTGCTCGGCGCTACCGCCGAAGGCGCGACGGGCAGCGACGTGCCGATCATCCTGCGCGACACGATCGGCCTGCACGTCAAGCAGGTGATGGGTTATCCGGACAGCGCCTCCATTTTCCTGGCGATGGAGCGCGGCGAGATTCATGGGCGGGTCGTCGACTTGTCGACGGTGAAATCGGTGAAGCCCGAGTGGCTCAAGCCGGACAGCGATTTTCGCGTGCTCGTTCAGTTCGCGCGCGCGACCCGCCATCCCGATTTCCCGGACGTACCGACGGCGCGCGAGCTGGCGAAAAACGAGGCGGCGCGCGCGCTGATCGAGCTTGCGGAGCTCCCTTACGCGCTGTCACGGCCGTTTGCCGCGCCGCCGGGCGTGCCGGCGGCTCGCGCCAAGGCGTTGCAGCGCGCGTTCATGGCGATGCAGGACGATCCGCAATATCTGGAAGATGCCGCCAAGATCAGCGTTGACGTGAGCCCGATCAGCGCCGAGGAGGTCGTGCGCGCGATCGACCGGATCGAAGTCGCGCCGCCGGAGCTTCTCGACTATGTGCGCAAGCTTCTGGGCCAGACCAGGGGCGGCGGGTAAGATCCCTGTCGCGAGCGGGACGGGGAGGGACCATGCAACGAAGCACCGAGAGAATTCTTACCACTCACGTCGGCAGCCTGCCGCGGCCCGCCGATTTGCTCGACGTCGTGCAGGCTAAGGAACAGGGCAAGCCTGTCGACGAGAAGACGCACGCCGCGCGGCTGCGCGGCGCGGTCGCCGAGATCGTCCGCAAGCAGATCGATCTCGGCATCGACGTCATCGACGACGGCGAATTCGGCAAGCCGAGCTTCGTCTCGTATGTCAACGAACGTCTCGGCGGCTTCGAGCTCGACAAGGAAATGCCGCGGCCGAGCCCGTGGGCGGGGTCGCGCGAGGCCAGATCCTTTCCGGAGTTCTACGGCGCTGGACACGTGGGCGCGCGGCAGAACCACATGGTCTGCACCGCACCCATCACCTATCGCGGTGTGGCGCAATTGCAAATCGACATCGACAATCTCAAGGCGGCGCTCAAGGGGGCCAAGCCGCAGGAAGCGTTCATGCCGGCGATTTCGCCGACCAGCGCGGCGGATTGGCAGCGCAACGCCTACTACAAAACCGAGGAGGAATATCTATTCGCCATCGCCGATGCGCTGCTCGAGGAGTACGAGGCGATCGTCAAGGCCGGCCTTCTGCTGCAGGTCGACGATCCGCATCTCGTCACCTACTGGATCAAGGAGCCCGATCTGACCCTCGAGCAGTTCCGCAAATGGGCGCAGCTGCGCGTCGAAGCCCTCAATCACGCGCTGCGCAACATTCCGCCGGAGAAAGTCCGCCACCACACCTGCTACGGCATCAACATGGGCCCGCGCGTGCACGATCTGGAGCTCAAGCACATCGTGGACCTCGTTCTCAAGATCCGAGCTGGCGCCTATTCATTCGAGGCCGCGAACCCGCGCCATGAGCACGAATGGAAAGTGTGGGAGAGCGCGAAATTGCCGGCGGGCAAGTCGCTCATTCCCGGCGTGATCAGCCATTCGACGGTTTTGGTCGAACATCCCGAGCTGGTGGCCGAACGCGTCTGCCGTTATGCCAAAGTGGTGGGACGCGAGAACGTCATCGCCGGCTCCGATTGCGGCTTCGCCACCTTCGCCGGCTCTAAGGAGGTGCATCCAAGCATCGTCTGGGCGAAATTCGAGTCGCTCGTTGAGGGCGCGAAAATCGCCAGCCAGCAGCTGTGGGGCGGACGCTGAGCCGGCGCCGGTTCGGGTCGCGTGGCGGACTGCGCACAAATCCAGGAGCATGCGATGGATGGGATGCAACATTCGCCGACGCGGCGAACGGCGATGGTCGGCGCAGGACTCGCAAGCGTGGCGCTGGGTGGAATGATCACGCCCGCGCAGGCGCAAATCGATCGCAAGACCTTCGTGCTGGTGCACGGCTCCTCGGCCGGAGGCTGGTGCTATCGGCGCGTCTCCGACATCTTGGAAAGCCGCGGGCACAAAGTGTTCGCGCCCACCCTGACCGGCCTCGGCGAGCGCTCGCACCTCATGAGCGGATTGATCACGCTCGATACTCACATCACCGACGTGGTCAATGTCATCCGCTGGGAGAATCTCGATAACTTCGTGCTGGTCGGACACTCCTACGGGGGCTGGATCATCTCGGGCGTGGCCGAACAGGTGGAGAAGAAAATCTCGTCGATTGTTTTTCTCGATGCGTTCATGCCGGAGAATGGACAGCGCGTGCTCGATACCAATTCTCCGCGCAGCCGCGCCGAGATCGAGGAGGCGGTAAGAAAGGCGGAAGTGTCGCGGCCCGCACCGCATCCTTCGGTTTGGAAGGTCAACGAGAAAGATCAGCCTTGGGTGCAGGAGAAATTCACCGCGCAGCCGATCGGCGTTGCCTTCACTCCGATCAAGTTGACCGGTGCCCGCGATCGCGTGCCGAAAAAGACCTACGTTCGCGCGACGGGTTACGACAATCAAAATTTCGAGAAGGCTTACGACGAGACGAAGGCCGATCCCTCCTGGCGCACGTTCGAAATGCCGTGCGGCCACGAAGTCATGATCGACATGCCGGAGCGGACCGCGGAGATTTTGCTGCAAGCGGCGTGAGGCGGCGACGACACGTCAGCCAGATCAGAGCGCGGATTCTTCGGTATCTGCGACCCTTTGCAGCGGCCGAGCGCGCGGGTGGCTCGGGCTTAGCCCAGCCAGCGCCTCCGCGAGATGCTCTCCGGTCAGGTCCAGCGTGACCGGCTCGAGCGCTGCGCTGCGCGCGCTCACGAAGCCGATGAGCTCGGCACCGGCATATCCGGCCGACCGCAGCGCGGCGACGCAACGCTCGGCTTGCGCGAACGGAACCGCCGCAAGCAACCCGCCCGCAGTTTGCGGATCGAACAGCAGCGGATAAAGCGGATGGCGTGACGCCGCGCCGAGATCCCTGATGGCGCGGCGCAAGCGCACATTCTGCGGCTGCAAGGACGAGAAGATGCCGAGCGCCACGGTCTCGCGCGCGCCCTCGAGCAACGGCACGCGCTCGATGGCGAGCGTCGCGTCGACCCCGGAGGCGCGCACCATCTCGATGAGATGCCCGAGAAGCCCGAACCCGGTGACATCGGTCGCGGCGTGCACGCCATGCCGACGCAGAATTTCGGCCGCCTTGCGATTCGATTGAACCATGTGGGCGATCGCCGCCATGACCCAGCGCGCCTTGGCCTTGCCGCGCATGTCGGCGGCCAGCAAGGTGCCGGTGCCCAGCGGCTTGGTCAGGATCAGCCCGTCTCCAGGCTCGAGCCCGCCTTTGCGCAACGCGGCGGCCGCCGGGACGAGCCCGTTGACGGCAAAGCCGAGCGCCAGCTCGGCGCCTTCGCTGGTGTGGCCGCCGACCAGCGCGCAGCCGGCGTCGCGCAGCACCTCGTTCGCGCCCGCCATCATGGCGGACAAATCCGCCTCGACCTTGCTCTCGAGCCCGTAGGGCACGGTGGCGATGGCCAGGGCCGTCTGCGGTTCGCCGCCCATGGCGTAGACGTCGCCGAGCGCGTGGTTGGCCGCGATCTTACCCAAGGTGTAGGGGTCATCGACGATGGCGCGGAAATAGTCGACGGTCTGCAGCGAGAGCTCTTTGCCGCCGACGTCGACGAGCGCCGCGTCATCGGGCGCCTCGAGCCCCACGACCACGTCAGGTCGCACGGCAGGCTCGATGCCTGACAGCGCGCGCGTGAGCACGGTGGCACCGACCTTTGCGCCGCAGCCGCCGCAACGCATGGCGATGGCGGAAATTTCCTTGAGCGCGTCGCGGTCGGCCAGCGGCGGCAGCGCCGTTGTGGGCTGCTTCATCTCCGGCAGCTCGTTGTATTTGCGCATGAACCGCCGATCGATCCAATCCTTCCAGCGCCACACCCATGCGCCCTCGACGACGAGGCCGTTGCGCGTGCCCACCGCATAGCGTTCTCCGGTCGAGACGAGATAGAGCGCTTCACGTTGCGGCTTAAATCGCCGCAACGACCGGCCGGTGAGCGTGCGACGGATGTTGTCGGCAAGCTCGGGCCCTGCGCGCACCGCGTAGACACCCGACTTCGGCAACTCGCGGCCGGAAAACGCGATGGTATCGCCGGCCGCGAACACCTCGTCGCGGCCGGCAACGCGCAGCGTTTCATCGACCTGCAGAAAACCGCGCCCATCGAGCGGCAATCCCGCCTTTGCCAGCCAGCGCGCCGGCGCGGCTTGCGTGGTCCACAGAATCTCGTCCGCCGCGAGCGGACCATAGCCGGCAAGGATGAGCCGTCCGGCTTCCACCGCGGTGACGGGCACACCGGTGAGAACGGTGATCCCGCGTGCGGCCAGTATGGCGTGGAAGCGTGCGCGGAAGGCCGCGGGAAAACTCGGCAGGATGTTGGGAACATCGGAGACCAGCACGAACGACAATCCGCCGGCATCTAATCCGGCGTGCCTGACGGTTTGGCGCAAGCGGTGCTCGACTGCGAGCAGGAGCTCGACGCCGCCGGCGCCGGCGCCGACCAGCGCCACGGCGCTGCGCCCTTTGCGCGCGAGGACGCGCGCCTGCAGCGCCTCGAAGCGGCGCAGGAATCCGTCGATCGGCTTGACGGGGATGGCGTACTCGCTTGCGCCCGGCACGTCCGCGGTGTTCGGCGTGGAGCCGATATTGAGCGAAAGGAGATCGTAAGGGACCGGCGGGCGCGAGCGACAGATCACATGCCGGCCCTCGAGATCGATGTCGACCGCCTCATCCTGATAGAGCCGCGCCCCGGCAAATCGCGCGAGCGGGCCGGTATCGATATGTGCGTCGTCGAACCCGTAGAGGCCGGCGATGAGACCGGGCAGCATCCCGGAATAGGGTGTGTGCACCTCGCGGGTGATCAGCGTGAAGCGCACGCCCGGGATCGGCTTCATCCCGAACATGCGCAGCACCGTGACGTGCGAGTGGCCGGCGCCGACCAACACCACGTCCTTGAGCACGGGATGGGTTGCGGCTTTCATGCCACTCTCACCTCGCCGGCCGTCCAATGCGATAGGAACGCAAAATCGAACCGCATGGCATCACATCTTCGTCAGTTCCGAGACAGCCGCCGAATTGGCGGTTCCGCGCGTGCGCCTCTTCGGCCGACGGGCCGAACGAGATTTTGGCATGACCTCCCCAATGAGCTTTTTCCACTCAGTCTTTTCGCGCGCCGGTCGGAATAGGGGAGCGCGGCGCCTGATCGCGCGGGTGAGCCGCTTGCGAAATGCGGCATCGGTTTCGACGCGATGGAGCAGCTGCGTGAGCGCTTGCGTATCGCCGACCGGAAAATAGCCGGGATAGTCCCGTTCGAGCAGGCCGACCGAGCCGTCGATGCGCGTGGCCAATATGGGGACGCCCGCGGCGACGGCTTCCGAGATGACGTTTGCCCCGCCTTCGCTCAGCGACGACAGGACCATTGCCTGCGCGCGGGAGAGCAAGCGGCGCACATCCGCGCGCGGCCTGTCGCCGCGCCAGACATAGCGGGGATTGGCCGCCATTTCGGCTTTCGCCGCCGCCGCCCACTGCGGCGTCTCGGCGGCGCCGAGATGGACGATGCGAAGCCGCGAGGTTGCCGGCAAAAGTCGCGCGGCCTCGGCGGCGCGGAAGGGATCTTTCACCTCGCGCAGATGTCCGATCACGGCGACGTCGAAGTTGCTCGTGCGTCCCATACCGCGGCGACGCAACGGCGGCGCCGACTGATGCACGATTTGAACCTTGTCGCGAAACCGTGCCGGCACGCGTTCGCGCGCGAGCTCCTGCAGCGCGACGAGTCGGTCGGCGCCGGCGAGCGAGCGCAAGACCGGGCCCGGATCGCGATCGATATAGTCATAGATGTCGGTGCCGCTCAAACCCACGATCAGCGGCCGGTCGGGATAACGTTCGCGAAAGGTGCGGATGCTGTCGGCGCTGCGCCACGCGTGGAGAGCAATCATCAGGTCTGCGGCGGCTCCGTCGTAGCGAGATGCGATGTTAACGCGATGTCCGAGCTGGCGCAGGATCCGCGCCCAGCGCAGGCTCGTTGTCTGGTTTCCCGACCGTGACGATGAACGCGCCGGTGTGATAAGAACGATCTGCATGAACGAGGCTCTTATACACCGGCCCACGAGCGGCGCCACCGCCGACGAGCTTGCCGCTCAGCTCCGCGATGCGCGCACGTGCACCCGTCGCCTCACCGATGACCTATCGACGCAACAGTTGATGGGACCGATGCTGCCCATCGTCAATCCCATACTCTGGGAAATCGGGCACGTCGGCTGGTTCCACGAGTACTGGACGCTGCGTCATGCGCATGGACAAGCGCCGATTCTCGCGCGCGCCGACAACTTGTGGAATTCGAGCACGGTCGCGCATGCGACGCGATGGGATCTGGACTTGCCCGACCGCAACGGGGTGTTCGGATACATGGCCGATGTGCTTTCGCGGCAGGTCGACCGTCTCGGCGGCGGGATCGAACGTCCTGCCTCCTATTTCTACGACCTTTGCATCCGCCACGAAGATATGCACGACGAGGCGCTCGCCTATACGCGACAGACGCACGGATATGCGCGGCCGCAAGGGCTTGGAGACGCGGCGAAGCATGGGGCCGGCGCATGGGAAGGCGATGTCGACGTGCCCGGTGGTCGCTGGCAACTGGGCTCGACGCCCGCCGATGGTTTTGTCTTCGACAACGAGAAGTGGGGGCATGCGGTTGAGATCGCGCCATTCCGCATCGCCAAAGCGCCGGTCACGAATGCCGAGTTCGCCGCCTTCGTGGGGGAGGGGGGTTACCGCAGGAGAGAATTCTGGAGCGCGGCGGGGTGGCAGTGGCGGGAGCGCACGGTCGCCGAGCATCCGGTCTACTGGGTCAACGACGAGGGCGGCAGCTGGACGTGGCGTAACCACGACCAAGTGGAGCAGCTTCCGCCGCAGGCGCCCGTGACGTTCGTCAACTGGTACGAGGCGCAAGCCTACTGCAACTGGGCGAAGCGCCGGCTGCCGACCGAGGCTGAATGGGAGGCTGCGGCCCTCGGGGACGCCGACGGAGCCAGATTGGCGACCAGCAAGCGGCGCTGGCCGTGGGGTGAGGCCGCGCCGAGCCGCGAACGGGCCAATCTCGGTTTTGCCTTCGCGGGCCCGCTCGACGTCGCCGCTTGCGCCGCGGGTGACAGCGCGTTCGGATGCCGACAGATGGTCGGCAATGTGTGGGAATGGACGGCGTCGGACTTCGTGCCGTTTCCCGGCTTCGCGGCGGATCCTTACGAGGATTATTCGCAGCCGTGGTTCAACACGCGCAAGGTTCTGCGCGGGGGAAGCTTCGCCAGCAGCGCACGCATCGCGCGGCCGCTCTACCGCAACTTCTTCACACCCGAGCGCAACGACGTCATCGCTGGATTTCGCACCTGCGCTTTGTAACGGAAGTGCGCTCACGCCATTCCAATTTAAGCGGCTCGCAACGAGATCAGCGCGCCGTCACGATCGTCGTGCAGGCGCTTTCGAGCTTGGGAAGTTCGCGGCTCGTCGCCATCCGCACCTTGAGCGTGCGACCACCGCCGCGGACGACCGGACAATAGGGATCCGGTGCATCGATGGCGTCGAGCAGCCGCCGGCGCCCCGCGCAGCCGCCGCCGCAGGTCGCGACATAGCTGCACTCCCGGCATGCTGAGGGCACGCCGCGCGCGTCGGTGAATGCATCGGAATCGCAGATGTCGGCGCCGCGTTCGAGCAACAGATCAAGCGGCGCGCCGCCTCCCGGCCAGTAGACGCACGGCTGCACCGTCGCGCGCGGCGTCACCCGCACCGTCGCCACCCCGCAGCCGCCGCGCCGTGGCGGCAAGCCTGCCATCGCCCGCACCAGCGGCTCCCCGATGGCGATCGCGTCGGTGCCGGCAAACAATGCCTCAAAGCCGCGCCAATATTCATCGTAAGTGAGCGCGAAAGCATCGGAACGTACGGACTGATAGACATTGATGCGCAACGGCGCGTCATACGCCCGGGCGACTTCCGCGATTTCGGCGAGCCGATCAAAGTTCGATCGCATCATGACCGCAATGAACGTCACCGACACGCCCAAGCCGCGGCAACGTGCGGCTTGTTCATGGATGAGACGCCAGTTTCCGGGCCCGCGCTGTCGGTCCTGCTCGGCCTCGGTCGGATAATCGAGCGAAAACTCGACATCATGGAAGGCGGTCACGTCGGCGTCGTCGAGCGTCGCGATCGAATAGCCGTTCGAGGTGATCGTGAGCTTGATCGGCTGCGCGCGCAGATAATTCACAAGCGCGCCGAAATCGGGATGCATGCCGTTCTCGCCGGTGCCGAGATTGACCGAGCGCACCGGCAAGCTCGTCATCACCGCGCGGACCTGATCGAGCGACAAGCGGTCGAGGCGCGTCGGATCGCGATAGCAGAACGCGCACGCCAGATTGCATTCGTTGGTGAGCCCGAGGCCGAGCGCAAATCGTCGCTCGGCGATGGCTTCGGTCGAGCTCTGGCCGGCTTGTGACGCAGAAATGACCATACCACTACGTCCTTCGTGTTAGACGCTGAGCAAACCGGTCATTTCACCGCCGAATGACTTTAGCGGCGGAGCGAGAACTAGACCAGCGGTCAGAACTATTGAGTGATCACGTTACAGTGTACCTTCGCGCCAGGTGACCAGGCTGCGCTAGAGTTCAAGGGCGTCGCTTGCCGGATTCTCCCGCTCCCGCAAGACTGATCGGAGATGCCCCCATGCCAACCCCGCTCTCTGATTTCTGGGATTTCGTGATCGGCAATACCGAGGATCAGAACGCCCTCGGCGCGTGGAAATATCTATTCATTGCGCTGTTCCTGGCGCTCATCATTGCGAGCATCGTGATCGCGATCAAAAACTGGCAGGAAGACCCATCGCAGCGCACGGCTTCGCATTTCGGCACCTGGTTCGTCCGCGTGCTCGTGGGCGGAATGTGGTTTCAAGGCATGCTATGGAAGCTGCCGCTCCCGGTGTCGGGGGGCTTGCAGTACTGGACCGAACAGATGGCCGACCGGGCCGCGTTCGAATTTCATCGCGAGCTGGTGACTTCGGTCTATCTTCCTTACCTCTATATCTTCAATCCCGTCATCTTTCTTGCCGAGTTCACCTTTGCCGTGTCGCTCATCCTCGGCATCGGGGTCCGGCTCATCGGCACGCTTGGAATCATATTCGTGCTGCACCTGTGGCTCGGCATTTATCGGCCCGGCACTCCCGCCGAGTGGCCGTGGTCCTACATATTTCTTGCGATGGTGATGTTCTTCTTTGCGTTGCATGCGGCGGGCCGCAGCCTCGGCCTCGACGCTTGGCTGCGCCGCCACGTCGCCGCGGTGCGAGATGGAAAGGGCTTTTTTGGCAAGCTGTTTAATGTGATCGGGTGATACGAGCGCCATCTCACCCGTCATGCGCGGGCAGAAGCGCGTCGAAGACGCGCGTGAACGCGCTTAGGACCCGCGCATCCATCTTCTGCGCAAAGCCTTTTACGACGATTGATGGATTGCCGGGTCAAGCCCGGCAATGACGGACGGCTAGATCTGCGCTATCTCCCCGTCCGCAACCGTGCAAGCAACTCCGCTGTCGGCCATCCGTCTGCGGGCAGACCGAATTTGATCTGACTGTCGCGGATGGCGACGCGGCTCTTGAGTCCGAGCACGCCATCGATGCGGCCGACGTCATAGCCGCGCTTTTCCAGAAGCTGCTGCAGTTCGCGCGTCTCTTCGAAGCTGATCTTAGGAATGTTCGGGCTGCCCCGATGCATGGGCGGCGCGCCGTCGAGACGCGTGGCGTAATAGGCCGCCGTCAATGAATAATTCAGCGACTGGTTCCACTTCAGATAGGCCTGGAAATTGTCGTAGGCGAGAAAGCTCGGCCCGAACCGTCCCAAGGGCAGCACCACGGACGCCGGCAAGGCGTCGTTCGGCAGCGGCTTGCCGTCGGCGCGGGTGACGCCCCACGCCACCCACTTCGAGCGCGGATGCTGGATCGAAAGGTCGGCCTCCTTCCATGGGAGGTTCTCAGGCACGCGCACCTCCTGCAGCCACGGCTCCCCGCGCTTCCAGCCGAGATAGACGAGATACTTTCCGGTCGAGCCGATCACGTCGGCCGCGCTCTTGATCAGATTGCGCTTGCCGTCGCCGTCGTAGTCGATGGCATGCGCCATGTACTCCGACGGCATCATCTGCGTCTGCCCGAGCTCGCCCGCCCACGAGCCGATCATCTCATCGGCGCGCAGATCGCCGCGCTCGATCAGGCGCAGCGCGTCGAACAGATGTCCGCGGAACATCTCCGAGCGGCGGCAATCGTAGGCCAGGGTGGCCAGCGATTTGATGGCCTGGTCCTTGCCCTGCCCAGCGCCGAAGTCGCTTTCCAGTCCCCAGAACGCCGTAATGACGGGAGCCGGCACGCCGAAGTCCTTCTCCTCGCGCGCAAAGGTCGCCTGATGCTTCTTTATTTGCGCCGCGCCGCCCGGCAAACGCCCGCCCGCGAGCATCTTGTCGGAGATTTCGAGGAAGTTTTGGGCGAAGAAGCGCTGCCCACGGTCGATATTGATGATGCGCTGATCGAGCACGAGGTACGGCGAAGCCGCAGCGATGGTCGATTGCGAAATGCCCTGGGTCGCCGCTTCCTTTTTGAAATTGGCCAGCCACGGCTCGAAGGCGCCGGTGTTGCGGCAATTCGCTTGGCCGAATGCCGCCGTCGGGACCGCCATCAGCAGCGCCAGCACTGCCCACGTTGATCGCATCGTTTGCATCGTCAGTATCCTCACTGACCAGCCATGTTTTGCCGGGCTCGCCGCCTACCTTGTGTCGTGTTTCGGCGACGGCACTTCTTGCTCGTGCAGCGGCAACTCGCCTATCTTGAGCGAGGGCTCGCCTGAAGGTGGGTTGGACCCGGCAGTTATTGGCGCATGGTCTACAGACGACGAATTTTCGACAACATCATGACGCCCTGACAATTCAGCCGGAGACGGGACCATGCGACATGACGTCTTGATTGCGCTCAGTCTGGCCTCGATGCTGGGGCTCGCCGGCACGGCGGTGGGGCAGCAACCTGCGCTCCCTGCGCCCCCTGCCGACTACGGAGTACCGATCACCAACGAACAAGCAAAGGCCGTCGCAGCTGCCGCGGTTGCCGAGGCCAAGAAAACCAATTCTCCTATGGCATTCGCGATCGTAGGCCCGGCCGGTGATCTCGTCTATTTCGAGAAGATGGACGGCGCCCAGTTGGCCTCGGTCGAGATTGCTCAGGGCAGAGCGCGCACCGCCGTGCTGTTCCGTCGTCACAGCAAAGTGTTCGCAGATCAATATCGTGCGGGCAATCGGGCATTCACGACTTTTCCGGAAACACCGGTAGCATCCGAAGGCGGCGTTCCGATTATTGTGAATGGCAAAATCATCGGCGCGATCGGGGCGAGCGGCACCGATTAGCAAGGGGGCGTGGCAGCGCCGCGGCATCCAGCTGGAGACAGGATCATGCGACTTGATGTCTTGATCGCGCTCAGTATCGCCTCGACGCTGGCGCTCGCCGGCACGGCGCTGGGGCAGCAACCGGCGCCTTCTCCTGCTCCGTCCGGCCCGCCCGCCGACTACGGGATGCCGATCACCAATGAGCAAGCCAAGGCTGTCGCCGCCGCCGCGTTTGCCGAAGCGAAGAAAAACAATTGGCGCATGGCCTTCGCGATCGTTGGGCCCGCGGGTGAGCTCGTCTATTTCGAGAAGATGGATGGCACCCAGATGGCTTCCGTTGAGATTTCCCAGGGCAAGGCGCGCACCGCCGTGATGTTCCGCCGGCCGAGCAAAGCGTTCGCGGATCAGTACGCCGCGGGCAACACCGCGTTCACGACCTTTCCTGAGAAACCGGTGGCGTCCGAAGGCGGCCTTCCCATCACCGTGAACGGCAAGATCATCGGCGCGATCGGAGCGAGCGGTGGCACCGGACAGCAGGACGGCTTGGCCGCCGCCGCAGGCGCAAGCGCGGCGAAGTAGGCAACGCGGAAGGAATCCCGGATTTCGCTCCGCTCATCCGGGCTACGCCGCGGAAATACGGCCCATAAGCCCATAGAAAGGCTGGTTTTTTACGGCAACCGCGCACGTGGCTCACGGCTGCATAAATTATCCGCGAGCCTAAGCCCTGCGCCGGCTCCTCACGTATAATAAGGAACAATCGATACCCGAAAGCCGTTTCTCGTCACCTACGCCTCTCGTTTCTTCAACCCCAGGATTGGGCATGCCGCCCGCGACCTCGTCATCCGCCACTCGTCTCCGCAGTGACGAAGGCGATACCGCAACCATCTCACACGCCGCGCCCAACCATCCTCGCGCCATCTGGCGCGACGCCTTTCGTGTCGTGCGCGCGGAGACCGAACGTCGTACGGCTTCCTTGAGCGCCGAGGATCAGGTGGTGCAATCGATGGCGGATGCGAGCCCGACCAAGTGGCATCGCGCGCACACGACCTGGTTCTTCGAGCAGTTCCTCTTGGTCCCGCATTTGGCGGACTATCGCGTTTTCGACGCGCAGTTCGCGTACCTCTTCAACTCCTATTACGTCGCGGCTGGGCCGCGCCACGCGCGGCCCAGTCGCGGGCTCATCACGCGGCCGGAATGCGAACGCGTTGCGGAATTCCGCATCCATGTCGATGCCGCCGTCGAGCGGCTGCTGGCGAACGTTGATGATTCGCAGCTGGCCGAAGTGGTGCGCATCCTGGAGATCGGGCTTCATCACGAGCAACAGCACCAGGAACTTATTCTCACCGACATCGTGCATGCCTTTGCGCAGAACCCGCTGGCGCCCGCCTACGCGGCCGATTGGCGGCTGCCGCACGGCATGGCCTCCCCGGACGACTACGCGGCGTTGCCGCCGGGCATCCACCGCCTCGGTTTCGAGGGCGAAGGATATAGCTTCGACAACGAGGGGCCGGCGCACCCGGTCCTGCTCCAGCCAGCCTCAATTGGCCGCGGCTTGGTGACCAACGCGCGCTGGCTGGAGTTCATGGCCGAGGGGGGCTATGCGACGCCCTCCTTGTGGCTTTCCGACGGGTGGGCGATGGCCGAGGCGGAAGGCTGGAAGGCGCCCGGCTATTGGCAGAAGCGCGATGGTGCGTGGTACGCGTTCACGCTTGGCGGGCTGCAGCCGGTCGATCCGGACGCGCCGGTCGTGCACGTGAGCTATTACGAGGCGGATGCCTTTGCGCGCTGGGCCGGCAAGCACTTGCCGAGCGAAGCGGAATGGGAGGTGGCGGCGCGCGCCAACCTGCTCGACGATGCATTCGGGATCGTGTGGCAGTGGACGCGCAGCGCCTATTCGCCTTATCCCGGCTACCGCGCGGCAGCCGGCGCGCTCGGGGAATACAACGGCAAGTTCATGGTCAACCAAATGGTTTTGCGGGGAAGCTCGCACGTCACGCCCGCCGGACATGCACGTGCGAGCTATCGGAATTTCTTCTATCCGTCGGCGCGCTGGCAGTTCAGCGGGTTGAGGCTCCTCGATTATCCCGGTTGAGCGCGCAGTGATGGTGGCCGGAGTGGATCATGGCTGCGCCGATTGAGGCCGCTGTTCGCCAGGAAAGCGCTGACGCGGCCTCGTCGTTCGTGCACGACGTCATTGCCGGGTTGACGGCGCGGCCCAAGCGGCTCCCCCCGAAATACTTTTACGACGAGACCGGCGCGCGCCTGTTCGAGCAGATCACGGCATTGCCGGAATACTATTTGACGCGTTGCGAGCTCGAGATCCTGCGTGAGCGCGCGCGCGACATTGCGCGCTTTTTCCCCGCACCCTCGGCCCTGATCGAATTCGGCAGCGGCTCCAGCAAGAAAATGCGAATCCTGCTGGCGGCGGCGCCGGCGATCGCGGCCTATGCGCCGGTCGACATTTCCTCCGAAATGCTCATTCAAGAGGCGAACGAGCTTCGGCGCGATTATCCCCGCCTAGCCGTGCTTCCGGTCGAGGCGGATTTCACCAAGCCATTCGCCTTACCCGCCGCGGCAGCCGGGATGGCGCATACCGGCTTCTTCCCGGGATCCACCATCGGCAATTTCGAGCCGGACGAAGCGCGGGCGTTTCTGCGCCATGCCGGACGCATGCTGGGACGCGGCGCAGCCTTGATCATCGGCGTCGATCTGGTGAAAGACCCAAGCATTCTCCATGCCGCCTATAATGACGAGGCCGGCCTCACCGCGAAGTTCAATCTGAACCTGCTCGCGCGCATCAATCGCGAGCTCGGCGGAAGTTTTGATCTGGCAAGCTTCGAGCATCGCGCCTTCTATAATTCCGAGCGTCATCGCATCGAGATGCATCTGGTCAGCAAGAAGCTGCAAAAGGTCAGCGTGGCCGGGCGAGACGTCGAATTTCGAGCGGGGGAGACGATTCACACCGAGAACAGCTATAAATACACGCTCGAGCATTTCACGGCCTTGGCGCGCGCCGCAGGATGGGCTTCGGTCGCGGTGTGGACCGACGCCGGCAAGAATTTTTCAATTCACGCGCTGGCCTTCGAGGACCGCTGAAAAAGGCCGCCATGCCGATCTGCGAAGCCGATCCCTGGCGCTTGCAATATTTCGAGCGCGCGATCTGTCCGCCGGGCGTGAACATCCCGACCGAAGACAGCGATGCTTGGCTTTGGTATCCGGACCATCGCTGGGTCTATGACAAGATCGCGGTCGCGCTGAGTCAGGGCCTCGATGCCGGACCGCACGGTGTGCCGCCGCCGCACTTTCCCGTGTTCTCCAAGCCGATCATCAATCTCAAGGGCATGGGCATCGCAAGCCGCGTCCTCTCCTCGCAGGCGGAGTACGAGGCGGGCCTCACGGCCGGGCACATGTGGATGACGCTTTTGCAGGGCCGTCATGTCAGCTCGGATGTCGCCATCGTGGACGGCGAGCCGCGCTGGTGGCGCCACGTCACCGGCGAGCCCGGAAGGGAAGGCACGTTCGACCATTGGACGGTGCACGCCGCGCACGATCGCGCCATCGAAGATTATTGCGGCACCTGGATACGCCGGCACCTCAAGGGCTATACCGGCATCCTCAACGCCGAAACCATCGGCGGCCGCATCATCGAAGTGCATCTGCGCATGAGCGATCAATGGCCGGACCTCTACGGTGCCGGCTGGGTCGAGGCGGTCGTGCGCCTCTACCACGAGCGGAAATGGGACTTCGCCGATGCGGATCGGCGCGACGGATATAGCGTCGTGCTGTTCGGCCCGCACGGGCGGCGCTATCGCCACCCGCCGCAGGCGCTGGTTGCGCAGGTGCGGCGCAAGCCGGAGATCTCGAGCGTGCAAATCACGTTTCACGAGAACAAGGAACCCGAGCACCACGCCATGCCGCCCGGAGGCTTTCGTCTCGCCGTCGTGAACACGTTCGATCTGGACGCCGGCCGCGCCGTCCGCGAGATGCTGCGCAGGCATTTCCTCGCCCGCGCGGCGTGACCGTCATAAGGAGGTATGCTACCGCGAGCAGGCGCGCGCTCGAAGGGAAGTGTCTTCGCTTTACCCACCAACTCTGCCGCTGCTAGAACACACCCCAACCTGGCGAGGGAGTGAGCATGAAAATTGTCGGTTTTGAAGCTAACGGTGCAGCGCATCTCGGCGTGGTCGAGGGCGACCAAGTGATCGACCTGCAGGCGGTCGACAAGACAATTCCCGCGGATCTCGGCGAATGTCTGCGCCGCAACAACGGCGATCTCTCGCCGGTCAAGGACGCGGCGAAACGCGCGCCCGCAGCCGCTCGCCGGCCGCTGAAAGGGCTGACCTACGCTCTGCCGGTGGCGGCGCCGGGCAAGGTGATCTGCCTCGGCCTCAACTATCTCGAACACGTCAAGGAAGGCTCGCAGCGCGACAACATTCCGAAATTTCCCACCATCTTCATGCGGGGACGCAGCTCGCTCGTGCCGCACGGGCAGCCGATCATCCGGCCGAAGGCGTCGGAGACCCTCGACTACGAAGCCGAGCTGATTTTCGTTATCGGCAAGCGGGCCAAGCATCTCACCACCGCGAACGCGTATTCGTGCATCGCCGGATACTCCTGCGGCAACGAAGGCTCGGTGCGGGAATTTCAGCGCAAGACCACGCAATGGGACATGGGCAAGAATTTCGACCGCACCGGCGGCTTCGGCCCCTGGATGGTCACGGCCGACGAAGTGCCGCCCGGCGGCAAGGGTTTGAAGATCCAGAGCCGGCTCAACGGGCAGGTGATGCAGTCGGACAATACCGACAACATGATGTTCCCCGTCGCCGAGACCATCGCCTATGTCAGCCAGGGCATGACGCTGGAGCCGGGCGACATCGTTTTCACCGGCACGCCATCCGGCGTCGGTCACGCGCGCAAGCCGAACCCGGTCTGGATGAAAGCGGGCGATACCTGCGAGATCGACATCGAAGGCGTCGGCGTGCTCGTCAACCCGATCGAGAACGAGAAGTAGGGCACTGCTTCGCCCTCATCTTGAGGAGGCGCGAAGCGCCGTCTCCAAGGATGAGGGTGGCCTCACGCTTCGGGACGCGCACGGTGTGCGCTCCTCAGCATGAGGCCGGGAGAGATCGACGCACTAACAACATTCATCCGTCATTGGGAGATCATCATGGCCAACTTAAATATTGTCTCGATCTGCGGCTCGCTGCGCAAAGGCTCCTACAACGCGATGGTGCAGCGGCTGCTGCCATCGCTCGCGCCCGAGGGCATGACCATCAAGCCGGCGCCCTCCTTCGCCGAGTTTCCGCTCTATAACGCCGACATCCAGAACTCGACCGGCTTTCCCGCGGCAGTCAACACGCTCGCCGATGCGATCCGCGCGGCGGACGGCGTGATTTTCTGCACGCCCGAATACAATTTCGGCATTCCCGGCGGGCTGAAGAACGCGATCGACTGGGTCTCGCGGCTGCAGAACCAGCCCTTCGCCGGCAAGCCGGTGGCGCTGCAATCGGCTTCGCCCGGGCCAGTGGGTGGCGCCCGCGTTCAGTACGATCTGCGCAGGTCGATGATGTTTCTCGACGCCTTCACGCTGAACAAACCGGAGATCTTCATCGGTAGCTGCGCGTCCAAGTTCGATGAAAAAACCGGGGAACTCAAGGACGAGACCACGCGCGGCTTGCTCAAGCAGCAGCTCGCGGCATTTGCGACTTACATTGCGCGCGTGGAAGCGAAAAACTGAATGCATTGTTTGGGGGGATCATGGCCAACCAGCAACTCGACGTCCTTGTGATCTGCGGCTCATTACGCAAAGGGTCGTCGATTCCCGGTGGGCTGAAGAACGCCATCGACTGGGTGTCGCGCAGGAAAGACCAGCCATTCAAGGACAAGCCGGTGGCGCTGCAATCGGCCGCCGGCGGCATCCTCGGCGGCTCGCGCATGCAATATCATCTGCGGCAGTCGTTGACCTCGATCGACGCGCTCCTGTTCGGCCGGCCCGAGGTCATCGTCACCTTCGCCGCGCAGAAATTCGACGAGAAGACGCTAGCGCTGAAGGATCAGACGGCCATCGACATGATCAAGCTGCAGCTCGCCGGCTTCGAGAAATTCATCCGCCGCGTGAACGCGAAGGAATAAGTGCCATGGCGCGACTGTCCGGCCGCACGGCAATCGTCACCGGCGGGGCGAAAGGCATCGGCCGGCATTATTCCCGGGCGCTCGCAGCGGAGGGCGCCCGCGTGATGATCGCCGACATTGCCGACGGCAGGGGCTTGGCCGAGGAGATCGCCGCCGAGCACGGGGCCAATTCGGTCACCAGCGCGGTTGCAGATGTCAGCGACGAGCGCGCGGTCAAAGGCCTGGTGGCGGCGACCATCGAGCGCTTCGGCAAGATCGACGTGCTGGTGAACAACGCGGCGCTGTTTGCGCCGTTGCAGGAGACGAAGTGCACCGAGATCGACGCCGCCCTATGGGACCAGGTAATGGCGGTCAATCTGCGCGGGCCGTTTCTGATGGTCAAACATTCCGTCCCGCACATGATTGCTCAGGGCTACGGCAAGATCATCAATATCGGCTCCGGCACCGCGTTTCGCGGCATTCCTTGGATGCTGCACTATGTCACCAGCAAGGGTGGTATCATGGCGTTCACCCGCGCGCTGGCGCGCGAACTCGGCGAGCACGGCATCCGCGTCAACACGCTGGCGCCGGGCTTCACCTTGAGCGACACCGTGCTGAGCGAAAATCCCGGCCATGTGCAGACCGCGCGCGAGCGCGCGGTGCAATCGCGATCGCTGCGGCGCGACGAGCATCCCCAGGATCTGCTCGGGGCGCTCGTCTTCCTCGCTTCGGCGGAGAGCGACTTCGTGACCGGCCAGACGCTGGCGGTCGACGGCGGCAACGTGAATACCTGATCTGTCGGCCTTCAAAGCGGAGATAGTTTCATTATATACTAATTTGCCGGGTTGGATTATCGTCCATTCCGACACCCATCCATCCAAGGGAGAGCGCCATGGCGAGCGCGACCGCCAGCAAGCGGGCCGAGAGCAGGGCCCCGGGCCCCAAGCACAACATCGAGGCGATGCGGGAGGCCTATTACCAGCGCATTGCCAAGCATGACATGACCCCGCTGTGGAAGGTGATGAAGAACGTCGTCACCAAGGAGCCGGTCACGCGCTGCCACTCGGTGATTTGGCACTACGACGACATCAAGCGTCTGGTGATGGAATCGGGCCCGCTGATCACGGCGGAGGAGGCCGAGCGGCGCGTGCTGATTCTGGAGAATCCGGGCATGCGCGGCGAGTCAAAGGCCACCAACACGCTGTTTGCCGGCGTGCAGATGATTTTGCCCGGCGAGGTCGCCCCCGCCCACCAGCACGTGTCCTCCGCCATCCGCTTCGTGCTCGACGGGGAAGGCGCCTATACCGCAGTCGAGGGCGAGAAAGCCTTCATGTCGCCCGGCGACTTCGTCATCACCGCCAACTGGGCCCCGCACGACCACGGCAATAATTCCGACAAGCCCATGCTGTGGCTCGACGTGCTCGACTTTCCGCAAGTCAATTTCTTCGAGACCTCGTTCGCCCAGCAGTTCGCCACCGCAACGCAGCCGACCAACCGGGCCGATGGCGATTCGCTGAGCTTCTACGCTTCGGGCGTGCTGCCGGACGGCGCGCCGGCCGCGCTCAATCGCAGTCCCGTCATCAACTACACCTATGCGCGCACGCGGCCGATCATCGAGCGCATGCTCAAGGCGGGCGACATCGACAAGCGGCACGGAGCGCGCGTGCGCTATGCCAACCCGATCAACGGCGGTCCGGTGCTGCCGACCATGGGCGCCTATCTCGCGCTGTTCCCGAAAGGCTTCAAGGGCGAGCCTTACCGCGCGACCGACGGCACCGTCTTCGTCTGCGCCGAAGGGCAGGGCTCGACCACGGTCGACGGCAAGGCGCTGGAGTGGGGGCCGAACGACGTGTTCGTGGTGCCGCCGTGGAAGCACTACTCGCACCGGGCGAGCAAGGAGTCGGTGCTGTTCTCGATTTCCGATCGCCCGGCGCAGGAAGCGCTCGGCATCTGGCGCGAGGATAACGGCGCGCACTAACGCCGTTGGAAGGTGTCCCGTCGCACCGGGATACGCCTATTGCCTCATCATGCCGGCACCCGGGCCCGGGGCGCTGGTATCATTTCCCGTCGTTCCAGATGTCGGCGGCGAGCTTCCACTCGCCTCAGACCTTCTCCCACACCACGAGATACTTGCCGGTGACTTCCTGCGGCCGCGGACCTTTGGTTCTGAGGCTGAACGTTCCGATCTCGCGCGCGGCGGACTGCCCCAGCGCTTTGACGTCGAGCGTTGTGAGTTTCGGATCGGTTACTTGCTCCGCCATGCTCTTCCACAGTGCCTCGATCGCGGCTCTGCCTTTCACCATGGCCGAACCCGGTGGGAAGGCGATCGCGTCATCGACGTAGAGCGAAGCGACGCCGGCGAAGTCGCCTTTTTTGAAGAAATCGATCCATTTCGCGTTTACCGCCTCGATCTCCGCCTTCTGGGCGAATGCCGGCGCGCTTAGCGCCGCAAGAAAGGTAATCACCGCTGCAATCCTGCGTATGGTTGACGGACTCCCGACTCGAGGTGAGCACTCCAATTACGACGCGACCTTCGGTTTGGCGGCGGCGCTGCTCCGGCGCAGATGATCGATCACGAGCAGAGCGATCCCGGCCGCGATCCCGGCGAAATTGACGTAATGTCCGCCCGGGAACGATTCCGGCGGCAGCACGATCGGCAGCGACACCGCGCCATAGAGCAATCGCGCCGGTAGGGTCAGGCGCGTGAGGCCGAAGCCGACGATGGCCGCCGTGCCGACGAAAAGGCCGAACAAAATCCGGCAGAAATTCCAGCCGATGAGGTAAGTCGGGCCGTCCATCAGCAGGCTCGGCGTGAGCACGAACAGGAACGGCAGGATGAACGTGCTCCAGCCTACGAGGCAGGCGATCCAGCCCGTGGTCCAGCCGTCGGTGCGCGCGATATTGGCGGCGGCGTAGGCGGCGAACGCGACCGGCGGCGTGATCATCGACAGCATGCCGTTGTACATGACGAACATGTGCGCGGCCATCGGCGTGACGCCGAGCTTGACCAGCGCCGGCGCCAGAAGCGTGGCGGTCAAGATATAGACGCTCACCGTCGGCAGGCCGATGCCCAGCACGAAGGCGAGCACGGCGATCAGCAAGAGAAGCAGGAATACGTTGTCGCCGGACAGCGCGACCAGTTGCAGCGTCATGCTGAAGGCGAGGCCGGAAATGGCGAGGATTCCCACCATCACGCCGGCCGCGGCGCCGATCAGCAAAATGTCGAGCGAGATCCGTCCCGTTTCGATGACGGCGAAGGCGAGGCCGAGCGGGGTCGGACGCTTGCCGCGGTAACCGAAGATCAGCGTGAGCGCCATCAGGATGGCGGTCGAGACGATGGCGGCTTTCTCCGGCGTCAGCAGCAGGACTTCCGGATAGATCAGTGCGAGCACGAGAAAGGCGATCGGCACCAGGAAGTGCCAGCCCGATTTCAGCACCTCACCAAGCGCCGGAGCATTGGGGTCTCGGACCGAACCGATCCCCTGCTTGGCGGCGTCGAGATCGACGTGGATGAAGAGGCAGGCGTAGTAGAGCACCGCCGGAATCGCCGCGGCGATGCACACCGCGCCGTAGGAGACCTGCAGGAACTCGGCCATGATGAAGGCGGCCGCGCCCATGACCGGCGGCATGAGTTGTCCGCCGGTCGAGCCGACGGATTCGATCGCGGCCGCTTTGTAGCGCGAGAATCCCGCCCTTATCATTGTCGGAATGGTGACAATGCCGACGGCAAGCACGTTCGACACCGCGCTGCCCGAAATCATCCCGAACAGGGCCGAGCCGACCACCGCGATCTTCGCCGACCCGCCGCGGAAGCGTCCCATGGCGGCCATCGAGATGTCGGCGAAGAAATCGGCGCCGCCGGTGCGCGCCAGCACCTGGCCGAGGATCGTGAACGGAATCACGACGAGAACGGCGACCTGCAGGATCGAGCCGATCATGCTGTTGACGTCGAGGCCGAGATAGGCGACGAGCCGCTCGGGCGCGACCCAGCGCGTCTGGAAATCTCCCGGCAGGCTCGGACTGATATAGATATAGATCGCCATCGCCAGGATGATGCCGACGAAGCCGAAACCCGAGGTGCGGCGGCTCGCGTCCAGCACCAGGAATATGAGGATGGCGCTGCCGACGATGCCTTCCACCGGCAGCATCGCCAACTCGTAGGTCAGCGGCTCGTAGCGCACGAAGATGTAGCCGCACAGCAGGAGCGACGCGATGGCGCTTGCATAGTCGAACCAGCGTGCGAAGGCGCGACGGCTTGCCAGAAAGGTCCACAGCAGCGCCAGCGCCAAGCCCGTCCACAGCAGCAGGGGGATATCGAGGGGATTGCGGAAGCGATAGGCGATGTAGGCCAGGATGGCGACGACCGCGATGGCGCCGGCGGGGTCGATGGCGCGGTATTCGCGCTGCGTTTCCGCCACGAAGGCGAGCGCAAGCGTCAGACCGAGACAGACGGTCAGCAACTGCTCGGTATAGAACGAAACATTGAAAACCTGCCTGGGCACGTCCAGCACCCAGAGCACGACGCAAGCGACAAGCAGACCCTGCAGAAGATTGGTGAAGAAAACGGTGGTTTTCGACGCCGAGGCGGCGAACTCCTCCGCGCTCGAGAGCAAGCGCTCCTCGGACGCGGCAGCCGGCGTCCCCGCAGCCGCAGGCTTAAGCGTTTCGTTCACGGAAACGCCTTGGCTTCGATCTTCTTATCCTTGAAATATTTCAAGGCGCCGGGATGGAATGGAAACTCGTATGTCTTGTTGAGCCCGGCCGCCGAAAACTCTCGCAGGTTCGGAGCCACGGCGATCATCTCGGGCTTGTTCGCCTCCATTGCCTCGATGGCCTTGTACACCACGTCGTCGGGCACCTTGGCGTGGGTGAACAGGATGTTGTCGATGGTGTAGACCTTCATCGGTTTTTCGACGCCGACGAAGATCGGGCCGGGTTCGACATCGCTCAAATAGCCGTAGGGCTGAATCTTGCGCGCCGCGGCTATTCCCGGCGATTCGGGAATTGCCAAAAAACGCGTGCCGCCCACCGTGACGTCGACTTCACGCACCTTCGGCGCGCCGAAGGCGAACATGAACATGTCCGCCGCGCCGGCGGCGAAATCGTCCGCCGAGCGCACGACGTTGGGAACCAGCACCGGCTTGATGTCCGCCTCGGTGAGACCGCCGGTCGCGAGAATGGCGCGCGACATCGGGTCAAGCGCGCGCATGGCGGAATAACCCATGGTCACGCGCTTGCCGCGCAAATCGGCGACGCTGCGCATATTGCTGTCCTTGCGCACCCAGAAGCCGGTCTTGAGCGTATAGATCGGCCCGATGATGCGAATGTCCGGCTGGCCGTTGTTGGCGAGCGCAATGCCGAGTTCCGGCGCGTTGGCCTTGGCGAAATCGGCCTCGCCGCGGCCGACGATCGCGATCATCACGGATTCACCGGCCGTAGCCTGAACCAGCGTGTTGATGCCTCCTTTTTCCTTCAGCACCTTGGAGATGGCCGAGCTGGTCGTGTGATTGATGGTTCCCGGTTGCATCGCCGCGAAGCCGAACGTTTGCGCATTGGCTCCACTCATGCAGGCGAGCGCGGTCAAGCCGGCGCAGGCTGCGATCAGTGTCTTCGGCATGGTCGTTCCCTCTCCATCATGTTTTTTGCGCGCCTGTTTCCGGCGCACTGGCCGCTTGCTCAGTCGACGGCCTTGGGCGCGACGTTGTGCCCCTTGAAGTACTTCACGGCGCCCGGATGGTACGCGACCTCGTACTGCTTGTAGGCGAAGGCCGGCGTGAACTCGCGCAGCACCGGTTGCAGCGCGATAAGCTCGTCCTTGTTGTTCAAGAGCGTGTCGAGGATTTTGAACACGAGCGCGTCGCCCGTTTTGGAGCTGGTGAAGAGCATGTTGTCGAAGCTGTATACCTTCATCGGTTTTTCCACCCCGATGAAGACGGGGCCAGGGTTGATTTCGGTCAGATAGCCCCAGCGCTCGATCTTGCGCGCCGCAGCCATCCCCTGCGCGCTGATTTCGGTCATGCGTATGCCGCCGACCGTAACGTCGACTTCCCGCACTTTGGGAGCGCCGAAGGCGAAGTAGAACGCGTCGGCGGCGCCCGAGGCAAAGTCGTCGGCGCTGCGGATCACGTTCGGCACGAGCACCGGCTTGATATCCTTCTCGCTGAGATCGGCTGTTGCCAGGATCGCGCGCACGGTCGGTTCGAGCGCGCGCATGGCGGAAAATCCATACGGCACCCGCTTGCCTTTGAGGTCCGCGACGGTGCGGATGTCGCTATCTTTGCTCACAAAGAATCCGACCCGCAGCGCGTGCACCGCGGCGATGATGCGCAGGTCCGAAAAGCCTTTGGACAAACCATCGTGCACCTCCATCGCATTGGAGATGCCGATCTCGGCCTCGCCGCGGGCGACCATGGGAACGATCACCTGGTCGCCGGCGGTCGGCCGCACGAGCACGTTGAGCCCGGCTTTCTCCTTGAGCACCTTGGCGATCGCCGATGCCGTCGTGTGGTTGAGCGTGCCGGGTTGCAGCGTGGCGAAGCCGTAGGTCTGCGCGGCGGCGGGCGTGGCACTCGCTGCGAGCGCCATGGCGCCGATCGATGCACAAAATAGGGCTGCGGCAACTTCGCGCCGCGCGAACACAAATTGCATGAGATTCCCTCCGGCTGTTTCCAGCGCAGAATCTGCCGTCCGACCCGGCATTCGCTGGCTTGCGCGGATATTTGCACGACGCGCCGGACAAGGCGAGTTACAATGATTACCGCCGGGGAGCAGGCCGGTGTGGGGACCGACGCGTCGGATGGTCGCATCCTTCGTTCACGATATCCCAGGTCAGCGCGTCGTGTTCGCGCCGGGCGCGGTCGCGCGCGTTGGCGATGAAGCGGCGCGGCTCGGTTTGCAGCGCGTGCTGGTGATCGCGACGCCTGGCAGCGGCGCCCGCCTCGGCGCTCGGCTCATCGAAATTCTGGGCGCGCGGGCGGCGGGACTCCATGCCCAGGCCGTCCTGCACGTGCCGAAGGCGGTCGCCGAGGCCGGCGTCGCAGCTGCGCGCGCTGCCGACGGTCTCGTTGCCGCCGGCGGCGGCGCCGCGATCGGCCTAGCCAAGATCATCGCGCGCGATCTCGGCCTGCCGATCATCGCGGTACCCACCACCTATTCCGGTTCGGAAGCAACGGCGATTTGGGGGCTGAGCGACGGCGAGCGCAAGTTCACCGGCAAGGAGCCCCGCGTGCTGCCGCGCACGATCATCTACGACCCGGAGCTCACGCTGGCGCTGCCGGCCGCGGTGAGCGCGGCGAGCGGCATGAACGCCATCGCCCATTGCGTCGAGGCGCTGTGGGTTCCCGATCGCACGCCGTTCCTGATGGCGCTCGCGACCGACGCGGTGCGCCGTTTCGCCGTGCATTTGCGGCGCGTGGTCGCGGACGGCAGCGATCGCGAGGCGCGCGTGGAGTGTCTCGTTGCTGCCTGGCTTGCGGGCGTGGTTCTCGCCTCCGGCACCGGGCTGCAGCACAAGCTCGCGCACGTGCTCGGCGGCCTTGGGCTGCCCCACGCCGAGACCCATGCAATCATCCTGCCGCACGTCACGCGTTTCAACTTGATGGCGGCGGCGCAAGCGCGAACGCGGCTCGCCGCGGCGCTCGGCGGCGAACCCGCGGATCGGCTCGCGGAAATGCTGCGCGGCTTTCCGATCCCGCAACGGCTGAGCGAGGTCGGTTTCGATCGCGCCAAGACGGATTTTGTCGCGCAAGAAATCGCGGCGATGGCGATCAGCGTGCCGCGCAAGGTGTCGGCCGATGACGTGCGGGCCCTGCTGGCGGCGGCGGATTAGAATCTTTCGGTTTTAATATGATGCCTAGGGAGAATCCCCATGAGAAGGCTTATAAGTGCGACGTGCATAACATTGCTGTTCTGCCTTTTGACGGATCAGGTGCCGTTCGTCGGTCCCGCGGCGGCGCAGACGCAACCGAAACCGCAGGCGCAACCGAGAGAAGCGCTGTACGTGAAATGCCGTAACGCCATCTTCCGCAAGCACGGGCAGCCTGGCGTGCAATACAATCACGGCCCACGATACCTGGTGTTGCCATACACCGCTGACAGCTGGATCGATAAGTGTGTCGCCAGCGGCGGCCACGTCTACTGAAGCCTGCGCGCCCGAATGAAAAGGACATGCTCGAGCGAAGACGCTTAGCCGAGTGACTAGGTCTTGCCCGACATGTCCAGCACGGCGATCTCCGGGGGAACGCCCCAACGCACCGGCACCCCGCTCGTTCCGATGCCGCTCGTCACATAGAGATATTGTCCGCGCTCCTCAACGAGGCCGTGGATCCAACGCCGCGGCGCCTTGGTGGCGGTGCGGACGACGCCGATGCCGGGAAGCTTGATCTGACCGCCGTGCGTGTGACCGGCCAGCATGAAATGCGGGCCGGCGGGCAGGTGCGCGAACCATACGGGATCGTGCGCGAGCACGATTGTCGGCTTGTGCGGCGAAAGGCCGGCGAGCAGCGCATAGGCCTCGGTTCGCGTCACATGGGCATCCGGCACCCCGACAAGGTCGATGGGGTGGTTCTGAAAGCGCATGCTGCGGCGCGCGTGGTCGAGCACGGGGATACCGTGATGCTCGAACGCGTCGGCCACGGCGCGTTCGCCGTAGACGTAATCATGATTGCCGAGGATGGCGAAACGACCCAGTGGCGCGTCGAGTCGCGAGAGGATCGCGGCGATCGTGCGCGGCGGCACACGGCCGCCGCCGAACGGCTGCATGTTGACGTAGTCGCCGCCGAACAACACGAGATCAGGTGCAAGCGCGGCAGCCTCGTCGATGATGGACCTGAGCCGGATGACGTCGTCCGCGTGCGAGCCGGTATGAAGATCGGACAGAAAGGCGACGCGCAGCGGGCGCTGCCAGCGCGGCCAGCCTTCGAGCTGCAGACGAAGACGGCGGACAACGTGGCGCTGCGCCCGGCTGATCTCGGCAAGCCATCCCTTGCGCCCGAGTTCGTCGTGAAACGGCGGGCGGGTGATGGCGCGAGCCAATCGACCTCGCGCGTGGCGCCCGGCGCCTTTGCGCATGGATTGCTTCATGATCTGACGGCTGAGCACAAATTCCGGCATTCTTTGGGCGTGGGGAATGGCGGATGAGGCGATGACTTGATTGGCTGCGTGCCGAAACGACGCAGCAGCGTGCCGCCCGTGCGGCAGGATGCCGCTCACTCCCGCGCAAGCGGGAATCCCCGAGGAACTGCGTCCTAGCTTTGGCGGGCGGACCTTGGCCCCTGCGCGGCGGGCGGCGGCTCGACCCGGAATCCCTCCTCGGCCTCGAACACAATGTGCCGATGCGCCACCGCCTCGGCCCAGCGCGCGGTGCGGGCCAAGCCTCCGAAGGAAAAGAAGTGCGGCGCGATCTCGCCGAGATGGCGGTCCGCCCGCGCTTGCGCCAGCGCCCGCACCAGTGCGTCGGGCGCCGACATCGCGAACAGCTGCCGCGCCAACCCTGTCTGCCGCGCCAAGCTCTGCGCCGATGCCCGCACGCCGCAGCGCTTGGCGTAGCGCAGCAGCGTCGCCAGGCTGGTCGGCCCCGCGAGCCCGATCCGCACCGGATGTTCGAGGCCGAAGTCGCGCAGTCGCGCAATCCATTGCAGGATCGCCTGGGCATCGAAGCAGAACTGGCTGACGATGTGGACGGCCAGCCCGGTGCTCTCGGCCGCGCGGATCTTGTGAGCGAGCGCGCGATCGAGATCCTGCTGCAAGAGGCGCGGATGTCCGTTGGGATAGCCGGCAATTCCGATCTCGCGGATGCCGTGACGTTGCAGCGCGCCGCCGTCGATCACCTCAAGTGCGCTGCGGAAGTCGCCGGCAGGCTCGTCGTGATCGCCGCCAATGACCAAGAGGCGCACCACGCCCGCCTCGCTGCTCATGCGGGCAAGAAAATCGTCGAGCGCGCGGGCGGTCGCAAAGCCGCGCGCTGCAAGATGCGGCACCAGCTCGAAGCCGGCCTTACGCAGGCGCACCGCGGCCTCGATTGCCTCATCAATGGGCCTTTTCGGCACCGCGCTGACATAGATGTTTGTGCCGGCCGGGGCGATGCCGGCGAGCGCCGCGACCTCCTCCGGGGATGGCCGCGTTGCTTCGAGCGAGAAGCCGGC
>Ga0306921_10000487_pt1 | contig 34939 bp, 30 predicted proteins | sample sta12Cox44000080_FD_203760 | JGI IMG/M metagenome (GOLD analysis project Ga0306921, IMG submission 203760) | Lab enrichment of tropical soil microbial communities from Luquillo Experimental Forest, Puerto Rico - statoxic.12C.oxic.44.000.080 (v2)... | ecosystem: Environmental > Terrestrial >... | reverse complement strand
GTGCGCGCGCGCTCGGACTCCGCCACGACGTGATGCAGGATGAGCATCCACGTGCCGAGCACGAGGAAGGCGATGAAGATGAAGAGGAAGCTCACGTTGAAGGTGACGGCGGAGGCCGCCACCAGCATGAAGAACGAGAGGAAGCCCGCGTCGCGCAGGTCCTTGAGGGAGCGCCGCCGAAAGAGGCGGAGGAGGATGAAGAAGAGGAGGAGATGCACCATGCCGTCGAGCAGGTTCTGGGCGAGGTAGAGGAGATCGATGCCGATGGCGAAGGCCGCCGTGGTGACGAGGGCCCAACCGAAGGCGGGGCGCACCGGCATGCGATCGCGGACCTGGTCGATGGCCCAGCTTCCGATGAGGGCGAGGGCGAGAATGACGCCGCCCAGAGGATCGAGCAGCCCGGCGAGGAGGAGGGCGATCACACCGACCCCGACGAGCAGATAGGTCACGAGCCGGAGGGCGAGGAACGCCGACATCAGTCGAGGTCCACCTGGATTTCCCGGAGGGCACCCGTGCCGCGCCCTTCGTTCTCCCCGCTGCTCCGCCCTGCTCCCTCCGGCTCATAGAGGGCGAGCGCGGTGAGGATGCGCCGCGCCTGACCGGGGCCGCGGCCGAGTCGCACGAACAGGCCCGGGCCCACCAACTCCACGCCCGCGCCCGTGCGCGCGAGATGAGCAACGAGCGAGGCGGCCTCGGACAGCGCCGCTTCCAGTCGCGCGGCATTGTGGGCACCCGTGCCCATGAGTACCACCCGCGTGTCCTCGGTGGTCTCCGCCTCCATCTCCCGCACGAGCAGCACGCGGAGCTTGGCGCTCGTGCGCCAGTGGATGTGGCGCGGATCGTCGCCCGGGCGATAGCTGCGCAGGTTGTAGAGATCGTGGCCACGCCCGCGGCGGCGCACCGCTGCGGTGCCCGCACCCACCAGTCGGTGCAGGGTCTCCGTGGGCAGCGGCCGCACCGCGGGGAACACCAGCACCTCGCGGTCCAACGTCACCCGGGCCGCCTTGAGGAAGAGTCCGAAGGGGAAGCGCGTGGTGAGTCTCACTCCGGACAGGCGCTGGCGCCCGCGCACGGGCAACGAGTCTTCCCAGGTGAGGAGGCGGTCGCGTCCGGCCTCGAGGCGGGGCACATAGATGAAGCGCGTGGGCCCTCCGCGTCCGAGTAACTCGAGGGTGACGGAGTACGAGGTGAGCCAGCGCTTGGTGTTCGCGAGGACGGCGCCGAAGAGAGCGGGCGTGCCCGCATAGATCTCCTCGGGCACGTCGGCCTCGAGGCGGAGCCCGCGCATGGATTGCTCGGAGAGCACGCCCGAGACCACGATGAGGCTCAGGAGGAGCGACACGAGGAGGTAGAGCAGGTTGTTGCCGGTATTGATGGCGGCGACGCCGATACCGATGACCACGAGCAGGCACCACCACCCGTCGCGCGTGGGCCAGATGGTGCGTCGGGGCCGGAACGGTTGCCACCACCACTCGCTCTCCTTGAGCCGCGGCGGCAGCGTCGGCCACTTCATGGCGGCGGGGCGATGCTCAGCGCGGGACGGGGACGTCCTGGACGATGGCGCGGAGCACGGTCTCAGCGTCCACCGCGCCCTGACCGCCGACCCCCTTCAGCATCACGCGATGGGCGAGCGCGGGCACGGCCAGGCTCTTCACGTCGTCGGGCAGGAGATAGTCTCGGCCGTCGGCGAGCGCGTGCGCGCGCGCCGCGCGCAGGAGGGCGAGAGAGCCACGGGGGCTCACCCCCAGGGCGAGGAGCAACGAGGAGCGGGTGGCCGCGACCAGGGCCATGATGTAGTCGAGGATCGACTCGTCCGCGCGCACGCCGTCCGCCTCTTCCTGGAGCGCCATCACGTCCTCCGCCTGGAGCACGGGCATCAGCACGTCGAGGCTCGGCTGACCCGCCCCGCGCAGCACCGACTTCTCGTCGGGCGCGTCGGGATAGCCCACGCGGATGCGGAGGAGGAAGCGGTCGAGCTGCGACTCGGGAAGCGGATAGGTGCCTTCGTGCTCACGCGGGTTCTGAGTCGCCAGCACCATGAAGGGGCGCGGCAGCGGATAGGTCGAGTGATCCAGCGACACCTGCGCCTCGTTCATGGCTTCGAGCAGGCTCGACTGCGTCTTGGGCGTGGTGCGATTGATCTCATCGGCGAGCACGATGTTGGTGAAGAGGGGGCCCGGCTTGAAGACGAACTCACTCTTCTCTGGCTCCCAGATGCTGACCCCGATCACGTCGGAGGGCAGCATGTCCGAGGTGAACTGGATGCGCTGGAATCCCGCGCCGATGGAGCGGGCGAGCGCGGCGGCCAGTGTGGTCTTGCCCACCCCCGGCACGTCCTCGATGAGGAGATGGCCGCGGGCGAGGAGACCGACCACGGCAAGCCGGATGACTTGGGGCTTGCCGACGAGTGCGCGGCCGATGTTCTGCTCGAGCCTGCGGATCAGGTCGAGGGAGTTGGGCATGGAATTCCACTATACACTGGCCGATCCGGAGACCGGTGCGGTCGCCGGGGGAATAAATTGAGCATGGTCTGGCCCGCTCGACCGATTTTGCAAACCACTTGCCAGCCCCCCGCCGTGTCCTCGTCGTCACACTCGGACATGGCGATCGTGGTCAAACGAGGCGATTTGCGCGACCTGCGCCTGCCATTCTCGCGCAATCCCCCGATTCTCCTTGACTCGCCGTGGCCTCTGCGGCATCTTCGCCGCACTCGCGGGCAGTGCCGCCGAGCGAGCCGCCCCGAGTTGGCCCTGATCTCTTTCCCTCGCTCCGCCCGGAAACACGAAGAAGGAGAGCCCGGATGCCGACCCGCGACCCTCGTCCCCTTCCGAGCCGCTCCCGCGCCACCCGTCGCGAGTTCCTGAAGCGCGCGGGATGGACCACGGCGGCTCTCACCCCTCTCCTCGCCGGTTCATCCCCGCGTCGCGCCTTCGCGCAAACGGCCTCGCCGTACCCGGATTGGATGCCGCCCAGCCCGAACCCGCCCAAGCGGGGCAAGCTCCTCACGCGCGCCTCTGCCTGGGATCCGCCCGTGCTGGATCCGCGTCTCACCAACTCCGTCGGCCTCTCGCAGTTCGCCACGCTGACCAGCAATCGCCTCGTGCGCTATCCCTACTCCGACGAGGCGGCGAACACCACCGATCTCACCCTCAAGGGCGACCTCGCGGAGTCCTGGCAGGGCAGTCCGGACTTCCGGGTGTGGACCTTCAAGCTCCGCAAGGGCGTGAAGTGGCACAACGTCGCGCCCCTCAACGGGCGTGAGCTGGTGGCCGCGGACGTCAAATACTGCTACGAGCAGTACGCCAAGGAAGGCGTGCAGTCCTTCACCTTCCAGGAGATCGAGGGCATCGAGACGCCCGACAAGTACACGGTGCGCATCCACCTCAAGACGCCCAACACCATGTTTCCCCAGAACCTCGCGGAGCCCGTGTCCATCATCTTCGCGCGCGAGGTCCTGGAGGAGGACGGCGACCTCAAGAAGCGGCTGATCGGGACGGGGCCGTACATGATCAAGGAGAACACGCGCAAGGTGCGCGTCGTGCTCGTGCGTAACCCCGACTATTTCGACCAGGGACGTCCCTACATCGACGAGTACCACATCCTCTCCACTCCGGACGCGGCCACCCGCCTTGCCGCCTTCCGCTCGGGGCAGAGCGACATCCACTTCGTGGCCAGCCTGAGCGACGCCGCCAACCTCAAGAAGACGACCCCCGCCGCGGTGATCCAGGAGTACAAGACGGTGCAGACGGTGTTCGGGCTCGCCCTCGCCCAGGACAAGCCGCCCTTCATCGACGTGCGCGTGCGCCGGGCCATCTCCATGGCCATCGACCGCCAGCGGCAGGTCGACACCATCTACGGCGGCCATGGCATTCTCGGCTGGGGCATCCCCTACTTCTACTTCCAGGACAAGATGCCCACGGCGGCCCAGCTCGGCCCCTACTGGCAGTACAAGCCCGCGGAGGCCAAGAAGCTCCTCACGGAGGCTGGCCACCCCAACGGCTTCGAGACCACGCTCTTCTACTACGAGTACTTCCCGGAGATGTCCTCGCAGGTGCAGGTGGTGCAGCAGGACCTCAAGAAGAACCTCAACATCGAGATCAAGATCAGCAAGCTCGACTACACCACCTTCTACGGGCGCTACGCCGACGGCAAGTGGGACGGCATGGCGTGGGGCTTCAAGACGGGTTACGCTACGGGGCTCGACGAGCAGACCTATCAGTACATGCACTCCAAGTCGACGAAGAACTACTGGCGCTTCGCCGATCCCGTCATCGACGAGCTGGTGACCAAGCTGCGCCGCACCCCCGATCGCGCGGAGCAGCGCGCCCTGACCAAGAAAGTTTTCGAGCGCGAGCACGACCAGGTCACGCGCATGTGGATGCCCTACGACTCGGGCTTCCTCGTGTGGCAGCCCTTCCTGCGCAACACCGGCTCTCTCGCTCTGCGCAGGAACGACGGCTACGGCGCGTCGACGTTGGCGCGGCTCTGGATCGACAAGTAGGAGGCGCCGCCGCTTTCCATGTACACGTACGTCGCGCGGCGGCTGGCCCTGTCCATCCCCGTCCTCATCCTCTCTTCGCTCATCGTCTTCGGTCTCATGCGTGTCATGCCCGGCGACGCCCTCACCGCCCTCATGGGCGAGTCGGGCAACGTGAGTCCCAAGGAGCTGGAAAAGCTCCGCCGCGATCTCGGCCTCGACCTCCCGTACTACAAGCAGTACCTCATCTGGGCCTGGCAGATGCTGAGCCTCAGTCCCGGCGACTCCATCTTCACCAACGAGCCCATCTCGGTCGCCCTCAAGAAGTCCATTCCCGTCACCGTGGAGCTGGCCGTGCTCGCCATGATCCTCGGCCTGGTCATTGCGGTGCCCATCGGCGTCATCTCCGCCACCCGCCAGGACAAGCCCTCCGACTACGCGGGACGGGTGGCCGCCATCACCGGCCTTTCCCTCCCCGATTTCTGGCTCGGCACCCTTGTGATCACCTTCGCGGCGATCTGGTTCCGCTGGATCCCGCCCCTCGGCTACGCGAGCCTTTGGACCGATCCGTGGACCAACCTCCAGCAGTTCCTCCTCCCCGCCGCCGTCCTCGGCTTCCGCCTCTCCGCCGCCACCATGCGCATGACCCGCTCCACCCTCCTCGAGGTGCTGCGCGAGGACTACGTGCGCACGGCGTGGGCCAAGGGATTGGGAGAGCGGATCATCATCTACAAGCACGCGCTCAAGAACGCGCTCATCCCGGTGATCACCCTGGTGGGCGGCCAGTTCGGTACTCTCCTCGCGGGGACGGTGATCGTGGAGACGATCTTCGCCCTGCCCGGCATGGGGCGGCTCACCGTGGAGGCAATCCTCTTCCGCGACTATCCGATCGTGCAGACCAACGTGATGCTGGTCGCGGTCACCCTCGTCACCCTCAACCTCCTTGTGGATCTGACCTACGCCTGGCTGGATCCTCGGATCCGCTACCAGTGAGAGGCTGACCCCGCCCGTGGCCATCGCCACCGCGCCCGGCCGCACCTTCGACGAGCCGGTCACCGATCACGTGAGCCGGATCCGAGCCCTGTGGACGGTGATCAAGCGCAAGCCTCTCGGCATGGTCTCGGCGGGGCTCATCATCATTCTCGTCCTGACGGCGATCTTCGCCAACGTCCTCGCGCCCTACGATCCCCTCGCCGCCCAGCCCGAGATCCGCCTCGCTCCTCCGAGCTGGGCGCATCCCTTCGGCACCGACGACATCGGGCGCGACGTGCTGAGCCGCGTGATCTACGGCAGCCGCATCTCGCTGTGGGTCGGGCTGCTCGCGGTGGGCATCGGGACGTGCGTGGGCATGATCGTCGGTCTCGTCTCGGGCTACTGGGAAGGCCGGCTCGACCTCATGCTCCAGCGGGTCATGGACGCGCTCATGACCATCCCCGGGCTGATCCTCGCCCTCGCCATCGTCTCCGTGCTCCGGCCCAGCACCACCAACGCCATGCTCGCCATCGCCATGGTGATCATTCCCGGCAACTCACGGGTGGTCCGGGGAGCGGTGCTCTCCGCCAAGCAGAACCGGTTTGTGGAGGCGGCGCAGGCCATCGGCTGCCGCGACTACCGGATCATCGCCTCGCACATCCTGCCCAACGTGACGGCGCCCATCCTCATCCTCGCCTCCATCTGGCTGGGCAACGCCATCCTGATCGAAGCCTCGTTGAGCTTCCTCGGGGTAGGGACGCAGCCGCCCACGCCTTCGTGGGGACTGATGCTGTCCAGCACGGGGCGGGCTTTCATGGAGCAGGCGCCGTGGCTCGCCTTCTTCCCTGGCCTCGCCATCAGCTTGGCCGTCTTCGGCTTCAACCTCTTCGGCGACACGCTCCGCGACGCCTGGGATCCCAAGCTCCGCCGCCAGGGCTGAGCGGCGCGGCCCTGCCGTCGCGGCCTCAGCGAGCAGATCGACGCGTCGCGCCTGCTTTGCCGTGAGGATCGACGCGCGCCGCCCGCAGAAACCACTAGTCGGTCTTCGCGGGCTGGGCGATGCCGCCGCGCGGAGTGCCGGGCTCGGTGGTCCCCCACAGCGTCTCGAAGCCACTCGGCAACTCGCGGGAGTTGGGCGGAGCGATCCACAGCCGCAGGAGCAGCCGGTCCCGATCGGGTCCGTCGGCGTCCTCGTACCCGGTGCGTCCGTGATAGATGACGTGGTTGTTCAGGAGCTGAAGGTCGCCCGGCTGGAGATCCATGGTGAAGGCGAGCTCCTCGCACACGGCGGCGTGCAGGTCGAGCGCCTCGTTCTGGGCCGCGGTGAGGCGCGGCACGTCGGGCAGCTTCTGCGCCGCCTCCACGAAGGTGCGGGAGTACTGCGTGGTGAATTTGCCCGCGTGTTCGGCGAACAGGGGCATGGCGTACACCCTGTGCTCACCGCCCGCCTCCTCGCCCTGGCGGCTGCCCCAGTAGTCCTGCCATAGGAGGTCATGGAGATCGGGACGCCGAGCGCGAATGGCCTCGGCGACGCTCACCGCGCTCACGATCTTGCTCGCCCCGCCCCGGCGCGCCGGCCGGACGCAGAGCAGGGTGACCACGTCGCACCGATCGGTGTGGAAGCGCAGGGGGCCGCTCGACCGCGCCTTGGAGCGCGAGGTGCGACCGAGGGCCGGATCGGCTTGCCGCTCTTGCACCTCGCCATAGAGCCGGTACTCGTCGCGCACCTCGCCGATGAGCTCGCCGTGGGCGTTCTGGTAGCGGGCGTGGCCAAGATGGACGCCCACGCCCCAATAGAGGTTGCGCAGCTCCTCGAGGGAGTAGTGATCGACGGCGAAGCCGCGCAGCACCACGAAGCCGCGGCCGTTCTCGAGCTCGTCGAGCACGGCGCTGAGATCGCGCGAGAAGGTCGGCAACGGAAAATCCTCTCGGCCGAAGCGCGGCCAGGCGAGCCCGCGGCGCTGAAGCTCGCGCAGGGCGGCGTCCATCTCTGCCACCGCCCGGGGCGGGACGGACACGATCCACTCCGTCGACTCGGCCATGTCCCGGCCCAGCCACGCTTCGGGGCGCTTCCGGGGCTCCGCGCGCAGGGCATTCATAGCGATGCCGTTCCTTCCTGTCCGAGAAACTCGCGGACGGTATGGAGGAATTCCTCCAGGCGATCGTGGTGCAGCCAATGTCCTGCCTTGTCCACTCCCACTACGGTGGCGTGGCGAAACGGCTCCGCGCGACCATCCTCGGCCGGGTTGCCCGATTGGCTCTCCTTACCGTACAGGAGGAGCGTCGGGCAATCGATGCGCGACCATAAGGTGGTGATGTCGCGGCCTGACATGTCGTAGGGCGGCCAGGCGCGGACATAGTTGTCGAACTTCCAGCTGTATGTTCCATCCTCGTTCTGGTTCACGCCCTGCACGGTGAGGTGGCGTGCCTGCTCCGCGGAGAGGTGCGGGTTCTCTTCCTGCATTCGCCGGAAGGCATCCTCGATGGAGGCATAGCGGCGCGGCAGACGGCCGGCGAGGGCGCGCTGCTCGCGAATCCACATGTCCATCCGCTCGTCCACCGTCTTGCCCATGCGCTCCTTGAGCACGCTGCGGGGCGGACCCAGGCCTTCGACGGCCACCAGTCGCGCCACGGCCTCGGGATAGATGCCGGAATAGCGGAGCGCGATGTTGCCGCCCAGGGAATGGGCGATGATGGTCACAGGGGCCAAGCGCTGCTGGTGGATGAGCTGCGCCAGGTCGTAGATGTAGCCCGCCATGGTGTAGCTGCCGTCGGGCGACCACTGGCTGTCCCCATGGCCCCGAAGATCCGGCGCGATGATGTGCCAGTCGTCGCGCAGCGCCTCCGCCGTCCAGTCCCAGTTCCGGCAATGATCGCGGCCGCCGTGCACGAGGAGGAGCGGCGGCTTCCCCGCATTGCCCCAGTCCACGTAGTGCAGGCGCAGGCGCTGAGAGTAGTAGCTGTGCGAGGTCGGTCCCGGCATACCCGGAGACAGTATCACGGCCTCCGAGGGGCGGGCTTGGCGCCGCTGCCCACGAGACCGGGCATGGGCAGGTAGCACGCGCCGTCGGCGCCCGCGAAGCGCGCCGCACCGCGGGCCACCACGTCGCGGATGGTGGCGAGGGCCCGCGGATCCTGCGCCTCCAGGAGCGCCTTGGCGCGCACCGCGCCCGTCAACATCGCCTCCACGAAATCCCCGGGAGCTTCGAACCGCCACGCCTGCGACACGGAGGCAACCTCGACGTCGACGAGGCCGGCCGCCGACAGGGCCGCTCGCATGCGCGCGGGCTCGCTGAACTGGAAGAAGTCGGGGCCGTGAGGGAGTCCCACGTCGAAACGGCCGTGTTCCCTCACCGCGCCGTACAAGAGCCCGAAGCCGTTGTCGGGTCCTGGACGCTCCCACACGCTCACGGCGAGCCGGCCGCCCGGCGCGAGCACCCGGGTCATCTCGGCGAGGGCTGCGCCGGGATCGGAGAGATGGATCAGCCCGTAGCCGCACAGCACCGCCTCGAAGCTGGCGTCGGGGTACGGCAGGGCCTGCGCGTCGCCCCGGCGGAACGCCACGCCGGGCACGTTGCGCGTGGCGGTGGCTACCACCTCCTCCGCGAAGTCGAGGCCGGAGACGACGGCCTTCCGCGCGAGGGCGGCGTCCGCGAGGACGCCGTGGCCCGTGCACACGTCGAGGACGCGGCACCGCCGGCTCACGCGCGCTGCGTCCAGCATGGCGGGCACGGTCTGCGCGGTGAGGCGGGCGAAGGTGCGCTGGTAGCCATCGATCTGGCGGCCCCAGCCCCGGCGCTCGAAGGTGGTGAAGGCCTCCGGCTCCTGTGAGCGCTCCATGTCCGTACACCTCCTGCTCGGGAATCAGCGACGCGTCACCCTAGCAGAGGGGGGACGGCGCAGCTATACTTGACTTAGTCAACTAATTGGATGACGATGGCACCTACTCATGCGGACGCCCGCCCAGGAGGGAACGCCATGGCCTCGAGGGAGCTCGACGAGCGCGTCGCCGCCGTGCGGCGCTTCAACCGCTTCTACACCCGGCAGATCGGCCTCCTCCAGGAGGGCTACCTGGACAGCGCCTTCTCCCTGAGCCAGGTGCGGGTGCTCTACGAGCTCGCCCACCGGGACAAGCTCACCGCGGCCGCCTTGAGCCGCGACCTCGGCCTCGACCCGGGATACCTAAGCCGCGTCCTCCGCGATTTCGAGAAGCGCCGTTTCATCACCCGTACCCGCTCCGAGGCCGACGGGCGGCAGAGCCACCTCGAGCTCACCGCGCGCGGGCAGGCCGCCTTCGCGCCTCTCGAGCGGCGCTCGCACCAGGACATCAGCGAGATCGTGGGCCGGCTCTCCGCTCCCGAGCAGGGCCGTCTCGTGGACGCCATGCACGTGATCGAGGGCATCCTGGACGCCCGCCCGGAGCGGCAGACGCCCTACATCCTGCGCCCGCACCAGGCGGGTGACATGGGCTGGGTCGTCCACCGTCACGGCGCGCTCTACGCCCAGGAGTTCGGCTGGGACGAGCGCTTCGAAGCCCTGGTGGCGGAGATCGTGGCGAGGTTCGTGCGGGACTTCGATCCCCGGAAAGAGCGCTGCTGGATCGCGGAGAAGGATGGCGAGATGGTGGGCTCCGTCTTCCTCGTCAAGCAGTCGAAGACGGTGGCCAAGCTACGCCTTCTCCTCGTGGAGCCCAAGGCGCGTGGCCTCGGCATCGGAGAGCGCCTCGTCGACGAATGTCTGCGCTTCGCGCGGTCGACGGGCTACCGGAAAATCACCTTGTGGACGAACAGCGTGCTGCGCGCGGCCCGCCGCATCTACGAGAAGGCCGGCTTCCGTCTCGTCCACCAGGAGCGGCACCGGAGCTTTGGGCACGACCTCGTGGGCGAAACATGGGAGCGGGAGCTCTCGTGACCGATCGCCGCGCGGTGCTGGCCGCCGCGGTCACCGGCGTGCAGGTGGGCGCGGCCATGGTCGCCACGCGCTTCGTGGTCGACCAGACGGGACCCGCGTCCCTCGCCCTGCTGCGCTACGCCATCGGCGTCCTGTGTCTGGCGCCCTTCGTGCTCGCCTCCGGCGAGCGGCTACGCTTCGAGGGGCGGGACTGGCTGCCCATCGCGCTCCTTGGGATCACGCAGTTCGGCATCCTCATCGCGCTGCTCAATTACGGCCTGCGCTTCATTCCCTCGGGCCGCGCCGCCCTGATCTTCGCCACCTTCCCTCTCCTCACCATGGTGATCGCCGCCGCTCTCGGCTACGAGCGGCTCACCGTGTCGAAGACGCTCGGCGTGCTCCTGACCATCGCGGGCGTGGGAGCCACCCTGGGTGACAAGGTGATGCAGCCGGCAAGCGGCGCGCACCAGTGGCTGGGCGAGCTCGCTGTCCTCCTCAGCGCGCTGAGCGGAGCGGTATGCAGCGTGCTCTATCGGCCCTATCTCCGGAAGTATCCGACGCTGCCCGTGAGCACCTTCGCCATGCTCGCCTCGGTGGTCTTTCTCGCCGCCCTGGCCTGGCGCGAGGGAGTAGTGGCCTCGCTGCCTCACATCACCACGAGCGGATGGGCCGCCATCGTCTTCATCGGCTTCAGCAGCGGGGTCGGCTACTACCTTTGGCTGTGGGCCCTCAAGCACGCAAGCGCCACGCGCGTCACTGTCTTCCTCGCTCTGAGTCCCCTCACCGCCGCCATCCTCGGCGCCCTCCTCCTCCACGAGCACATCTCAACCCTCGCAGCCCTCGGTCTTGCCCTCGTCGCCCTTGGCCTCTGGCTCGCCCACCGCCCCAGCCGGGAAACCCGTCGAGCAACGCTCCCCGTGCGAAGCGCCAGCTTGGACTATTCACGAGTGCCGCACGTGCGATCGGGGCGGGTGGCGGCGGGGGCGGGGGAGCGCTCTGGCGGAGTGGGACCCCCTCGTCCTGTGCGCCGCCTGCAGGGCGGCGAGTCAGGCGAGCGGGTGACGCAGCTGGAGCGCTCCCCCGCCCCCGACGACGGGCCCCGTCCCGCCTCACGTTCCGCGAGTTCGTGAACGATCCGGGCTAGAGCGCCGGCCCGCCCCACCGCTCGCGCATGGCGAACTCGGCCACCGCCTTCCGCTTGAGCTTGGTCACCGACCGCGTCGGCCGACCGATCGGCATGACCGCGCACACGGCGACGTGGCGGGGAATGCCGAGGAGGTCCTGGATCTTCGGCTCCTGGGCGATGGCTAGGGTGGTGATGGTGCCGCCGAAACCCTCGTGACGCGCGGCGAGGAGCACGTTCCACGCGAACGGATAGATGGAGGCGCCGCTGATCACCCCGACCCGGTCAAGGTCCTGGTCGATGGAGGCGACCACCTTGAGGTCGACGCAAATGACGAGCACCACGGGTGCCTTGACGAGGGACTCCGTCAAATGCGGCGGCGGGGCGGTGGCCTCGATGGTGGCCGCGTCCACCCGCGGCGGATCGATGGAGTTCCACGGGCTCTCGCCGTTCTTGGCCTGCGCGGCGTAGCGCTTGGCCGCCACCCCGCTGAGGTCGCCGAGGGCGCGCTTGGTGGCGGGATCGCGGACGACGATGACCCGCCAACCCTGGCGATTGCCCCCGCTGGGCGCAAAGCGCGCGTGGTCGAGGATGCGCGTCAGCGTCGCGTCGGGCAGCGGATCGGCGGTGAACTCGCGCGCGGAGAAGGTCGTGTGCATCACGTCGTAGAGCTCCATGGTCGCCTCCGGGCAAAGTGTGGGCCGGCGCCGGAGAGTCTAGCGCAGAGCGCGTCCGCCCGTGAGCCTTGACGGGTTAGGATACTGGCCACCAACCAGAAGCGGGCGCAGGAACTCTCACCCACGAAGAGGAGTGGCCATGGGACTGCTCGACGGCAAGGTAGCGGTGGTCACGGGAGGCGGCACGGGCATCGGGCGGGCGGTATCGATCGAGCTGGCCCGTAACGGCGCCAAGGTAGTGGTGAATGACTACGGGGTTAGCGTGGATGGGCGCGATCCGTCGAGCGCGCCGGCCAACGAGGTGGTATCGACCATCCACGGCGCGGGGGGCCAGGCCCTGGCGAGCCCGGAGAGCGTGGCGACCATGGCGGGCGGCCGCGCGGTGATCGATCTCGCCCTCAAGGAGTTCGGTGATCTCCACATTCTCGTGTGCTGCGCGGGCATCCTGCGCGAGCGAATGATCTTCAACATGACGGAGGAGGAGTGGGACGCGGTGATCGCCGTGCATCTCAAGGGCCACTTCACGGTGATGCAGCCGGCCACTCGCCACATGCGGGAGAAGAAGGCGGGCAGCATCATCACCTTCACTTCGACGGCCGGCCTCGAGGGCAGCCCGGGGCAGCCTAACTATTCCGCAGCCAAGGAAGGGATCGTGGGCCTGACGCGCTCGACGGCGCTCGCCATGGCGCGCTACGGCGTCCGCTGCAACGCCATCTCACCGACGGCGGACACGCGCATGACCCAGCGCCTTCCCGGCGAGCGCCGCGGGCTAGCCACCGCTACCCCGCCCGAGGCCATTGGGCCGGTCGCTGCCTTCCTGGGCAGCGATCGCGCTGCCCACATCACGGGACAGGTCATCGGCGTTCGCGGCACCGAGGTGACCGTGTACTCACATCCCGCGCCGCTGCGCACGGCGACCAGCGTCGAACCCTGGACCCCCGAACGCCTCGCGGATGCCTGGGACCGGAATCTCGGTCAGGACCGGCTCCGCCGCTTCGACGCCCTCCAGATCGCCTGGCCACCCAAACCAGCTTGATCCCGCGACGTCGGCCCTCAAGCGGAGCCTCGAGACCGCGCCTCGTCGAATATTCACGAACGTGCGGAGCGCGAGGCGGGGTCGGGGCCCGTCGTCGGGGGCGGGGAGCGCTCCAGCTGCGTCACCCACTCGCCTGAATCGCAGCCCTCTGGGCTGCGCACAGGCTTCGGGGGTCCCACTCCGCCGGAGCGCCCCCCGCCCCCACCGCCACCCGCCCCGATCGCACGCGGGCACTACTTAAATAACCCGGGCTAGAGCGGCAGCGTTCGAGCGCCGGCTCCGCCGGCGCAACCCGCTTGGGGGGAGGTTCGGAAGGGGGGCAAAGCCCCCCACCGAGTCAACTTAGGCCATGTAGAAACCGCCGTTGACGTGGATGAGCTCGCCGGTGATCCAGCCTGCCTCGGAGGTGGCGAGGAAGACCGCGACGCGGGCGATTTCCTCGGGCTGGGCGATGCGCCCGAGGGGAATCTCACGCGCCCGTTCCTGGATCTGCGCTTCCGTGTTGCCATAGCGCGGCTGCGCCGTGTCGGTGAGACCGGGAGCGATGGCGTTGACGCGAATGCGGTGGGGCGCCAGGGCCAGGGCCATGGCGCGCGTGAGCCCGACCACGCCCGCCTTGCTCGAGGAGTAGTGCACGCCGCGCGGGTCGCCGCGTACGGCCGACGACGAGATGTTGACGATGGCCCCGGGACGGTTCGCGGCTACCAGCGCGCGCGCCACCGCCTGTGCACAGAGGAAGCTCCCTTTCAGGTTGACGCCGAGCACATGGTCCCACTCGCGCTCACCCAACTCCAGGAAGCTCGCCCGCGGGAACACGCCCGCGTTGTTCACGAGGACCTCGGGCAAGCCCAGCGACTCCGTCACCGTCTGCACGAAGGCGGCCACGCTCGAGACTTGCGACACGTCACCCTGCACGATGAGCGCCCGCCGCCCGAGCGCCCGGATCTCGCCGGCCACGTTCTCCGCCGCCGCGGCGTCGTCGAGGTAGTTCACGCCCACGTCGGCGCCGTCACGCGCGAGCGCGATGGCGATGGCCCGACCGATACCTTGCTGCGCGCCCGTGACGAGCGCCACCTTGCCCGCAAGCCGCATGCTGTGTCCTCGGAAGACCTGCGTGCACAGCGATGCACCCCGTGACGGCGCGCGCCGATCCTACTACATTCCACCTCCCGCGCCGCCGCCCCCGCCTCCACCGCCCATCTCAGGCTCGCTCGTGACATCGCTCAGGGTCACCATGAGAGCGCCCGCGTAACCCGGTTGGTCCCACACGCGCACGCGGGCGCGCGGCGAGGCGAGGAGATAGGCCTCCACTGCGCCCGAGCTGCCCCGAATCGCATAGACGATGAACCCGGGACGCATGCCGGCTTGGAAAGCGCCGGCTCCCGTGGAATTGCCGCGATCCACCATGGGCGAGTCGACGACCACCGAATTCGTCTCCTTTTCGAGAAGGACGGCCGCATAACCCTGGCCGGCGCCGCGATCCTCGGAAACTTTGACGTGGTAGGCACCGGCAGGCACCGCGTCGACCCGTTCGGGGGCGACCGAGGTATAGGACGACGCGCAGCCGGCGGCGAGCAGGAGAGAGCCTGTCAGAAACAGGGCGGCGAGCGATGATCGAAGGACGCGCATGATCTCCTCCCGCGCTCCATCAACGGGCCAGGCCGAGCGATCGTTCCCCCTCGGCGGGAAGGCCTTTGACACAGCGCGCTTCCCCGCCTAGACTCGCATCACACGACGACGCCTCTCCCGCGCCTCACCCGAAAGGACCCAGGGATGAAGATCGAGAGCATCGACGTCTACTGGGCGAGGCTTCCTCTCGCCTTCGTCTGGAAGACCTCCTACGCAGACCAGTACTATACCGACACGATACTCGTGCGTATGGAAGGCGGCGGCCACGCGGCTTGGGGCGAGAGCTGCCCGCCCCTGCTGCCCGGTTACTCTGCCGAGCACACGCTTGCCACCTTCCACACCGTGCGCGAGCACATGGCTCCGCGAATCATCGGGCAGGACATCGAGGCGGCGGAGGATCTCCTCGATCGCCTCGCCCTGATCAAGGGCAATCAGTTCGCGCGCGCTGCCCTGGAGATCGCCTGGTGGGTGCTGGATGCCAAGCGGCGCGGGCTGCCCCTCCATCGCGCGCTCGGCGGCACGCGCGACCGGGTGGCGGTGGGCGCGGACTTCGGCGTCCAAGACTCCATCGACGTCCTCCTGCAGAAGATCCAGGTCGCCATCGATCAGGGCTTCCCGCGCATCAAGCTCAAGTACCGGCCAGGCTGGGACCTGCCCATGGTGGAGGCGGTGCGCTCGACCTTCCCGCGGCACACTTTCCACATCGACTGCAACGCCGCCTACTCGCCGGCAGACACCGAGATGTTCCGGAAGCTCGACCGCTTCCACCTTGCCATGATCGAACAGCCGCTGGCCGACGACGGTATGAGCCTCGTCAACCACGCCGATCTCCAGCGGGTCATCGAGACACCCGTGTGCCTCGACGAGAGCGCGCAGAGCCTGGCTCACGTGCAGGCGGCCATTCGACTGGGCAGCTGCAAGGTCGTCAACATCAAGATGGCCCGCGTGGGCGGCCTCTCTGCCTCACGCGACATCCAGGCGCTGTGCGCCGAGCACGGCATCCCCTGCTGGGTCGGGGGCATGCTGGAGAGTGCGGTAGGCGGGGCGATCTGCGCGGAGCTGGCCACCCTGCACAACTTCACCTATGCGGGCGACATCTTCCCCTCCGCCTATTTCTACAACAACGACGTGGGCAAGCCGGAGATCGTGCTGAGCGGTCCCGGCGAGGTGACAACCTCGCGCGTGCCCGGCATCGAGCAGGAGCCGGATCCCGATCTGCTCAAGCAGTGGACGGCGGAGCACGCATCCTTCCGCGTGTAGGCGGCCCTCGACGCGCCGGCATCGTCACCCGGCGTGCGCCCTACGCTCTCAGAACTTGAGCGCGAAGTCGATGAGACGCTTCCGGTCCTGGTACACCAGGCCCAAGTAGAGCTTCGGCTCGATCTGCCGGATCTCGTCGCGAATCCAATGGGCGACGAACGAGGTCTCGGAATAGTCGAGGACGATGCACTCCTTGCCGTCGAACCAGCTCGGCCCCTTGTAGACCTTGGCGATGATGGCGTGGACGCCGAACGCGCTGATCCGGTTCTTGAGCAGTCCCTTCTTAGCGTCGAAGATCTTCCCCTGCCAGGCAAAGTGATTGATGAAGGCCGCGATGTCGGGGGTGAAGGCCGAGCCCGCGGCCACGATGGCGGTGCCGTCGCCCTCGCCGTCGGGGATCTCGCCGGCCGGGCTCTTGGAAAACAACTCATCGAGCTGGGCCTGGCTCATCTTCAGGAGCTGGGGCACGTCGTACGCCATGGTGGGCCTCCTCTGGTGTGATGGCTATCGCGGCGCTCGCGCCGCGTCGGCGAGTATGACCTCCGCCGCCTTCTCACCGATCATGTACACCGCGCTCGCGATGAAGAACCCGGGAATGCGCGGGAACACCGAGGCGTCGACCACGCGCAGGCCCTCTGTTCCGTGGACGCAGAAGTTTGAGTCGAGCACACCGTTGCGCTCCCGCGGCCCAATGGCGCAGGTGCAGGAGGCGTGGTGCCCCCACGCGTGGCGGCGCGCGAACTCCCGGATCTCCTCGTCGGACTGCACGGCCTCTCCCGGTATCTCCTCCGTCCCAATCAGGTGGTCCTTTTGGATCCTCTGGGTCATTCTCCGCACGAACTTCACCGCCTCCACGAGGGAGTCGAGGTCCTCGCCGGAGGCGTCGCTGCCCTCCTCGAAGTAGCGGAAGTTGACGAGGGGCGTGTCGCGAGGATCGGCCGAGCGTAGCGTCACCTCCCCCGCCCGGTTGTTCGTGTGCGCCTTGACGATGGTCCAGCTCAGGTAGTTGAGATGCTCCACAAGGGCGCGCGAGTAGCCTGGGTAGTAGCCCTCGAAGCGCCCGAGAAGCGCCATGCAGAAGAGATCGGGGAGACGGCGGCCGGGGACGGATCGTTTGATCACGCCGAGCACGCTCCCGTTGGTCGCGTACACGCCCCGGCGCCGGCTCGCCCACTCGCGGTAGTAGGCGTCGCCCCGGCCGAAGGTGGCGCCCTTCAGCACCTTCCAGTGATCGAAGCTCATGCGATTGATCACGCTCACCTCGTAGCGGTCCTGGAGGTTGCGCCCGACTCCGGGGAGGTCGACCCGGACGGGGATACCGTGGCGCGCGAGCTCCGCGTGCGGGCCGATGCCCGAGAGCATGAGAAGCTGCGGCGTGTTGAAGGCGCCGCCGGCCAGGATCACCTCCCGTGAGGCGCGCACCTCCCGGCGCTCGCCCGGGTCTTCCGAGGGGCGGCGATGCGCGCGGTAGAGTCGCTCCCCGCGGAGGTACTCCACGCCGACGGCGCGCCCTCCCACCCCGAAGAGGACGCGGGTCGCAAGCGCGTTCAGCTCGATGCGAAGCCGCCCCGGAAACCGGCGCGCCGTGTCGAGCACGCGCTCTCGCGTGCCCGTGCGGGCATGGTGGTGGGTGGTCAGGGGAACATAGCCGATGCCCACGGCGTCCTGCTTCACCAGCCGCCAGTCGTTGAGATCCAGTTGGCCCTTGACGAGCCACCGCGCGCCGCGGATCGGCTCGTCGTCGAAGGTGAGCAGCACCTCGCGTGCGGTCGCCTCGATCGTGCGGAGGAGGGCCTGGTCGTCGAACATGGACTCCGGGATGGCCTTCTCGGTATGGAGCCAGCCCTTCCAGCCGTGGCGCGTGGGATCGATGCCGATCTTGGCGAGCAGGCGATACGGCCACCGGTAGTGACAGTTCTCGAGCTTCTGGAAGTGGCGGCGCATGCGCCCGGCGCCCCAGGAGGCGTCCCCGGTGAGGCCCTTGATGTCCTCCCAGTCGGCGTCGTGGGGATAGACCATGATCATGGCGTTGTGGGCGGTGCAGCCGCCCAGCGTGCCCGCGCGCGGATAGAGGACGCCGTCGACGCGGGCGCCGTTCCAGTCGTGGCGATACTTCGGATCCTGCTGCTGGCGCGCCTCGCTGCCGTAGTGGCGCACGAAGACGTCCCAGGCCACCGCGTCGTTCTCGCAAGCGAAACCGTGGAAGGCTGGCACATCGTAGTCGTCGGGCATCCGGTTGCCGTCGGGATCGAGGGGATCGCCGCCACGAAGCTCGCGGGGATCGCCCCCCGCTTCGAGCAGGACCACGGAGTGCCCGGCCTCCGCGAGACGGGCGGCCACCGTGCCCCCGCCCGCCCCCGAGCCGACGACGACATACTCGCAATCCGCCGCCATGGGCTCCGCCACCGCTAGAAGGTCTTGAGAAATTCGATCAGGGCGCGCTTGTCGTCGTCGCTCAGCCCCGGTTCCTCCTTGAAGGCACTGGTGCCGAAGTAGTGGCCGCGGTTCACGATGTAGTCCGGGCACTTGCTGAGCTTGAAGAGACGGTCCCCCAGCTCCGCGAACTGCCGGCGCGCCTCCTCGTCGGTGGCCTGAGGAGGCAGCGCGCGCAGGTTGTGCTCGATGTCGAGGAGCAGCTTGAGGATCTCCGAGCCGTGCTTGACGCGATCGGCCGCGCTGCCCCCGTCGAGCATGAGCTCGAGATTGCCGAAGAGGTCGATGGGCACGCCGGAGGGCAGGGGGCCGATCTGCACTCCGCCCTCCCCGAACAGCCAAGGCACGTAGCGATGGAGCGGCCCGAGGAGCGGGCGTAGGAAGGGTGGCAGGTAGCCGCCCGCCACCCGCAGATAGCTGCGGGCGGTGGTGCGATCGATGAGGCCAGGGATCTTGTCGCCCAGCACGGGATCCTTCTGCCGCTTCTCCGGCCACAGGAGCTGCTCGATGGAATCGTCGAAGGAGCGCATCCGCGCCTCCACCGACGGGCTCGGGTCGAACTTGCCCACACCATTGTTCTGGAGGAAGGGCGCCGTCGACCACATGCTCACCAGCGAGGCAGGGCGCGTATAGCCGCGGCCGCCCGCGGGCATGACGTACTGCTGCGGGGCGCCCGTGAACGGGTTGTACACGGTGATGGTGCCCACCGAGGGCAGGTCTTTGTAGGACTGCGAGGAGAAGTTGTCCCAGATGTTGCCGACGATGGCGTTGGTGGCGAGCGGGCTGCACGCGTTGGTCTCGAGCAGGGTGACGGGCACCCGCACGTCGGTGGAGAGGAAATTGTCGGCGAGGAAATCGTCGGCCATGACGATGGCCCGCATCTGCTGCTTGTACTCGTCGGTCTTCGTCCACTCCCAGTACTTGAGCCAGCAGGACATGTAGCCGGACCCGGCGCAGCCCGCAGGATCGAGACCGGCGGCCGCGGGCGGAGCCTTGCTCGAGTGGCAGCGCGCGCAGCGCTCCGCGAAGACGATCTTGCCCCGGGTGAGGGTGTCCGCGTCGCGCGTGAGGTAGGCGACGCCCCCCGGGGCATCCTTCAGATAGTGCGGGTTGGCGCTCTTGAGGAAGAACAGCGCCATGGACGGCGTCTGCATTTCGGTGGCGAGCCAGTACGCAGAGTTCTTACGGGCCACGGCAATCTCGATAGGCGAGATGGGCGTGCCCCCCACGAGGGCGTTGAAGTGCAGGAGCCACTCCTCGCTGAAGAGGCCGATGTTGAGATAGACGCGATTGAGCGCGCCCAGGGCGCCCACGGAGTCGGCGCCATCCTTGAGCACGTGGGGCGTCCACACCGTGTCCGGACGCTGGAAGAACTCCGTGAGGGGACCGTCCTTCACGTAGTCGTTGAACTGGCGATTCTCGAGGCCGCCGCCCGTGAGCGTCTCCTTCCCCCAGCGCTTGGCCATGGCCAGGCGGGGGCCTAGGTTGTACACGGCGTTCATGGTGCGTGGGTTGTTGAGGTAGTCGTTGGAGACGAGCGAGGTGTCCAGCGAGCCCGGCCGCGCGCTGTGCAGGAGCTGGAACATGTAGTTCGAGGGATCGTACTTCCAGGTGAAGATGCGGTCGACCCAGAAGTACTGCGCGCCCACGTTGGAGCTCAAATTCTCCCACTTGGGGTTCTCGGGATCGTCGGGCGGCTTGACGGGATTCGGTCCCACGTGGCAGAAGGCGCACGACATGCCGACTCGATAGGGACGCACCAGGCTCTTGTCGAGGTAATACTTCTCGTCGGTGTAGTAGCGCTCGGCGTCCCACTTCTTGGCCGCCGCCTCGTCGAAGGCAGGGTTGGGGAAGAGACGCAAGCCCACGATACCCGTGGCGTAGCCGTAGAACGAGCCGGCGGGGAGGTTCTTGCCGCGCGCCCCGATGATGACTCCCGGATACTTCCGGTCGTTCTCGAAGGGATCGGCCGGGCAGCTCGCCGAGCGCGTGTCGATCCAGAGCCCGTAGCGCTGGGGATCGGGCCCGCTAGGCTTCTCGAAGCAGGGTTCGTTGACCAGCCCCAGGTAGTTCCAGCGATTGGCGCGACTGAACTTGAGCGAAGGGTGCGACGAGAGGATCTTGAGCAGGTCGAAGTTGCCGAAGCTGTTGATGGTGATGGTGTCCCAGAAGCGATCGTTGCCGCCCGTCCACACGATCCACGTGTTGCGGCCTTGGATCTCCTCGTGGGTCAGCGGCACGCCGCCATCCATGTCGTGGAAGTAATCTTCATCCGCGGCGGGGAACGAGGTCGCGGTGCGGCCCGCGCGGCTCGCCTCGTCGAGGACCTGTCCCGCCCGATCCTGGCCACAACCCGAGAGAAGAAGGAGCGCGACGGGGAAAAGCACGACGATGCGGCGCAGCCGATGTCCGATCATGGCAGGTATCTCCCTCGTCGCGGATTGAGGAATCTCCGCGCATCCTCTCCCAGCCGTCGCGAGCATGTCAACCACGGGCCTCGATCATTCGAGGAGCGCGAGACGGCCGGGTCCTGTCATCGGGGGGAGGGGGCGCGCTCCAGCTCCGTCACCCGCTCGCCTGATTCGCCGCCCTGCGGGCGGCGCGCAGGACGAGGGGGTCCCACTCCGCCTGAGCGCGCCCCCTCCCCCCGATGCCACCCGGCCGGTTACACGTGCCGCGTTTCGTGGCGAGCCCAAGCTAGAGGGTCTTGAGGAATTCGATGAGCGCGCGTTTGTCCGCGTCTGGGAGATCGGCGCCGAAGAGATGGCCGCGGTCCTCCACGAGATCGGGGCAGGTGCTGGCCGCCATGAGGGTCGCCACCAGCCGTCGTCGCGCCTCGTCGCTGCTGACTCCCGCCGCGGGGTGGAGGAGGTCGAAGCGCCGGGCGGAGGCATCGATGAATGTGGCATTGACGGCGGAGATCAGCGCGAACAGGTTCTCCAGCTTGGGCTCGACGTTGGCCACGAGATTGATGGGCGTGCCGCGGGGGATCGGGCCGATCTCCAGCACGCCGTTCCGGGCGAGCCGTTTGAGGGGCGCCGGCACCAACGGCTCGGGAATGCGGATGGCGCTCTCCTCGCTCGTCGTCCACACGGAGGCGAGGCCGAGCCGTCGCTCCGGCCAGAGGAGCTTCTCCACCCCGTCGGAGAAGGCGCGCATGCGGCCGGCCACGGAGGGGTCGCCGGTGAAGACACCTACGGAGTTGTTGTGGAGATACGGGGCGGACATCCACATGGACACGAGGGAGGGAACGCGATAGTAACCCGGCCCGCGGCCCGTCGTGGGGAAGCTAAAGGGCTTCGACGGCTCGAGGGGATCGAAGGTCTCGATCACTCCCACGGACTCTTGGCTCTTGTAGGTCTCGGAGGAAAAGTTGTCCCAGATGTGCCCGGCCATGGCGTTGGTCCCCAGGGCCCGGCAGGCGTTGGTCTTGATGCGCGCCACGGAATAGCGCCGCTCCGTGGAGAGGAAATTGTCGTCGCGGAAATCTGGCCGCGCCACCGCGTCGCGATACCACTGCCGTGCCGCCTCCGTGCCCGGCTCCACGCCGGGCGGCGGCTGCTTGCTCGAATGACAGGCCGCGCAGGTCTCCGCGAATACGGTCTGGCCACGCTGCATGGTCGCCTCGTCGGCCGTGAGATAGGCGAGCCCGCCCGGGGCGGCCTCGAGCCGCATCGGCTTGATGCGCGCGAAGAACTGAGCGAGGTTGTCAACGCGGTCGGAGGTCGCCTGCCAGTACACGGACGCCCGCGCGGCTTCCGCCACGCGGAAGGGCCGCTGAGGGCGGAGACCGAGCAGCGGGTCGTGGTCGGTGAGCCAGCGCTGCGAGTACAGGCCCTCGTTGACGTACACGCGCAGGACGGCGCCCGCCACTCCGATGGAGTCCGCCCCGTCTTTCAGGATGTGCGGTACACGCCGCGTCTCGCCGTCCGCCATCCGCTCGGGGACCGCGACGGCAAGCCGGGCGTCGAGGTCGAAGATGGCGTTGATGGCCCCTGGGTTGTTGATGTGATCGGTGGCCGTGCGTGAGGTGTCGGAGGTGCCAGCGGGCTGGGCGTTGAGCATCTCCCACAGGAAGCTGCCGCGTGTGGTGCCCGGCGCGAAGACCTTGCCCTCGCGCAGGTACTGGTTGCCGATGGCGGAGGCGAGGTGCTCCCAGCGTGGGCTCTCGGGGTCGGGAGGCGGGTTGAGCGGAAGCGGGCCGACATGGCACAGCCCGCAGGTGACGCCGACCAGGTATGGCCTCACCAGCTTGGGATCCGCAGCGTAGCGAGAGTCAACGTAGTAGAGATCGGGCTTCCACGTTTGGCGGGCCTGCTCGTCGAACGCGGGATTCGGAAAGATCCGCAGGCCGATCACCCCCGAGGATCGGCCGTAGATTCTCTCGTCGATGCCGGGCGGGGCCGCCTCCACCTGCTCGTCGAGCCACAGGCCGAACTGATCCGGCCGCTCCGCCGCGCGAAACCCCGGCTCGTTGATGAGGCCCATCTCTGCGAAGCGGGTGGGGCGCCGCCGCGAATCGAGGGTCTTGAGCAGGTCGACGAGGCCGTAGCTCTCGCGAGCAAGCCGGTCCCAGAAGACCTGGTTGCCCGCCGTCCAGAGAATCCAGGTGTTGCGGCCCTTGATCTCATCTTCGGTGAGGGGAAGGCCGCCATCCATCTCCTTGAAGACGTCGGCGGAGGTCTGGGGAAAGTCCGCGGCGGTCAGCCCCGCCGCCTTCGCATCGTCAGGAGGAAACTCAGGGGCGCGGTTGCACGCGGCGGCCACCCAGAGACATGCCGCCAGACAGCTCATCAGGCCGCGATGCCGCATGACGATCCTAGGAGTCTTCAGGGCCTCGATGCGTCACGGCACGATCTCCTTCACCTCGATTCCCAGGCGATCGCCGCTGCCCATGGGTCGCACGCGCACGAGGATGATGTTCGATAGCGGACCTCCGCACGCGGCGGTGAGCAGCACGGTGGACGTCAGGAGCGCGATCGACCGCATGAGGGATCCTCTCGGGCCAAGGCAGGAAGTGATGGAGTCACGTGATGTCGAAGGTGACGGCAAAGCGCTCCGCGGCCTCGCGCTCCCAGGAGCGCGCATGCATGAGCTCGAGGCGCGCGCGTCCGGCGGCGCGGGCCCGGATCGGCCAGGTGATCGTGCCGCCCGCCCCCACTCCGGCGCCGGTCTCTCGGGTGGGCGCGCCCGCCTCGAGCCGTGCGTCGTCGATGGACGCGATGCTCCACGTGTAGCCTGTGGTGGGGTTCTCGGCCAGACGCACGGCGATGGTGTCACCGACCCGGACGGCGACGACGCGGCCGTCGTCGCCACCGGTGACCGTCACCTGAGCCATGGATCTACCGCGGTTTGTCCCTGTCCATGAGAACGCGGCGGAGAATCTTGCCCGAGGCCGACTTCGGGATCTGCTCGATGAATTCCAGGTGGCGAATGCGCTTATGCGGAGCGACTCGCTCGGCGACCCAGCCCATGATGGCCTCCGCTCGCGTGCTCTTCGAGGCTTCATCCGCCTTCAGCACGATGAAGGCCTTGGGCACCTCGCCCGCCTCCTCGTCGGCCTTACGCACCACCGCGGCGTCGAGGACCGCGGGATGCGTGACGAGGAGCGCCTCCAGCTCCGCGGGCGCCACTTGGAGGCCCTTGTACTTGATGAGCTCCTTGGTCCGGTCGACGATGAAGAAGTAGCCGTCGGCGTCCACGTACCCGACGTCGCCCGTGTGATACCAGCCCTCGCGATCGAGGCACGCCGCCGTCTCTCCCGGTTGGTTGAGATAGCCCTTCATGATCTGCGGGCCACGGATGAGAAGTTCGCCCTCCTGCCCCTGGACCACGGGAGCGCCGGTGACCACGTCGATGATCTTCACCTCGGTGCTAGGGACCACGCAGCCGGCGGAGCCCGGCTTCAGAGGGACATTGGTGGTCGGGCTCAGGTGCGTCACCGGGCTCGCCTCCGTCATCCCGTAGCCCTGGGTCACCGGGCAGTTGAGCTTGCGGCTGAGCTCGCGGGCGATGTCCTCGCCGAGGGGAGCGGCCCCCGAGAAGACCAAGCGCACGCTGGAGAGATCGGCGTGGGCAGCCAGGGGATGCTTCACGAGGCCGAGCACGATGGGTGGCACCAGGGGCAGCACGGAGACGCGGTATTTCGTCACCGCGGCGAGAAACTCCTGCATCTCGAAGCGAGGCATGACGAGAATGGTGCCGCCGTTGCACAGTCCCAGCATCATGATGACCACCATGCCGTAGATGTGAAAGAAGGGCAGCACGGCCATGATGGTGTCCTGCTCACCGAAGCCTTCCCAGTTCCGCATGCCGTGGCACTGGCAGAGATTGGCCACGAGGTTGCGGTGGGTCAGCATCACGCCCTTGGGCAGCCCCGTGGTGCCGCTCGAGTACGGCAACGCCACGAGATCCTCGCGCGGATCGATGCGCACGGCGGGCGGGTCGCTGCCCGCCTGGAGGAGATCCGAGAAGGGCGTGGCGCCGTCCGCGGAGCCGAAGACGAAGATTTCCTCCACCGCGCTCTTGCCCGCGGCCGCCTTCGCCTTGTCGAGGAAGGGGGCCGCCGTCACCAGGAAGCGGGCGCCCGAGTCCGCCAGCTGCTTGGCGAGCTCATCGGCGGTGTAGAGCGGATTGGCGGTGGTGTTGATACCGCCGAGGCTGGCCACGGCGAGGAAGATCACCGCATACTCCGGCACGTTCGGGCTGTAGATCGCGAGGACATCGCCCCTCTTGAATCCGCGCTTGGCGAGGCCGGCCGCGGCTTCCTTCACGCTGTCGGCGAGCTGGTGATAGGTCAGGGTCCGGCCGGAGGGGCCGTCGATGAGCGCCGGCTTGTCGCCGAGACGTACGGCGTGGCGCAGGACGAAGTCCGTGATCGACACATCGGGAATGGTCACGTCGGGACTGCTGCTCTTCACGATCATCGAGGGCTCCTTGGCGGGGAGTCGGTCTCACGCATCGCCACAGTATCGCGGGATTCGCACATGGACGCCCGCAAAAACTGGTCGTGGCCAGAGCAGCGCGTTACCGTGAGGCGGTGCTCGCGCCCGTCGCTCGAGGGCGGAGGATGGCGAAGGCAATCACCGCGCCGACGCCGAGCAGCGCCCCCGCCACGGTCAGCGCCATGCGGTAGCGCGGGGTCGAGCGCCGCCGGGGCCAGGCTCACGCGGAGCGGGCGGCCCCCGCCGTTCCCTCGAGGACGGCTTCGCGCCATTCCCGCTTGAGGGGCAAAATGGGTGGCATGGGCACCACCGTGGGTTCCGGCGTGGGCGGCGCCACGGCGTCCTTGCGGTCGGTGGCCGCGCCCTTCTTCATGAACAGGTTGTAGATGGTCCACTGGATGCGCCGGCGCGAGCCGCGCACGGGGAAGCGCCGGGCCATGGACGTTGGCGAGTAGAACCGCTCGTAGGCCGCGGTCTGGCCGAGCCGAAGCTGGTCGCCCGTCATGTGCAGCGGCTGGTACACCACGTTGGCCTGGTCGTACCTCGTCCAGTCGTAGGAAACGATGCGGCCGGCTTTCTTGAGCTCGTACCACGTCAGGGTGCCGGGATACGGCGTGAGGACGGAGTACGCGCAGGCGTCGTAGTCGGCGGCGATGTTGAAGCGCGAGGTCTCCTCGAACACCGTGGGATCGTCGCCGTCGAAGCCGAACATGAAGAGACCGAAGACCATGATGCCGTAGGAGTGCACCTTCTCCACCAGGGAGGCAAAGGTCTCGGGACGGTTCACGTGCTTGTGCACGCTGGTGAGCGTGGAGCGCGTGATCGACTCGAAGCCGATGCTCAACAGGGTGCAGCCGCTCTCCGCGGCCAGCTCGAGCATGCGGTCGTCCTGGGCGAGCTTGGAGGTGACCCCCGCCTGCCACGAAACCTTGCGCCCCTTGAGGGCCCGCATCACCTCCTTGGGCCGCTCCGGAGTGCCGAAGAAGTCGGCGTCGTTGATGGAGACCATGCGCGAGCCGCAGTTGTCGATCTCCCGCATCACCTCGTCCACGGGGCGGTAGCGGAACTTGAGCCCGTTCATGAGCGGCTCGGCGCAGAAGGTGCAGCCCTGATGACAGCCGCGCGAGGTCTGGACGAACGTGCTGTTGACGTAGCGGTGTCGCTTGAGCAGATCGTAGCGCGGCGGGTTGAGTCCTTCCATGGGATGCAGGCGCTCCGACCGGTAGATGCCGCGCATCTGCCCCTGTTCCAGGTCGTCGAGGAGCTTGGGCAGGACGAGCTCCACCTCGCCCACGCACACGGCGTCGCAATGCTGCAGGGCCTCCTGCGACATGAAGCTCGGGTGCACACCGCCCATGGCCACGGGCACACCCCGCGCCCGGAAGGCATCGGCGATCTCGTAGCCCCGGTTCACGTAGCTGGTCATGGCGGAGATGCCGACCAGGTCCGCCTTCAAGTCGAAGTCGATGGACTCGATGTTCTCGTCGGTCAGCACGACCTCGTAGCGATCGCGCGGAATGCCCGCGGCCACCGCGAGGAGGCCGGCGAGCGGCGAGTAAAGCGCGCGGTTGAGATAGAGCGGACGGGTCGTAAGAGACTCCGTCTTGGGATTGATCAGGTGAATGACCCGGTGGCGCATGCGGTAGCTCCTGGGGTCGATAGGCGCGGCAAAAGGAGAGTGCCTGGATCCTACGTCCCGTGGCCGGACCGCGTCAAGTTGTGCGGGCACGCCGCCGACTACGAAGCGGGCACCGACGGGAGCCCTCGACGCAGGCGGGCGGGGGTGACCCGGTTGACCACGACCTCGTCAGCGCCTATGAAGGTCGCCAGCGCGCTCAGGGAATCCCCGACCCCGCGCAGCGCCTCATCGCGATCGAGGCGCGCGCCGCCCGAGGGCGGTCGCCGACCGTTCGCGAACCATGGCTCGAAGTGCACGTGGCGGACCTCGAGACGGCGCTCCGCCCGGTGCCGCTTGGCGTCGACGCGGCCGATAAGCTCCCCGTGGTGGAGGATGGGCAGGGTGTAGTAGCCGTGCACGCGCTGGTGGCCGGGCGTGTAGACCTCGATGCGGTAGCTGAACCCGAAGAGGCGCGCCACGCGGCCGCGGAACCAGAGACAGGAGTCGAAGGGCGAGAGCAGCGTGGTCCCGTGCGAGGGCGCGGCCGCGCGACGGGCGCGGGCGAGCGCGGGCAGATCGCGGGTCAGGACGAGCCAGCGGCCCTTGGTCCCCTCGACCTCGATCTCCGTCACCTCGCCGCGCTCGAGCATGGCGGCGAGCGGCCCGCGGCGGCCGCCCGGGCCGAAGCGCGGAAAGGTCATGTAGCCGGAGAGGTCCTGTTCGGTCGCCGCGCCCATGGCGTGGAGCGAGCGCTCGAGATGCCAGCGGCGGAAGTCGTCCGACGATGGCGTGGCGCCGTCCGCGGCGGCAGGCAGCGCGCGCTCCAGCAGGTCGTACCGCTTCTGGAAGTGCTGCCGCGAGTGGATGGTGAGCGCCCCCGTCATCCACAGGTAGTGCAGCGCGTGCTGCACGGGGCCCCAGCGCCACCATCCGCCCTTGCCCGCCGGCCTTTCCTCCTCGAAGTCACCGTTGGCCATGGGCCCATTGGCGAGCACGGAAGCCTTGACGCGCTCGAGCACTTTGCCGTTCCGCCGCAGGTCCGACCAGCCCGTGTGACGGAGCTCGTAGTCGAGCATGGCGCGGCGCCACCACGGCAGCATGGTAGTTGAGACCAGGCACGCGGCGTGCGCCCAGTATTCGAAGAGCAGGCGGCGGCGATAGACCTGGCGGTCGAGCCATGCGCGATCATAGGGGCCGAAGCGGCTCCACAACGTCAGGTAATGCGCGCGGTCCAGCACGTTGATGGAGTCGAGCTGGATGCCGCCCACATCCTCCGCGAAGCGGCCCAGCCGCCGGGGAGTGATCCGCGCCGATCGAGGTTTCGCGAGGTGCTGGCGCTCCAGGAACAGCGTGGTGACGGCGCGCAGCGGAACGACCGGACGTGACATGTCCATCGAGAGTACCATCACCGACCCGACCCGCTGGCTCGTGCGGCGGCTCTGCGCTACTCTGAGGCCCCATGAGCGACCCCGCGGTCGTCCCGCACTGGCCCGGAGAGACGCGAGCCGCGTGCGCCTTCACTTTCGATCTCGACGCGGAGACGCTGTGGATGGCCCGCGGCGTCAACGAGCCCGTCGCCCTGTCCCAGGGGCGCTTCGGCCCCGTGGAAGCGGTACCGCGCATCCTGTCACTGCTCGACAAGGCCGAGGTGCGCGCGTCCTTCTTCATTCCCGCGTGGACGGCAATGCACTACCCGGACACCGTGCGCGCCATCGCCGCGGCGGGACACGATATCGGCTGCCACGGCGACGAGCACGAGCGCGTCTCCGATCTCGATCCGAAGCAGGAGGAAGCGATCCTCAGCCGGAGCCTTGAAGCGCTCACGCCTCTGGCCGGCCAGCGGCCCGTGGGCTGGCGCGCGCCGGCCTGGCAGCTTTCGTCGAGCTCGCTCGACCTGGTGGCCAAACACGGCTTCGAGTACACCTCGAACATGATGGACCGGCTCGTGCCGTACCTGCACCCGGCGGCGCATGGCCGGCGGCTCGTGGAAATCCCCGTCTCGTGGGTGCTCGACGACGCGCCCTACTTTATGTTCACGGGCCAGCGCAGCCTGCAGGCGCCCGGCCCCGTGCTCCAGTCCTGGCTGACCGAGCTCGACGGCATCACCGAGACCCACGGCGTCACCAACTTCACCTTCCACCCACAGATCATCGGGCGGCCCTCGCGGCTGGCCTGCCTGCGTGAGCTTCTCGACTACGCGAAGCACATCCCGCGCCTGTGGATCGCCTCGCTCCGCGACATTGCCGCCCACTGGCGGCAGACCGCCCAGCCCTGACGCGCCCCCCAACCCGGATTGCTCACGAACACACGGGGCGCGAGATGGACGGGGTCCGCCCCGATCGCACGCGCGGCACTCGCGAATAGTCCCGCCTCGCGGGCTGCCGGAGAAAGCGCGCATGACGTCCTGGACCAACCGCTTGCCGCTCAAATGTTCCGCTCCGAGCGCGGGCTTTGCCCGCGCAACCGAACCCTCGGGGGAGGTTCGGAAGGGGGGCGATGCCCCCCTCCGAATATTCTAGCGCCAGGCGAAGATGCGGTCGGTGGGGATGCGGCTGATCTTGATGTCGACCAGGGTCGAGGTGTTGCGCGCGAAGAAGGTCACGGAATTGCCGTTGGCATCGACGGGGATGGACACCTCCACCGGCAGGTACTTCAACAGGTCCGTGTTGTAGGTCAGGTCGGAGGTGGGACCGGTGGCGTCGAGGTTCATCCCGATGTAGGCCTTGGGAAACTTCTGGCGCAGCTCGGCGCGGAGAGCGTCGAGCCTATCCACGTTGACGAAGAAGGTGCGGTAGCTCGGGTTGACGCTGTGGGGTTGGACGTCGACGATGACCTCCTCCTGCAGCACGGTGGTGTACGCCTGGTAGCGCTGCAGACCCCGGAGCACCACAGGGTTGCTCCACGCGCTGTGGGGGATGGTGTCGTCCACCACGTGGAAGTCGATGCGATAGTCCTCCACGTCGTTGTCGAGCTCGTCCCGCACGTGGAAGACGAACTGCTGGTAGCCGTGGACGGCGTCGTCCCCGCTGGCGGCCTGCCCCGCGTAGAACGCCTCGTTGTCGTGCTCGAACGTCTGCCGGAGCTGGCGGTAGCCGGCGAGATCCTGCACGGCGAAGCACTGCCGGATGAGATCGAAGGTCGGATGAGGCGCGGCGGGATCGTCAGGCACCACCGTGCTGTGGTTCTTCCCCGGCACGAGGCGGAGCGCGAAGGGCTCGTTCTTCTGCAACCGCACGGTCACCGATGGGCTGGTCGGATCGAGGAAGTCGACGTCCAGGCGAATGCTGTTGAGCGCAGCCGCCGAGGCGCGCACCGTTCCATCGGAGCCGTCCTCGTTGGCGCCCTTGGCGGCAAGGCCCTTGAGATGGCCGTAGGTCGACGTCCCCGAGAGGATGAAGACGAACGGTCCCTTGGCGGAATCCGTGGGATAGAGGCGGTCATCGGAGAAGAGATCGCGCTCGGCCATGGCCCAGAGCTCGGGGCTGCCCAGCTCGAGCCCGTCCAGGATGCGCCGGCCCGTCTGGAAACCGTGCTCCACCCCGCCCTTGAAGAGCATGGCCAGGGCGGACTTGCCCTGGGCGGCCAGGCGTGAGCCGAAATTGGCGGGGGCCAGCATCACTGCCGTCCGGATGGGATTCTTCGACTGGTCGCCGCCGCACACGTTGGTGAGGTAGTAGGCGAGCCAGTGGCGAAAGACGGGCCCGCCCGTGGAGTGCACGATCACGTCGAGCGAATGCGGCTGGAGCGTGGGCAGGCGGCTCGCGCGCACGAGGGCATCGAGCCGGACGTGGAAGCCCACCGCGAGGTCATCGAAGGTGACGTGATCCTCCATCGACTCGTAGTCGGCGAGGAAGACCGACTCCGCGGTGTAGCCGTTGGCCCGGAACCAGGCCTTGAGCGGCTCGAACGACTGATAGTTGTCGCTCCAGCCGTGAAGAATGAGGACCGGGTTGGCCATCGTCGCCCTCCTCCTGATCGCGCAGGTCGAGGCCGGCACGTCACGCGCGCGCCCAGGACACGCGCCGCCCGCGATCATCCGGCCGGCGCTTCCGGCCTGTCAAGGCACGAGCGGTCGCCGGCTCACCCGCGGGTCTAGAAGTACGAGCGCGCCCCAATGTCTTGTCGCCGTATCGGCGGAACACAGACGTTGACGCCCGCCGCGTCCCCCGCTATAACTGGCGCACTTCAGGATCGGGCGTTCCCGCCCCCGGGGCGACTCAACGGTGCGCTGCGGCCGTGCGAGAGTGGGAGGAGAGAGCCTGGATATCGTCCTGCAGCTCGTGCTGAACGGCCTGGCCGTCGGCTGCATCTACGGCCTGGTCGCCCTCGGCTTCGTCCTCATCTACAAGGCCACCGAGCTGGTGAACTTCGCCCAGGGCGACCTCATGATGCTGGGCGCCTTCACCTGCTACATGCTCGTGGTGTGGTACGGCATCGGCTACTGGGTCGCCTTCGCGGGCGCGGTAGCCGTGGTGGGGCTCTTCGGGGCCGTGCTCGACGCGGGCATCCTCCGCCGCGTGCTCGGCCAGCCGCAGTTCGCGGTGGTCATGCTCACCATCGGCCTCGCCGCCGTCTTCCGGAGCTTCGCCTCCATCGTGTGGGGCACCGAGATCTACACGCTGCCCACGCCCTTCAGCGCCCACACCACCCGCATCGCGGGCGTCAGTGTCAGCCACGAGTACGTGTCCATCATCGTGGGCACGGTGATCCTGTGCGCGGTCCTCTACGCGTTCTTCACCTACACCAAGGTGGGGGTGGCCATGCAGGCGGTGTCCCAGAACCAGCTCGCCGCCTACTACATGGGCATCCCCGTGAAGCTGATGTGCTCGCTCATCTGGGCCATCTCCGCGGGCGTGGCCGCCATCGCCGGCGTGCTCCTCGCTCCCGTGTCGCTGGTAGACATCAATCTGGGCTTCATCGGGCTCAAAGCCTTCGCGGCCGCCGTGCTCGGCGGCTTCGGCTCCATTCCCGGCGCTCTCGTGGGCGGGCTGACCATCGGCCTCATCGAGCTCTTCTCGGGCGCGTATCTCCCCGCGGGATTCAAGGACGTGGCGGCCTACCTCGTCCTTCTCATTGTGCTCGCCGTGCGGCCGCAGGGCATCTTCGGCGCGGTGGGACGGAAGAAGGTCTGAGCGCCCGGCATCCATGCGCTTTCTCTTCAAGACCACCTACGCGCAGGACCTCACGCTCTTCACGGATGGCGTCCAGCGCAACTGGTACGTCGCGCTCCTCGTGGCCCTGGCTCTCATCCCCTGGCTCGTGCCCGCGTATCTCGTCGACATCAGCCTCGTGCTGATCTACGGCCTGTGCGGACTCAGCCTGATGGCCCTCGCCGGCTACACCGGGCTCGTCAGCCTGGGCCACGCCGCCTTCCTCGGCATCGGCGCCTACGCCCACGTCTACTTCACCCAGGACCTGGGGCTGCCGTGGATCGTGTCCGTCGCTCTCGCCGTGGCCCTCACCGCCGCCACGGGGGTGCTCGTGGGACTGCCCGCCCTTCGCATGACCGGCGTGTACCTGACCATCGCCACCCTCGCCTTCGCCCTCATCATCCAGGAGGTCTTCACGCGCTGGGATCACGTCACCCACGGGCTCAAAGGCCGTCCCGTGGACAAGCCCATCATCTTCGGCGTCTCCTTCGCCAGCGATACCGCGTTCTACTTCCTCTGCCTCGTCTTCCTCATCGCGGGACTCTGGATCACGCGCAACCTCCTGCGCTCGCCCACGGGCCGCGCGTGGATCGCCATCCGCGACAGCGAGATCGCCGCGCAGTCCATGGGCGTGAACCTTGCCGCCTACAAGACCATGGCGTTCTCCTATTCCGCTGCCGTCATGGGGCTGGCCGGCGTGCTCTTCGCCCACAAGATCGGCTTCCTCGCTCCTGACATCTTCAGCGTGCTCCTGTCCATCCAGTTTCTGCTCATGGTGGTGGTGGGTGGCCTGGGCAGCCTCCACGGTGCCCTGTTCGGCGCGGTATTCGTGGCCTTCCTTCCCGTGGTCATCTCCCAGGCGCGCGACTCCGTGCCGGCGTGGGTCGGCTCCGCCACCGCGCTCCTCGGCCATGATCTGAGCAGCGCGGCCTTCCGCGCCGCCGATCGCTTCGTCAAGCAGCCGGGGCTCGAGCCGGGCATCTTCGGACTCATCCTCGTGCTCTTCATCCTCTTCGAGCCCCTCGGCATCTACGGCCGTTGGGTCAAGCTCAAGGTTTACTTCTCGACCTTCCCGCTCTACAAGCAGGCCACCTTCAAGCGCCAGCGCGCCTACATGCGCTCGGAGCGCCTGCGATGACCTTCTTCAAGGCGGAGGGGCTCGGGGTCAATTTCGGCGGGGTGCGCGCCCTCGACGGCGTGAGCTTCGAGGTGGAGCCCGAGCAGGTCTTCACCATCATCGGCCCCAACGGCGCGGGCAAGACGACCATCTTCAACCTCGTGAGCCGCATCTACGATCCGAGCCATGGCCGCCTCGTCTTCTGCGACGAGGACATCACGCGGGTGCCCGCCCACGAGATCGCGCCCCGCGGCATCGCGCGCACCTTCCAGAACATCGAGCTGTTCGAGCACGCCACCGTGCTCGACAACCTCCTCCTGGGACGGCACGCCCACAAGCGTTCGCGCTTCGTCGAGGAGCTGTTCTTCCTCCCCCGCGTGCGGGCCATGGAGATGGAGCATCGCGAGGCGGCCGAGCAAGTCATCGACTTCCTCGACCTGCAGGCCTATCGCGACCGGCTCATCGCCAACCTGCCTTACGGAGTCCGCAAGGTGGTAGAGCTGGCCCGGGCGCTGTGCACGCAACCCAAGCTCCTCCTCCTCGACGAGCCGTCGTCGGGGCTTTCCGTGGAAGAGACGGAAGACATGGCCTTCTGGATCCAGGACATCCGCACCCTGCTCCACATCACCGTGCTCATGGTCGAGCACGACATGAGCCTGGTCAGCGCCGTCTCCGATCAGGTCCTCGCCCTCAACTACGGACGCACCATCACCCAGGGCCCGGCGCGCGAGGTGCAGGAGCATCCCGAAGTGGTGAAGGCCTACCTGGGTGGCTGACGTGGGCGCGGACCTTCTCCTCGAGGTCAGCAACATCGAGACTTACTACGGCCCCATCATGGCCATCCGCGGGGTGAGCTTCGCGGTGCCCCGCGGTGCCATCGTGACCATCCTGGGCGCCAACGGCGCGGGCAAGACCACCATCCTCAAGACGGTGTCGGGAGTGATGGACGCGCAGAAGGGCACGGTCACCTTCGACGGCCGTCTGCTCCGCGGGATGGATCCCGATCGCGTCATGCGTTTGGGGCTCTCCCACGTGCCGGAGGGGCGCGAAGTGTTTCCCCTCCTCAGCGTGCTCGAGAATCTCAAGATGGGCGCGTACTCGCGGAAGGACGTGGAGGGGATCGGCCGCGACCTCGAGATGGTCTATGACTACTTCCCCGTTCTCCGGAGCCGGGCCGAGCAGCGCGCGGGCTCGCTGTCCGGAGGCGAGCAGCAGATGCTCTCCATCAGCCGCGCCCTCATGGCCAGGCCCAAGATGATGCTTCTCGACGAGCCCTCCCTCGGCCTCTCGCCCAAGCTCGTCAAGGACATCTTCGAGATCATCGGCCGCATCAACCGCGAGCAGGGCATGACCATCCTCCTCGTGGAGCAGAACGCCAACATGGCCCTCCACCTCGCTCACTACGGCTACGTGCTGGAGGTGGGGCGCATCGTGATGGAGGACACCTGCGCGCGCCTGCTCGAGAAGGACGACATCAAGGAGTTCTATCTCGGCATCAAGGACGCGAGCATCCGAGGCACCCGCCGCTGGAAACGCAAGAAGATGTGGCGATGAGGAGGGGGAGGACCGAGATATGCGTGCTCGCGCCGCCGCGCCGCTGCGGCTTTTCGCAC
>Ga0306921_10000485_pt1 | contig 34983 bp, 34 predicted proteins | sample sta12Cox44000080_FD_203760 | JGI IMG/M metagenome (GOLD analysis project Ga0306921, IMG submission 203760) | Lab enrichment of tropical soil microbial communities from Luquillo Experimental Forest, Puerto Rico - statoxic.12C.oxic.44.000.080 (v2)... | ecosystem: Environmental > Terrestrial >... | reverse complement strand
CACATTAAACACCGGCTCCTTATTGTGTCGGCCAACGACGGTTCGAGCGCTTGAGACAACGCCATGACGCGCATTCGTTGCCGTATGAAACTGCTCGGGTTTTCCGTTCTCGCCGCGGCGAGCATCGGCGGCGCAGCGGCGCAGGACTGGCCGACGCGACCCCTGACCATGGTGGCTCCGGCTGCCGCCGGCAGCGCGACCGATGTCGTGGCACGCATCCTCACGCCGCGGCTTTCCGAGCTGCTGGGACAACAGGTGATCGTGGAGGACTTAGGCGGCGCCGGCGGCATGACCGGTGCGGCGCGCGTGGCACGCGCGGCGCCCGACGGCTATCAGTTCGTGCTCGGCTTCGCCGGCACCCATGCCATTGCGCAGACGCTGTTCAAGGACCCGCTCTACAACGCCGCGACCGATTTCGCGCCGGTCGCGCTGGTCGCGGAGCTGCCCATCGTCCTGATCGCGCGCAAGGATTTGCCGGCCGGCAATCTGCAAGAGTTCATCGCCTACGCGAAGGCGAACCAGGCGAGGATGCAATATGGCTCGCCGGGCGTGGGTTCGACCGTTCAACTCGCCTGTGCGCTGCTCAACGCGGCGATCGGCGTCGACATCACGCACATTCCCTACCGCGGCGGCGGACCGGCGATGCAGGATTTGATCGCGGGCCGCATCGACTACCAGTGCGTCTCCACCACGATCGCGATTTCGCAAATCGAGAGCAAAACGGTCAAGGCAATCGCGATCCTCGGTCGCGAACGCTCGCCGACCCTGCCGGCCGTGGCCACCGCCCATGAGCAGGGATTGAGCGATTTCGAAGCGGCCACGTGGAACGCCTTGTTCCTGCCGAAGGGCACGCCTCCGGCAATCGTCAAAAAACTCCACGATGCCGCGGTCGCCACCATCAACACGCCGGCCGTGCAAGAGCGGCTGCGAGAAATCGGCGCCGATCTGCCGGCGCCGGAACGCACATCATCGGAATACCTAGCAAAGTTCGTCGCAAATGAGATCGAAAAATGGGGCGGCGCGATCAAGGCGCTCGGCGTGAGCGCGGATTAAGGCCCCCTTCTGACCGCGCGGACCGGAACTAGTCCGCTCGTCCCCGCGAAGGCGCGGACCCAGTGATCGGAGCAAGCAGCGCTGCATTCCCGTTTGCGCGGGAATGAACGGGAGAGGTGCGTCGATTCGAAAACTGCAGACTCACAAAGGAGGACCATCATGGCCAAGCTTCACAATATCCTGGCGCTTGCCGCCACCGCTTTGGCGTTCACGATCGGCGTGCCGCATTCGGTACAGGCGCAGCCTTCTGGGTTCATAGAGAGCCGGACGACTTGGGGACCGGTGTACGGGACGGTGTGGGTGCGAGGTCGAGAAACGAAGGAGACGAAGCGAGTTCGAGAATGGCAGGACAGGTATACTTCGGGAGGTCCGTTTTTGCCAGAAGGTGACTACGGTGGTTTGAGCACGGTCGCGCGTGATTGGATGCGCCCGACGATGCGAGCCGCGGTGGCCGAAGAGAGCCGGCGCGCGCGATTGGCGGCGCGGCAACGGGAATTGGAGCGCTGGCAGGCGCAAACCTGGCTGGACAAGCTGTGGCACACGCGTTTCGTAAATGGGGTGCCGGCAAAACCCTTTATTTGCCCCGGCGCGGTCGAAGGCCAAACTCTCGCCGCGTGGGATCCCGATCTTACTGTTCTGATGGCCTTGATGGCAGCCTGTACGTCCGGCAACGGTTTCGGTGGCTCTCCGTCGCCTGCCGCTTCGGGTGGGACCACTCCATCCGATCTCCGCCTCAAGCGCGACATCGATCTGCTTGAGCGCCTCGACAACGGCCTCGGCCTCTACCGCTACCGCTATCTCTGGAGCGACCAGCTCTATGTCGGCGTGATGGCGCAGGAGGTCGCGACGGTTGCGCCCGCGGCCGTGCTCATCGGCGCCGATGGCTATCTGCGCGTCGATTACGGGCGGCTCGGCCTGCGCCTGCAGACTTGGGACGAGTGGCGCGCCGCGCATTGATTGCGCAACGGCGTAGGGTGGGCAAAATCGCATGCTGCCTGGTCACCGCGTGGGCAACGGCGCCTGGCGATTTTGCCCACGCGTCAAGAAAGAGCGTGGCGCCGTTGCCCACCCTACAGATTATTGGTCGAGCCGGCGCGTCCCTCCCACGTGCTAGGCTCGATTGCCGGGTGCCTTGCTGTCTGTTTCGGGGAGGTCCGACATGATCGAACGGCGCGCATTTCTCGGCGGCACATTGAGTGCCGTCACGGCAGGAGGTTGCACGATGCAATCGGCAACGGCGCTGGCGCAAAATCCAACCGTGCAGAGACCGGCCGAGCCGCTGGTCTGGCCGGTGGTGACGAAGCTGCCGCCCGGTATTCGGTCGTTCGCCGGCCACACAGATACGGTGCCCGACATCGTCGGCCGCATCGGAACGCCGGCGAGCCTGGCGATCTTCACCGAAGGCAATCACCTGATGGTGCTGCTCGGCGACGACATCGTCGGCGCTTTTCCGGCCTGGGCCAAGTCGCAGCCACAACACGCCGATCTCGATCTCGACAATATTGTGGTGGTGACCGTGCCGCAGCCGGCCGTCGTGCAGATGCTGCGCACGGGGGGAATCGCGCTCGGCAACCTCGTGCTCGAGGTAAGCCGCAAGTCCGGCTTCTACCCCGATATCGTCATGGCCGGACCCGACCCTTTGCGCGAGGTGCGCAAGCTTAACGCAATCGAGCCGCAGGCGCGCTTCTTCTCAAGGAATCGCGGCTTTGCACTGCTTGTTCGCAAAGGCAATCCGCTGGGAATTCATAACCTCGTCGACGTCGCCCGCAGCGGCGCGCGCATCGCGCTGCCCGAAGCGGCGAGCGAACCGGGGGCTGGCGCCCGATACCGCGCTGCTGTCGACGAGCTGATGGGAAAGCCGGCAGCCGACGCGCTCTTCGCCGCCGAGGCGCCGAACTTTCCCGGCCGCATCGGCATCGTGCATCGCGACCTTCCCGAGATGGTGGCGCGCGGCTACGCGGATGTGGCGCTCACGCAATACCATCTTATTTCCTATTGGACCCGGATATTCCCGAACCATTTCGAACTGGTGCCGATCGCGGGTGCAGAGCGCTTTCCCGTCAAGATCGCGTTCGCTCGCGCCATTGATCCGCTGCGGGCGCGCGCGGCCAAAGGGTTCGAAGAATTCTTCTTCAGCCGCGCACGAGACGTGTACCCGCGCTACGATTTCGCGCGCATGAACGACGATGAGTATGGGGCGACGCTGGCGCTCGATTGATCCACGTCATGGCCGGGCATAGCGCGTCGAAGACGCGCGTAAACGCGCTGGTGCCCGGCCATCCACGTCTTTGGCGCACAAAAGAAAGGCGTGGATGCGCATCGGTGTTGGCGGCGCAAGCGCCGCCACAGTTACCTCGCCCTGGCGCCCGAGGCGTGGATCACCCGCGCCCACTTCGCCGTGTCTTCGGCGATGATCCTCCCGAACGCGGCGGCTGAGCCGCCGATCACCGGCGCACCGAGATCGGCAAACCGCGCCTGGATCTTCGCATCGGCAAGCGCCGTGTTGATTTCCTTGTTCAGCATTTCGATGATCTCGGTGGGCGTGTTCTTCGGCGCGCACAAGCCGTTCCAGGTGCCGGCCTCGTAGCCCGGCAGGAAATCGCCGAGCGGCGGCACGTCGGGCAGCGCGTCCGCACGTGCCACGGTCGTGACCGCGAGCGGGCGCACCTGGCCGGCGCGGATGTACCCTATCGAGGAGCCGATCGAAGCGAACACGACCTGCACTTGCCCGGCAATGAGATCTGTCAGCGCCAGCGCCTCGCCGCGATACGGCACATGCGTCATCTTCACGCCCGCCATCATCTGGAACAGCTCGCCGGAGACGTAACCGGTCGCGCCGATACCGCCCGAGCCCATGTTGATCCGGCCGGCATTCGCCTTGGCAAGCGCGATGAATTCGGGAACGGTTCTCGCTGCGACCGACGGATGAACCTGCATGACCAGCGGCGATCGCATCAGAATCACCACGGGAAGCATGTCGGTCGCGAAGTTGTAGCCGAGATTGTCGTAGAGCGTAGTGTTGATCGCGTTGACCGTATTGGCCATGAACAGCGTGTAGCCGTCGGGCGGTGCACGCACCGCCACCTCGGTGCCGATGTTGTTGCCGCCGCCGGGCCGATTTTCGACGAAGAATGTTTGGCCGAGCCGCTCGGTCAGCCACTGCGCGATGATGCGCGCAGCGATGTCGGTCGCGCCGCCCGCCGAGGTGGCGACGATGATACGCACCGGGCGAGTCGGATAGCTTTCGGCGCTCGCCGCGCGCAGCAGCGCCGGCAACGGTACGGCACTGAGGGCGAAATTGAGAAACGCGCGACGCGAGGTTCTCACGGCGCTACCTCGCTTGCACCAGACCGCTCACCGGGAAACAGGCCGTGCCTGGCGAGAAATTCGAGCATCAGCCGGTTGAACAGCCAGGGCTGCTCGATCTGGCAGGCGTGCCCGGCGCCGGGAAGCACCTTCATCTCGCAGCCGGGAATGCGCGCTTTAAGGGCAAATGCGTTCTGATGGGTGGCATCTTCGCTGCCGGAAAGGATGATGGTCGGACAGGCAATGCGCGCCTGATGATCTGCGGCGTCGGGCTTCGCGTGCGCCTCGAATTGATAGAGAATGCTCTGCAGGTCGCCGCAGAAATTGCGCTCGGCGAACATGTCGGCGAAGAAGCGCGCCAGCGGCGTCGCGCGGAAGGCGGGGCTGAAGTCGTCGAAGGTGTAGCGCCAGCGATAATCGATGCCGTATTGCCGGTATTCCTTGATGCGGCGCGGCGCGAACGCCTTGTCCGGGTTATAGCCGGTGCCGGAGAGAATGAGCGCGGCGGTTTGCTGCGGGCGCTCGTGGTGCATGTAGGTGATGACCGCCGAGCCGACCGAGCATCCCACCAGGATCGCCTTCTCCCGGCGCCCCACTTCGTCGATCGCGTCCCAGCAGGCCTGCGCGGTATCCTGCATGGTCAGCCCAGACTTGGCTTTCGGTGAGCGACCGTAGCCCGGAATGTCGATGGCGATGCAGCGGTACCAGGTGGACAGCTGCGCCATCTGGAAAATCCAGCATGACTGGTCCATCGGATTGGGATGCACGAACGCCATCAGCGGCCCGGTGCGCCCCATCCGCTCGTAGTACAATGGTCCGTCAATATGCTCTGCCATCGTGTAGTTCTTTCGCTCGGTTGGTGCGCCGGGCGGCGCACGACGGGGTGAGGTTGAACGGAACGGTCATTATGCTTCGAGAGGCTACATGAGGCGGCGTGATTTCATCAAATCGATCGCCGGCGCGGGAGCGTGTCTTCTCCCGATCAGCGTCCGCGCGCAATCGATCGATTTCAGTCAGATCGAGGCGTTCGAATCGATGGGCACCGGGACGCAACGGGGCGGCCAGCCTGCGAAGACCATCATCGACGATGGCGATCGGCACATGGTGATCCTCACCGTGCTCGAGGCCAACACCGAGACCAAAGTCTATTGGCGGCCGGTCGATGCGGCGGGCGCCGAACGAACCAGCATCATCCCAGGTCCAGGCCTGCAGGTCTTTCAGACCGCCGGCGAATTTCGCCTCGAGACGCTCGGCGACGACACGCGCAGCGTCAAATACGGCTACATGCTGTTTCGGCTGAAGAAATAATGCGACGGAGCGAACTCCAAGCGTCATGGCCGGGCTTGTCCCGGCCATCCACGTCTTTGCCGCACGAAGAAAGACGTGGATGCCCGGCACAAGGCCGGGCATGACGAACCCGATTGTCGCAATGCTGTTTGGCGCAGGCGCTACTTTCCGCCCGTGAGCGTCTTGACCAGACGGTAGAGATACTCCTGTCCGTCGAAGAACGACTTCACCAGCACGCGCTCGTCGCGGCCGTGGACGCGCACGTCGTCGACGTCTCCGGCCAGTCCAGAGTGGCCGTAGGTCGGAATGCCCGCATTGCGCAGATAACTGCCGTCGGTCGCGCCAGCGCTCATGATTGGAATGATCGGCGCGCCCGGCCAAAACTGCGCCGAGACTTTTGCGATCGCGCCCATGATCTCCTCGTGCAGCGCCGACGGCGCGCTCAGCACGGGCTCGGCAAGCTGGGTGACCGAGATCTGCGGGTCGTCGAGGACCCGCACCAGTGTCGCCTTGACCTCGTCGACCGGCTCGCCGGGCATGATCCGGCAATTGACCGTAGCGCGCGCGACCTGGGGCAGCGCGTTGTAGGCGTGCCCGCCTTCCAGCAAGGTGGCCACACAGGTGGTGCGCAGCTGCGCGTTATAGGCGGGATTGGCAGAAAGCCGCGTCAGCGAGAGCGCAGCCGGATCGGGCCGTCCGGACAGGACCGCACGGATATCGGCGGCGGTCTGCTCGCCTTCGAGCTCGGCGGTGCGCTCGAAATAGGCGCGCGTGGTCTCGTTGATCTTCGATGGAAAGCTGAACTTGGCGAGCCGCGCCAACCCTTCGGCCAAATGATAGATCGCATTGTCGCGGCGCGGCTGCGAGCTGTGGCCGCCGCGGTTCTTGACCTCGAGCTGATAGGTCAACGAGACCTTCTCGCTGGTCTGCACGCTGTTGCGGATCGGCTTGCCGTTCTTGAGGCCTACCGGTCCGCCTTCGTTGAGCGCGAATTCCGCATCGATCAGCGGACGGTGGTGCTTCAGCAGCCACTGAATCCCGAGCGCGTCGCGATCGAGAATTTCCTCGTCGGTCTCGAGCGCCACGATGATATCGCGCTCCGGCCGATACCCCTCCTGCTTGTAGCGAATGAGGTTGGCCACGAACGCCGCCGCCATGTACTTGTCATCGGCGGTGCCGCGCCCGTAGAAATAACCGTCCTTCTCGATCAGCTTGAATGGATCGACCGACCAGTCCTCGCGCCGCGCCTCGACCACGTCGAGATGCGCCAGCAGCAGGATCGGCTTGCGCGCGCCGCTGCCGCGCAATCGCGCCACAAGATTGCCCTTGCGCGGCGCCGGCGAAAGCACCTGGGCGTCGGCGGCAGCAAAGCCTCCAGCGCGCAGGCGCGCCGCCATCGCTTCGGCAGCGCGCAAAGTGTCGCCGGTCTCGGTCACCGTGTTGATCTCGACCAGCTCCTTGTAGATGTCGAAGGCAAGCTGCTGCTCGGCGGTCAGCGCACGCACGGGAACCGCCGGCCACCAAAGCAGCGCGATTGCCGTCATGCCGAACATGATGATCCGGTTCATGGCATGTTACCCTATGCCGGCCGCAAAACGTCGCTCATCGCGAACCCGATGAAATCGCGATCAAACTATCCGATTTTCCAGTGGGAACGGAAGCTGCAAGTGGCAGACGAATCGATGTGTTCTGCCGGGCGCAATGCTGGTACGTTTGCGATGCCGAGCGATGGCGATGCCGAATGACAATGGCGCGCCTCGCACCGGGAGGACGTCATGAGTGAAGACAGGCTGACCCGCCGGCGATTTGTCAAAGCGACCGCAGCAACGTCGCTGGCGATGGCTGGCATCGGGTTTCGCCGCAGCGCGGCCCAGGCCGCCAGGCCGAACATCGTCTTCATCATGGCGGACGACCTCGGCTACGCCGACGTGAGCTGCTACGGGCAGCGCGATTACCTGACGCCGAACATCGATCGGTTGGCGATCGAGGGGCTGCGGTTCACGCAAGGCTACGCCAACTCCCCGGTTTGCTCGGCGACTCGCACGGCGCTGATCACCGGCCGCTACCAATATCGCCTGCCGGTCGGGCTCGAAGAGCCGATCAATTCCTCGACGCCCAAGAACATCGGCCTGCATCCGGATCATCCCACCCTGCCGTCGCTGCTGAAGAGGGCAAGCTACGGCACGACGCTGGTCGGGAAATGGCACCTCGGTTTTCTGCCCGATTTCAGCCCGCTGAAAAGCGGCTACGACCGCTTCTTCGGCATCTTCGGCGGCGCCGCCGACTATTTCAATCACGGCCCTAACGCCGCCCGCGGCGGCGCCGAGGCGTCGCAGTTGCACGAGCAGGAGGTGCCGATCGAGCGGCACGGCTACATGACCAATCTGCTCGGCGACCGCGCGGTCGAGACGATTGATGGCTATGCGAAATCGAAACAACCTTTCCTGCTGAGCCTGCACTTCACCGCGCCGCACTGGCCGTGGGAAGGGCCGGATGACGAGGCAGAGTCACAGCGCATCCGGAATATCTTTCACCGCGACGGCGGCACCCAGAAAACCTACGCCGCGATGGTGCAGAGCCTCGACGTCAATATCGGGCGCGTGCTGCAAGCGCTCGACGCGTACGGTTTGTCGCAAAACACGATCGTCGTCTTTACCAGCGACAACGGTGGCGAGCGCTTCTCCAAGATCTGGCCGTTCACCGGCATGAAAACCGAGTTGCTCGAAGGCGGCTTGCGCATCCCTTCGATTGTGCGCTGGCCTGGCCGGATCGCGGCGGGATCGGTCTCCGAGCAGGTGATGATCTCGATGGACTGGATGCCGACGCTGCTCGCCGCAGCTGGAACGCGGCCCGACCCTGGCTATCCCTCCGACGGCGAGGATTTGAATCCGATCCTGAGCGGCGGCGCCGCTGCGCACCCGCGCAAGCTCTACTTCCGTTACAAGGCCGGTGCCCAGCGCGCCATCCGCGACGCCGACTGGAAATATTTGCGGATCGCCGGCAACGAGTTCCTGTTCGACGTGGTGCAGGATCCGCGCGAGCGCGCCAATCTAAAGGATCGGCGCAAGGACATCTTCGATCGCCTCAAGAGCGACTGGGAGGCGTGGAACGGCACCATGCTGGAAGAGCGCCCGCGGCCCGCGCTGTACAGCAACCCAGGGCAATTCCTGGCTGACCATTACGGCGTGGTGAACCCGCAGCCGCCGAGCCCACCTGGCGCTGCGGCGCTGCGGTAACATTCATCGCTCCTCGCCCCGCCGCTCCTTGGCGAGCGCGACGAGATCGACGTCCTCGCCGGCCGCCGCCTCCTCGCCTTCCACTTCGAGCAGCGAGAAGGCGCGCATGGGTTTGCGCTCTCCGCGCGGCCGCAACGCGCGAAACGCTTCGCGAATGACGCCCTTCTCGAAGCTGCGGCGCACCGCCACCAAAGTATCGCGCGGGTGACCGCAAAGCGAGGCGGCGAACGCCACCTCTTCTTCCGCGGCGGCGCGGGCCGCCGTCATATCGGGAGCGCCGAGCCGCGCATGGAGCTCATGCGCCAGCAGCTCGACCAGCGCGCCACGATCGTCGTCGCTCGCTTCGACGATCTGCACCAGCGTCGACCAGCCGAGCGAGGGCACGCCCAAAAATCCGCCGCGGAACGCCGCGCGCCGCTTGCCGTCGAGCGCGTCGGGATCGTCGTGGGCGAACATGAACGCGCCGGAAACCGCCCACTCGCCAGGTTCCGCGGCGAGCTCGAACACGAACGTGTCGGACGGATCGAGCCTGATGGTGCGCAGGAGTTTCATGGCGCGAAGTACATGATCTGCGGTTCCCCGCCGCGCGAGCCGCGCGCTCCGTCACCTCTCCCCTTGCGGGAGAGGGTGGACGCGAGCGAAGCGAGCGTCCGGGTGAGGGGCCGTGCGTACATAAAGAACCCCTCACCCGGCTCGCCCGCTGCGCGTGCTCGCCACCCTCTCCCGCAAGGGGAGAGGGTATCGGAGTCCGCAGCTCTGGACTCGCACCGCCTCACTTCCGCGGCCCTCCGGTTGCCGGATCGAGCCAGGATGGGTGCGCGAGCGCGTCCGCCAGCGAGCGCCGCTCGAGATCGCGCGTTCCCATGCGGCGCACGAGCAGATCTCCATTCGCGTCGAGGTCGCGGCGCACACCCTTTTCCGGCGCAAGGCGCGCCAGATAATTTTTGCGGATCTCGGTGAATCCATTTTCCTGCCATGCGTCCACGACCGCCATCAGGTGACGCGCAAAGCTCTCGATCAGGCGCCCGGAGCCGAGATCAGCAAAACCTTCCTCCTCAAGCGCTGATGACAGCGGCCGCAGCCCGGGCTCCTCCTCGCCCGCGGCCACGGTGCGGATCGTCGCGCCGAATACGAGCCATGCCGGCGGTTCGTTCTCTTCGGCACGCACGGGCCAGGCAAGGCGTGCCCCGCCCACCAAGCCGCCGTCGACACGCACCGCATCGGGCCAGTCGAATGTGATCGGCCGTTCCGGCGGTGCATGCACGGCGAGCGCGTCAGCGAGTGCGACGAGCCCGGCATAGACCGCGCAGCGTGCGGTTTTCAGCGCCTCGGCTGGTTCCAGCACCACCGCGAATTCGGCCAGATCGAAGCGGCCGACATGGACCAAGGTGCCGGCGCCTTGCTCGGCCGCGATGTGGGTGGCGTGGGTAAAGGCGTCACCCACCTCGCGCAAGGTCACCAGCCGGAACGCGGGCGGCAGGTCGAGGGCCGGATTCGCCGATGTGCGCAGGCGCGTGCGGTGCTCCAGCGGCATTTTGCTCCGGACTCGCGAATATTGTTTGGAATACTTATAACGTGGCGCACGCCGGAACCAGACGGTTCTCGGGGTGGAGCCGGAGACAAAATGGCCGATCGGCCGCCGAAAATCCTGATCTGCTCGTGCGACGACACGATGCCGCTCGATGGCGAAGCGCTCAAGCGCGGCTGTCGCGGCGCCGACACGCTTTCCGCGCACCAGCTTTGCCGCGCCGAGCTGGAAAAGTTCCGCGCCGCCGCATCGGCCGGTGAGCCGCTGATCGTCGGCTGCACCCAAGAGGCGCCCTTGTTCGCGGAAGTCGCGGGCGACGGTGCGGATGTCAAATATGCCAACATCCGCGAGACCGCTGGGTGGTCGAAAGACGCCAAGGCGGCGGGACCCAAAATCGCTGCGCTGCTCGCGGCCGCGGCCGAGCCGGTCCCGCCGGTTTCGTTTGTCAGCTTCGCCAGCGAAGGCGTGATCCTTATTTACGGCCGCGACGCCCAGGCGATCGAGGCGGGCAACCTGCTCAAGGATCACCTCGACGCGACCGTGTTGATCGAGCCACCGGCGGATGTGCCGCCGCCGCGGGTGACCGAATTTCCCGTCGTGAAGGGCAGGATCCGCGCGGGGAAAGGGCATCTCGGCGCGTTCGAGCTGACGATCGACGATTACGCACAGCCGGCTCCGTCTTCGCGTGGCGCGCTTGCGTTCGGCACATCGCGCGACGGCGCGATCTCGCGCTGCGATCTCGTGCTCGACCTTTCCGGCCGCGCCCCGCTGTTCACCGCCTCCGATCTGCGCGACGGGTATCTGCGCGCCGATCCCGGCGACGGCGCCGCGGTGCTGCGCGCGGTGCTCAAGGCGCGCGATCTCGTCGGCAGCTTCGACAAGCCGCGCTACGTCGCGTTCACCGCGGAACTCTGCGCCCATTCGCGCTCGAACATCGTCGGCTGCACCCGCTGCCTCGATCTCTGCCCGACCGGCGCGATCGCGCCCGCGGGCGATCACGTCGCCGTCGACGCGCATATTTGCGCGGGCTGCGGGCAATGCGCCGCCGCCTGCCCGACCGGCGCTGCCTCGTACGCACTGCCGTCGGCAGACGTGTTGCTGCGCAAGTTGCGCGCGTTGCTGACCACATATCAGGAGGCGGGCGGACAACGGCCCGTCGTGCTCGTGCATGACGACGCGCACGGCATGCCGCTGATCGATGCCCTGGCACGCTACGGTGATGGATTGCCGGCCAATGTCTTGCCGCTTGCGGTGAACGAAGTGACGCAGGTGGGGCTCGAAGCGATCGCGGCCGCTTTCGCCTACGGCGCGTCCGCCATGCGATTGCTGCTGCGGCAAAAGCCGCGCCACGACACCACGGGCCTCACGCGGACGCTTGCACTTGCCGATCCAATTCTGGCGGGCCTGGGTTTCGGCCCCGGACGCGTGGCGAGCATCGAGACCGATGATCCCGATGCGCTCGGCGAAACGTTGCGCGCAATCGACGCGGGCGAACCGGCTCCGCGCCCGGCAAGCTTCGTTCCCGCCGGCGCCAAACGCGATGTGATGCGGCTCGCGCTGCGCGAGTTGCAGCGCGCGGCGCCGACGCCAGTCGATCTCATTCCGCTGCCCGCGGGCGCGCCCTTCGGCGCCGTGAACGTCAACAGCGAAGGCTGCACGCTGTGCCTTGCTTGTGTGAGCGCCTGTCCGACCGGCGCGCTGCGAGACAATCCCGAGCGGCCGATGCTGCGCTTCGTCGAGGATGCCTGCGTGCAGTGCGGCTTGTGCAAGGCGACCTGCCCGGAAAAGGTGATCACGCTTACGCCGCAGCTCGATTTCCGCGCCGCCACCGCGGACGCGCGCGTGCTCAAGCAGGAGGAGCCGTTCCTGTGCATCCGCTGCGGCAAGCCGTTCGGCGTGAAAAGCACGATCGAGCGCGTCACCGCCAAGCTTGAAGGCAAGCACTGGATGTTCCAGAACGCGGCGCAGCGCCTCGACGTGATCAGGATGTGCGAGGACTGCCGCGTGATCGCGATCACCGAGCAGGAGCTCAACCCTTATGCCGGGCCGCCGCGCCCGAAGCCGCGCACCACGGAGGACTACCTGCGCGAGCGCGCGGAGCGGGAGGGGAAAGGCGAGACGTAGTCTCGGATTGTCATTCCGGCCGAGCGAGCCTAAAGCGCGTTTACGCGCGTCTTCGACGCGCTATGGCGAGCGAGAGCCGGAATCCAGTAACCGACGAACGTCGGGGTCACCGACTCTGCCAAAATCGCTTGGCCTGTGGTTACTGGATGCCCGCTTGCGCAGGCATGACACCGTTCAATGTTGCGAAGGCATCGTTTATTTTTTCGTCGCGCGCTCCAAGAATTTAACCAGCGCGGTACGGTCCTCGGACGAGCCGATGCGCTGCTCCGGCATTTTGGTGCCGGGCGTATACGTCATGGGTCCCAGCTCGAACAATTTGGAAACCGTTTCCGGCGTCCACACGATATCGAGCTTCTTGAGCGCGGGCGAAAAATTGTAGCCGGGCAAGGTCGCGATCTTGCGCCCGAAAATCCCGGCTAGCGTTGGACCAGCGCGCATGCCCTCGTCCGATTTCAAGGTGTGGCAGGCGACGCAGGCGCGGAATACTTCCGCGCCAGGATCGCCTGCGTATGGCGCGAGCGGATCTTCCGGCGCGCCGGCGATCACGTTGCCGATCGGTTCGCCGGCGAGCGCATCCCAGCGCCGGATCACGCGATCGGTGCCGCCGGTGAGCAAGGTGCGATTGTCGGGAAAGAACGCGACGGACCAGACCGGCAGTCCCGCCCCGACCAGGGTTCGCTCAAGCCGGCGCGATGCGCGGTCGATGATCGCGACGGAGCCGCGCATGCCGGCGGCGGCGATCAGCTTGCCGTCGCCCGAGATGGCGATCGAAATGATCGGCGTCTGCGCCGCGTCGATCTCGCCCTTTTGCTCGCCGCTGGCGGAGAGCAGGTAGACTTTGCCGTCGGCGCCGGCGGTGACGATCTCACCGTCGGGCGCGACCGCGACGGTGTTGAGCGGCGTCGGCAGCGTTGCGATCACCGGCGCACCGCCGGCAAGCGGCGTGATGCGCAACGTCGCGTCGTAACCGGCGGTGCCTAGCGCGCGGCCGTCGGGCGTGAACGCAACACCGTTGACGTTCTGCCCGTGTCCCTCGATCACGCGCGGCGTGCCGCCCGCGAGCGGCCACAGGCGCGCGGTGTGATCCCATGAGGCGGACGCGAGCACTGTCCCGTCCGGCGAAACGGCAAGCGCGACGATCGGCGCGCTGTGGCCGGTCAGCACGGCCGAGGGCTGCGGCTCGCCCGGTTTCGAGATCGCGATGCGCGCGTCCTCACCCGCGGTGACGATGCGACCATCCTTGAGGATTGCCACGGCGTTGACCGCGCCGTCGTGAAAGCGCAGCACCTGCTCGGCGGCGTTGCGTTCCAGCGACCAGCGAATGGCGGCCGTGTCGAAGCTGCCGGACACGGCTCGGGTGCCGTCCGCCGAAATCGCGAGCGCCCGCACCGGCCCGCCATGGCCGCGCAGTTGTGCCTGCGCGGAAGGCGATGCCGACATGAGTAGGGCGAGGGCAGCAAGAACGCGTAACAGCATCGCCGGAAACGTATCAATCTTCGGCCGGTTGCATGCCGAGCGCGCGACTTTGTTCGCGCACCGAAGGATCGCGCAGCAAAGCGAGAAAGGCCTGCACCGCCGGACGATCGCGGCGATTCTCGACCAGCAGGAAGTCGTATTCCTCCGGTGCAATCGGGATGAAGGCGAGGCCGTAAAGTTCGGCGACTGGGGAGATCGCGATGCCCCAATCCGCGCGGCCCTGTGCCACCGCCGCAGCAACAGCATTGTGAGAACGCGGCTGGTTGCTGTGGCCCGCGGGCTTCGCACCATTGAGCAGGCCATCGATGAGCACGCGCGTGCCGGAGCCGGCGTTGCGGTTGACCATCAGGCAATTCTGATCGGCAAGCGCGGCCTTGATCGCGTCGGTGGCGCTGCGTCCCGTGAAGCGCTCGTCGTCCGTGCGATGCACGAAGCCCTGCATGCGCTGCCACCCCTTGACCAGCGCCAGGCCTCCCCGCAGCAGATGCGCGTTGTAGATGCCGGTTGCGGGATCGACGAGATGCACCGGCGCCAAGTCGCATTCGCCACGCTCCGCCGCCGCGGCGCCGCCCGTGCTGCCGACCGCGATCGTGCGCGCGGTAAAGCCGTGCTCGGCGAGCGCGCTGAGCACCGCGTCGAGTGCGATATCATGACTGCCCATGATCACGAGGTCGGGCAGCGCTGCCGACTGGCCGATCAGCGTCACCCGCGCGCGGGTGCCGGCGTCGAGCGCCGGCGCAAGCGCATCGACCTCAAGAAAACCGTCGGCTTGGGAGAAGCTCGTCACCGCGCCCGAGCCTTTGGGCGTGGGGAACGCGACTGGTCCCGCTTCGCCCTCAACCAGCGCCACCATGACGAATTCCTTGCGGCCGAGCTCCGAGGGGATGCGCACCGGCACCTCCGCTTCGATGCTCGCCGCCGCCTCCGGCGGCAGGCCGGCGCGGGCGCGGATCACCGGCGCGACGAAAGTGTGGAAGGTGAAGATCGCCGAGGTGGGGAATCCCGGCAGCACCGCGAGTGGCTTGCGGCCGATCGCGGCGAGACACAGCGGCTTGCCCGGCTTCAGCGCCACGCCGTGAACGAGAATGCCGGGCGCGCCCAGTTTGGAAACAATGCGATGAGAAAGATCGCCGGCGCCCTTCGACGTGCCGCCGGAGAGCACGACCATATCGCAGTCCGCGAGTGCTGTGCGCATGGCGCGCTCGAGCGCGACTTCGTTGTCGGGGAAAGCGCCAAAGGAAATCGCCTCGCCGCCGGCTTCCGCCACCGCTGCGGCGATGATCGCGCCGTTGCTGTCATAGACGCGCGCGGGGCCGAGCGGGTTACCCGGCGCGGTGAGTTCGTCGCCGGTCGAAAGCACCGCCACTTTGGGCTGACGCACGACTGAAATCTCAGCATAGCCGCAGGCGGCGAGGATACCGATCTCGCGCGAGGAGATGCGCGTGCCGCGCCGCAACACTGTCTCGCCGCGCGCGATGTCGGAGCCGGCATAGGAAACGAATTGCCCTGGTGCGGCGGCATGGCGCACGTCGATGGCGGGCGCGCCATCCTCCTCGGCCGGCTCGGTGTGCTCGATCATCACGACAGCGTCGGCGCCGCGCGGGATGACGCCGCCAGTGGCGATTGCGGTCGCGGTGCCCGGCATGACTTCGAGCGCGGGCGGATGGCCGCACACGATGACCTCGCCATTGAGTCGCAAGCGCCGCGGCGCGGTGTCGCTCGCGCCCGCTGTGTCGGCCGCGCGCAGCGCGCAGCCGTCGACATTGGCGCGATCGAACGGTGGCACGTCGATGGGCGCGGTTACGTCGCTCGCGAGCACGCGGCCGAGCGCGGACGCAAGGTCGAGACGCTCGCCCGGCAGCGGCGCAAGGTCGATGTGCCTCATGAAACGCGTGCGCGCTTCCTCGGCCGAAACCACTTCGAGGAATTGCTCCTGGCGCACCGCGCGCCGGATCGCGGCCAACAAATCGCGCTCGGCGGTGCCGGGTTGAAACCGTGCAGTCATGGCCACGCTCTTACCATGACCTCGGCGCCCGCCGGATATCCTTCGCTGTCGGGCGGCACCAGGATCCAGCCGTCGGCCTGCGCCAGCACCGCGAGGGAGAGATAGCCCGAGGCTATGGGTTCCATTGTGCCTTCCTTCATGTGCACGGGCACCACTTCGGCGAGCCCGAGCGGCGAGGCGATCTTGCGCGCGAGCTTGGCCGTCATCGCGGGCTCTGCATCGGTTCTGCCCGTGAGCCGCGCCAACAGGCACCGGCCGATCACAAGCCAAACCGCGAGTGCCGCATCGAGCCGACCCGGCAGCGCCAGCACCGGCCGCCCGCCGACGCTGGCAAAGGCCGCAGTTTCGCCGGGAGTAAGCGCGACGCCATGGACGTGTACCTCCCCGACGTCGGCCAGCGTGCGCACCGTTGCGTCGCGCGCGCCGCTGCCGGTGCCGCCAATGGTGACAACGGCGTCCACGCTCGAATCGTTCAGCGCGTTCTGCAGCCCACCGTGCGCCGAATGCACGACGGCAGTCCCTCCCTCGGATTTTATGGCATCGGCAATCCATTCGATCGCCGCATCGAGAATCACATCGGCCTGCGGCCGCGCACGCACGAGAGAGAGACGCGGCTCGCGAAGGCGCACCGTTTTGGTTCCAGCCGCCACGAGCGACGCGACCTGCAGATGAGAGAGGCGGCGGCCTGCCTCAATCAGCACCGCGCCAGCCGCAGCATCGCCCCCTGTCGGCAATACGCCCTCGCCCGCACTAATCGGGCTCAGCACGTGCGCGACACCAGCGCGGAGCGTCACGGCCTCGAATCGCACCACTGCATCGGCTCCGCCGGGGAGCGGCTCCCCCGCCTCGACGCGCTTCGCTGACGCAAGCGGCGCCGGAGCATAGGGACCCGCATCGGTCGTGAAATCGGATTGCACGGCCCAGCCGTCGCGCAAGGCGAGCGCGGCTGCGGGAATGGGAGATTTAATCACGACGTCCTCGGCCAAAACCCGGCCGAGCGCGGCCCCCGTCTCGAGATTGCGCGGGGCGGCCGGCGCGGCCCGCGCCTCGATTTGGCGCAGGACGTCGGCGAGCGGAGTCAGCCGGGCGATGCGTTGCGGGGGGTCGGTCCCGTCGTTTGTGGTCATCACGATATAAATATATCTTTATGTCCGACGCCGGCAGGAAATCCCTTCGACGCGACCCGCGCGATGACGGAAAAGACCCTCAATTTGCGCGGGCTCAAATGCCCCTTGCCGGCGCTGCGCGCGCGCAAAGCTCTCAGCGGCCTCAAATCGGGGGACCTGCTGGTCGCGGAATGCACGGATCCCCTCACTGCGATCGATATCCCCAACTTGCTGAACCAGACCGGCGACAAGCTCGAAGCGAGCTCGCGCGAGGGCGAGGTCCTGGTGTTTCGCATTCGCAAGCGCTAAACGCAGGACGCAAGCGCCAAAGCCGCTCTGCTATTTCTCCACCAGGCCTGCCCGCTCGATCACCGGCTTCCAGCGCACGCCTTCGTCCTCGACGAATTTGCGCAAGGCCGCCGCGTCCATCGGCGAGACCAGCATGCCGTCCTCGCGCATGCGCTGCTGACTCTCCGGCTTCGCCATCGCCGCATTGATCTCGCGATTGACCTTGCCGACGATGTCGGCGGGAAGGCCGGCCGGCCCGGCGAGCGCGAACCAGTTGGTCGCGACGATGTCGTAGCCCAACTCACGAAAGGTCGGGACATCGGGATAATCGGGCAGCCGCTGCCCTGCCGAAACCGCAAGACCAGTCACAGTGCCGCCGCGCAACTGTCCCGACGCCGAGGTCACGGTCGGGGTGGCAAAGTCGATGTGATTGGCGACAACATCGACGATGCTTTGCGATGCGCCCTTGTAGGGAACGATCTCGAATTCGAGGTTGGTTTTCATCGCGAACGACTGCGCCACCATCTGCCCCGCGCTCGAGAGCCCGGACGAGCCGTAGGTCAAAGGCTTCGCGCTCGCCCGCGCCTTGGCGACGAAATCGGCAAGCGTGCGAACCCCGCTCTTGGCGCTCACGATGAACAGGATCGGCGAGCCGGCGATATAGCCGACATAGGTCAAATCCTTGAGCGGGTCGTAGCCGATCTTCGGATTGATGAACGGCGCCAGCACCGCAAGCGAAAGCGTGGTGATGACGAAGTTGTAGCCGTCCGGATCGGTATTCGCGACAGTCTGCACGCCGATCGCACCGCCGGCGCCGGCGCGCGTCTCCACATAGAACTGCTGCTTGAACGCGTGGGAGAGGTGATCGGCGACGATGCGGGCGAGAATGTCAGCCGCCCCGCCGGGCGCAAATGTGTTGACGATGCGCACCGGTCGCGCCGGCCATTCCTCCGCGCATGCGGGGCTCACGAGGACGCCGGCGCACATCAGCAGCAGCAGGCATACGCGCTTCATGACGACTCCTCGGCGCGATGCTTCCCGCTCGAGCAACTCCGGCCGAACGGTTCAGCCTTTCGCGTTGTTGGTGAGGTGAATGACTTCCATCGCATTGTTGTCGGGATCATGGAAATAGGCGCTGCGGCCGGTGAACACGCCGTGATCGCGGCGCTCCTCGCGGAACACGTCGACGCCCTTGGCCTTGAGCTCGGCAACCGTTGCGTCATAGGCGTCGCCGTCCACGAGAAAGGCGTGGTGGATAATGTCGGAGAACCGCTCGCGGTTCGCCTCCCTGCCGAGCAAAAGATAATCGTTGCCCGATCTGAGGAACACGAAATGGGGATTTTCCTTCGGCGCCTCCGCCACGAATTCGAGACCGAGAACATCGGTATAGAAGGCGCGGCTGCGCACAAGATCGCTGACCGGGATCGTCGTGTGCAGAATGCCTTTGGTCTTGATCATGCCGGTCTCCAAAAGTTCGCTAACGCCTTTCTTCGGCAAATCGTCACGGGACGTTGAGCTGGCGCAAGCGGTCGATGACGCGCGGCGGGCTGCGGTAGGTGCGCTCCATCACGGCCTGAATTTGCTCGCCACTGCGCGGCGCGTGGAACTCCAATCCGATTTTTTCGCTCTCGGCGCGAAATTTCGGATCGGCCATGGCGGCGGTGAACGCGGCACGGAGAGCGGCGACGCGTTCCGGCGGCATGCCAGGCGGCATCAAAAACGGCCGGCCGAGCGCGAGCGGGGCAAATGCCGCCTGCATCACCTGGCGATCCTCCTCGTCGCTCACGAGATCGGGAGCGAACGGCACATCGGGAAGCTCGTCGAGTTTTTCCGGCCCGTATTGCACGATCGCCTTGGCGATTTTTTCGCGCAACCACGTCGGCCGGGTCGAGCGCACCGAGCTGAAGAACGCGCTGGGATGGCCGTCCACCTCGCGCCGCTCCATGGCGAGCAGCACGTCGTTCTGTCCGGGATAGCCGTTGATCGACTTTAGCTTGGTGCCGAGCGTGGCGTTCAACAGCCGCGTGAAAAATGCCGGCGTCGAGTTGGCCCCGGACACGCCGACCGCGACTTCGCGCGTCTTGAGGTCAGCGACCGAGTTCACCGGGACCGTGTGCCACAGCAACACCATCGCGGTCTCGGAACTGGGCGAGCCAAGCCAGTTGAACTTCACCGGGTCGTAGCGCGCCTCTTTAGTGCCGAACAGAGGCTCAAAAGGCGTGTTGTTCTGAACGAGGCCGATGACCGTGCCGTCTCGATCGGCATTGTTGTAGAGGAAATTGGTCGCGGTGATGCCGCCGGCGCCCGGCATGTTGCGGACGATGAACGCCGGATTGCCCGGCATGTGCTTGGCCATATAACGCGCGACTGCGCGCGCGATCGTGTCGTAGCCGCCGGCGGCGCTCGAGCTCACCACCACGGTGACGGTGCGGCCTTTGTAGAAGTCGGCGAGCGCATCGGCCTTCGCCGTTGCCGCGCAAAAATTCGCCAGCGCGCAGAGCGCAAGCGCAAACCGGTGTCCGCTGGTTCTTCGCATAATGGTGCCTGTCCAAACAGTACCCATGATTCCATGCCGCGACCCGCACGCAAAGAACGATGGCCCATGAAGAATCGAGCGCTTATAGTCGCAGGCGATTTCGGCGGAGATCCAACGTTGGCGACGCGCCTCTCGGCTTGCGTGCTCGGGTTGTGCGTGGCGGCGCTTAGTGCGCCGCATGCCGCGGCCGACGAGGCATTTTACCAGGGCAAGCGGCTCACGCTCATCGTCAATTTTGCCGCGGGCGGACCGACCGACATCGAGGGCCGGCTGTTCGCCAAGCACGTCGTCAAGCACATCGCGGGCCATCCCGCGATCGTCGTGCAGAACATGGATGGCGCCGGCGGCATGGTGGGGGCAGGCTATCTCGGCGAGGTCGCGCCTAAAGATGGCACCACGCTGGGCTATTTCACCGGTTCGGCTTGGCGCTACGCCAACAATCCGGAGCGCTTCCGCGTCGATTTCCGGTCATACGAATTTGTCGCCTATCAGCCCGGCACCAGCGTCACCTATATGCGCACCGACGTTCCGCCGGGCATGCATCAGGCGACCGATATCGTGCGGGCGAAGGGCGTCGTTGCCGGCGGGCTCGGCGCGGAGAATTCCAAAGACCTGATGCTGCGCCTCGGCCTCGACATGCTCCGCGTGCCCTACAAATACGTGACCTCCTATCGCGGCAGCCAGGCGGCGCGCCTGGCGCTGCAGCAGAACGAGATCAACATCTACGCGGAATCGCCGCCGAGCTACCGCGCGGTAGTCGAGCCGACGCTGGTGAAGGAAGGCACGGCGATCGGCGTCTGGTACGACCTCGATCCGGAGCTCGCGCCGCTGCACGCCTCACGACAAGTCGAGGGGCTTTCCCTTCTTTCATTCCATGAACTCTACAAGGCGATCTACGGCGCGATGCCATCAGGCCAGTTCTGGGACGCCTATCGCACGGTGACCGCCATCAACACCGCGATGCAGCGTCAGATCGTGCTTCCACCCGGCGCACCGCCAGCCGCGCTGGCCGCCTTGCGCGCCGCGGTCACCAGGCTCAACGACGACAAGGAGCACGCCGAGGAAGCGACGCGAACGATCGGCTACGTGCCGGAATGGCTGGCCGGTCACGAAACCAACCGCGCGCTGCGCACGGCGATCACGATCTCGCCCGCGATGCGCGCCTTCCTCGCGGATTATATCAAGCGCGCGACCAAGTAACACTTCACATCGTCAGCACAATTTTCCCGAAATGCTTGTTCGCGCGCATGTGCGCCTGCGCCTCGACCGCGCGGTCGAGCGGGAACAGGCGGTCGATCGGCAGCGCGAGCTTGCCGGCAGTGACCGCGTCCCAGAGATCGGCGCGCATGCGGCGGCCGATCTCGCGCACTTCGTCGAGCGTGCGGGTGCGGAAGGTGACGCCGATATAGTCGATGCGGCGCAGCGCGTGCAGGTCGAAGTCGAACTCGGCCTTGGTGCCGGCGAGGCGCCCGACATTGACGATGCGGCCGAGAATTTTGGTGGCCTTCATGGTCTGCGCGATCACCGGACCCGATAGCATGTCGACGACAAGAGCGACGCCCTTACCCCCGGTCGCCTTGAGCACCTGCTCCGGCCAGGCCGCGTCGCGCGTGTCGATGGCGAGATCGGCGCCGAATTCCTCGAGCCGCGCACGGCGTGCGTCGTTGGTCGAGGAGCCGATCACCAGGCCCGCGCCCATGAGCTTGGCGATCTGCAGACCCATCAGGCCGACGCCCGAGCTCGCGCCCTGGATCATCACGCTCTCACCCGGCTGCAGCCGCCCCGCGGTGACGAGCGCGTTGTGCAGCGTGGCAAGCGCGACGGGCAATGTTGCCGCCTGTTCGAAGCTCATGCCCGGCGGGATCGGGTAAACGCGGCCCCAATCGGTGACGGCGTATTCGGCATAGCCGCCGGTGCCGGAGCACATCACGCGAGCGCCAGGCTTGTAACCGCCCTGCACTTCCGCGCCGGTTTCCGCCACCTCGCCGGCCCATTCCAAGCCGACCGGCGCACCGACGCCGCCGTGGCTGCCATGGGGCAGCCCGCGCGCGGTGGTGAGATCGGCGCGGTTGAGCGCGGCCGCTCGCACCTTCACCAGCACTTCGTTGGACTTCGCGCGCGGCTGCGCGATGTCGCGCAGCGCCAGTCCCTGGTCGCTGGCTACGCCGGCTTTCATTGCGAACCTCCCGTGATGACCTCGGCGTCGCAGTCTACATGAGACGGACGGCGCGTGTGCTATCGTTCGCGGGCCAAAGCGAGCCACCATGAGCATGGGACGCAGCAAGCCACCATTTCGCGCCGAGCATGTCGGCAGCCTCATTCGGTCCGATGCGCTCATCGCAGCGCGTGAGCGGGCGGAGAAGGGCGAAATCGAGTCTGACGAGCTCGAGCGCATCCAGCAGGCTGCGATCCGCGAGGTGGTCCGCCTCCAGGAAGAGGTGGGGCTCAAGCTCGCCACCGACGGCGAATACAATCGCCAGTCGTGGCACCGCGACTTCATGCTGAAATTCCGCAACGTGCGGATGATCCCGTCGAAGCTTACGGTGCGCTTCCATTCCGCCGAAGGCGATCGCCTGCACAGCCCACCGTCGCTTGCGGTCACCGGCAAGCTCGCGCGGCCGGACGGCGGCATTTTCGTCGATGATTTCAGGTTTCTCGCTTCGGTCGCGCGGGCGATGCCGAAAATCACCTTGCCGTCGCCCAGCGTCATGCATTTTCGCGGCGGGCGTGCGGCGATCGACGCGAAGGCCTATCCCGACATCGTCGCGTTCTATGACGATCTTGCCCGTCTCTACCGCGAGGAAATCCGCGATCTCGCGCGCGCCGGCTGCCGTTATGTTCAGCTCGACGAGGTCAACCTCGCTTATCTCTGCGATCCCGAGCTGCGCCGGCAGGTCGCCGACATCGGCGAGAATCCGGAGGCGCTGCCGCAGACCTACGCCAAGCTCATCAACGACGCGATCAGGGACCGCGTCGAAGGCATGACGGTCTGCATGCATCTGTGCCGCGGCAATTTTGCCGGCGCCTGGATTGCGGAAGGCGGTTACGAGCCGATCGCGGAGCTCATTTTCAACGCCATCGATGTCGACGGCTATTTTCTCGAATACGACAGCGCGCGCGCCGGAAGCTTTGAGCCGCTGCGGTTTTTGCCGAAGGGCAAGGTCGCCGTGCTCGGGCTGGTTACGACGAAGAGCGGCGCGCTCGAATCGAAGGACGACCTCAAGCGGCGCATCGACGAGGCAGCGAAACATGCACCGCTCGAACAGCTGGCGCTAAGCCCGCAATGCGGCTTCTCGAGCGGCATCGGTGGCAACACGATGGATATTCCGGGTGAGATCGCCAAGCTGCGCCTCGTCGTGGATACAGCGCGCGAAGTTTGGGGCTCGGCGTGACTGTCCCTCTGCGTCGTCATGCCCGCGCTTGTCGCGGGCATCCACGTCTTCCTTTTGGCACGTCAGCCAAGAAAGGCGTGGATGGCCGGGACAAGCCCGGCCATGACGCGTCGACGTGGCAGCGGTGCATAGCCGCGATATTCACGTTTTGCTAGCCTTCAAAATCGCGCCGCGCCAACAATCGGAACTCACCGTGCAAGAGCAAGTCCAGAAATCCAGCAAGCAGTCCGAGCCCGTTCACAAGCTCAAGGTCGAGAAGGACGTCGACATCCCGATGCGGGATGGCGCCAAGCTCAAGGCCGACGTGTTTCGCCCCGACGGCGACGGGCAGTTTCCCGTGCTCATCAACATGGGCATCTACCAGAAGGACAAGCTCTGGGTGCCGCCGGACGATCTGGAAGAAAAGCCCAACCCGTACATGAACTGGGAGACGGTCAACCCGGAATGGTGGGTGCCGCGCGGCTATTGCTGCGTGCGCGTCGACGAGCGCGGCTCCGGCAAATCGCCGGGGCAATCGGTGCTCTACTCGCCGCAGGAGGCAGTCGACTTCTATGACGCGATCGAGTGGGCCGGCCACCAGCCATGGAGCAACGGGCGCGTGGCCACCATCGGCATCTCATTCTTCGCGCGCACGCAATGGTGGGTGGCGAATCTCAACCCGCCGTCGCTCAAATGCATCGTGCCGTGGGAGGGCGCTGCCGATCAGTACCGGGATATCCTCTATCACGGCGGCATTTTCGGCTCGGGCTTCATCGTCGGCTGGTTCACCACGCACATGGCGCACCACCTCCTCGGCCGCGCCTATCGGCACAATCCCGACACGTTCCAGGACAACGTGCTCTGGCGCTTCGTGCGCAACAGCCTCGACACCGGCGCGTTCAAGAGCCAGCAGGCACAATGGGACACGATCGATCTGCCGATGTGGGCGGTCGGCAATTGGTCCGGCATGGGGCTGCACCTGCGCGGCGCCACCGAAGGTTTCATGCGCGCCACGTCGAAGCACAAGAAGCTGCGCATCCACTGTGGCACGCATTACCATCCGTTCTACAGCGAGGATGGCCGGCGCGATCAACTGCGCTTCTTCGATCATTGGCTCAAGGGCATCGACAACGGCGTGATGGAGGAACCGCCGGTCAAGCTCGCGATCCGCACCGGCGGCGGCGCCTACCAATTCCGCCATGAGAACGAATGGCCGCTCGCGCGCACGCAATGGACCAGGCTCTATCTCGATTTCTCCAAGCCGGACGGCGCGGAGGGCCGCGGCATCGCCGGCACACTTGCGACGGCGAAGCCTGCGGTCACGGGCGCGCGGAAATATTCCGCAAGCGGTGCCTCCCATGCCGGGCATGCCTCGGCGTCGTCGACCTCGCTTGCGGCCGTCCACGGCGCGGGCATTTCGCTCGTCACCGCGCCCTTCGAACAGAACACCGAGATCACCGGACCGCTTGCCGCGCAGCTCTGGGTATCCAGCACGACCGAGGACATGGATCTGTTCCTCACTCTGCGCAACATCGACCCCGACAGGCGCGACGTGTGGGAGGTCGGCCAGCAGGGTCAGCAGGTACCGGTCGCGAAGGGCTGGCTGCGCGTGTCCCATCGCGAGCTCGATCCGGAACTGTCGCGGCCGTATCGTCCTTATCACAGGCATCAACGGCGACTCTGGCTCAAGCCGGAGGAGATCGTGCCGGTGCAGGTGGAGATCTGGCCCACCTCGATGGTGTTTCGCCGCGGCCACCGCATCCGCCTCGACATTGGGCCGCGCGACGGCGTCGGCAGCGCGCCCTACACGCACTATCACGCCGACTACAACACCGGGCAAAACACGATCTATTCCGGAGGCGACAAGGAATCGTTTCTCCTGGTGCCGATTATTCCGGCGAAGTAGTGCGGCGCGTAGCTACGTAATGACCGAGTCCCCCTATGCCGGCGAGCTTCCGGCACGCGAGAAAATTCCCAATGCGTATGTCGCCGAGCAGGCGCAGGCTGCGGAGCGGCATTTGCGCTTCGCCACGGCGCGGCTCGGGCTGCGGCTTGCGCCCGGGGCAAAAATTCTCGACTTCGGCTGCGGCATTGGCACCTCGGTTCGCATCCTGCTGGAGCAGGGCTACGACGCCTACGGCGTCGACGTGCTGGAATACTGGGATCGCGATTTCGACAAATATTGGCACATCGAGGACAAGCCGCCGGCGGAAATCGCCGCGCGGCTCAACCGCGTCGATCCCGCGAACTACCGGCTGCCATTCGCGGACGGCACCTTCGACTTCTGCTTCAGCGATCAGGTGTTCGAGCACGTGTTCGACTACAAAACCACGATGGCTGAGATCGCGCGCGTGCTCAAACCGGGCGCGGTATCGCTGCATAACTTTCCCGGTCCGAATTACCTCATGGAAGGCCACGTTGGGCTTCCCTTTCCCTGGCTGTGCACCAGCCGCTCGTATCTGACGTTGTGCGCCTTGCTCGCCTGGCTGCGGGGCCGCGCCCCGGATTGGCGCGAACGCGCGAAGAGCTACAGCGAGATCATGCGCTTCAACAATTATCCAACGAAAGGGCAGCTGCGCAGGATCGCACGTGCGGCGGGCGCGGAGATTCACTTCATGGAAGTCGACGAATTCCTGTTCCGCGAGGGCAGCGCGCTGAAAACCGCGCTGCTCAAGCGACTGCGCACCGTTAAAATGGATCGCCTGGCCGCCCGCATGCTCGGCCTGGTGCTGCTCCAGCGATACATGATTCTGAAGGCGCCGGAAGGATCATCATGAAGAACCCCTCCAAAAAGAAACAAGCCATTCGCTCGAGACGCGCGAGGGCAAGAATGCCATCACGCCGGCGCGCGAACGCCTCCGCCCGCTCGCGCGGCCCCCACGCCAAGCCGATCGTCATCGACGTGCACGCGCACATCCTCGTACCCGAGGTGATGAAGGTTACTTTCGAGCATTCGCAATACGCGCAATCGGTGGCGGGCAAGGGAGAGGGCGGCAGGCCGGCGGTTCCCGAGCCGTTGCTCAAACGGATGACCGAGCTGCCACTGCGGCTCAAGGAGATGGACGCGACCGGCATCGACATGCAGGTGGTGAGCCCGAGCATCATGCAGCAATGCACCTACGGGCTCGATCCCGAGCGCGCGCTCGCCATGGAGCGGCTCGGCAACGACCGGGTCGCCGAGGCGGTGGCGCAGCATCCCGGACGGCTCGTCGGGCTCGGCTCGCTGCCGCTGCAAGACGTCGCGCTCGCCAGCGCGGAGCTCGAGCGGTGCATGCGCGAGCTGAAATTGCGCGGCGTGATCATCTCCTCGCAGATCAACGGCATCGAGCTTGGTGACGCACGGCTGCGGCCGTTCTGGGCCAAGGCGGAAGCGCTCGGCGCCGTGATCTTCATTCATCCCGCCGGCCATTCCGACGCGCGCATGCGCCGCAACCGCCTGATGATCACGATCGGCCAGCCGCTTGAGGAAGCCTACGCGGTTTCGTCGCTGGTCTACGAAGGCGTGATGGACGCATTTCCCAAGCTCAAGATCATGATCGCCCATGGCGGCGGTTATCTGCCGTTCTACTCCGGCCGCCACGACAACGATTACCGCTACGGCCGCTCGCCCCAGCTCAAGGGCGATTTCAGCAGCTATCTCGCGCGCTTCTTCTATGACAGCGTGGTGTTCAATCCGGACATGCTGGAATTTCTGGTCAACAAGGTGCCGGCGAGCCATGTGATGCTCGCGTCCGACTACCCATTCGCGGAAAAGGCGCCGGTCGAATTCGTGCGCCGCGCCCGGAAAATCTCCCGCCAGCAGCAGGACGCGATCCTCGGCGCCAACGCCGCGCGCCTGTTCGGCATTTCGATTTGATGCCAACTGCACCGACAGGTGGCCATAGGTGATGCCCGACGTTGAAATCGTGCTGCATCGGATTCCGACGCCGGACTGCAAGCCTTACCTCATCGTGGCCGGTCGCGACGGCAATCTGTGGTTTTGCGAGAATGGCGCGTCGAAGATCGGCCGACTGAATCCGAACGACCGCAGCTTCGCCGAATTTCCGACGCCCACGCCGAACAGCCGGCCGGTCGGCATTGCCCCCGGCGGCGACGGCGCGCTGTGGTTCTGCGAGAACGCCGCCAACAGGATCGGACGGATCACCCCGTCCGGTGAGATTACAGAATTTCCCGTGCCGACGCCGAATGCGGGACCGGATGGCATCGTGTGCGGGCCCGACGGCAACATCTGGTTCTCGGAAGCTCACGCGAGCCAGATCGGCCGGATCACCGCCGCCGGCGCGATCACGGAGTTTTCGGCGGGCCTCACACCCACTTGCCGGCCGCTCTCGGTCGTGGTGCGCGACGGCGATGTCTGGTTCAGCGAATATGCGGCTTCCCAGATCGGCCGCATCACGATGGACGGCGCGATCACCGAATACAAAATTCCGACGCCAGACTGCGAGCCGCGCGCGATGGCGGCGCACCCCGACGGCAGCATCTGGTTCGTCGAGACTAAAGGCAACGCGCTCGGACGCATCGATGCGCGCGCCCGCATCACCGAGTTCCCGATCCCAACCCCGAACGCCTCACTGCGCGGCGTCGCCGTGGCGGCCGATGGCGATCTTTGGTTCACCGAGAATTTTTCCGACAAAGTCGGCCGTATGGCGCCGGACGGCAAGCTCATCCGCGAATACACGTTTCCGATCGAAGGTTGCGGCGCGCGCGCCATCACCGCGCTGCCGGACGGGCGCCTGTTCTTTTCCGCGCACGACATCGGTGCGATCGGTGAGGTGATACCGCGGCGGTGAGGGCGAATAGCGAGTAGCGAGTAGGGGCCGCTCATTCCCGCGCAAGCGGGAATCTAGAGCCGCAAGTTCGGAGCTCGTGATCTGGGTCCCCGCTCTCGCGGGGACGAGCGGAGCCCGTCGTCGCCCTCTCCCCATTCGCTATTCGGCAAGATGGAGTGACACATGGCAACCAACCGCACTATCGAAGACCGCATCCGTGCGATCGAGGATCGCCTCGAAATCTACAATCTCATTGCCAGCCATCCGCCGAGCGCCGATACCGGCGGCAGCAAACATATCGCCGCGAGCTGGGTGGACGATGGCCTCTTTGATCGCGGCGAGGGTCTCTCGAGTCCGCGCGGGCGCGAAGCGATCGCCAATCAGGTTTTGAGCCGCGAGCATCAGGCCGCGATCGAACGCGGGCTTGCCCATTTCACCGGCCTGCCGCATGTCGCGATCGACGGCGACAGCGCAGTGGTTACCTCTTATCTGCAGATCCTGGTGCCGCAGACCCAGGGCGATCCGGTGGATGTGCCCAACCACGGCAGCTCGCGCGGGTTTCGCGTGCATCGCATGACCGCCAACCGGTGGGAGCTCGTGCGCACGCCGCAGGGTTGGAAGATCAAGCGCCGCTCGTTACGCCAGCTCGACGGCTCCGAGCCGGCGCGCAAGATTTTGCAGCAGGCGATTGCGATGCGTTCCTGACTTGTCATTCCGGGGCGCCGCGAAGCGGCGAACCCGGAATGACGAACTCATCACCCCTGCCTCTCGTTTTTGTGGATCGCGCCAAGACCGGTCACCCACGGCAATGCCGAGCGAAACCAATTCTGCCGCCGCGGCATGAATGCGGCGCGCTGGCGCAGGATGCCGACCCGCACCATGTAGGAGGTCTGCTGCCCCTCGCCCGGCGAGGTCGAATAGATCGGCGAGCCGCAGCGCGGGCAGAACGCCTGCACCCGCGGCCTGCCGCTCTCCGCCGTGGTCTTGAGATAATTGGTCGGCGTTCCCGACATCTTGAAGGTCGTGCCGGACACGGGGATCGACACGCGGAACGCGGAGCCGGTGCCGGTCTGACAATCCGTGCAATGGCAGATCGTGGTCTTCTCCGGATCGGCTTCGGCCTCGATCGTGATGTAGCCGCAGTGGCACGCGCCATCGATCTTCATGAGTCTCTCCTTGCCGATTGGCCTCCGGTGTTTCAGCGGCCGAGCGCTTGAATGCGACTCGTCAGCGCCTGCAACCGCCGCTCGTTCGCGGCCTGCTGTGCCGCCGATTGATCGCCCAGCACGCGAATTTGATCGGTCAGGATCTGCAGGCGCTGCTCCATGTCTGCGAGGTTGGCCGCCTCGGTCGCGGAATTGCTCTTCTCGCGCCGGTCGATCTCATAGAGGCCGGCGGCGACCGAGATGAAGCCAACCACCGAGAACACAATCGAAAGCCGCAAAGCCATGTCGCCGCTGCGCATCTTCAGCTCCAAGAGTTGGTCACACAATCACCGCCGCAGTTCTTCCGGCGAGCGGCGAGGTTTCGCTCCTTGCATTGTACGCGCTCGTCATGCGCTGGGCTTTACCCGCGCATCCACGTCTTAAGGCGGAAACTAAAGACGTGGATGGCCGGGACGAGCCCGGCCATGACGATTGCGAGGGTACGGGATTAAGCGCCGGGCCTCAACACGTCTTCGATCCAATCCCACATCGTGTGCACGCCAAGCGTGACGTTGTCGACTTGGCAATGGTGGAAGCCGCCCTCCTCGCGCTGAAATACTTTGAGCGTCTTTTCCTTCGAACCCACCGCCGCAAAGCATTTCTCCGCCAGTGCTAGAGGTATCTGCTCGTCGCCGGCGCCGTGCAGCAGCAGGAATGGACAGCGCATCTTCTGCACGATGCCGTCGAGGCGGAAGCCTTCGAGCTTCTTGAGCGCGGCCTCATTGCTGGAAACGCCGAGCACCCACTGCAGATGTTCCGGCGGCACCGAGAGCGACAGCACCTTGCCCGAGGCCAGCTCATCCAGGCGCTTGGCCCAGATCGCGTGATAATCCCATTGCGCGCCCCAGGCCACGCAGCAGGCAAAGCGCGGCTCGAGCGCGGCGGCGCGCGGCGCGTAATAGCCGCCGAGGCTGAGCGCCATCACCCCGATGCGCTTAGCGTCGAACTCGCTGCGTCCCGCGAGATACTCGTAAGCGGCGCTGGCATAGCGCTCGGTCTCGGCGATCAGCGGCAGGTTGCGGTAGCGCACGCTTTCGCCGTTGCCGGGGCCGTCGACGATCAGGCAGCCGACGCCGCGCGCGGCGAGATCGGGAATGCCGTAGCCGTATTGCAGCTCCTTGGTGACGTCGAAGCCGTCGAAGAACACCATGCACGGCGCCGGCCGCGCTCCCGCGACCGCCGCGTCCGGATGCACCAGCAGCGCCGGCAGGCTCGTGCCGGCATACGGCACCTCGACAGACTCGATGCGCGGATGCCGGATCAGCGACGCAGCGTCTTTGAAAATTTGCACCGAGCGGGCGTAGACCTCCATGCTGCGCTGCGAGCGCGGATGGATGAACCGCTCGCCGGTCTGGTAATAGCGGCTCGCGCGCAGGAAGCACGACGCGGCGGTGCCCTTGTGGCCGCGCTCGCGCGCTTGCCGCCCGCGCGCTTCGATCCGCTCCCCCATACGCGTCCATTCCTCGAACCAGGCGTGGTCGTCGCCGACGCGATCTTCCAGCGCGCGGCCGACCCGATGAACCTCGTCGATTTCGATCCCCATCCAGGGCGCAGCGCCGAGACAAATGAGTAGGCCCATGGACCAACGATAGTTGGTCGGGAAATAGAGAAAGGCTGGGTCGTCTTTGCGGCCGATCACGTGAGTCGTTCTCCAATTCGAATGCGTCGTCCCCGCGAGGGGCGCCCCCCAAAATTCGCTTCGCGAATTTTTGGGATCCCGAAAGCGGGGACCCAGTAATCGCTAGCTTCCCAGTGAAGCTACAGCAGTGCCACAATTCTCATCAGGTGATCACTGGATCATCCGCTTGCGCGGATGATGACAGCAGAGGATGTGGCCAAGTCGCGGCCTACGGCTCCTTGGCGTCGATCAGGACGAAGGCGACGCGGCAAGGTTCGCTGCCACGATTGACCCAGGCATGATTGGTGCCCTGCTGCACCAACACGTCCCCGGCCTTGAGATGAATCTCGGAATCGTCGAGCAGCATGTCGATCTCGCCCGACATGATAATCGCATAGTCGACGGTGCGGGTGCGGTGCATGGCGGGGTGGCGCGGCGCCAAGCCGCGCTTGGGCGCGCCGTCGCCCAGGCTTTGATGCATCGTGTTGGGATCGAGCTTGCGCATCTCCGCGGTCTCCGGAGGAAACTCGACGATGCGGAACACGCTGCCACCACGCGGAGGCATGATGCCGACGTCGACTGCGGCTCGGTCCTTGCTGCCGGAGAGATCGGCGGGCGTTTGATCCGTCACCCAGATAAGGCGCGAGACCGTCTGCGCGTGCGGCCGCACCTTTTTGTGCGGCGTGGGCCCGTCGAACAGCGCCACCGCCTTATCCTTGGCATCGATGGTGGTGACCACGCGGCGAACGTCTGCGCTCAAGGGCATGACTGCATTTCTCCCCGGGGTTTGAATCACTGACATGAAGCTGTCACGCGCGGATGATGCATAACACATCATCGTTTGCCAAACTGACCTTTCCAGCTCACGCATTCGGCCCGTCACCCCCGGGCTTGACCCGGGGGTCCATCGCCTTCGGAAAAAGCTTTTTTGCGAAAAAGATGGATTGGCAGGTCAAGCCCGGCGATGACGAAGGCAGAATATCTACTCGTGCACGCTGCCGTCGGGCATCAGCGCGCCCTTGAGGTTTGCACCATCGAGAACGGCGCCGGTGAGAACAGCGCGGGTGAGCCGCGCTTCCGACAGATTGGCGCCGGTGAGATTCGCGCCGGTCAAATCGGCGCCGAACAGGTCGGCTTCGGACAGGTTGGCGCCCTTGAAGTTGGCATCCCGCAAGACCGCGTCCACCAAGCCGGCGTTGTTGAGGTCGGCGCCTTCGAGATCGGCGCGGCGCAAGGTCGTTTCCACCAGATTGGCGGCGCTGAGATCGGCGCCGCGCAATGAGGCTTCATCGAGCCGGGCGCCGGTGAGGATCGCTTCCGGGAGGCGCGCGCGATCGAGCTTCGCGCGCACGAGCCGCGCCTTTTGCATCTTAGCGCTGGAGAGATCGGCGCCACTCAAATCCGCGGCACTCAGGTCGGATTCGTAGAACAGCGCGCGCTCCAGCTTGGCGCCGGTGAGCGCCGCATTCTTCAGATCGGTCTTGTTGAGATTGGCATCGGTCAAATCGGCATCGGTGAATTTCACGCGGTTCAGGCGCGCCCGGTGGAGAACCGCGCCGGCGAGCATGGCACCGGTGAGGTCGCCGCCGGATAGATCGCGCCGCTTCAACGTGGCGCGCTCCAACGCGCAGTTCGCGCAGGATCGGGTGGTTCCGGCGAGAAATTCGCTTTCCGCCTGCGCGTGCGGCGCCGTCGTGGAGAGGCACAGCGCGAACAGAGCCATTGCGATCTGGCGATGGCGCAGCATGATCTGAGACCTGGTCCGCGCGCATCATGCACGCTTTGGCTCGCGCGCCCAAGACTGATGCGCAGGAGCGCTCCGCCAGGCATTGTGACGGTGCAGCGGGGGATTTACCCTCGCGATCATGCCGCGTTTCCCTTTCGCCGGCTTCCTCGCAGCGCTGCTCATCGGCATCGCGAACTCGCTGGCGGCGCCGGCGGAGCGGCCCGCGCGGACCGAAATCTGGGACCTGCAACTGGGCACGCCGGTGGACGCGCTGCCCGACGCCTTCGTTGATTATGCCTGCGGTACCAGCGGCGGACCGCCGTCGCTCCCGGTCGAGGGTTGGCGCGAGTTCCGCCGCTGCCGGCCCGAGGCGAGCGGCCTGCGCGAAGTCTATTTTCGCTACGACGACGAGCTGGAATATTGGGCGCGCGCCAACAACCTGTCGGCGCAGATGGAGCAATTTTCCGGCACGAAGACCTACGGCTTTCCCATCGTCGCCTCCGCACTGATCGACGAGCGCGGGATCTTGCGCGGCATCCGCGTGGTGAGCGACCCGCGCAGCGACAGCCAGAATCGCGACGAGGCGTATCTGCTGCGCAATTTTCTCACCGCGCGCTTCGGCCGCGACGGCTGGAGCTGCGAGAGCCTTCCTCCCGAGGAGGGAGAAACAGCGGTGCGCGGCATTTTCGTCAAGGAGCACTGCCGCAAACAGATCGAAGGAAAGGGCGCCGCCTCGCTGCTGACGCGCCACTTGCGCAAGGTGGGACAGAGTCAGTTCGATCCGCGCACCGGCCGCGAGACAAGCGGCCAATTCGAAAGCACGGTGCGCTTCGAGCTGGTGCAGGAGAGGTAGAGTGCGCCACAGCAATATCGGGCGTCATGCCCGCGCAAGCGGGCATCCAGTAATCCACAGAAAGGCGTAGCGAGGCGCGGGCGTGCCACATCGCAGTGGCACCGTTTACTGGATCGCCCGCTTTCGCGGGCGATGACTAGGAGTGTGCGGCACGGGTTACTTCCCTACGAACTTCGTCACAATGAAATCCACCAGGGCGGCGATCTCGCGCTGCGTCAGGCTGGTGGAGTGCGGATCGGGCGGAACTTTGTCACCCAGCTCCGCCGCGGTGAGCCCGTAGCAGTTCTTGTCCTCGTAGGCGTATTTGTCAAAGTGCGGCATTTCCGAGCCGGGCCGGCCGCAGGCGATCACTTCGATCAACTGCTCGCGGTCGAGCCGGGTCTTGTGCAGGTCCGATGCCTTGCCGGGTGAGCGCGGATCGCCGCGCCCGTCGCCGTTCACCCCATGGCAGAACTGGCAGTCCGCCTTCTCGTGATAGAGGCGGTCGCCAAACGAGACGTCCTGCGCGTGAACGGAACGCGCGCAGATGACGGCGAGCACCACAGCGCTAATCGCAATGCCAGAGGCAGTGATTGTTGGCGTTGGCTTTCTCGTCTTTGGTTCGACATAGCGCCTCAGACGCGGTGCGCTCCCCTCCCCCTTGTGGGGGAGGGGAGCACACCGAGTTTGCGGCTCGGCCTCGCTCCATTTCATAGCAAACCCGCTCGCTAACGGCTCGCTAAACCCGCCGCTCCACCATCATGCGCCTGATCTCGGCGATCGCCTCCGCCGGGTTGAGGTGCTTGGGACACGCCTTGGCGCAATTCATGATGGTATGGCAGCGGTAAAGGCGGAATGGATCTTCGAGCTCGTCGAGGCGCTCGCCGGTTGCCTCGTCACGGCTATCCTTGAGCCAGCGCGCGGACTGCAGCAGCGCGGCCGGCCCGAGAAACCGTTCGCTGTTCCACCAGTAGCTCGGGCAGGCGGTCGAGCAGCACGCGCAGAGGATGCACTCGTAGAGCCCATCGAGCTTCTGGCGATCCTCGTGGCTCTGCTTCCATTCCTTCTGCGGCGTCGGCGAGACGGTCTGCAGCCAGGGTTGGATGGAGGCGTGCTGGGCATAGAAATTGGTGAGATCGGGGACCAGATCCTTCACGACCGGCTGGTGCGGCAGCGGATAGATCTTCACCACGCCCTGGATGTCCGCCATGTCCTTGATGCAGGCGAGCGTGTTGGTGCCGTCGATGTTCATGGCGCACGAGCCGCACACGCCTTCGCGGCAGGAACGGCGGAAGGTCAGCGTGGGATCGATGTTGTTCTTGATCCAGATCAGCGCGTCGAGAACCATCGGGCCGCAATCGCCGCAGTCCACATAATAGGTGTCCATGCGCGGGTTTTTGCCGTCGTCCGGATTCCAGCGGTAGATCCGGTATTCGCGCACGTCCTGCGCGCCCGTGGGATAGGCCCATATCTTGCCTTCCTGAACCATGGCATAGTGCCTTCAAGCTTTTCTCGTT
>Ga0306921_10000484_pt1 | contig 35019 bp, 35 predicted proteins | sample sta12Cox44000080_FD_203760 | JGI IMG/M metagenome (GOLD analysis project Ga0306921, IMG submission 203760) | Lab enrichment of tropical soil microbial communities from Luquillo Experimental Forest, Puerto Rico - statoxic.12C.oxic.44.000.080 (v2)... | ecosystem: Environmental > Terrestrial >... | reverse complement strand
GCAGGGCGCGGGCATTCTTGTACGTCACGGGGCCGGCCAGTGAGATGAAGAGCCCAAGGTCGAGGCATCGGCGCGCGATGGCCCCGTCGCCCGAGAAGCAGTGCATCACGCCGCCGATCTCCCCTGCTCGCTCCTCGGCGAGAAGAGCCAGGGTGTCTTCGTGGGCGTCGCGGCAGTGGATGACCAGTGGCTTGCCTACGGCGCGGGCGATGGCGATCTGTCGACGAAAGACCTGGCGCTGCGTCTGCGGCGGCGAGAGGTTGCGGAAGAAGTCGAGCCCCATCTCGCCGAAGCCCACCACCTTCGGCTCCTCGCGGGCGAGCCGCTCCATCTCCGCGAAGTCCGCCTCCGTCGCCTCTTCGGCGTCGTGAGGATGGATGCCCACCGTCGCCCACACGTCGGGGAGTCGGCGGGCCATCGCCACCACCGCCCGGTTCGTCTCCCGATCCGTACCGATGGTGACCATGCCGCAAACGCCCGCCGCGTGCGCCCGATCGAGCACGGCCTCGAGATCATCGCCGTAGTCCGGAAAATGCAGGTGGGCGTGCGTGTCGAAGAGGCGCATCAGAGGCTCATGATAGCTCAGGGCACCACGTCGAAGCGGAGGCGCCCGATGAGCTGGCCCGAGGCCGTCATCACGTCCACGCGGTAGCGCCCCTGATACGGCGGCTTGAGGTCGACCTTGCGCGAGTAGGTGCGAAAGCCTTCCTTGCGGCCACCTCGCACGGGTGAGAGCGCGATGTGCCCGAGGACCCGCCCGTCCTTCCACCATACGTGCTCGATGCCCTGTTCGAGACCAGCTGGCACGTAGACCGCGGTGTAAGCGGCGAGCCCGCCCCAGTCCGCCACAGTCGCCACGGGTATCGGGCTCTTGATGGGATCGACGGGCTCGAGGTTGGTCACGCTGCGGGCCACCGTGGCCTGCGCCACGAAGAGGGGGGCGGGCGGCACCATGCCGCGAGCGAACCACACGAGGACCATGGCGATCACGCCCACTCCCGCCGAGCGAAGCGCCGCCTGCCCCCACGCAAGCGCGCCTCGCTCGCGGAACACGGGCATCATGGCCACCGCGGTGAGAGCGGCCGCGGTCTCGAGGGCGACGATAGGCCGGAGGCGGAGGAGAGGCAAGGCCACGTTGAGGGCGGCGAAGATCGAGAAGGCGAGGAGGGCGTGATTGAGCCATCGTCGCGGCTGCACGAGAGCCGCGTACCACGGATCCACCGCGGTCACCAGGGCTCCCGCGATCACCCCGGCGAGAAAGACCACGTTGCGCGAGTCGAAGGTGGCACTCGCCCAGTACGCGGGCAGCACGAAGAGGAGGAGCCCGTGATAGAGGGTCTGCACCGCGTAGTCGGCGGCGCTCAGCACGAACCCCCGGCCACGATCCTCGAGGGGCCCCCGAAGTTCCGCTACGGCGGCCACGAGGAGCACGAGAATGAGGAGATAGCCGACGATCCAGCTCACGTGGGGCAGCCCGCGTCGGAATACGAGCAGGGTGCTGAGCCCCAGGGTCAGCGAGCAGAGAGAGATACCCCAGCGCTTGATCCAGGTCACCGCCCTGTCCATGCGTGATCAGGCTAGCCAGCGAGCCGGGCGGCAGGAACGTGGCGCGCTTCGCAATAGAAGAGGAAGAGCGCGATGGTGAAGACCGTCTGCAGCACGGCGATGGCGCAGTCGACGAGAACCTGGGCGACAAAGTGCTCGGCCGCCCCCGCGATCACCGACAGGATGCTGGCGATGGAGAAGACCCCCGCGAAGAGCACGGCGCCCGTCCAGAAGATGGCGGCGCGCCGGCCCGCGGTGAGAGCATTACTCGCCTTGAGCGCGGCGATCAGCGACAGCCCCTCGAGCACGACCAGCGCGTCCACGAAGGAGACGCGCACGAGGAGGATCAGGCCGGGCACCACGAGGCACACGAGCCCCATGAGCACGATAGCCCCCGCCACGAGCCGCGCCATGAAGATGCGCGGCCACACGGCGAGGCCGGCCAGCATGGACCGCCCGTAGGTCGCCGGCTCGCCGCGCCGTATGCGCGCCAGCGCGGCCAGCGTCGCCGCACCCACCAGCGGGCCGAACACCGCCTCCACCACCAAAAAGACGCGGATGCCGCGCGTGGCCGCCTCCATGGAGCCCGGCGGGCGGCCCGTGAAGAAGTCGATGTAGTTGATGGCCACGTGGCTCGGCAGCCACACGGTGAGCGTGATCAGGGTGAAGAGATGCAGGTGGACGCCGAAGAGGCGCAGCGTCTCCCGGAGGAGGTCCCGCCGCACTAGAAAGCTCGGAGGGGGGCTCCGCCCCCCTTCCGAAGCCTCTCCCCCTGAAGCAGCCGGCGCCAGCGAAGCCGGCGCTCGAAGCGGCTCATTCTCGCGCGCGAGAGCACGAAAGGCACGTCGGTCGCCCTAGGTGACCTTGGCGCCGGGCGGTAGATCCTTGTCCAGGGAAAGCAAGGCGAGGGCGACCCCGTTGGAGGCGGCGAGCACCATCCCGTTCGACTCGATGCCCATGAGCGTTGCCGGCTCCAGATTGGCCACCACGACGATCTTGCGGCCCACGAGCGACTCGGGCTCGTAGTGCTCGGCGATCCCCGCCACGATCGTGCGCACCTCCTCGCCCACCTTCACCGTCAGCTTGAGCAGCTTCTTCGACTTGGGCACGCGCTCGCCCGCCAGCACCTCGGCCACGCGCAGCTCGACCTTCCTGAAGTCGTCGATGGGAATCCTCGCCGAGGCGGGGGAACTCCCCTCACCCTGCCCTCTCCCCTGGGAGGAGAGGGTTGCCTTGTCGGCTTCGACTCTGGGGAAAAGGGCAGAGACTTTCTGGACCGGCGTGCCGGAAGCGAGCCCGCCCCAGGTGAGATCGCCGAGGCGAGCGGGAGCGCCCCCCACCGCCGCCTGGATCTTCCCTGCCGCGTCGGGCAAGAAGGCGTCAATGAGGATGGCGATGACACGCAGTGATTCGGCCAGCGTGTAGAGCACGGTGTCGAGCCGCGTCCGCTTGGTCGGGTCCTTGGCGAGCGTCCAGGGCGCCGACGCGTCCACGTAGCGGTTGACCACACCGAGGAACTCCCAGATAGCGGCGAGCGCGCGCTGGAAGGCGAAGTCCTCCATCGCCTCGTCGACCGTTCGCGCCGCCTGCTCGAGGGCGGCCCGCACGGCGGCGTCCTCCTCCGTGGCCGGTCCCGGTTGGGGCGTCCGGCCGCCGCCGAAGTTCACGATCATGGTGGTGGCGCGGCTGACGAGGTTGCCCAGGTCATTGGCAAGATCGGCATTGAGGCGACCCACGAAGGCCTCCTCGCTGAAGTTCGCGTCGAGGCCGAACGTCATCTCGCGCAGGAGGAAGTAGCGGAAGGCGTCGTGGCCGTACTTGTCCGTGAGCTGGAAGGCCTCCACCACGTTGCCGATGGACTTGGACATCTTGCCGCCACCGATGGTCCAGTAGCCGTGCACGTTGAGACGACGGTAGAGGGGGATGCCCGCGGCGTGGAGCATGGTCGGCCAGTAGACCCCATGCGGCTTCAGGATGTCTTTGCCGATCAGGTGCTCGGCGTGCCCTGCCGCCCATAGCTCCCTGTAGAGCGCGCCGTCGGGATAGCCGAGGGCGGAGACGTAGTTGATGAGGGCGTCGAACCACACGTAGGTCACGTACTGGTCGTCGAAGGGGAGCGGAATGCCCCACTGGAGCCGCGCCTTGGGCCGGCTGATGGAGAGGTCCTGGAGAGGCTCGCGCAAGAAACCCAGTACCTCGTTGCGATAGCGCTCGGGCTGGATGAAGCGAGGATTGGCCTCGAGGTGCTTGACGAGCCAGTCCTGGTACTTCGACATCTTGAAGAAGTAGTTCTTCTCCTTGATGAAGGATAGCGGTCGCTGATGGTCCGGGCACTTGCCGTCCACGATCTCCTTCTCGGTGTAGAAGCGCTCGCAGCCGTAGCAGTACCAGCCGCCATACTCGCCGAAGTAGATCTCGCCCGCGTCGTAGAGCTTCTGGAGGATTTCCTGCACGACCTTCTTGTGGCGAGGCTCCGTGGTGCGGATGAAGTCGTCGTTGGTGATACCGAGCCGACGCCAGGTGTCCCGGAAGGCGGCGGAGATCTCGTCCGCGTAGGCCTGGGGCGACACGCCAGCCTTGGCCGCGGTCTGCGCGATGTTGTCACCGTGCTCGTCGGTACCCGTGAGCAAGTACACCCGGTCGCCCCGCAGGCGCCGGTAGCGGCACATGGCGTCGGCCATAATGGTATTGGCCGCGTGCCCGAGGTGGGGTCGCGCGTTGACATAGTAGATCGGCGTGGTCAGGTAGAACGTGCGGTCGGCCATCGAGTCCTTACTTGCCGGCGATCCAGGTGTTCCAGAAGTAGAGGTACGGCCCCGGCTTGAAGCCGCGCACCTCCTTGCGCGTCACGTCGAGATTGAAGTAGTCGCCGAACTTGATGCGCCCCACGTCGTCGTAGAAGATCGTCTGCACCTTGTCGATGAGGGCCTTGCGCTTCTTGGCGTCGGGCTCGCGCGCCATCTCGGCGAGGAGCTTGTCCTTCTCCTCGTTGCACCACCAGCCCGGCCAGTTGCACTGGACGCTGGTGGCGATGGCGGGATCTGCCCCGAGGGTGAAGCCCGTCGAGAAGATGTCGAAGAGCTCGGGCTTGTTGCGCCGCTGCACGAGGGTGGCCCAGTCGACGACCTGGAGATCCACCTTGAAGCCCACCTCCTCCATCTGCTGGGAGGCCATGAGGGCCGTGTTGTACATCCAGTCGTATTCCTTGGTGGTGACCCAGCGCACGGGCTGGCCGCTGTAGCCGGCCTCCTTCAGGAGCTGGCGCGCCTTGGCCTTGTTCTTCTGATTGTAGGAGGCGAGGGCAGCATCGGAATACCAGGCCACCTGCTCGGGATAGAAAAGCGCGCCATCGAGCCGGTAGAACGCCTTGTTGCCGATGCCCGCGGCCATGATCGGCTCCATGTCGAGGACGGCCAGGAAGGCCTGGCGGATCTTCTTGTTCGCCATGATTCCTTCCTTGTGATTCGGCACCGCGGTGATCCACCCGTACGGCTTGGCGATCTGCGCTTCGATGGCGGGCTGACTCTTGATGCGGTCGACCTGGTCCGGGCGGATCTGCTGCGCGTAGTTGTACTCTCCCGTTTCCGCTCCGGCCAGGCGCACCGAGGCCTCGGGCACGGGGATGAAATAGATCTCGTCGATGTACGCGGTGCGCTTGCCTCCGTAGCCGTTGGGCGGATCGGAGCGCGCCGAGTAGTCCTTGAAGCGAGCCAGGCGCACGTGGCGGTCGGGCTTGTGCTCGACGAACCGATAGGGGCCGGTGCCGATGTACTCCTTCACCTGGCCATCCCCCGCCGCCGCCACCACTTCCTTGGGGTAGATCGCCCCGCCGTTGTTGGGGGAACCCAGGGCGTAGAGGAGCGACCCCGAGGGCTCTTTCAGATAGATGATGACGGTGTACGGATCCTTGGCCTCCACCGCTTCCACGCTCTTCCACACGGCCTTGGGCGTGGTGCCGAGCTTGGCCCAGTGCTGGAGGGAGGCGACCACGTCGGCCGAGGTCATCTCTTTGCCGTTGTGGAAGCGTACGCCCTTGCGCAGGGTGATGGTGTAGCGGCGGCCGTTGTCGGTCACCGTGTGGCTTTCCGCGAGCATGGGAATGGGGTTCTGATTCTTGTCGTAGGTGTAGAGCGTTTCGTAGATGTGCCAGGTGATCTGCTGGGTGATTACCGCGGTGGTCGCGTGGAGATCGAGGGTGGGCGCCTCGCCGATGAGTCCCGCCTTGAGCACGCCGCCCGGGCGCGGCTGCTCCTGCGCGGATGCGCCGGGGACGAACGCCAGGGCGAGCAGCGAGAGCAGCGCGAGGGCGCGAGTCAGCATGAAGCCCTCCTCAGAGTGGTTTGATGTGAGGGCGGCCTTCCCAGGTGAGCGCGGTGAGGGGCACCTCCGCCTCCGTCCCGTCCTGGAAACCCACCACCACCGTCTGCTTGAGCACGCGGAGCGAGCGCACCTTGCCCGTCATGCAGCCCTGGCTGCCGCAGTCCGCCTGGCAGGCCGTGCCCACCTTGGGCAGGTGCTTACGGAGCTGATCGTAGGTGGAGAACTCGTAGAGCAGGCAGCACTTGAGCCGGCCGCAGTTGCCAAGGAGCCGGCTGTCCGTGAGCGGCATGTCCTGGGCCTTGGCCATCTTGACGGAGATGGGGTCGAAGCCCTTGAGATACGACGAGCAGCAGAGCTGCCGGCCGCAGGGACCAATACCGTCCATGAGCTTGGTCGTATCGCGCGCCCCGATCTGTCGCATCTCGATGCGGGCGTGGAACTCGTGGGCGAGGTCGCGGACGAGATCGCGGAAGTCCACCCGCTCCTCCGCGCTGAAGAGCACGGTGACGCGGCGATGGCGCGGATCGATCTCCACGTCCACGATCTTGAGCCGGAGCCCGCGGCCGCGCGCGCGCCGCCGGCAAGTCTCGGCGTGGCGCAGCTCGCGATCGCGGCGATCGTGCCACTCCGCGGCCTCGGCCTCGGTGGCGCGGCGGATCAGCTTGCGATAGAGCCGCCCGCGCTTGAACTCGGGCAGCGGCCGCTTGGGCCGCCGCACCTCCCCCACCGTGGTGCCCTGTCCCGTCTCCACCACGACGAAGTCGCCGACGTGCAACTCCTCTATGTCGGTCTGGTAGTCCTCGGCCTGCAGGGGCTCGCGCAGTCGCACTCCGATCAGGTACGGCAGATTGGCTTCAGGGTCCGACGGGACCGCTTCGGGAGTCTCGATGATCTCGCTCATGGTGTCCTTAGGCCGCCCGGGTGAGGCGGCTCAGTAGCACCTCGACGGTGAGTCGAGGTGAGACATTGCCTTGGATGGAAAGCCACGCCTCGCGGCAGGCAGACAGCCCGGCCACGATCTCGTCCAGGGTGCGGCGCCCCTCAGTGGCCTTGCCCGCGAACACGGCAAGGTCAGCCGCGGCGCCCGCGTGAGCGCAGAGGAGATCGCGATACCAGAGCCAGCAGGTCTCCACCGCGGCCTCGGCCAACTCGCGGTCGCGTCCGATCGCCTCGCCGATTTGGAGTATCGCCTCGGGGCCGCGCGACTGCGCCTGTGCGAGCCAGCCGAGCGCGCGCTCGCGCTCCGCCCCCGAGCCCGAGGGGAGCAGCGCTACGCCCTCGGCCACGCGCGGACGGAAGCGCACGATCTGGCAGCGCGAGAGCACCGTGGCGGGCAGCGCGCGCGCCTGACTCAGGACGAGGACGATCACGGTGCGGGCCGGTGGCTCCTCCAGCGTCTTGAGGAAGGCCTGGGGCGCGGCTCCTGTCATGGTCTCCGCCTCGTCCACGATGAAAACCTTGTGCGAGGCTTCGGCGGGGCGGAGCGCGGCGAGCCGCTCCAGCTCGCGGACGTTGTCCACGCGGATGGCCGCGATGCCCTTGGGATTGCCGGCGGGCGGCGTGGGCCCGATCACGTGCACGTCCGGGTGGAGGCCGCGGTCGACGCGCGCCGCACTGGCACCGCCCGCAGGCGCTACCAGCGCCTTGGCGAAGGCGATGGCGGTGGTGCGGCGGCCGGAGCCGTGGGGGCCAATGAACGCGTAGGCGTGGGCGACACGGCGGCCGTCGATCGCCCGGCGCAGGATTTCGACGGCCTCGGCCTGCTCGCGAATCGTCTCAAGCGCCACGCGGCGCCTCCCGGCGATCGAGGAGCTCCTGGACCGCGCGCACGCTGGCCGCATGCAAGCTATCCTTGGGCTGCGCGGCGTCGAGCACGACGAAGCGGCCCTTCTCGGCGCGGGCGATCTCCAGATAGCCCTCGCGCACGTGACGATGGAAGGCCAGGTCCATCTTCTCGAAGGCATCGAGCGCACGATCGCTGATTCGTCGAATACCGTCGGCAGGATCGAGGTCGAGGAGGAGGGTCAGGTCGGGCATCACCCCGCCCGTGGCCAATGCGTTGAGATCGCGGATGGTCTCGAGGTCCATCCCACCCCCGAAGCCCTGATAGGCGAGCGTGGCGTCGGCGTAGCGATCGGAGATGACCACGGCGCCCTCGGCGAGGGCGGGACGGATCACGTGCGCCACGTGTTGCTGGCGCGCCGCCATGAAGAGAAAGGTCTGGGCCAGCGGGCTGGGGGCCGGCCCTTCACGCTCGAAGAGAGCGCGGATGGCCAGGCCGAGCGCCGTCCCGTCCGGCTCGCTCGTGGCAACCACCTGACGCCCACGCGCGCGGAGCCAATCGGCGAGGAGCTGCGTGTGGGTCGACTTGCCAGAGCCTTCCACGCCTTCGAGGGTGATGAGGAGACCGCGCATGAAGCCACTCTAACACATTGAAATAATTGATAGTGGTCACTGATCGCGCCGGAGTCTGTTCGGGCACGGCCTGCACGCGAAGCGAGGAATTCCCGGGGTGTCTCGTCTACCCTAGAGGCAACGGTTACACTTACCTTGCGCCGGATCGTGTCTAACAGACAGGAGCGCCATGGCCGCGCAATCGTCGAAGACCGCTGAGACCATCCTCGTCGTCGACGACGAGCCGGAAGTCCTCTCCATGGCCGCCGACATGCTGCGGATGATCGGCTACACGGTGCTGAGCGCGGGCGATTCGCTCGAGGCCATCCGCATCGCGCGCACTCGGACCGGGCCGCTGCACCTCCTCATCACCGATATCGTGATGCCTGTCATGACTGGACGTGGCCTCGCCGAGGAGTTCAAGAAGATTCGTCCCAACGTGAAGATCCTCTTCATGTCGGCGTACAGCCCCGCCTCGATCGAGAAGTATCGCGTGCGCCTGGGACCCGGCGAACCCTTCCTCACCAAGCCTTTCACGCTGGCCCAGCTCCGCGCCACCGTGCGGGCCGCCCTCGTGTACCGCCTGCCGTCGTCGACCCACCGCGCCGCCGGCGGCGACCTCCGCTCGCGCCCTCGCCCGAGTCGCTGACTCGCCCGCGCCCGTCGACTTTCTTCGGTCGCTGTGGTACGACTGATCGCCACCATCTGCAGGCCGGAGGACGTCATGGATATCCAGGAGCTGCTGCAGCGCCGTGTCGCCCGCTTCATCGACCGCGTCGCCGATTGGGACGCCTTCGCCGACGCGCGCATCGAAGGCTTCCGACGCGCCCAGCATCGCTACATCGGCGCCGGCGCCTCCGGCAAGGGTGACGCGCGCGCCATTCCCGCCGAGCACTTCACACTGTCGATCATGTACGTGCCCCCGGGCCAGGGCAATGCCGCGCATACCCATCCCGTGGAGGAGGCCTTCTTCATCCTGGAAGGCAAGGTCAAAGTCTTCCTGGAAGATGGCAAAGGCGGGCGCGCGGAGACGGTGCTCGGCAAGTGGGACTGCATCTCGTGCCCCGCCGACGTCATCCACGGCTTCGAGAACGTGGGGATCGAGGGTGCGTATCTCCAGGTCATGCTGGGCGCGGGTCAGCCCGGCCTCATGTCGTACGCCGATCCCGAGCTCGCCAAGCAGCGCGACGCGCATCTGAAGCCCAGCGGCGTCTGAGCCTTCCCCTGGATTCTCACGGACCGCTCGTCGGCGCCTCCATCCGACGCAAGGAAGACGATCGCTTGCTGCGCGGCGTCGGTCGCTACACCGACGACCTCACCCTCCCCGGCATGCTCTGGCTGGCCATCGTCCGGAGCCCGCACGCGCATGCCCGCATTCTCGGGATCGACAGCGCGCTCGCGCGGAAGATGCCGGGAGTGGTCGCCGTGCTGACACGCGCCGAGCTGCCCGAGGGCGCGGCCTCCGTTCCACCGCTCGTGCCCGCGCCAGATTTCCACCGTCACCACCATCTCGTGCTCACCGGGGACCGCGTCACGCACGTGGGTGAGGCCGTGGCGGTGGTGGCGGCCGAGAGCGCCTACGCCGCCGCGGACGCCGTGGAGCGCGTCACCGTCGACTACCAGCCGTTGCCCGCCGCCGTGGCGCCCGAGCAAGCCCTGGCCGAGGGCGCCCCCCGCGTCCACGAGGACTGGCCAGACAACCTGGCGGGCATCTCCGCCTCGCGCACGGGCGACGTGGCCAGCGGCTTCACCCGGGCCGACGTCACCGTGGAGATGGAGCTCTACTATCCCCGAGTGGCGGGCATGCCCATCGAGCCGCGCGGAGTACTCGCCGCCCTCGATCGGGCGACCGGCCTCCTCACGGTGTGGCTCTCCACCCAGGTGCCCTTTGCGGTGCGCAGCGGCATCGCCGCCGCCCTCGGCATGGCCGAGGAACACGTGCGCGTGATCGCACCTGACGTCGGCGGCGGCTTCGGCGTCAAGGGTCACGCGTATCCGGAGGACATCCTGGTGCCGACGGTGGCGCGGCGCCTCGGTCGCCCCGTCAAGTGGATCGAGACGCGGCACGAGCACTTCTTGACCGCCGCCGCCGACCGCGACCAGCGTCACCGGGCGCGCCTCGGAGTCGCGCGCGACGGCATTATCGTCGCCCTCGAGACGGAGTTCACGCGTGATCACGGCTCGCACCCCACGCTGGGAGCGGCCATCAGCTACAACACCATCAATCATCTCGTCGGCCCCTATCGCGTGCCGCACTACGCCGCCACCGGGCGCAACGTCGTCACCCACAAGACCTTCAGCGCTGCTTACCGGGGCGCGGGGCGTCCGGAGGCCAACTTCGTGCTCGACCGCCTCCTTGATCGCGCGGCTCGTCGGATCGGCATGGATCCCGCGGAGCTCCGGCGGAAGAACCTCGTGCGCATGGAGGAGATGCCGTGGGTGACCGGGCTGCGCTACCGGGACGGCGCCGTCATTGCCTACGATCCTGGCGACTACGTGAAGATGTTCGATCTGGCGCTGGACCACCTCGGCTACACGGAGTGGCGCGCGGAGCAGGCGAAGCGCCGCGGCAGCGCGCGTCCCATCGGGCTCGGCGTCTCCGCCTACGTGGAGGGCACGGGTATCGGGCCGTACGAGGGCGCCAACGTGCGCGTGGATCCCGACGGCACGGTGTTCGTGGACATCGGCGTCTCCTCGCAGGGGCAGGCCCACGAAACGACACTCGCCCAGATCTGCGCGGACGCGCTTTCCGTGCCTCTCGAGCACGTGGTGATCCGCGGCGGCGACACACAGCTCCTCGGCTACGGCCTCGGCACCATCGCGAGCCGCGTGGCCGCGGTGACGGGTCCGGCCGTGTCGCGCGCGGCGCGAGACGCCGCGCAGAAGGCGCGCCTGGTCGCGGCGAGCCTCTTCGAGTGCTCGCCCGAGGATGTCGTGCTGGACCAGGGCCGCGTGATGGTGGCGGGCATGCCGAGCAAGAGCCTCAGTCTGGCCACGGTGGCCAAGGCCGCGGTGAGGAGCCTCGCTCTGGCGGACACGAGCGGCCCGGGGCTCAACGCCTGCGCCTTTCACTATCCCGGCACGGTGGCGTGGGCCTTCGGAGTCCACGCGGTCGTCCTCGAGGTGGACGTGGAGACCTGCGCCCTCAAGCTGCTCCGCTACGTGGCGACCCACGACTGCGGACGGCCGATCAATCCCATGATCGTAGAGGGGCAGATTCACGGCGGGCTCGCCCAGGGCATCGGCACCGCACTGGGAGAGGAGCTGCTCTACGACGGGGCGGGACAGCTCCTCACGGGCACCTTCATGGACTACCCGATGCCGCGCGCGGACGACATGCCGCCGCTCGAGATCCACCATCTCGACTTCCCGTCGCCCGTCAACGAGCTCGGCATCAAGGGCGTGGGCGAAAGCGGGGTGGTCTCGCCGGCGGCGGTGATCGGCAACGCGGTGGAGGATGCGCTCTGGGATCGCGGCGTCCGCGTCAACCGCGTCCCGCTTACCTCGGCGCGGATCTTCGAGCTGCTTCAGAGCGGCGCTAGATAGTAGGTTCCGTCTGATTCCCCGGGGGAAGGGTGGGGGCGTGGCCCGCCCAGACCACACTGAGCCGCATTCCGCGTTTGCTCTCTAGCGAGCCACGAGAATCTGCCCGGCGGCTTCGAACACACGCAGAAGATATGGGTCTGGGCAGACCACGCCCCCGCCCTTCCTCCTCTGCGCGTGTTGATGTGGACCTGCGAATTTTTCTTGCGCCGCGCGAGCTGGGTCTGCGTCTGTTTCGGCGGGCGAGGGTGGGGCATGCTCTCCCCAGACCACCCTGAGTCTCGATCGCCGGGGCCACTCTGGCCCGTCACGAGACTTTGCCTGACCGCTTCGATTACACCCAGAAAATAGGGGTCTGGGGAGAGCACGCCCCACCCTCGCCCTTGGCGCGTGGTGATTGCTCAGATCAACGGGCCCGGCGTGGTCTAGGTGGGATCGGGGGTGGGGGCGGGCTTGTTAAACCGGAGCTTGTAGTAGGTGATCCAGAGCGCGATGAGGGGGGAGCCGATGACGGTAGGCCAGAGCCAGCGCACTGTGGTGGGGAGGAACGTGAAGTTCACCACGGAGAAGGCGGTGACGGCGGCGAGGTAAGAGCCGATCATGTTGGCCATGTGCCTGTACCACCACGCCATGCGCTCGGTGGGCGGGCTCAGGAAGCGCCAGACGTCGAGGCCGGCGATGGTCAGGCCCACGAGGCCGAAGATGACCGCTACCGTGGAGAGCTCCTGGAAGCGCGGCGTGGGCTTGAGGATGCCGAGTGCCAGGAGGGACGCGCTGGCCGCGAGGGTGATCGACGCGGCGATCCAGTCGAGGAGGCCGGCGCGCTGGCCGAGATCGGGGCGCTTGCGGAAGAGAACGCGGTAGCCGGACAGCGCGGCATAGAAACTGAAGATGGCGACCAGCTCCAGGAACAGGATGGAGCGCCAGTAGCCGACCACGAGTGCGCTCGCCGCGACCACGGCCATGGCCCAGAAGTACACCTTGCCCCAGCGCCGATGGGTCGGCCCGCCCTTGGCGGTCAGGAGGGCCACTGGCGCGACCACGAGGGCGACGCTGCCCGCGAGGACGTGGATCCACAGCACGCCTCTGACCACACTCTCCATCACGTCTCCCTCGCGCTTCCTGGCGGCGTATTCTGTGGACAGCCAACCCCGGAGTCAACCGCGCGGCCGCGCCGGAGCACCACGGCCGGTGGTAGGCTACGGCGGTCAGCATCCACGAGACACACAGGAGGGCTCACCCCATGCGCGGCGTCGTCTTTCTCGGAGGACGGAAGCTCGAGATCCAGGAATTCCCCGATCCCACGCCGGGCCCGGGAGAGATCGTCATCGCCATCAAGGCCTCGGGCATGTGCGGGAGCGATCTGCATCCCTATCGCGCTGCGGGCAACGCCGCGGCTTCGCTGGGCCTGGGCGGCAGCGGGCCCGTCATCGCGGGACACGAGCCCTGCGGAGTGGTCGAGGCGGCGGGACCCGGCGTGTCCGCGGACTTCGCGCCCGTCGGCACCCGCGTGATGAACCACCATTACAAGGGCTGCGGGAAGTGCAAACACTGCCGCGTGGGCTGGTCCCAGCTCTGCCGCCACGGCATCACCGTGTATGGGATGACAGGCCACGGCGCGCATGCGCCCTACATGAAGGCACCGGCTTTCACCATGGTCCCCCTGCCCGACGAGCTTTCCTTCGAGGAGGGCGCGGCCATCTCCTGCGGCACCGGCACCGCCCATGGTGCGCTCAAGCGCATCGACGTCTCGGGACGGGACACGCTCGCCGTGTTCGGCCAGGGTCCCGTGGGCCTGTCCGCGACTATGCTCGGTCACGCCATGGGCGCGCGCGTGATCGCCGTGGACGTCTCGAAAGAGCGGCTCGATCTCGCCAAGGAGTTCGGGGCCGACGAGGTGGTCAACTCCCAGGACACCGATCCCGTGAAGGCCATCCACGATCTCACGCATGGCGAAGGCGCCGAGACCACCATGGACTGCACGGGCGTGCCCGAGGCGCGGGTAGCCGCGGTGCGGAGCGCCGGCACCTGGGGCCGCGTCGCCCTCGTGGGCGAGGGCGGCGGACCCACCGCCTTCGACATCAGCCAGCACATGCTGCGCCGTCAGCTCACCATCCACGCCTCGTGGACCTTCAGCGCCATGGGACAGGCCGAGTGCGCACGCTTCATCGTGGACAAGAAGGTCCCGCTGAAAAAGCTCCTGACCCACCGCTTCAAGCTGGACGAGGCCGAGCGCGCTTACAAACTCTTCGACACGCAGACGACGGGCAAGGGCGTCTTCGTGTTCTAAGCGTACGACCGCACGATCACTCTACTGGATGACCTCGTCCGCCTGACGCAGCAGCGTCTGCGAGATGGTGAGAGCCAGAGCCTGGGCGGTCTTGCGATTGATGACCAGGTGATATCGAGAGGGCTGCTCGAAGGGCAGGTTTGCCGGGAGGTTAGGCATGGCACAGGTTTGGATCGAGGAAATCATTAGTCACTCGCCAGACGATCTGCGGTTGCGCCAGAATGACCCGACGTTCTGGCCCAACGTAGTCCCAGCGGATGCGGGAAGAGACGTAAACCTTGTATACAAGGATATTTGGATAGATGTGAAGCTCGGAGCTAGACTCAGAGCATCACGGTTCATCATTCCGTGGGTAAACTCAAAAGGTCGACTTCAGATCGAATATAGAGGTCGCGCCTGTTATTGCATCGTTGGCCCCATCTCAGCCTCAAGCAACGACTTTCTACTGACTGGCGAGAGCCGAGGTAGAGAAACCCAATGTGCACGACTCTCGATTGCGCCAGGGCGAGCCAGTTCCTCCCCACCGCAAGCACGCCCGCACCGAGGCCGACGAGGAAGGGTCGACGCCGGACGGAAACGGGGCGGCCCCTCTCGTCCTCACCGAGGGAGCGGACCTGAGTGAGGGTGGGGGCGTCAGCCCACGCATGATACGCGTTACAGCCCGTGGGCCGGGAAGATGTGCTGGTGGATCAGCCGGACCTGGCGCATGGCGTACTCCTCGGCCCACTGGCGCGTGTCCGGCGGAAGCTCCATGGGCGCGTCCCAGAGCCGGAGGCTCTTGAGCCCGTGAGCGGAGAGGTCCTTGTGGCAGGCGCGCGGGATCTCCGCGGGCAGCTCCACGCCGTTGATGGCGGCCCACGCCGCCGTCCATGCCCGCGCCACGTTGGGCAGGTCGTAACCGCCGCCCCCGAGAGCGAGCACCCGCGGAGAGTGCTCGAGCAGCCGCGTGACGATCTTGGTGAAGCCTTGGACCGTCCACGCGAGATGAGTCAAGGGATCCGTGCGGTGCGAGTCGATGCCGAGCTGGAGGACGAGCACGTCGGGCTCGAAGGCGCGGAGGAGCGGCGGCACCACCGCCTCGAAGGCCGGCTCGTAGACCGCGTCGTCGGTATAGGGCTGGAGCGGCAGGTTGACCGAGTAACCGACGCCCTCTCCCTTGCCTATCTCCTCCACGAAGCCGGTGCCGGGGAAGAGGCGGTCGCCTCGCTCGTGGCTCGAGATGGTGAGCACCCGCGGGTCGCTGTAGAAGGCGAACTGCACGCCGTCGCCGTGATGGGCGTCGATGTCCACGTAGGCGACCTTCAGGTCCCGCCGCCTGAGCTCCATGATGGCAAGCACCGCGTCGTTGACGTAGCAGAAGCCCGAAGCGCGATCGGGCATCGCATGGTGCAGTCCGCCCGCGAAATGGAAGACGCGCTCGACCTCGTGGTCGAGGATCAGCTGGGCAGCCAGAATGGAACCGCCCGCCACGAGTTCCGCCGCTTCCCAGAGCCCGGGGAAGATCGGATTGTCGCCGGCGCCTAGGCCGTAGCGCGCGGCGTGGGGTACCCAGTCGCCCGCGCTGACCGCGCGCAGGACGTCGAGATAGTCGCGGCGGTGGAAGCGCGCGATCTCCTCGAGCGACGCGGGGGCGGGGGCGAAGAGCCTGACGCGGGGCCCCGCGGTCAGCCCATAGGCCTCCATGAGTCGCCAGGTGAGGCCGAGGCGCTCCATGCGGAGCGGGTGCTCGGGCCCGTAGTCGAAGCGCCGCCACTCGTCGGAGTGCACGAGCGCGGTCTTCATGCCTTCCTCCGTCGCCACGCGCCCGACTTGCCGCCCGTCTTCTCGAGGAGGCAGAGCCCGCTCAGCACGATCCCGCGGTCCACCGCTTTGACCATGTCGTAGATGGTGAGGCCGGCCACCGCCGCCGCGGTGAGCGCCTCCATCTCCACGCCGGTCTTGTCTACAGTGCGCACGCGGGCCTCGATGGTGACGGTGGAATGCTTGTCATCGAGGGCGAAGGTGACGTCGCAGCCAGTGATGCGGAGGGGATGACACAAGGGAATGAGCTCTGGCGTGCGCTTGGCGGCCATGATGCCCGCGGTGCGCGCCACGCCGAGGACGTCACCCTTGGCCAGCTGTCCGGCCTGGATGGCGTGCAGGGTGGCCGCACGCATCTTCACGATCACCTGCGCCACTGCTTCTCGCGCCGTCTCCCTCTTGGGGGAGACATCCACCATCCGCGCTTCTCCGGATGGCGTCAGGTGGGAGAGGCCGAGGAAACCCCGCCCTTCCCGCGCCGGCGCCATGAGGCGTTCAGTCGGCTAGCGCGTCAGGCGTGCGCGGCGTCGCGCGCGTGGCGGATCATCGATTCCATCCGATCCTTGCCCATGAGCTTGAGCTTCTTCAGCTCGCTAACGCGCCATTGCTGGTCCGCCGTGAGAAACCCGCGGGTGTTGAGCTCGCGCAGCTCCAACTCGTATCGGATGTGCTCTTCCTGGAGCGCGCGAAATTCCGGGTTCTCCGCGGCGAGACGTGCGATCAACGGTTCCAGATCGGCCATTGGGACCTCCTGTGCGGTGAGGTTGCGGCCGTGGTGACTTCTTATACCCCTCTGGCGTTCCGAGTGTCAAGACTCGCGAGACCATGAAGCAAGTGCGCGGCCGTCGCCTTGAAATGCGCGATGACGGCGGCGCCATCGCAGAGGCCCAGCTCGTCCACGGAGCGCTGCGTCACGAGCGCCACGAGGGGAAATCCGCAGTCCACGATCACGCGGACATAGGGTCCAGATGCGCTCACGCGCACCACGCGGCCATATAAGTGATTGCGGGCACTCGACGCGGTCTCGAGCGGGCCCGCGGACAGCGTCACGTCCTCCGGACGAAGACAGAGGCGGACGATTTCGCCGGGCTCGGCGGTCTCGGCCACCACGATGGTCTGCGGGCCGCCGTCCAGCACCGTCACGCCGCCCTCGCGGCGCACCACGCGGCAGTCCAGGATGGTCTCGATCCCCACGAAGCGCGCGATCTCCTCGGAGGCCGGGGCGCGAAACACCTGCGAGGTCTCCTCGAGCTGGACGAGGCGGCCCCGCATCAGCACACCCACCCGATCGCCCAGGGTCATCGCTTCCGCCCGATCGTGGGTGACGAGGACCGTGCTCACGTGCTCGTCGCGGAGGATGTGACTGAGATCGGCGATGAGGACCTCGCGCGTCGGCTGATCAAGCGCGGAAAACGGCTCATCGAGGAGGAGGAGCTCGGGTTCGAGCACGAGGGCGCGCGCGAGGGCCACGCGCTGCGCCTCACCGCCAGAGAGGGTGCGGCTCGGGCGCTCGCCGAGGCCGGCAATGCCGAGTCGTTCGAGCCAACGCGCCGCCTGCACGCCGATGCGCCCGCTCGGGACGCCGCGGAAGCGCAGCCCCATCGACACGTTTGCCAAGACCGTCGCGTCGGCCAGCAGCGGATCCTGAAAAACGCTTGCCATGCGCCGTCTGACGCTCAGGCCCTGGGCCGCTGTCACTGCCTCTCCCTGAAATCTCACCTCGCCGGCATCAGGAGCCTGGAGCAGGCCCATCACGCGCAAGAGGGTCGACTTCCCCGCCCCGTTCGGGCCGATCACCGCCAGGATCTCGCCCGGCCCGACGGCGAGATGAGGCACAGAGAGGACGGTCTGCCCGGCATGGGCCACGCGAATGCCCGCCAGCTCCAGGACGGGGGTCACGACGCGCTCTCGTCCCCGGTAGATCCCGGAAGAATCTGGATGGAGCCGCGGTGCATGGAGAGCTGCCAACGACGATCTCGGCCGATCTCCAGGATCTCATAGACGAGCCGCGGCACCTCGACCTCCAGGTCGTAGTCGCCCTGGGCCGGGCGCCCGGGATTGTCCAGGCGCACGTAGAGCGCGTAGGTCGTGCCGAAGTCGGCTTCCCGCACGATCTCACCGGAGAGGAGATTCATATGGTGCACTGGATCGGCCGGTCCGCGATCCTTCCGGATCAGACGCACGTACTCGGGCCGGATGAAGAAGGCGAGCGGGCTGTCGGGCTCCGGCAGATACGAGCGCAGCGGCGAGTTGACCGTCTCGAGAATCTGCCCGCGCCATCGAAGCTGGATGCGATCGGGCGAGGCTTTCACCACGCTGCCCCGCAGCACATTGCGAATGCCGAGGATGCCCGCTACGCGCTCGGAGGCCGGACGCCAGAGGAGCTCGCTGCGGGGCGCCGCTTGAATCACCTGCCCCGCCTCGTACACGACGATCTGGTCGCCCAGGCGATAGGCCTCCTGGAAGTCGTGCGTGACGAGCACGGCCGCCACGTGCCAGTCCGAGAGGATCCCCGCCAGCTCCTCGCGCAGCGATTGCCGCAGGCCGACGTCGAGCGCGGAGAGCGGCTCGTCGAGGAGCAGAAACGCGGGATCGGGAGCGAGCGCCCGGCCGAGGCCCACGCGCTGACGCTGGCCGCCCGAGATCTCGTGCGGCCGCCGATCCTCGAGGCCACCCAGGCTCATCCGTTCGATCACTTCGGCCGTGCGGCGCGCCGCTTCCGCGCGGGGTCGGCCTCGGAGGCCGAAGGCGATGTTGTCAGCCACCGTGAGATGCGGAAAGAGCGCGTAGCCCTGAAAGACATAGCCGAGGCCCCGCTGCTGGGGCGGCACGTTGATCCCCGCGGCGGCGTCGAAGAGGACGCGATCGCCCACGACCACGCGGCCTGCATCCGGCCTGAGGAGTCCGGACAGGCATTGCAGCGTCAGCGTCTTGCCCGCGCCGGAGGGACCGAACAGCGCCGCCACGCCCTCGCCCGCCGACCACGTCACGTCGAGGGTGAAGCCGGACAGGCGCTTCACGAGCCGGACGTCGAGTTGCTGACTCACAGGGCCCGCGCCCCGAGACGCGCCGAGGCGACCACGACCACGCATGAGAGCAGCGTCAGCATCGCGACCAGCGTCATGGCCTGCCCTGCCTCGCCGGTCTGGACCGCCGTGTAGATGGACAGGGGTAGTGTCTGCGTCTTGCCGGGAATGTTGCCCGCTAGCATGAGGGTGGCGCCAAACTCGCCGAGGGCTCTCGCGAAGGCGAGCACCAGTCCCGCCAGAATGCCATTTCGGGCCAGGGGCAAGGTCACCTCGAGCGCCGTCCGCCATTCCGCGCGGCCCAGGGTGAAAGCGGCGCGTTCCAGATTCTGATCGACGGACTCGATGGCGACGCGCGCCGTCCTCACGAGGAGAGGCAGCGCCATCACGGTGGCCGCGATCACCGCCGCGTACCACGTGAACGCCACGCTCCAGCCCGTGGCCGCATAGAGCGGCGCCCCCAGCACGCCGCGCCGCCCGAGGAGGACGATGAGGTAGTAGCCCGTGACGGTGGGCGGGAGCACGAGGGGCAGCGTCACGAGCACGTCGACGGCGGCGCGGCCCCAGAACCGCCGCCGCGCCATCACGTACGCGAGCGGGATACCGATGACGGCATTGAGTGCGGTGGCGACGACGGAGACCTTGACCGACAGCCAGAGGGCGGAGAAATGCTCGGGACTCAACGGACGCGGGCGCTCCTTTCCAAGTCGGGAGGCGGGACGGTTTACCGACCCACCCTATCGGCCCGGGGACCATGGCGCGCGGCGGTAGGTCCGAGGGCTCGGAGACGCGGCGATTATACCCGAGGTCAGCCGATGCGTCGCTGCTGGATCCAGGTGAGCGCCCAGTTCACGAGGAACATGAGGAGCAGGAGAATCAGCGAGAGCGCGATGGCAACGTCGAAGTTGCCCTTGCTGGTTTCGAGCACGGTGGCCGTCGTGAGGACGCGCGTAGATCCCTTGATGTTGCCGCCCACCATGAGCGAGGCGCCCACCTCCGAGATGACGGCGCCGAACCCGGCCATCACCGCGGCCAGCATGGGTAAGCGCGCTTCCTTGAGAAGCGTCCACACCATCTGGGGCTGCGAGGCCCCCAGCGCCACGAGCTGCAGGCGGAATTTGTCGGGAATTTGCTGAATGGCCGCCAGGGTCAGTCCGATGACGATGGGCGCCGCGATCACGAGCTGGGCGAGGACCATGGCCGTCGGTGTGTACAACAGCTCGAGGAAACCGAGAACGCCACTCCGCCACAGCACGATGGTCACGAACAGGCCCACCACCACCGGAGGCAAACCCATGCCCGTGTTGACGACGCTAATGAGCAAGCCGCGCCCGGTAAAGCGGGAGAGAGCGAGCACGGTGCCGAGCGGGATCCCGCAGGCCAGCGCGAGCAGAGTGGCCGTCGCCGAAATGCGCAGCGAGAGCCAGGTCACGCTCCAGACCTCGCGGTCGCCCGCCAGCAGCAGGCGCACCGCCTCGAGCAATCCCTGCCCGATCAGCTCCATGGCTTACGGGACATCGGCGTCGGTCTTGCCGGCAATGGGCACGAAGAGCGGATGCCCGAACTTGGCCACGCCGAAGGTCTTGATGGCCGCCTGCGTCTCGGGCGCCACCATGAAATCGGCGAACGCCTTGCCGCCCGTCACGTTGACGCGCGGGCCGTTGGCCGGATTGACCTCCATCACCGAGTAGATGTTCAGGAGCGGCTTGTCCTTCTCCACGAGGATGGGCAGGTCGATGCGCTTCTGGAAGGCAAGCCAAGTGCCGCGATCGGTGATGGTGTACGCGCGACGGTCGTTGGCGATGCCGAGCGTCTGGCCCATGCCCTGGCCCGACTCGATGTACCACGTCCCCTTCGGCCCGATGCCCGCCTGCTTCCAGAGCCCAAGCTCCAGGAGGTGGGTGCCAGACTTGTCGCCGCGGGACACGAAGCGAGACTGCGTCTCGGCAATTCGCTTGAGAGCGTCCACAGCCTTGGGCGTGCCTTTGATCCTGGCGGGATCGTCCTCGGGACCGACAATGACGAAGTCGTTGTACATGACGAGGCGGCGATTCTGCATCTTGCCCTCCTCGACGTACTTCCGCTCGAGTGAGGGCGCATGCACGAGCGCTACGTCGGCCTCGCCACGGCCGGCCAGGGCCAGGGCTTGCCCCGTGCCGACGGAGACGGTCTTGACGGACAGGCCGGTCTTTTTCTCGAACATGGGCACGAGGAGATCGAGCAGCCCCGAGTCCTGGGTGCTCGTGGTGGTGGACAGGATGACGTTGGTGGACTGCGCGCGAGCGGGCGCCGCGAGCCACCCCGAGCACAACAGTACGAGCAGCAGGCGAAGCAGCATGAGACCTCCCTCGGTGATCGCTAGTATGCTCCCCGGAGCATACTTGGGCGTACCGACGGAATCAAGACGACGCACGGGCGCGGATGACATCAGTCGCGAAAGGACTGCTCGAAATACCGGGCCACGAGGGGATCGAGCCCCTGGCGAAAGCGGCGGTAGCGGCGAAGGAAGAGCCGGCCTTGCGGAGTGAGTCGCGTGCCGCCCTGGGGTCCGCGCCCGGGCCGTCGTTCCAGCAGCTTCAGGCCGGCCGCGCGTTCGAGCTCGCGGAAATACCCCCACGCCGCCCGGTACGACATGCCCATGCGCTCGACGGCTTGCTTGAAGGAGCCGAGCCGTTCCATCGCGTCGAGCAGCTCGGCACGCCCCTCGCCGAACTTGACGTCCCCAAAGACAACCCAGAGCTTGAGCCGCGGCCGGCCTTTGACCGGGCGCCCCACCCCGCCTACCTCGTCAGGACACGGCCCACGGGAACGGCGTGATAGCGGGGGCCGTCCACCACGACGTGCCCGTTGACGACGACGTAGGGAATGCCAACGGGATGGCGATGCGGATCGGGGAAGGTGGCCTCGTCGCGCACGGTGGCCGGGTCGAACACGGCAAGGTCCGCGGCGTAGCCCGTCTTGAGGAGGCCGCGATCCGCCATGCCGAGCTTGCCCGCGGGCATGCCCGTCATCTTGTGCACCGCCGTCTCCCAGGAGAAGAGCTTGCGCTCGCGGCAATAGACCCCGAGCACGCGGGGGAACGTCCCGTAGCTCCGCGGATGAGGCTTGCCAGGATGCGGCCCCGTGCCCGCGTGGAGTGAGAGCGAATCGGAGCCGATCATCGTGTGCGGATCAGCGCTGGCCAGGGCGACATTCTCCTCACTCTGGGAGAAGCTGATCATGCTCACGCCCGCCTTCTCCGCGAGCACGAAGTCCATCATGGCGTGCGCCGGCTCGCGTCCGGTGAGGCGGGCCAGCTCCGCGAGGGTCTTTCCCGCGAGCTCCTCTCGAGAGCACGTGGCGACCATGACCTCGTCCCAGCCATTGGCTCCCGAGCCGGTGCGCCAGCGTTCGCCGTCGACCAGGCAATCCGCGATGGCGCGCGCCCGCGCGGCGGGGTCGGCGAGGCGCTCGAGGAGCTTGGCGATGCCGCCATCGTGCATCCAGGCGGGAAGCAGATTGTCCATCTTGGTGCTGCCCGCGGGATAGGGGTAGACGTCGCCGGTGACGTCGACGCCGCGGGCGCGCGCGTCCGAGATCATGCGCAGCGCGCGCTCCATTTTGCCCCAGTTCTCGCGGCCGGAGGCCTTCACGTGGGCGATCTGGACGGGCACGCCGCCTTCCTCGCCGATCCGGATCGCCTCCACGTAGGCGGCTTCCAGGGTGGCCGCCTCGCCCCGCACGTGGGAGAAGTAGTGGCCGCCGCGCGAGGCCATGCTCTTCGCGAGGGCGATGAGCTCCTCGGTCGAGGCGTAGACGCTGGGCGCGTAGACGAGGCCGGTGGAGTAGCCCCAGGCGCCCGCGTCCATCGCCTCCGCGAGATGCCGCTCCATGGCCTTCTGCTCGTCGGGGGTAAGCGCGCGGTTGTCGCCGCCCACCGTGGCCATGCGGAGCGCTCCGTGGCCAACGAACTGGACGACGTTGACGGAGGTGCCGAGCCCGCGCAGGTGGTCGAGGTACTCGCCGAAGCTGTGCCAGGTGGCGGACGGCTTGCTGCCGATGCCGCCGATCCAGTTGCGCACCGCCTCCTGCATGCCGGGGGCGATGGGGCCCGGCGAGAAGCCGCACATGCCGACCACTTCTGTGGTCACGCCCTGGCGCACCTTGGATTCGGCGGAGGGACACGTTTCGTACACGAGATCGGAGTGAGAGTGGCTGTCGATGAACCCTGGGGTCACCATCAACCCCGTGGCGTCGATCACGCGGGCAGCTTCGCCGGCGAGTGCGCGGCCGATGGCGGCGATCCGATCGCCCTCCACCGCCACGTCAGCGCCCACGCCGGGGGCGCCGCTGCCGTCGATCACGGTGCCGCCCTTGATGAGGAGTGACCAGGCCATCGAGGCTACTCGGCGACCTCGACGATCTTCACGGACTTCATCTTGTCGCCCTTCTTGATGTTGTCCACGATGTTCATGCCGGAGATGACCTTGCCGAAGACGGTGTACTTGCCGTCGAGGAAGTGCGCGGGGGCGAGGGTGATATAGAACTGGCTGCCCGCGGAATCGGGATCCTGGCTCCGCGCCATGGCCACCACGCCGCGGTCGTGCTGCTGCTTATTGAACTCGGCCTTGATCTTGTAGCCGGGCCCTCCCGTGCCGTCGCCCTTGGGATCGCCGCCCTGCACCACGAAACCGGGCTCCACGCGATGGAAGGCGAGCCCGTCGTAGAAGCCCTTCTTGGCGAGGGTGATGAAATTCTCGACCGTCTTGGGCGCATCGTTGGGGAAGAACTCGATCTTGATGACACCGCCCTTCTCCATGGTGATCTCGGCGATCTGTTTCACGCGTCCGGATCCTTTCTGCGAATCAGCGGGTTGGGAAGCCTGGGCCCACGCGCCGGACGGCACGACGAGCGCAACCACGAGAGCAGCCAGCAGCATTCGGATCTTCACGTATGAGCTCCTCCTCGAGCTGGGGTAGGCGGCCATTATGCCCGCCGCGATGGCCCGGGGCAAGGGCGACGCAGCGCGGCATCCGAAAAATTCCGTGCTAGAGTGAGGACATGCAGGAACGCCGCGACATCCGCAACGTCGCCATCATCGCGCACGTCGATCACGGCAAAACGACCCTCGTGGACGCCATGCTGTGGCAGTCGGGCATCTTCCGCGCCAACGAGCACGTGGCCGAGCGGGTCATGGACTCGATCGACCTGGAGCGCGAGAAGGGCATCACCATCATGGCCAAGAACACGTCCATCCACTACAAGGACGTGAAGATCAACATCGTGGACACGCCCGGCCACGCCGACTTCGGAGGCGAGGTGGAGCGCACCCTCACCCTGGTCGACGGCGTGCTCCTTCTCGTCGACGCGGCGGAAGGGCCGCTGCCCCAGACGCGCTTCGTGCTCAAGAAGGCGCTGGAAGCGGGACTCACCCCCGTGGTCGTCATCAACAAGATCGACCGGCAGGACGCGCGGGCCGCCGAGGTCCTCGACGAGGTTTACGATCTTTTCATCGACCTCGACGCGGCGGAGGAACAGCTCGAGTTCCCCGTGCTCTACACGGACGCGCGCAAGGGCATCGCCAAGCTCGGCCTCGACGACGACTCCAAGACGCTCGCTCCCCTCTTCGACACGCTGGTGGCGACCATCCCGCCCCCGCGCTTCGATCCCGAGATGGGGCTCCAGCTCCGCGCCACCTCCCTCGACTGGGACGACTACGTGGGCCGTCTCGTCATCGGGCGCGTGGTCAACGGCAAGATCCGCCAGTACGACCGCGTGGCCGTGGTCCATCGCGACGGCGCCACCGAAATTGCCAAGGTCACCGTGCTCTACGGGTACGAAGGCCTCAAGCGCGTGGAGGTGCCCGAGGCCTCGGCGGGCGAGATCGTGGCGGTGGCGGGCATCGAGAACGTCGAGATCGGTGAGACGGTGAGCGACGCGGAAAAGCCGGTGGCTCTCCCGGTCATGCACATCGACGAGCCCACGGTATCCATGCTCTTCTCCTCCAACGTTTCCCCTTTCTCCGGGCGCGAGGGCAAGTTCGTCACCTCGACCCAGCTCCGCGAGCGGCTGTGGAAGGAGAAGCGCACGAACGTGGCCATCCGCGTGGAGGAGACGGACTCCCCCGACACCTTCCGCGTCTCCGGCCGCGGCGAGCTCCAGCTCGCCATCATCATCGAGATGATGCGGCGCGAGGGCTTCGAAGTCGAGGTGGGCAAGCCGCAGATCATCACCAAGGAGGAGCAGGGCAAGACGCTCGAGCCCATGGAACACCTCGTGGTGGACATTCCCGAGGAGTTCATCGGCGCCGTCACCCAGAAGCTCGGGCCGCGCAAGGGGCTCATGACCAAGATGATCAATCACGGCACGGGGCGCGTGCGGCTCGAGTACCGCCTGCCCTCGCGCGGGCTGATCGGGTACCGCTCGGAGTTTCTCACCGACACGCGCGGCACCGGCCTCCTCAACCACCTCTTCGACGGCTACGCGGAGTGGCAGGGGGAGATCCCGCATCGGGCCAACGGCGCCCTCGTGTCCGACCGGCCGGGCAAGACGACCTCGTACGCCATCGACCACCTGCAGCCGCGCGGCGTCCTCTTCGTGGGGCCGGGGGAGGCGGTCTACGAGGGCCAGATCGTGGGCGAGCACAATCGCGATAACGACCTCGACGTCAACATCACCAAGGAGAAGAAGCTGACCAACATCCGCTCGTCCACCTCGGACGAGGCGGTGCGCCTCACCCCGCCCCGCATCATGAACCTCGAGCAGAGCCTCGAGTGGATCCGCGAGGACGAGCTGCTGGAGATCACGCCGAAGTCACTGCGCCTGCGCAAGAAGTCGCTGGGCGGCCGCCGCCGCTTCTAGGCCCCGAGCCTGAACGACCGGTGAACGTCCCACAGGTCCATCCCGTCCTTCTCTCCCCGCTTCTTCAGGATGGCAATGTTGTCGAAGGCGCCGGTGAAGCGCCGCTCGCGCTCCTGACAGAGATCCCAAACCTCACGGAAGCGGGCGCGTGTCCGCTCGGCGATGGTCATGTGCGGATGGAGTCGCTCGGCGTCGTACCGGTCCCACGGCATCCAGGCCAAGGTGCGGAGCCCACGGATCAGCGCGTCCAGGATGGCTCGCGCGGCCGGTGAGAGCTCCACCTCCACGAACACCACGTCCTCGAAGAAGTGGCCGAATCCGCCCACGGTGACGGGAGCCGCTGGGTACCCGCGCGCGAAGTCCTCGAGCAGCGTCTCGACCTCGTCGATGTGCGAGGTAGTGAAGTGGTACTTGAGGGTGAAATGCGCGGGGATGGCCTGTCGCTGCGTGAAGGTCAGGCCGAAGCGCTCGGCCACGAGGTCGACCAGCTCACGCTGATACGTCGCGATGGCCGGGCCGAGCAGGCACGGAATGATGTACTTCGGCTCGGTGGGAGAGAGGCTCATCATCCCGCCCGCCCCGTTGCCCTCGCTACCGACCGCCCCGTCCGTGCCTCTGGGCGCCGCCAGGCCGCCCCCCGCCATGCCGGCGCGGTCCAGGGCCCGGGCCTCCGCGGCCGCCACCGCCCGGCCGCCCGGCGCGGGCCGCCATGCGCGCGCGCTTCTCGTCGGCATAGCGCCGGCGCTCTTCGCTCGTGGGCTTGATCTCCGGTAGGAAGGATTCGTCCTCCGCCCACTCCACGGGAATCTTCTGGCCGATGAACTTCTCGATGGGCTCGATCTGGAGCGCCCCTGCCTCGTCGGCCAGGCTGATGGACTTGCCCGTGGCGCCCGCGCGCGCCGTGCGTCCGATGCGGTGCACGTAGTCCTCGGGGTCCTGCGGCATGTCCCAGTTGACCACGTGGGTCACGCCCTCGATGTGCAAACCACGCGAGGCGACATCGGTGGCGACGAGGATGGGCAGCTCGCCGTTCTTGAAGTCGTTGAGGATCTTGAGCCGCTTCTTCTGCTCCACGTCGCCGGTGAGGGCGCGCGCCGGCCAGCCGTTGCGGCCCAGCCGGTCCTCGAGGCGGCGGGCCTCTTCGCGGGTATTGGAGAAGATGAGGATGCGGCTGCCTCCCTCCCGCTTGAGGAGACCCAAGAGTAGGCTGAACTTCTCCTCGCGCCCCACGTGATAGAGCACCTGCACCACGTTCTCCGCCGTCTTCTGGAGGGGGGTGACGGAGATCTGGGTCGGATTGTTCATGAACTCCCAGGTGAGCTCCATCACGCGAAAGGACAGGGTGGCCGAGTACAGGAACGACTGCCGCTTCTCCGGCCTCGGCAGCTTGCGCAGGATGTAGCGCAGGTCGGCGATGAACCCCATGTCGAACATGCGGTCGGCCTCATCGATGACGAGGACTTCGACCCGCTGGGGCGACCAGATGTGCTGCTTGAGATAGTCGATGAGCCGGCCGGGAGTGCCCACGAGGATGTCGCAGGCCTGGCTCAGCTCCTCGCGCTGCTTGTTGTAGTCGATGCCTCCGTATACCGCGCGGATCCGGAGCCCGGTGTGGGCGCCGAGGAGGCGCGCGTCGGCCTCGATCTGCACCACCAGCTCGCGAGTGGGGGCGATGATGAGCACGCGCGGCGCGGTAGGCCCGCTCCGGGCCGGGGCGGGATTGCGCAGGCAGCGCGTGAAGGCGGCGATGAGGAAGGCCGCGGTCTTGCCCGTGCCCGTCTGCGACTGTCCCGCCACGTCCTTGCCCTTGAGGGCCAGGGGCAGTGTGCCTTCCTGGATGGGCGTCATGATCACGAAGCCCGCGTCCTGGATGCCCCGCATCACCGGCCCGGGCAGATCGAGGGAGGCGAAGTCCACCGAGCTCATGTGGCCGATGCCGTGGGCGTGGGGGGCGGCGTGGCCTGGCGCCGCCGACGTGTGGCGAGGCGGGCGCAGATGATGCCCACCTCGTAGAGGATGCACAGCGGCCCTGCCATGAGGGTCTGGTTGATCATGTCGGGAGTGGGAGTGAGGACGGCCGCGATGATGAAGTTGACGAGGATGGCGTACTTGCGGTTCCTCGCCAGGAACTGCGGCGTCACCACGCCGATCAGGCTCAGGATCATGATCACCACGGGAAGCTGGAAGACGATGCCGAAGGCGAGGGTGAACTTGATCACGAAGTCGGTGTAGGACGACACCGTGAGCATCGGCTTCCAGCCCTTCTCCTGCCCGAAGGTGACCAGGAAGGTCGACGCATACGGGATGATTACGAGCAGCGCGAAGGCGCCGCCCAGGAGGAAGAGGAGGGAGCCGCTGATGATGAAAGGCGCGGCGTACTTCTTCTCGTGCGGGTGGAGGCCGGGCGACACGAACTTCCAGACCTGATAGAGGATGCCGGGCATGGAGATGAAGATGCCCAGCACCATCGCGATCTTCATCCACGTCCAGAACGCCTCGGTGGGCGAGGTGAAGACGAGATCGGTTTTCATGCCGACGATCGGCCGGGAGATGAAGCGCATCACGGGATCCGTGATGAACAGCGCGATGACGATGCCGACGCCGGCGGCGACCAGGCTCCACATGATGCGCGTGCGGAGCTCGCCCAGGTGCTCCATGAACGACATCTTGCCGAGGGCACGATCGGCCTCCGGGTCCGACACCTGCTCGTCTGCCATCACCACTCCGTCAGGAAGTGCCGTAGCTGGCCCACCCCGCGTCCGAGGGCGAAGCCCTCGCGGATGGCCCGGGTGACATAGGCCTTGGCGTCGCGCACGGCCTCGCCGAGCGGCCGCCCCTGGGCGAGGCTCGCCGTGATGGCCGCAGACAGGGTGCAGCCGGTGCCGTGGGTATTGTCGGACTCGATGCGCGAGGCCTGGTAGGCCGTGAAGTCGCGGCCGTTGAAGAGCAGATCCACCGCGTCACCCTTGAGGTGGCCGCCTTTGACCAGCACGTAGCGCGGGCCGAGGGCGTGGATGCGCCGGGCTGCCTCTTCCATCTCCGCGCGGTTCGCCACCGGTATCCCGGCGAGCACCTCGGCCTCGGGAAGATTAGGGGTGACCGCGAGGGCGAGGGGGAGGAGACGCGTCGTCAGCGCGCGCACCGCCTCCGACTCGAGGAGAGTGGCGCCGGACTTGGCGACCATGACAGGATCGACCACGAGCTTCTCCACACGCCGGGGCGACAGCGCATCGGCCACCGTCTCGATGATGCCCGCGTTGGCGAGCATGCCGCACTTGGCTGCGTCCACGCCGAAGTCCTCGAGCACGGACTCGATCTGCCGCGCCACGAAGGAAGGCGAAAGACATTCCACCGCCTGCACGCCCACGGAGTTCTGCGCGGTGACGGCGGTGATGGCCGACATGCCGAATACCCGGTACGCCGAGAATGTCTTCAGGTCCGCCTGGATGCCCGCGCCGCCGCCTGAATCACTGCCGGCGATCGTCAAGGCTCTGGGGATCGACATGGCCTCCTAGTATACGGGATACGCCGACACGGGCATAGACGGCAGATACTTAGCCGGCACCACGTACCGACGAAGCCTAGGGCGAGCTCACCGGCTCTCGTCGGATGCCCACCGTTTCACGTGCGGGATGATCAGCGTGAATTCGCCGCGCACTGTGCTCGCGGCGAACCGCTCGTGGAGAGCGGAGGGTGTGCCCCGCACAATCTCTTCGAACTGCTTGGTCAGCTCGCGCGCCACCACGATCTCGACCTCGCCGAACGCCCGACCAATGGCCTCGAGCGACGCGAGCACGCGATGCGGGGACTCGTAGCAGACGATGGTCATCTCGAGATCGCGGAGCGCCTCGAGACGGTGCACGCGCTTGCCCGGCTTGACGGGAAGGAAGCCGTCGAAGACGAAGCGGTCGGCAGGGATGCCCGCGGCCGAAAGCGCAGTGATCACCGCCGAAGGCCCGGGCACGGGGACCACCACGATGCCGGCCGCGCGCGCCTCCCGCACGAGGAGGAATCCGGGATCGGAGATGCCCGGGGTGCCTGCGTCGGTCACCAGGGCGACCGACGTGCCCTCCTGGAGCGCCTTCAGGATGGCCGGGCCCTTGGTCAGCTTGTTGTGCTCGAAGTAGCTCGTGACCGGGACGTGGATGCCGAAGTGGGTCAAGAGCGTGCGCGTGCGACGCGTGTCCTCGCAGGCGATGAGCCCCACTTCCTTCAGCACGCGGAGCCCGCGCATGGTCAGGTCCTCGAGATTGCCGATGGGCGTGGCGACCACATAGAGCGTGCCCGCGGTCACGGCCTGACCTGCTCCGTGCGAGGAAAATCCAGGATCATCTGGGCGAGCGCCTGGAGGCTCCCGTAGGGCTCGCCGCGCTGCGCCTGGCGGGCGCGCTCTTCCTCACCCAGGACCAGTCGGAGCATGATCGACCGGTGCGGTCCGGGCTCGGTGGGGTCAAGAGCCTGGGCGGACCAATCCTGGAGCAGCGCGGGAGAATCGAGCACCTTCCCGACGAGGGTGACGTAGGCCGCTTCGTCGATGTCGCCCGCCCGTTGCCAGGCGGGCACCGCGATGCGCGTGCCGGACAGCGCCTCGACCGTGGCGCGCCCCTGTCTGGCCACGAGCCGGAGCACCTGCCGCTCGCCCGGCGCCTCTGCGGTGGGCTGGGTCTCTGCGAGCACGATGATGCGCGATTGCCGCGGGGCGATCTCGAGCAGGGTCCGCCGCGCCTTGTCGATGCGGGCCTGCAGGACGTCGCGGCCAGCCGCGTCGGGCACGGCGATCAAATACTGACGCAGCCGCACGTAGGCGGCGAGCGGCCAGCCCGCCTCGGAGGCCGAGATCCCCCACCGCCGCAGCGCCTCGTCGGGCAGCGGCTCCTCCGCGAGGCGTGCCGCCGCCTCGAAGCTCACAAGGGCCTGTTCGAAGCGGCCTGCCTCGAACTCCTTGCTCGCTCGCACGAGATACCAGTGCCGCTCGCGCCCACCCGCCTCCGGCGCTTGCGCGCCTGCCGATCCGACTCCCAGGAGCAAGAGGGCGGCGAGCAGTGACGCGACTGGACGAGCTGTGGTCCCCACGTCATCATTCTGGCATGGACGGGCGATACACCGTGCGCACCCTCGCCGAGCAGCCGGAGCTGGAGCCGCACTTCCCGCGCCTCCACGCCCTGGCCTGGCCGCGCTTCGTGCACGAAGGCAATGGCACGGGCGGTCTGTGGGGCAATCTCGCCACCGACTTCCGGGACTTTCAGTTCGGCCTGTGGGACGAGTCGGGGGCGCTGGCCGCGGTAGGCAACAGCATTCCCTTAATGTGTGACGGGACGCGGGGCGACCTCCCCCGCGACATTCCCGAGATCCTCGAGCGGGGGGCGGCCGTGCGTCGCGAGGACCGACGGCCGAACGCGCTCTCGGCGTTGGCCGCCATCGTGGATCCCTCGCACCGCGCCCGTGGGCTGAGCCGCCGAGTCATCGAAGCCATGCGCGACATCGCAGGCCGGCACGGCCTGTCCACCCTCGTCGCCCCCGTGCGTCCCACCCTGAAGTCGCTCTATCCGCTCACCTCCATGGACCGCTACGTCACCTGGCGGAAAGCCAACGGCACGGCTTTCGATCCATGGATCGGCGTCCATGAGAGCATGGGGGCGGAGATCCTGACCGTGGCTCCCACCGCCCTCGTGGTCACGGACACGGTGCAGCGCTGGCAGGAATGGACGGAGATGGTCTTCCCGGAGAGCGGGCGCTACGTGGTGACGGGCGCGTTTCAACCTGTGACCATCGATCTACGGCGCAACGTGGGACGCTACGAGGAAGCCAACGTCTGGATGAAGCACCCCCTCACCCCGACCCCGAAGAACACCTAAGCCTCCGTGAGCCACGAGGCTCACCACTTACTGCCTGATTCACCGCTTCGAGCGCGAGCTTCGCCCGCGCAACTCGGTTGTGGGGGGAGGTTCGGAAGGGGGGCAAAGCCCCCCTCCGAGAATCAGGCTGACTGCTCCTTGGGCTCCGAGATCAGGATGGGGCGTTCCTTGTTGACGATGACCTCGCGCGTGATGATGCACTCCTTGAGCCCGGGGATGGAGGGCAGCTCGTACATCACCTCGAGCATGACCTCCTCCAGCACCGCGCGCAGCCCCCGCGCCCCCGTGCCACGCTTCATGGCCTCGCGGGCCACCGCGGCCACCGCGTCGTCGGTGAACTTGAGGCGCACCTTCTCGAGGTCGAAGTACTTCTGATACTGCTTGATGATGGCGTTCTTGGGCTCGCGGAGGATGCGCACGAGCGCCGCCTCGTCGAGATCGTGCAGGGTCGCCACGATGGGAAGCCGGCCCACGAACTCCGGGATGAGCCCGTACTTGAGCATGTCCTCGGGCTGCACCATGGCGAGGAGATCGCCCACCCGGCGGTCGTCGCGGCTCTTGATCTCCGCCCCGAAGCCCATGCCCGTCTTCCCCACCCGGCTCTCCACCATCTTGTCGAGACCCACGAAGGCGCCGCCGCAGATGAAGAGCACGTTGGAGGTGTCGACCTGGATGAACTCCTGGTGCGGGTGCTTGCGCCCACCTTGGGGCGGCACGTTGGCCACGGTGCCCTCGAGGATCTTCAAGAGCGCCTGCTGCACGCCCTCGCCGGACACATCGCGCGTGATGGACGGGTTCTCGCTCTTCCGCGCGATCTTGTCGATCTCGTCGATGTAGACGATGCCGCGCTGGGCGCGGTCCACGTCGTAGTCGGCGGCCTGGAGCAGGCGCAGGATGATGTTCTCCACGTCCTCGCCCACGTAGCCCGCCTCGGTCAGGGTGGTGGCATCGGCGATGGTGAAGGGCACGTGGAGCATCTTGGCCAGGGTCTGCGCGAGGAGCGTTTTGCCGGAGCCGGTGGGGCCGATGAGGAGGATGTTCGCCTTCTGGAGCTCGACGTCGCCCGCCTCGCTCCCCGCCTCGATCCGCTTGTAGTGGTTGTGGACGGCCACGGCGAGGATCTTCTTTGCCCGGTCCTGTCCGACCACGTACTGGTCGAGCACGGTTTTGATCTCGGCGGGCTTGGGGAGGCTGCGGATCTCCTTACTCTTCTCCTCCTCCCACTCCTCCGCGATGATGTCATTGCAGAGCTCGATGCACTCGTCGCAGATGTACACGGTGGGGCCCGCGATGAGCTTGCGGACGTCGTTCTGGCTCTTGCCGCAGAACGAACACTTCAGCGTCCCTCCGCCCTCGCGCGATCGGGCCGCCACGCGCCGTCTCCTAACGTCCGGCCGCCGCCACCACGGTGGCTTCGGCCACCGACCGTGTGGTGGGCTTGGAAGAGATGACCTCGTCCACGATCTTGTATTCCCGGGCCTGCTCGGCGGTCATGAAGAAGTCGCGGTCGGTGTCGCGCTGGATCTTCTCCATACTCTGGCCGGTGTGGTGGATCAGGATGCGGTTGAGCTCTTCCCGCATGCGAAGGATCTCCTTCGCCTGGATGTCGATGTCGGTGGCCTGCCCCTGCACGCCGCCGAGGGGCTGGTGGATCATGATGCGTGCGTGGGGCAGGGCGAAGCGCTTCCCCTTGGCGCCCGCGCACAGGAGCAGCGCGCCCATGGAGGCGGCCTGGCCCATGCAGATGGTCGAGATGGCCGGCTTCACGTACTGCATGGTGTCGTAGATGGCCATGCCCGCCGTCACCGACCCGCCGGGCGAGTTGATGTAGAGCGAGATGTCCTTGTCCGGGTCCTCGGCCTCGAGGAAGAGCATCTGGGCGATGACGAGATTGGCGATCTCGTCCTCGATGTAGGTCGGGAGGAAGATGATCCGTTCCTTGAGCAGACGGGAGAAGATGTCGAAGGCCCGCTCGCCGCGGGGCGTCTGCTCCACCACCATTGGAACCAAACCCATTGGACGCCTCCTGGGTGCCATGCGGCCAGTGTACCCTAGGCCGCCACGCTAGACTTCGAGATGAGAAACTCGAGCGTCCGCGACTCGCGCAGGTTGTGCTTGAGCCCCTCCAAGTCGCCGTTCTGACTCATGATCCGCCGGACGGCGGGGGCGGGGCGGTTGTTGGCCACCGCGATCTTTTCCACCTCGGCGTCGATGTCGGCATCGGTAGGGGTCAGCCCCTCTTTTTCGGCGATAGCCTCCAGCACGAGGGATCGCCGCACCGCTTTCTCCGCGCCCGGCTTCAGCTCCTCTAGCAGCTTGCCGTAGTCCCACGGCAGCTTGTCGGGGTCGATGCCCTGACGCCGCATGCGCTCCCGGGTGTGCTCGATGAGGTGGCCGACCTGGCGCAGCACCAGGGCGTCGGGGACCTCGATCTGATGCCCGGCCAGCACCGCCTCGGTCACCGCGTCCTCCAGGGCACGCCGGTTCTCCGCCTCGCGCCGAGACTGAAGTCCCCGCCGTACCTCGTCCTTGAGGGCGGCCAGGGTGTCGAACTGACCCACCGTCTTGGCCAGCTCGTCGTCCAGCGTGGGGAGGATCTTCTCCTTCACCTCGCTCACCTTGACCGTGGCCACTCCCGACTTGCCGCGCAAGGTCTCGTTCCGGTGATCGTCGGGAAAGCGCACGTTCGCGGTGCGCTCGCCGCCCGCGGCGAGGCCAATGACGGCTTCCTCGACCTCGCGCATCACCGCGCCGGAGCCGATGACGAAGCTATAGCCCGTCTGCGTCACCGGCTCCACGCCCTCGGGGGTGAGAGTGTAGTCCATGATTACGAGGTCCTTGACGTCGGCCGGGCGTTCAACCGTGCGGAATTCCGCGTGCTGCTCGCGCAGGTTCTCCAGGGCCTCGTCGATCTCACGCTCCTCGAATGGCTTGGGCTCGTGTTTCACGGACAGCCCGGTGTACTGACCGAGGGTGATGGCCGGCTTGATCTCTACGAACGCCTCGAACTTGAGAGGCGCGCCCTCCTCGAGGCTCACTTCCTTCAGGTCGGGCTCCTCCACGGGCCGGAGTTTCGTCTCCTCGAGAGCCTGGCGATAGACGTCGGGGATGAGGTGCCGGGCAACTTCCTGGCGGACGTCGTCGGAGAAGTGGAGCTTGATCATGCCCCGCGGCACCTTGCCCTTGCGGAAACCAGGGAGCTTGGCTTCCTTCTGGACTCGGGTGAAGGCCTTCTCCCACGCTTTGCTGACGACCTCGGGGGCTTCCTCGACCTGCAGTCGGCGCTTGCAGGCGCCAAGCTCTTCGACGGCGACTTTCATTCCGGCTCCTGGATGAGAAGGGCTGGTGCGAGAGGGGGGAGTTGAACCCCCACGGGTTTGACCCTCTGGATCCTAAGTCCAGCGCG
>Ga0306921_10000483_pt1 | contig 35058 bp, 31 predicted proteins | sample sta12Cox44000080_FD_203760 | JGI IMG/M metagenome (GOLD analysis project Ga0306921, IMG submission 203760) | Lab enrichment of tropical soil microbial communities from Luquillo Experimental Forest, Puerto Rico - statoxic.12C.oxic.44.000.080 (v2)... | ecosystem: Environmental > Terrestrial >... | reverse complement strand
CTGTTGCAGTTTGCTTGTTCATGATTGTTGGTTTCGCTCTGGCGCAGGAAGGTACCCCGGCGAAAACACCTGCAAAGAAGACCGGCTCGTCCGATGCCGTCTACATAGCCAAGGCTCTTACCGCCGCTCCCCGAGAAGTCGCCCAAGCCGCGGGCGTGGCGCGCATCGATAAAGATGGCAACGTGCAAACACTGCGTGAAAGCAAGAATGGATTTACCTGTCTGATCATGCTCAACAACATGATGTGCGCGGATGCCAACAGCATGGCCTTCTTTGGCGCCGCCATGAAAAAAGAGACTCCGCCGGACAAACTCGGCCTCACGTACATGCTTCGCGGCGATCAAGGGGCCAGCAACACCGATCCCAGTGCGACCGGCAAAACTGCGGACAACCACTGGGTGGTGACCGGTCCGCACATCATGATTGTTGGGGCCGCGGTGAAGGACATGGGGTTGCCTGATTCCGCTGATGCCGATCCAACGAAGCCGTACCTGATGTGGCCCAACACACCATACGCACACGCCATGGTTCCGATAAGCGGAGGAGCATCACACGCAATGGCTGCAAAAGCGCCTTCCGACATGAAAGATAAGAAAGAGATGAAGTAAGGTGCGCTAACTTCCAGTGATCGGACATCCGAGGTGCACTGCGTTCCGCGCGGCTTGAGCACGAAACGCTTCACGGTCTGATAGCAGGCCGCGAAGCCGCGGTCGGAAACCAAGTCCTGCCAGATGGCCATGGCGTTGCGGCCACGAGCCAGCCCCTGCTCGATGAACTGGCGATACGGCTCGCAGGCACTACCAGACGGTTTTGGCAGGGCAGGCGGCTGTCCGTCATCAAAACGTCGTGCACTCGTAAAATGAACGACTTGGAAGCTGTTTTGTTGCCGGCGTTTCGATAAGATTTCGGCTATGTTCTGGTCGTTCCGGCACCTCATCGGCCGGATTGTCAGTGCCATGGGTTCGCGTAAGGACCTCATCCTAGAAAATCTCGCACTTCGTCAACAACTCTTAGCCCTGCACGCCCAACGTTGCCGCCCTCGATTATCGGTGAGGCAGAAGCTGTTCTGGGTTCTTATGCGACGGCTTTGGTCGGGATGGAAAACACCTCTTCTTCTGGTCACGCCACGAACCGTGGTGGAGTGGCATCGCGCCGGCTTTTTGGCCGGAGTCTACCCGACAGATCTCCAGGGCTCCCCACAGACCAGGAATGGCCAGATCCACAATCAGGTGTCCATGATAGCGTTTCCCTGCGCTACCCTGGCCCTACCACTGTTATCGTTGCCCCTGCGCTGGGACAAGAGATTGCGGCCGGTATGGCGTTCCACAATGCTCCTGTCCTTGCTAGTTATCGCTTCTTTCTTAGCGTCTCATTGGTTTGGCGAGAGGCAGCTCCCAGGCGTTGACCAGCTCGTGTTTCTCGGCAGCACGTTGATCTGGATGTGGGCTCTGGGCGTCAAGATGCTGGCAATTGAGAAGCAGAGTGAGCGCTGACAACGTCACCCAGACCCTTCCTAATGATAGTCATGCGACTGTGTATCGGGTGACGTGATGGAGAGACACAGCACGCGGGACGCCTTGATGGAGATGGTGTGATCCTGATTCTGCAGGACGCCTTCAACCCGAAGGAACTTCTCACGGTTGATCACCACGCGATACTTCTCGTAAAGGTCGGGATTCACAATTACGTTCGAAATTCCTGTCTCATCTTCCAGGCTCAAAAACACGAAGCCCTTCGCTGTTCCCGGACGCTGCCGAGCGATTACGCATCCTGCTACCCGAGTGTATTGCCCGTCCGGCACCCGAGGCAAATCGCACGCTCGTTTTACTTGCAGCTTGGATAGCGCCTCCCGGCAATAGGTCATCGGATGCGGGCCAGTGCTCATGCCCGACCCGTGAAAATCCGCGACAAGACGCTCTTCGTCCGTCATCTGACGCAGAGGCGATAATTCCATTCGCTCCGGAATCCCATCCAACAACGGGCCGGCAAGCCGGTCCGCGCCTTCGACTTGCCACAAAGCACTTCTTCGATGCACTCCCCATCCAAGAGAGTTCAGCGCACCAATTTCGCTGAGCGTAACCAGCTCCGCTTTCTGCAGTTCCGGGACACGGCGAACCAGATCATCAATCCCTTCGAACGAGCGCTTTTGCCTCTCCGAGACAATCTTGTCAGCCGCCGTCTGTCTCAGGCCGCGCACGTAACGGAACCCGATGCGCAGACACGGAATATCCTTGTCACCTTTGATCGTGTGTTCGATGGTGCAGTTCCATTCTGATTGTAGGGCGTTGATCGGTTTCACTCTTAGGCCATGCAACTGCGCATCGTGCACAAGCACTGCCGGGCTATAAAAACCCATTGGCTGATTGTTGAGCAGGGCTGCCGTGAACGCAGCCAGATAGTGGAATTTCAAATACGCGCTGGCATAGGCGATCAGAGCGAAACTCGCCGCGTGCGATTCTGGAAACCCATAGCGCGCGAAGGAAGTAATTTGCGTGATGATCTCTTCCTGTGTTTCTGGCCTAAAGCCGTTCTGCGTCATGCCGCTCCGCAGCTTCGCCTCAATTGTGTGCATGCGTTCTTCCGAGCGCTTGAAGCCCATCGCTCTGCGCAGCTCTTCCGCTTCGCCCCCTGTGAAGTTCGCCGCGATCATGGCCATGCGTAGCAGTTGTTCCTGAAACAACGGCACGCCCAGCGTTCGTTCGAGTACCGGTTCGAGTGAAGAATGCGCATAAGTCACGGATTCCTTACCCTGCCGCCGCCGCATGTAGGGATGCATCATTTTTCCAACAATCGGGCCGGGGCGAATGATGGCGACCTGTACGACGAGATCGTAGAACTTCGCGGGAGCATTCCGCGGCAGGGAAGACATCTGGGCACGGCTCTCAACTTGAAACATCCCAACCGTGTCCGCTTTGCGCAATGTTTCATAGACCGGAGGATCGTCGGGAGGAAGTTGGGCCAAATCGATTGGTTTGCCGTAGTGCTTGGGAATAAGGTCTAGGCAATCTTCGAGCACCGCCATCATGCCAAGTCCCAGCAAATCGATCTTGATGATGCCCATATCAGCACAATCGTCCTTGTCCCATTGCACGACAACGCGCCCCGGCATCGTTGCCGGTTCGAGAGGAACGACGGAATCAAGCTGCCCCTGACAAACCACCATCCCTCCAGAGTGTTGGCCCAGGTGTCTCGGTAAATCCTGAATGCGTTCGCACAACTCCCAATATTTCCGAACGCGAGGGTGGCTCAGGTCGAAGCCCACTTGCTGAAAATGATTCTCGAAATTGTCGGATGGTCCGCGCCATTCTCCGCTGTTCACGACACTCGAAAGTTTGTCGATCGTGTCTTGATCGAATCCAAGCGCTTTGCCGACCTCTCGTGCCGCCGAGCGGTCACGATACGTAATGACGTTCGCCGTCATCGCGGCGCCGAGCTGACCGTACCGTTGATACACGTATTGAATCGCCTTCTCTCTTTGGTCGCCGCTCGGCAGGTCCAAATCGATATCCGGCCATTCGCCGCGTTCTTCTGAGAGAAACCGCTCAAAGAGCAGCTTCATCCCCACAGGATCGACCGCCGTAATTCCAAGCGAATAGCAAACCGCGCTATTCGCTGCCGAACCGCGGCCTTGCACGAGGATTTTCTGTTCGCGGCAATAGCGAATGATGTCCCAAACAATCAGGAAGTAACCCGCGAGGTGCAGCTTTTCGATCAGAGCTAATTCGCGCTCTACCTGGCGCTTGGCGCGTTCAAACAGATCATCGTCCTGTTTAGCACCATACCGCTTTTGAAAGCCTTCTTCCGTGCGCTTTCGGAGAAACAAATCCATCGTTTCTCCCTCGGGAACGGGATAGCGCGGAAATTCGTAGCCGAGATCGGTTAGTGTGTATTCGAGTCTTGCGGAGAGTTCGCTTGTGTTGTGAACTGCCTCTGGCAAATCCGAAAAGAGCTGAAGCATCTCTTCAGTCGAACGAAGATGACGCTCGTCGTTCCGCTCAAGCAGCCGGCCCGCGGTTTCGAGCTTGCAATGATTCCGAATGCATGTAAACACGTCCAGGATTTCGCGCTCGGCCGTGGTCGCGTATCGAACGCCATTCGTGGCGAGAAGCGGCAAGTTCAATGTTTCTGACAGGCGCACTGCGGCCTGATTACGACGCTCTTCGGCAACCTCGCAGTGTCGCTGCAATTCGACATAGACATTTCTTCGGCCGAAAATAGTCGTCAGCAGTTCAATGTTCTTCACTGCCTCGTCGAAACCTTTGTCTGAAAGTGAGGCCGCAAGCACGCCTTCCGCGCCACCCGTCAAACACACCAGGCCTTCCGCGTGTTCTGCGACCTCATCGAGCGTAGCCCTTCCCGTTCCTTTTTCTTTTTCGCGCAATTTGTAGCGCGTCATGAGGCGGCAGAGATTCTGGTATCCCGTCCGGCTTTTAACGAGCAGAGGTAACCGTACCGGCCTTGCCGGAAAAGAATTCGGCATCCACGACGGTGGCTTTGCCAGGTTTCCGAAACCCTCTACGGAAATCTCGGCGCCGACATGAGGCCGAATCCCTACGGACTTTGCCGCCATGTGGAATCGTGGACCACCGTAAACACCGTCGCGATCCAGTAATGCAATCGCAGGCTGTTTTAGCTCTTTTGCACGAGACACCAAATCTTCCGGGCGCGAAGCACCTTCGAGAAAACTAAATGCAGAAGCGCAATGGTGCTCGACGTACTTCAATCGTAGATTCCTTCCACAAACCAGCGCTTCGCGCGCAGGTCCTTATAAATGCGATACAACGCAGTCTCGTCTTCGCCGCTGCCGGTGGCTTCTGCTTGTACCTTGGGACGTAACGTTGTTGTCTCGATGTCCCACTCCTCGCGGGCCCAGGCTGTTTCAGACCACCAGCCGCCTTTTCGTCTCCAAGGTCCAGCGACCGCAAGGATTTGCCTGCGCACACCTTCGCAACTGAGAAATGCCGGCTTTCCGTTCTGAAAGTCCACGTTCGCCAGAAGCGCAGGCCGGTAAATACGCATCACCGCAGTGGCCTGTTTTTCTCCTGGCGGGCGTTTCTCGTTCATTTCCGGTAAGACAAAGCGGTTTTGTTGAAAAGAATCGGGGCCGTGCGTGTCGAGGAGAACCGGCGTGCCCACTCGGCCTTCGCCAACCGTGCTTTGGATTCGCGCGAGCGTGATTTCAAGGCGCTCGGGGTCAGGACCGAGCGGCAGGAACAACCCAAACTGCTGAGAACGGGATTTCGTGGGAACCGCCACCATCGAGACTGCGGTGACAGGTGAAGACGGAAGGTACGCTTCCAAATCGAGCCGCAAGAGTTTCAAAAGAAGTTTGCCGTCTCGCGCCGGCACGGGAAGCCGAATGGTACGGATGTGGACGAGCGGCTCTTTGTCCCGGGAGTCGTTTCGTTCCAGCGTGAGCGTGACCTTGATTTCTCCGATAGCAAGAATGTGCAACCGCAGCCGCCTAAACAATTGTTCCAAAAGCCTGTTCAGGACAAAGAGCAATGGCTCCAGCAAATCAACCGGAGACTCCAAGTCCATGCGCTCCTCGAAGTTCGCTGGGAGGTCTTTGGCGATCAGTGGAACGCAATCCGCCCCCTGCGCCAGCCGCCACCAACGGAGTCCTTCCTGCCCGAGCCGCTCGACAATGGCAATTTCTGGAAGAGCCGCAAATTCCCTGCAGCTGTGGATGCCCCACCGCTTCAATGTCTCGACGAACTCGAAAGGGATGCGCAGAGCTTCGAGTGAAAGCCTTCCGATCCGCAGACCTTCTTCGCCAGCAGGAATCACCGTAATCCCGGCGAAACCTTGCGCCGCGCTAACCGCGGCTAAAGGGCTTCCGGCGACGGCAACGTTTGCCTCAAAGCCGATTTCCGACGCAACACGTCTCAAGTCATGCGCTATTTTTTCGGGAGAACCGAAAAGCTTTTCGCAGCCTGCCAGGTCGAGCACGGCGGTATCAGAAAAATCCTGCTCCTCACGCCTTGGTCCGTCATCAACCCTAGGCGAAATCGTCCAGGCACAATCCAGAAGGGCGGCATAGGCTGTCGATTCTTGCGAAACAGAGCGCCATCGCCACGCGATGCCCTGAAATGCCTCCGTCTGCGCTTTCGTCATTCCGGTTTCCACGCCCAGCTCCCTGGCCTCCCGGTTGACGGCGAATACCTTCGTCAGTGGAGGAGCGCCCGCAAGAATCGCAACCGGCTTGCCCCGAAGCTCCGGCTCAAGACGAATGACTGCCTGGGCTGGAAAATCCGGAACGAATAGAGATGCGAAAGCCAACGTGCCTCCCTTGAGCTTGGCGGAGGAAAGGGAACCAAACCGGACTTATTTGCTGCTTATGGTGTGTGCGTCTGCCAGCGAGCGAAGTCGGCGGGTTGCGACAGCACTCGTGAACGAGTCACTTCTCCCTGAACTTCAAATCCTTCGAACGTCGAAGCCCTTGTTTGAATGGTTTCTACAGCGCGGCTCCATTTGCCTGCTTTCCGCTGGCACCGGAGCACCAAAGAAGCGCAGCTTTTCGCACAGGACTCTTCACCCAACAGAAGCAGGATCGTCGGTGTGTTTTCGACTGCACGGCGAAAACGAAACCACATGCTCAAATTGATGCGGCGTGCATCCACCCAGGAGATTCCGCCGAGATCGAAAACCACGACGCCCCATCCACCGCTGTGCAAGAGCAAGTCAGTAGTCCTCAGCGCTTGTTCGAGCCGCTTCCACGGCTTTGTACGTCTCGTTTCCTGTCGCGCTGCCTGTGTTGGATAGGTTTCGCGAAGCGAGGGCAGAGACAGTGGAGGCCGAATGCCTCGCCGTGGAGGTTCTCTATCTCTCTCGACCTGTTCTCCCGCGCAGCGCGCGACGACATGGATTCGAGTCGACCCCGCGAATGCAGTTTGCTTCCCGACCAGACCAGGAATGGCCTTATCGACTCCGCGCATCAGTTCGCGCGGATGCCGCCAACCATGCACTTGAATCGGCTTTTTGCTCGCCGAATCGAGACTGCGACTCTTTCTGCTTTCCTTGCCTGCAGGAGCAAAATACGAAGAGCCCTTGAGATCCGGTTCACGGTCCCCCGTTTCCCCACACCGAATCCAAAGCAGTCGGGGTAGTTCCACTCCCGCGGCCGCCAGAGAAATCGGGTCGAGAGAATCCGAAACGTCAACGAACGCGCATGTCTCCTGCCGTTCGGTAGCTTGGGCAAGCAAAGAGAAAGCCAGGCTCGTCCGCCCGGACGACGCAGGGCCGCACAATTCCACTAGAGACCCGCGCGGGAATCCTCCACCGAGCACGGCGTCGAGTTCCGCAATCCCGCTGTTCTGGAGTTCAACCTCGACGCGGCGCTGAAATCCTTCGATCCCACGTCCAATGAGAGCTGTTTCGAGTTTTCCTTGTTTCAGAGGGATTGCGACCATGAACGGCCCTTGCATTCGCCTTTTCTTCGCCTACACTCATTCTTCATCAGAAAGGAGAGTGTTGTCAAGTCGCCGGCTGTCCGCGCTGTCCGCGAGGGCTCCGCAGGCATTGGTCTCAGACTGGCAACTTGCCCGACGCCCTCGGTGTCTAAGACGAATATCAATTTCAAGCGTGGAGAGCTGTCAAAACGAAAACCTGCAAGTTTTCTCTTAGAGTCCGTTCAGTATGTGGAGAGGCAAACCCATGAAATCATGTTTTTTGACAGCGGCCGCGGTTCTGATCGTACTTGGTTCGCATGGTTGCACGGCTGGCGCCGGCAACAACCTGGCTACTCAACAGGCGGTGGCAGCACAAGCTAAACCAAAGAAATCCATGCTCGCGTTCCGCTCGGAGCAGGAGCTTGACCGCTACCTTCGCGAACTGGCGGAAAAGCAAAAGCGCAAACGCCGAGGTCTAATGGCTAAGTTGGCCTCTCCCGCGGTGGCACCACCACCGAAGCCCGCGGCCGGGTTTGCCGACGCGGACAAGGAATCAGAATCCGTCACCAATGTCCAGCATGCCGGCGTTGACGAGGGTGGAATCGTCAAAGCTCACGGCAATTATCTGGTGATCCTCCGTCGCGGCCGTTTGTTCACCGTGTCCGTCGGGGACGGCAACCTCGAACGCGTTTCCGCCGTTGATGCATTTTCGCCAGACATCAATCCCGGGTACACCTGGTACGACGAAATGCTGATTTCCGGAGACACGGTCATCGTTATCGGATACAGCTACGAACGGGGCGGTACGGAAGCCAATCTCTTTCACATCAGCTCGACAGGTGAACTCACGTACCAGTCCACGTACCAGCTCCGCTCGAATGACTACTATTCATCGCGCAACTATGCGAGCAGACTCATCGGTACAAAGCTGATTTTCTACACCCCTCTCTATATCGGCTGGAATGATAACCCCCTGAATGCTCTTCCGGCAGTGCGCAGGTGGCATAAAGGTGCCAAGCCAGATGAGTTTCGGCGAATCATTGCCGCCAGCGACGTGTATCGCACAGGGGCATCGATCACCACAGACGATGACGTAGCGTTACACACGGTGACGACGTGCGATCTCGCTCGCGGCGACTTCGATTGCAAAGCCACATCAGTAGTCGGCCCTTCGGGCCGGGTCTTTTACGTTTCCCCGAATGCCGTGTACGTGTGGGCCACCAGCTGGAATTATCCCTGGACCAGCAAACCTCACGGGCACGCGAATTCCATGCTTTACCGCATGCCCCTGGACCGCTCGGCGCCCTCTGCGCTTCGCGTCTCGGGGAGTCCGGTGGATCAATTCTCCTTTCTCGAAACCGAGGACGGACGTCTTGACGTACTCGTTCGGTCAGATTCCGCTGGCGATGGAATGTGGAGAGCAGAAGTTGCAGCAGGCGACGTCGCACTGATGCGCGTGCCCCTAGCCATGTTGGCTGACGGAAGTGATTCGGTCACCGCTTCCGATTACCTAACGTTGCCCCGCGTCGAGGGTTATGACTTACAGAACCGTTTTGTGGGTGACTATCTCCTCTACGGATCGGGCAGTGGCTGGGGCTATCCGAAATCGGCCCCCCACTCTCCACTATTTCTCGTGCGCTGGACCGACGGCTCGAATTACCAGCTTGCACTTGATCATGGAACCGACCGCATCGAACAAATGGGGCACGATGCCGTCGTGGTCGGGACGGATGGAAGGGATCTGCTTTTCACTTCCGTCGATCTCACGGATTTCCCCCGAATCGCAGGCACCTACGTGCGAAAGAGTGCATCCCAGGGAGAACTGCGCAGCCAGGGCTTTTTTTACAAGCCGGACGGCGAAGACTCCGGAACGCTTGGACTGCCTATAAGCGTCCCGGCCCGACCCGGCTATCGTCACTTGTTCGAAACCTCGGCGGCGATTCTTTTTTTACACAATGTGAGTGGCCATTTGTCAGAGATTGGCGAGCTGGGTTCGCATCCGGAGCTCGCAAGCGATGATAAATGCCGAGCCTCCTGCGTGGACTGGTATGGGAACGCGCGACCTCTGTTTGTTCGCGGTCGCATCATAGCCTTGTTGGGTTACGAATTGGTTGAGGGCAGCCGCCAGGGTGACAGCATCGCCGAGGTCCGCCGCCTCAGTTTTGCACCGGGTCGTAGTCAGGTAGCTGCAAATTCAAAGTAAGGTGTTAATGCCGAATCTCCAAATCAAAAAGTTTGGGAACCGTAGTGCTTGACCGGCAAACCGGACGTTGAACGGCGAGGGCAGACTGCTGACAGCCTTGACGACGCAATACCAACCTCCCCACCTTCGTTAAAGGTGAAAGGCTAGAACAACTGCCCCTGAGTCGGAGTGTCTAACGTGACGGGCGACGCGGCCTCTGCATCGTCAATTTTTGAATTGTTGAGTCGCCTACTTACAGGATACCGCCGCATCAGGTTCGCGTCGTACGGCCTGAGAATGTCACGAATCGTGTTGAAGTTATTCACGTCCGGATCGAGCCACACATCGTACTTGTCCGGCGTCACGATGACGGGCATACGGTCGTGCAGATCGGCTACGATGGAATTCGGGCCAGTCGTTAGGATCGTGCAACTTTCAATGATCTCTCCGTCCGGGTTCCTCCACTCATCCCACAGTCCGGCGAATGCAAAGACTTCGCCGTCACTAACCTCGAAGCAGTAAGGCTGCTTCACCGATCCCATTTTTGCCCACTCGTAGAATCCGTCCGCCGGAATGAGGCAACGTTTGGTAAGGATCGAATCTCGAAATGCCGGTGTCGTTGTCACCGTCTCAGACCGGGCGTTGAGCGTCCGATTGCCGATGCTCATGTCCTTTGCCCAGGACGGAATCAATCCCCAACGCATGGTTGTGAAGTGGCGAATCTTTTTGCCGTGTTCTTTGCGGACGATTAGGACAGGCTGCGTTGGCGCAATGTTGTATCGCGGATGCTCTTCAACTTCATCATCCGCAGCCTGAAAACGTTCAGCAACATACTGCTTTGAGTGCGTCAATCGGTATCTGTTGCACACGAACTCATTGTCGCAGATTTGCCGTACTCTCTCATGTGGATCAGACTCCCGAATTCTTGAAAAGGTCTTTAGCAAACCCTCGGCCGTAGATGCTGCTGGTCCGCGGAATCATTTCACCCGCAGCGGATATGAAGTCCACCGGGAACCTGCTTTCTCAAGTTGGAGAAGATACAGACCGGGACTCGCGGACGAAGTTTGCGTCAATAACAATCGACGAATCCCTTGCCGCGTGCTTGCGATTCCGTTCGCCGAGAATAATACCCTGTCCTGAGGATCCGAAATGCATACTCCGTAATTCCCGTCGCTGCTGCCCCGCGGAAGATAAATCTTCACGCGGGAAACACTGCGCCCATTTTCAAGCGGAGCCTCCGAGAGATTTGCTTATGCTGATTTGGTGGACGAGATGGGATTCGAACCCACGACCTCCTCATTGCGAACGAGGAATCATTGAAGCTAAGACGCGTCGCCACAATCAGTTAGCTTTTTGAAATGGCCGTGAATTGCCCAACTCGCCCAACCAAATCGTAGAGCTTCTTCACTAGCCGTCAGCTCACCTCGCGTTCGCCGTGTTGGCACATCCAATACCTCCACCTTCCTGGAAAGGGAGACCGGCATTTCCATTGCGTTCGAATTCTGCTTGAAGGGGTGGCGGGGACGACGGGCTCGACAAATTCACTTCCACGAATAGTCGACAATCGTCCAATTGGCGTTGAGAAGCGAACTCACAGCCAACACCCTAACCGCATTACGACCTTTCGCTGGCCGAGATGTGGATCACTGCCCGATCACGGCACCAACTTTTTGCCATCGCCGCTTAAGACAATCGGGATGGATGGTCCATCGGGCACTACGACTGATGTCACGACGAAGCGGAAGTGCGACATACTGTCGTCCCATACAAGGTCCGCTGTGAGTGTGATAAGCAAGTTCCCCGCCTGGTCGAACTCGCCAAAGGTGGTTGTACCTGTGCAATCGCGATTGACCGTGTACGTTCCGGACAACGCTCTTTGACTGATGTCGCCGTTCTCGCTGAGCGTTGACTTGCCGGTGATAGCTCCCCCGGTGTCGAGGGTCGCCAGGGAAACAATCGCTATTGGACCGATGCCTACAATCGTTCCGCTATCCGAGACTCCGTAGCTTCCCGCCGCCCGGGCGAGCGAGCAACCAGAGTGCTGGTCCTGAGCGTGGACCGCAGGCACAAGAGAAATGCCCTTCTTTCCCATGGGAGCAAAAACTACCAGTGCCGCCAAAGTCGCCGCAATCATTGACACCGGAAATGTCCTTTTCATGATGTTCTTCTCCTTTTCCTTCGCTTACTTATTGAAATGATTGGCGCCGATTCCGTTCATGCTGGTGAAAAACTTGGTCTGCCCGGAATTCGTGCCGTCAAATCCTGAGTCTCTGCGCAAGAAATCGCATACTAAAGGCGCGCGGTCAACGCTCCATGATTCCTCCACCTTCTATCCTGGCAAACCTCTCATCTAGCAAGGCTTAGCTACGCGGTAGTCTTGCCGCTCAGAGAGAGTTAAACTCCTGGTAACTGGCGTTTGGCAGATTTCATGTCCGACTACCGCTTCGCCGCGAATGGTCCGGTCCGGTTCGGAGCCTTCGAACTGGACGCAAGCGCAGGCGAACTGCGCAAGCATGGCCTCCGCATCAGGCTCCAGGACCAACCGCTCCAGATCCTTCAAATCCTTCTCGAAAAACCCGGCCAACTCGTCACTCGAGAAGAGCTTCAACGTCGCCTGTGGCCCTCGAACACGTACGTCGAATTCGATAAGGGCATCTACAACGCTATCAAGCGCCTTCGCGAAACCCTTAGTGATGACGCCGAAACCCCTCGTTACATTGAGACGATTCCTCGCCATGGCTACCGCTTCATCGGGCCCGTGGAGCAGCTTGCGAACCGAACGTCTGAAGCATTGGCGGCGGTCACAGTTGACTCGATTGCCGTGCTTCCGTTTACGAGGCTGAGCGCGGATCCTGAGGACGACTTTTTTGCGGACGGGATGACGGAAGAGATCACCAACGCGCTGGCGCAAATCAAAGAGCTCGATGTTGTGGCACGCAGTTCTGCTTTTCAATTCAAAGGAAAACGCGTCGACCCCCGCATCATCGGAGAACAGCTGAAGGTGCACAAGGTGCTTGAGGGAAGCGTGCGCAGAGTCGGCGACTGTCTACGCATTACCGTCCAATTGATCAATGCGTCCGACGGATACCAACTGTGGTCGGAGCGGTACGACCGGGCAATGAAGGATGTTTTCGAGATTCAGGACGAGATCGCCCGCTCAATAGCCGAACGCTTGAAGGTGACGTTGAAAGACGGGCAGGAACGACTAGTGAAGCCTAGAACGGAGAACTTGGAGGCGTACCAGCTCTATGTCAAAGCGCGAACGCTTCTGTATCGGCGTGGGTCGGCAATTCCGCACGCCATGGAGTGCTTGGAGCGAGCGGTTAAACTCGATCCGCGATACGCGCTGGCCTGGGCTGGACTCGCGGACTCCTACACCACGCAGGGCTACTACGGGCTCGTTCCCCCGGGGGCATGTATGCCCAAAGGGATGGAAGCCGCTCGGCGTGCGGTGGCGCTCGACCCTTCGCTCGCCGAAGCACACAACGCCCTAGCGATGGCTTATTTGATGGGGGCCTGGGACAAAACAGAAGCCGAGCGGGAGTTTCTTTCTGCGCTCGAGTTGAATCCGAGATACATTCAGGCCCGCGGCTGGTATGCCTTGTTCTACCTGCAGTATGCTGCGGGTCGTTTGGAGGACGGCGTGACACAAGCCAAGTTGGCTTTGGAAGACGACCCACTTTCCAGCTACGCCCATGGATTATATAGCCTTAGCTGTGCGCAGGCCGGCAGATATACCGAGAGCCTGCAGGCGTCTGAACGCGCAGTGCAACTAGACCCTGAGTGCTTTCTCGCGCGCTGGTTCTATCAAGTGGCTTTGTATTGCAGCCGGCGGCTTGAAGAAGCTGTCGTTGCTGGCGAAGTAGCATCGGCGATGTCCGGTCGTCACCCTTGGGCCATGATAGGGCTCGCCGTGGCCTTCGCAGATTTGAACCAACCTGCGGGTGCTGAGGCCATCTATGCCGAACTGATGGCCCGAGCACGACAATCCTATGTATCGCCGTCCGCGCTCGCGCTGGCCGCCGCTGCGGCCGGAATCGAGGCCGAAGCCATTCGCCACGCCCGCGAGGCTTTCGCGATGCGTGACCCTACGTCCCTGTTCCTCTTTTCGAAGATAGCGCCCGCCAGCCCTAGGTTACGGGCTTATCCGCTCTTCCACGAGATCCCCGCGGACATGGGTTGGCTACTGAAGTGAAGGATCGACCGATGTCTGTGGTTGTGGCCTCCGAAACTTACTGAATGGTCGGCCTTCCACTTTTCTCTGCGTTGACTCTGCTCACGCGCGACTCTCGCTCATGCGATTTTACTGAGTCTCGTAAGCGCTCTTTTTCTTCGGCACATTTTCCTGGGCACTGCTCGGGCCAATTCCTGCGCCCGCAGTTGTATCAAAAGGACGCGCTCTCCGTCACACGTCCATTGACTTCATCCTCTGAGCGCTCCTAACATTTGCCCTTAAGGATGGAACCCTCTTCCTCTGGTTGGTCAGTCCATCTCGCATTACCGCATCCTCGAACGGCTGGGCGGGGGCGGGATGGGTGTGGTGTATAAGGCCGAGGACACGCGGCTGCATCGGAACGTCGCATTGAAATTCCTTCCCGACCTGTCCCTCGCCAAAATGCTGGTCGCCTTTGAAATCATCAGGCGTGTAACGTGGTTACAGGTCTCAAGGTAAAGTGCTCCACCTCGCCGACGGAGTTTTTCGTATGGACAGCATCAGGCGGTAGCAGATCTGCCCTTGACGCGTATGTCCGACGCCTCTCTGAAATTCCAGTGCTTGTGATTGACGATCACAGACTCTATTTCCTATGGCGAAAAAGGAATCTCCTTGTATCCTCGGACCTCAATGATGCAGCCCTGGCTGGCAACAACCTGATCGAAGCACCTGCCGTCCTTGAGTTCGACTGCGATTACCTGATACCCGATACCCGTTTCCCCGCCTCGTTTCAATTCCTCGAGACAGGCTTGAGGAATCGGATATAAGCACTTCATGATGGCCCACCTCTCAAAGTATCCGTGGTGGAGGCCAGATGCTATTGCGGGGCGGCCCTTACCGTCCAGCGCTATGAGGAAAACTGTTTGGCTGTTCATCCCAGCTTAACAGCGGAAGGCTACAAAGCAAGGCTGAGCTTCTTCTGACAGGGGCGGACGGTTAAAGTCCAAGAAAACAACCCCCAACCGCTCGCCCCTGTCTCTCGCCAAAATGTCATCCGCTGCGAAAACGGTGCGAATTCCTCAGCGCGGACGCTGGGAACGCGGCACAAGAATCCTACGATACTTCTGCGCCTACACCCCTACATGGTCTCTATATAGAGAGATATATAAGGACCAGAGTTTCGGGGCGGTTTTTCAAGCAGCTCGATCGTAACGATGACATCTAGGCAGAAAAGTATTCATCACCGCCGAAGATATCGGGAAACCTCTTCCTTGCGATCCAAGACTTGAGCGGTGCCTGGTGGCAATCAGATACCGACATCGCCAAAGTGATTCGAGACAAATACGGAAAACGAGCCGCTTAGTAAGCGACATGCCCCTGGCCGTGGCTCTTCGCTTAGTTCTTGCTCCCGGCCAGCATACAAATCAGGTTCGACTCGTGGTTCAGTTGACGGATGAACGCCAGACACACTTCACACCTGTCGTCTCTCAAGTGTGCGAAGAATTTCTTGATGTCCACGCGCCGGAATTTCGGACACGGCTCTAGATTGGGCGAGCTTCGCAAGACGGCCAGGACTTTCGCGGATGGTCCGGCTCGTTTCTTCTTGGGCATGGGCCGTGATTCTACTGCAACGCATGCAGGACGGGAAGGCGTGACCGAGAAGACTAGAAGACGAGAAGACGAGGGATCATCCCGATTCGTGTGCATTCCGAAAGTTGGACATCGAGCTCCCACGGAGAGCCAGGTTCGCTCACCAGGAGGCGGCCGCAAAGTGGCGTGCCACCAAAAGGAGTTAAGTGCGTGCCTGTTCGACTTTTCGGGCGGGTAGCTTCCAGTTGGGTCTGACGAAGTGGCACGTATAACCGTGTGGATAACGCTGCAGATAGTTCTGGTGCTCCGGCTCGGCTTCCCAGAAGTCTCCGCCGGGCCGCACTTCAGTGACAACCTTTCCCGGCCAGAGGCCCGACGCGTTCACGTCGGCAATAATGTCTTCCGCGACGAGCTTCTGGTCCTCGGTCGATCACGTACCTCTACGGAGTAAGAATAAGCGACCTCGGTCCGTTCCGCGCCGCCCGCGCAGACGCCCTTCGTACGGTTCGACTTAAAGAGACCACGTACGGTTGGGCGGTGGAATTGATCCTTAGGGGAGCCATCCACGGCTTTGCCCAACTCGCCCAACCGATCGAATTTCGCAAGGTTGGGTAAGTTGTTGAGCTTGGAGAAGATGTTGGTGGACGAGAGGGGATTCGAACCCCCGGCCTCCTCGTTGCGAACGAGGGAAATAAATTCATAAGACGCGGTGTTGCAACCACTTGCGTCAGACGAGGGTGCCCTCAAGTGGAGTACGTGGAGTACCAATGGAGACCTTGCCCATGAGTCCGGGCAGTCAGCGTCTCTAATAACGCGCATGGGGGCAAGTTCGTGTTCCCGATGTTCAACCAACCAAGTGAAGCTGTAAATCGGTAAACGCTGCGGTGTTCGGCCGCTGAGGCGCAATTATTATAGGTCCAACTTCCGTATGGCTCGTAATCCGACAGGAATCGATAAACACTAGGCGACAAAGGAGGACCTATTTCCAAGAAGGCCGTTTCGAGCCTGTGTTCGTATTGCCATACTGAAGTTGAGTCCTCGATCCCAGGCCGTCTGGACCCGGTCAGCACGATGGCCTCCGAACGCATGGATTGTTCTAGTCCCGGCCACAACTTCACCACTGTGGGCCATGCCGTGCGGGATGAAGTATTCTTCGCCAGCCTTCACTGGAATTCGCTCGCCGTTTATGATCAACGTATAACAGCCTTGCACGACTAGCATGTATTCATCGTAATCATGAACGTGCTCGGCCGATGACGCGGTTTCATTGCAAGTCCAAAACGCGATCTGGCTCCCATTTACGCCATCGAACACATAACCTTCGACACCGGGAGTGGCTTGCTCGGATCTGGCAATCCTGTTGGCAGGATGCTTCATGAATTCAGGGAAATGGTCCATGTCGGAGGACATTGTCGCACGCTTGCATTTACACCGCTATGTTCCAGCAATTTCATTTGGAACTGGCGGATGACGAGCAACTCTTCGATTAGCCGTTTAGCTAAGAATAGCCGACAACACGGAACTTGAGCGGTACACATAGGCGAAGATACTATCGCGAGCATGTCCCACGATGTACTTCTCAACCTTTGGAAAAAAGAACTGGGTAGTGTCCCAGATTCGGTTTGGGAAAGAACCACGCTGGAAACACTGATCCTTGCAGACAATGGATTGACGGAGGTATCGGAACAACTGGGCCGACTGAGGCATTTGCATACGCTCGACCTAGGCCACAACCAATTGGCCGCGCTGCCGGAGAGTTTGGGCGACCTGACAGAATTGAGTGATTTCCTCTACCTGCATGACAATCGGCTTACAACGCTTCCCTCATCGATCGGCAGGCTTCAGAAGTTGCGCTATCTGAACATCAGCGAGAATTCTATTTCCGTTTTTCCGGAGTCAATCTGCAGCTTGTTGAACCTGATTGAATTTCGCGCAACGGACAATCAGCTATCATCTCTACCGGACAGCGTTGCGCAGCTATCGCGGCTACGGGAACTTCATCTGCGCAATAACAAGCTGGCGACGTTGCCATCCGCTATAGGAAAACTCTCAGAACTGCGTCAACTTGACCTGCGGGGAAACCCATTGGAGTCACTGCCTGCCACAATTGCCGGATTGCCTAAGCTTGAGAAATTGGATTTGCGCTGGGTGAATTCATTGCCTGCGTTGGAATGGTTCCAATCTCTTGAGGCCCGGGGCTGTGTTGTATACCGGTAGCAGCTCTGGCATCCAAAAGCTCTGCTCTTCTTCGCTCGCGAATCACGGGCAATCCGGAAGCTGAGGGCCACATTGCAACGTCAGCGAGGATTATAATAGTCCTTCCCTAACGCCGCAGTATTTACCAGCAGCTCTGGTCGTCGGCGAGCTTCGGGCATCCCGACGAGACGGCGCGTGGGCACCCGCGAAAAAGTCCTCCACCCATTGTCCCAACCCGAGGATGGGGCATCCGACTTCACGGATCGAGCCCAAGCCAAGTGGCGGTCAACGAGAGACAGTCGTTTCTCGCACGTTGACGGAACGTTTCTCATTGAGTATTCTTCATCTCCGCAAGCGGCGCATCATGAACAACTTCACCGGAAATCCAGCTCAAATGCTCGCCTCACGAAAGGAGTGTTATGCCCAGAAAGATCGATCCCCTCAATAAAAAGCTGTACGGTTCGGTAACGACGATGCTAACAGTAACCGACGTGAAAGCGGCGGCCGCCTTTTATCAAAAGGCATTTGGGTTTGCCAAACGAGGGATCATGAATGGCCCGGACGGCAAGGCGATCCATGCCGAGCTGACACTCCGCGGCACGACATTAATGTTGGGGCCGGAAATGGCGCAGATGGGTTCCCGCAGCGCGAAAACAATCGGCGCCTCGCCGACGAGTTTGTATCTACTGACGGAGAACGTAGACAAGGCGGTTGCCAAAGCCGTAAAGCTCGGCGCCGCCTCGAAGGGACCCGTGATGGATATGTTTTGGGGCGACCGCTGTGGTACCGTTGTCGATCCCGAGGGTTACACTTGGATGGTCGCTACCCACATTGCACAACCAACACCTAAGGAAATGCAGCAGAAGATGAAGGAACAAATGGCCAGCCAACAGGCAGCCCGGGCCGCGGCTGGCTCTTGAGTAACATCCTTCAAGCTCCGCTATCCTTCTTATCCCAAACCGCTGGAGTCAGGCTGGCCGGGATTGGGCATAGAGTCGACGACATTTCAGCTTGACCCAATCCGCAGGCCGCGCACAGCGATAAAACGGTCGCCACGATATAAATCAGCATCCTTGAGATGCAAGCCTTCAATCACCTCAAAGCATTCACTATTCGCCTGAGGCCAACCTTTCCTTTTTTGTTCTGCTCCTGATGCAAGATGCGAGTGATCAACCCCTTTCCCTGGGTAGCGGCTTCTTTGCGGCTGAGGGAGTCGTCGTAGAGAATGCGGAGCGACTCGGTCAGTAAACACTAGGCGACTAGTCGTTACCTACCTTCCGCGCGATTGTGCGCTCGACCAGGATTCGATCACTTCGGGTTTGCCGACAACCCGGGCAGAACCTCCATTCCACTCCGCGGGATCGACAAGCAGCCTCCCAAAATTGGGAAAACTCCCCAATTGTGTTTACTGATTGCCTTGTTGTAATGACAGAGTTCCATCGACCGAATAAACGGCTACTCCCTGGAGCGGGTTCGATGTTCCTCCAGTAAAAGAAAGGGCGGGATAGAAGTTTGCGAAGACAGCCGAAAGTGTTGCACTGCCGCTTGCGCCCTGGAATCGCCCGGTCCCACCCGTGAAAGTAAGCGTGCCGCCAGTGCCCAGTCTGAATTGGTGGTCGTTTGGAGCTCCGAGATTCAAATCGTAGATCGCTTCCAAGGTGTCTCCATTCGGAGCTATCAATTGGAGGCAGCCATGCGCAGGCCCACCCGGCTGTAGCGTCTTATGAAGTGAAAAAGACACGGGGCCGAAGTTGGAGGAACCGGCACCGTGTGCCTCGACATTGACAGCCAGGGGCGCGCCGCCACAGAAACTAGCGCCTGCAGTATTCGGGATACCCGCATACGTTACCGTGAAAGTGGCCCGGATCGGTACACCTTCGTCGGCTCGTGCTCTTCTAGCCGCCAGGCCAATGATCGTTGCTGCCGCCAGCAAGAATCCCAAAGTAGTTAAGATCAGATTTCTGGTTGAAACTGAGTCTCGCAACATGAGTTTTATCCTCCCTAAGACAGTCTTTGGAGTAAGCGGAAGTCGGTGCTAGAATCAGCCGCAGATCCGGCCTTCTGGCCGCTCCCAGCGGAATGTAGCCGCGGGCGATCCGGAAGTCCTCTTGTTAAGCTCACAAATTCTCAAGAGTTCTCACAGAGATTGCGAGAAGGACCGTGAGCGAGGAAACGCGTCGTCGACTTGGGTCTGAAGCTCCGCGTGATACGCCCGCCGTTGTGAAAGAAACGTCGAGCCAGGACACACCACGGCTTTACGAATTCGGCCCATTCCGCCTTGATCCAGCCGAACGCAAGTTGTGGCGTGGTACCGAGATAGTGGTGCTCACGCCCAAAGCGTTCGACACGCTGTACTTGCTAGTCCGAAATAGTGGACGCGTCTTGGAAAAAGACGACCTGATCAGTTTTTTGTGGCCTGATACGTTCGTCGAAGAGGGAAGCTTAACCAACCACATCTTTTTGTTGCGAAAAGCCCTCGGGGAGCACCCGACATTCATTGAAACCGTTCCACGGCAAGGTTACCGCTTCGTGGGCGCAGTGCGACAGCTGCCGCATGTCCCTCCACCGCCTCTGGAAAAACCGCTCGAGGGTCGCCCGCAGTTGGCGAATGAAGTGCCCGTGGCTCCGCGGCGATCTGGCGTGCCCATGGTCTTCGCCGTTATTACTGGGTTAACGCTGCTGGTAATTGGCATTCTCTTCGGGTTACGGGGCCCTGAGCCTTTGCCTGACCGTTCTGAATGGGTTCCGCTCACGAAATTTCCCGATTCCGTAAGCCAGCCAGCACTTTCGGCGGATGGCCGGATGCTTGTGTTTGTTCGCGGTGAGTACACGTTTTTTGGCCCTGGCCAGGTTTACGTCAAAATGCTTCCCGATGGCCAGCCCGTACAATTGACGCACGATAATTTGGACAAAATGAGCCCAGCGTTTTCACCAGATGGCGCGCGCATTGCGTACACCACGGTGGATCCAAGACTTGACTGGGACACTTGGGTGATTCCCACTTTAGGTGGCGAGCCGCAACCATGGCTGCGCAATGCTTCCGGGTTGATCTGGACCGGCCCACATCAACTGATGTTTTCGAAGTTCAGGAAGCCCCCGCACATGGGGATCGTCGCTGCCGGGGAGAGTCGGATCGGCGAGCGTGATATTTACGTGCCTCGGGAGGAGCCCGGCATGGCACACCGCTCCTACCCGTCACCTGACGGGAAGTGGGTGCTTCTGGTGGAAATGGACCGGGACCACAGTTGGTCGCCTTGCCGCCTGGTTCCGATGGACGGCTCGTCGCGGGGCCGCCAGGTGGGACCCCAGCAGGCCGCGTGTACGTTTGCCGCATGGTCGCCCGACGGAAGATGGATGTACTTCACTTCCGACGCTGGAGGACTCAATCACATTTGGCGGCAACGTTTTCCGGATGGCCAGCCCCAACAGTTTACCTTCGGGCCCACTGAGGAGGAAGGCATCGCCATGGCGCCCGATGGCCGGTCCTTTGTCACCGCCGTAGCGCTTGAGAATGTCTCGTTGTGGCTTCACAATCCGCGCGGCGAACGGCAGATTTCGGTCGAAGGAAACGCTGCTGAACCAAAGTTTACACCTGACGGCAAAAAGCTATGCTATCGAATCGTAAAGAAGACTCCGAATTTCTACCAATTCCCAAAAGCGCCCGGTGAAGTATGGGTGGCGGATTTGGAATCCGGGCATGCGACGCCATTGGCGACCGGTTTTCAAGTCCTCGGCTATGACATTTCCCTTGACGGCCAGCAAGTCGTGTTGGAGGCGGAAGACCGCCAAGGAAAGGCGCGGCTTTGGGTAGCCTCGTTTGATCGGGAACTGCCGCCTCGGCTGATCCCAAATGTAGAGGGACGACAGCCGAAATTTGGCCCGCGTGACGAAATCTTCTTCCACGGCATCGACGGCTTTGTATATCGCGTTCGGTCAGGTGGGACCGGCGTGCAGAAGGCGCTCGAGCGACCGGTACTGATGTTCCTGGCTCTCTCCCCTGACGGCAAGTGGCTCATCGCGTGGGCGCGGCCCCCAGATAATGGACCTGCTGCGGTTCAAGCCTTTCCGTTAGAAGGAGGGTCGCCAGTCCTCATCAGAGCAAGGATTCGCTGGCAGTGGTCGCCGGACGGTCGCTTCTTGTCTCTCGCTCTACCTTTTCACGAAGGGCGGACCTATCTCGTTCCATTGTCGCCCGGCACGGCTCTACCACAAATCCCAGCCGGCGGTCTTCAGTCCGAAGAAGACTTTGCTCGTCTGCCCGGCGCGCAAATGGTAGATGCTCTCAGAGCCGTGGCCAGTCCGTCGCTTGGCGTCTACGCGTTCTCTCGCAACACAACCCAACGTAATCTGTATCGGATCGCCATCCCGTAAAACTCAGGCGAGGTTGATCACTGATCGTGGCCGGATACGGGCGATCCGGAAGTTGGGCCTATCTCCTTACAAGTCCCCCTGAACGGCATTCACGAACCAGGCCGGAAAGCAGATGGCCCCTTTGGCCGCTTTCGAGCGCCTGTTCGTATCGCACGTAAATAGGCGACAGCCAGAATATGAATTCCATCGCCTCGATCCTTCAAGTCAAAGGCCGGTCCGAGCTACTTCCTTGACAAGCGAGAAGAATCGTCTTACTCTCCTAATCTGCTTAGGAGGACGCTTGTGGGCGTTACTTTGTGAAGGAGATGATCGAGGCTGGAGCGATGTGCAGGCAGAGAGGTCTTCAAAACTGGAGGTGCCACGTGGGAAAGCGTCTATTCGTGTTGACTGTTCTGAGCCTGCTCCTTGGAGTCTGCGCACGAGCCCAGATCGCTCCCGTTCCTGGGGAAAAACGCCCGGGCGACCGCGATGCGGTCTTAAAAAGTCTGGACAGGATCTTTCAGGGCTTTATTCACCAGGATGATGAAGCCCTTCGTGCGACTCACGCGCCCCAGTGGCTCGGATTTCTGGAAGGAGCAAGCAACGTGATGCACGGTGTTGACGAATACATGGCAGCTTCAACTTCCCCTGTCAAGTCTCCTGTGCACATGGCGGCATATAAGCTGCTGGAGATTGACGTTTTGTTTTACGGAGACGTGGCCATCGTGCCATTTGTTTGCGAAATAGAGATAGGGGGTCCGGACACCAAAGAACCGATCAAAAGGAAACTGCGCATCCTCGATGTCTTCGCGAAACTGAATGGGGAATGGGTTCAGGTAGCCACGGATACAGCACAGAGCCCCGATGCACAGGCGATATCGATGGCGTCCCTAAGAACGCTAGGAGACGCGGGCAAGAAAAGCTTGTTGGAGGCGCGCGAGGCCGTGTGGCGTGCCTATTTTGCAAATGACCGGGCGAGGCTAGAAGAGTTGCTTCCGGAAGAGTTGATTGCCATCGATAACGGCGAGAAGTGGGCCACTCGCCAAGACATTTTCTCCGGCGCGAAGGGTTTTGTCGAAGGTGGTGGCAAACTTGTACGGCTCGAATTCCCCGAGACGAAAATCCAGGTTTACGGCTACACAGCGATTGTCTACTCAAAATATCTCTACGAAATCAATGCTGGTGGCAAACAGTTTACGCGGACTGGCCGCGCCACGGAGATGTTTGTCCGACGCCAGGACAAATGGTTGAATACTGGCTGGCACGTCGACTCTTGGACCCCAGGACCTTCTGGAGCCGCGCAATAGCGTCACGCAAACCGGAAGCTGACCGACTACCGGAAGTTGGCGGTGGGTCAGTTTTTGAGTGGCCGATTATCCGCCCAAGAGCCGGGCGTAGCTTCTCACAACGCTGATAGCTCTGTCCTAGATTGAGGCGTTTAGAGAAAGGACTACGTGTGGTTTCTTGGCTCGTCAAATGGCCTCTTGCTCGGCATCTCCGAAGACGCTACGAATGCGACGCTCGAACGTCCTTTTCGGCCTGGCGATCGCTGCATTCTCTACACCGACGGTGTCCTCGAAGCAAAGAACTCCACGCAAGAAGAATTCGGTACGTCCCGGCTGCTAAGGTTCTTTGAAACTCAATCCAATCTCGCTGCCGCTCCTCTGGTCGCCGCGGGCCTTAGTGAGCTGGTCCGCTGGTCCGAAAGGACCGATGGCGGCGCCCACGAAGACGACATCACTGTTGTTGCTCTCGACTTCGAACGGATTCCCTTTAGTCGCTAGCATTTTAGCGCGCCCGCTTGGACGCATGACGAGCTCTCGTACAAGTGAAATTCCCAGCGTTCTCCAGAAGCCCCGTTCTGGAAACGCCGTAAGCTGATGGATCAGCAAACCCTGATTCTCATCGGATCACGGGAATCCGGAAGCTGAGGCCACGTTGCAACGTCAGCGAGGATTAGTCCTAACGCCGTTCCTTCGTGAACACTTGGCGACTAGGGAGGACCTATTTCCCAGAAGCCCGATCCGGGCCAGTGTCCGTATTGCCGAACTACACGTCCGGTTGATGATGAACGAAGGGTGTCGCAATCAGCTCTCCCCTTCCCGACGAAGTAATCTACGGATCAGCTGACTCGCAGAATCGGCATCAATCGCGCCCATAATCTTCTCGACCACCTCACCATCTTTAGAAATTACGAAACTGTCCGGATAGCCGAGGAAGCCGCCAAACTTCGCGGCGACCTCATCGCCGCCGAGCATGACCGGATAGTTCATCGGAACCTGCTGCCCATCGATGTCGAACTGCGGTTTGGCCACGTACGATACGACATCCGATTTCTTATCCTCCATAGCAATGCCCAGCACGGTGAAGCCCCGCTTCCCATACTCCTTCTGGAGCTTGATCAGTTCGGGAATCTCCGACCGGCACACGCCACACCAGGTCCCCCAGAAATTCAAAAGCACGACCTTGCCGCGATATTGCGCCAAACCCACCGACCGCCCGTCGAGCGTTTGGAACGTTACGCTTGGCGCTCGTTTCACAACTAACGCACCGTTCGTCGTGCTTGCCGTTTGTCCTGTGCCTCCGCTGCGAGCGCAGCCGGTACCGATGCAAGAGAGCGCTAGAATCAATGCGAATTCTGAATGAGAGCTCCATGTCTTCATCTTGTGCCCGTTCTGCGCAGGGAATCATTTTCAGCCGGACCGCGCCACCCACGTTGGTCAATCCGATGCTAGCCCTACGACAAATCCCCCGTTTACTCCATTTGGCTCTTCCCATTCAATGCTAGTGATTGGAACAAGGCAAGCGGACGTAATAATGGGCAACCCTTCCGCAATCGGATAAAGGAAGGGTTGCCGACCCAGGAGTTGGGCGGTGCGTCCCAATGTAGCTTGCTTCACGCGGGCCAGGGCTGGACGTTTGAGGAGGCTAGAGCTGGGCGACTTAGCGTTGCGTGGCCGCTTGCGAATGGTAGTTCGGGTACGCCGGTCGATGAGGGTGAGGGATCGGGTTTTGCTTTAACTCTTCCAGCACCACCTGAACGGCCTTCTCCAATTGCGGATCGTGTCCCTGCTGTGTGAGTTCCGGTTCGAGTTCTACCTCGATATCCGGTGTGATGCCGTGGTTTTCCACTTCCCACTGCCCATTGGGGTTCCAGACCGCAGAACTGGGTGCCGAGACGAAACCGCCGTCCATTAGCTCGGGGGCCGCGGCTCGCCCGACTAACCCGCCCCAAGTTCTCTTCCCAATCAACTTGCCGACACCGGCGCGCCGGAAGTACCACGGCATAGCATCTCCCCCGGAGCCGGCAAGTTCATTGATGATCATGACCTTTGGCCCGAAGATCGCACCCTGCGGCTGAACCTCGTCCTCGCCATCGCGAGTGGCCACCAAGCTAAACATTCTGCGCTGAAGCATCTCAATAATGTCAGTGGCGAGCGCACCTCCACCGTTGAAACGCTCGTCTACGATAACCGCTTCTTTGCCCACCTGGGCGAAGAAGTAGCGGGTAAAATTCGTGTAGCCGCCGAATGCTGTATCCGGCATGTAGACGTACGCCACGCGTCCACCAGTCATCTGGTCCACCTTGCGCCGGTTGTCCTCGATCCAAGCCAAGTTGTGCAGGCGGGTTTCGCTCGCCACTGGAACGACCGTTACTTCACGCGAGTTCGCGCCAGAGGGATCGGGACCCACCTTCAGCACGACTTGTTTGCCGGCAGTCTCTTCGAAGAGGTTGTAAACGTTGTCGGTGGCGTGTAGTTCATGCCGGTTAACGGCCAGCAAGTATTCTCCTGCGACTACGTTCACGCCCGGCTGAGTGAGCGGAGCTTTGAGTTCTGGATTCCAGTTCTCGCCGCTGTAGACCCTCGCGAACCTATACCGGCCGTTCTCGATCTTGTAGTCCGCGCCCAGGAGCCCGGTCTGTACGCGCTTGACTTCAGGCATATCGCCGCCCGCGATGAAAAGGTGGCCCACGGTCAACTCACCCAGCATCTCCTCAAACAGATAGTTCAGATCGTTTCGCGAAGCAATGTTCGCGAGATAAGGCTGGTATTTCTTCTCAGCGGCTGCCAGATCCAGGCCGTGATAGCCGGGGTCATAGAAGAAGTCACGCTCGACTCGCCAAACTTCGTGATAAATCTGCCTCCATTGAGCCCCGGGGTCCGCACGCACTTCCAGCCCATCGGTTTTCAGCAATCCCTCGTCTCCCTCGCCTCCACCTCCACCCGGAGGCTGGGCCCCTGGGCCGCCGCTCATCATAGGTTTGGGAGCCTTGATGAACCACCGCCCGCCCTGCTGGTAGAGCATCTTCTCGCCGTTTTGAGAGATCTCGAAAAAGCGCACACCGCTGAGGGCCACGTCCGACTTCCGCTTTTTCAGGTCGAAACGATGAACCGTCAGAGCGAACTCGACTCCCGGGCCAGGGGCTGGGACCTCCAGCGCGTAAAGTTCGCCTGCCTTTGCGATCTGGAGCCCGACGTAACGCCGCGTTGGCAAAGGGAGCGAGAGAATCCGCTGTCCGAGGTTGTCGAAGTCGATCTTGACGATGACCTTTTCCTGAGCCTTCTCTTTAACAGCTCCCTGTTTCTGGTCGGCTTCCTCTTTCTTCTCCTCTGCCTTTTTCTCATCGGCTGGTTTTTCCTCGTCGCTCTCCGGGGCTAGCGGCGAGGGCTGGTCCTTCGCCAATACAACTAGATAAACGCTACGAGTAACTGGCCGCGTAAAGCTGTGGATGTCGGGCTCCAAGGATGGTCCTGAGTCCGTGCTGGCCGTAAAGTAGAGATGCTTACCATCTTTGTCAAAAACTGGACTTCTGGCGTCACTCATTCCGTCGGTCAGCTGTGTGTGTTTGCCATCCTCGATGGAATAGAGAAAGATCGCACTCAAGTGGCTAGGTAGCCTTTTCTCATAGGCCAGCCAGCGGCTGTCAGGCGACCAAACTGGCGGCGGGCCGCCGAAGGTCCAGTAAATATCCTGATCTACCTTGACGGGTTTCTTCTGCTCCAAGTCTACGTACCAAATGCTGAGATGATTGTCGCGATAGGCAATCTTTTTGCTGTCTGGTGACCAGCGCGGAGAGAAATAGAACCCCGTTCCGAGGGCAATTTTCTTCACCTCTCCCGCACCGTTTTGATCGCGGATATGCAGGGCGTACTCGCCGCTTTCGTCGGAAAAATAAGCGATCGCTTTGCCGTTGGGAGACCAAGCGGGGTCTCGCTCCATCGCGGCTGCCGTGTTGGTCAGGTTGCGCGCGTCACCCTTTTCCGCCGGCACAGTGAGGATTTCGCCGTGTGCTTGAAAAACTGCACGCGCCCCGGTCGGCGAAATATGGGCGTTTTGGAGCCGCTTGCTCACGTTCACGAAGTGTTCGCGAAGCTCCAGCAAGTCGCCCGCGACGTGGACATTTACCTGCTTGGTTGTGCCGGACTTCAAATCGTAGAGATGCAAAGACCCGAACTGCTCGTAAACAATGGCGTCCTGGTCAGCCGAAGCGGACTTCACATCCAGGCCGTGATTCTGCAACTCCTCTTTCACCTGCTTTAAGCGAGTGTCGTAGGAAAACAAAGTCACCGGGCCGTTCCGGTCGGATAGGAAGTAGACCTTGTCACCCACCCACATGGGATTGAAATCGTTGGAATTGTCTCGAGGGATCTTGTCGATCCGCCCGTCGGAAAGCGTGGCGATCCAGATCGGGGTCGTCTGACCGCCGCGATACCTCTTCCATGCCTGCTGCCATCGAGAAATTGGGACGTAAGCAATCCGGGAACCGTCCGGGGAAAACGAACCTTGCTCTGCTATGGGCAGCGGCACTTCGGTGGGGAATCCGCCTGCGGCCGGAATGGTGAAAAGCCGGTCGAAATACGAATAACTGTTCCGCGCCGAACGGAAGAGGACCTGTTTGCCGTCTGGCGTCCAGCCCATCGCATTGTCGTCGCCTGGGTGATAGGTGAGTCGCCTAGGGACACCCCCAGCTGCGGCCATTACAAAAACATCGATGTTCCCATCGTACTCGCCAGTGAAGGCGATCTGTGTCCCGTCAGGCGAGAAGACTGGGTTGGTCTTGACACCAGCTCCAACCGTGAGCCGTTTAGCCTCGCCGCCGTCTCGCGCCACGCTCCAGACGTCGCCGGCGTAGACAAAGACGATTTGCGTGCGACTTAGAGCGGGCTTTTGCAGGAGCAGAGGTGAATTGTCTTCAGCGGCGCACACAATAGCCGCCATAAACAGGCATAACACGCAAGCGAAACGCGGCATGAGGAACCTCCCTTCGGGACGTTTAAATATAGCGCAATGCCGAGGAGGTGTGCCGGTTGGAACATCCGTCTATCAGGAGACGAAATCCTTACAGAGTTATAATCGCCACCGCTTATCGCCCTGATCTCTAGTCGCGAGCCTACGGCAATTTTGCACGGTCCTCGGCAAGTACTTGCGCGACGAGAAGGTGATTTACCTGACGGAGGCTGTTCGTCGCTTATCGGGTCTTCCCGCTACGAATCTTGGACTGAAGAATCGCGGTTTTTTAGAACCTGGCATGTTTGGCGATCTTGGGTTAGGTCCGGACATGTGATAAACACATTGGAAAACCTGCAGGACGCTCGCTTTGACCCGAATCTCACGAATCACGCTGGCCGTGCCGGCGGCGCTGATCGCCTTATTGTTGATGGCGAGGCTGCGCTATACAGGAAGCGCACCGCTAAAGTTGCAGGCTGAAAACTGTGATCGTGAGCTGTGGAGGCATATCGGTGAAAAGGAAAAACTGCATGTAGTCGAAGAGTGTACCGCCGTCGAAGGTCGCGTGGTGTCTTTGAGCAGCGCCGTGGACGGCGATTTGTACATCACACTCGATCCTGAACAGAAATCGGTCTTGAATCTGTTCAACGTAATGAACGGTCGTGGCAATCTCGCGGTGGAGGTCATCTGCGAGCACGCGCCGGCCAACACCGCCGACCAAGCCGCATGCGGCGCTTTTCATTCGCAAATCACGATTCCCAGGTCGGCGATCATGTCCGCGTCACCGGCGCCTACGTTACGGACCGTCACTACGGATGGAGAGAAGTCCATCCTGTTACACGCATCGAAATTCTACGCTAAAGGCGAAAGTTCGCTTGGCGCGCAATCGGCTGTCTGCGGTATTGAGGGCGTATCTTGTGTGGAAGGAGAAAACAGAAACACTGGCTTGGAAGCTTCTGTAACGAAATCTTGCGAAGGCGCTTTTCCAGTGTGACGGGCAAACCTTCCCTAATCTGGTTATTGAAGAGTTGTCGACCATACCGGTCAGATCTCGTAGGCGTGCGAGCGACGCTACCGGCCACCAGCGTCCGGGAGATACGTGTCATTGAATCGAGCTAGCCATCCATCTGTTGCATGGATGCCCGTCCAGCCGAAGTGCTGCGCTGCCTCCACATTCACGCTGCGATCATCAACGAAGACGATTTCACTTGAACCCATGATCTTGCTCGCACGATGAAAGAATTCAGTGGAGGGCTTTGCCAGTCCAATATCAGAAGAACAGCAGACTACGAGCCGTGATAGTCCACTGGTGTTTGTGATGAGGAGGTCGAGCAGGCGCCTGCAAAAATTGGTGGCCAACCCAACGGAGTGTCCTCGACCGAGGAGCCGTTCGACTGTCCACATCACTTCGCCATCCAAGGGATGCATTGCGAGCCAGTCTCGTTCAAATGACGTTTGTTCGATGCCGAGTGCAGAGCAGAGCTCAGCCATTGACGTCTCGCCTAGATCCAACGAGGGCTGGAGCTTTGTGTACGTCACGTGCGCAACTTCGGGACTGAAGCCGTATCGGTCCCCCAGTTCTCGGAAGACATTGAGCGCATTGTCAGGCGCCAGCTTGTCCGGTATAAGGACCCCGCCTACGTCAAAGTAAAATGCCGTCATAGCTAGACTCGATGTGGGTTCTCTCTCGCAATTCTAATTGTAGCTGTTACTAAGAGCGTTGACGCATTGACGCTTGCTACCGATCACGGGCGGATGACGAGCAACTAGGAAACTGAGCACTAACGCCTAGGTGAAACCAGCCGGCTGGGCGGGGTGCATCCTCGGCGTCGCAAAAGTTGCTCAGACCGACGCCAGACGCCAACGAGACTAGCGGTTCATCACCCGCAGCATCATCTCCGGCGCGCTGGCACAAGGAACTTCGGAAGCCAAGTTCGAAGTGGGCGGAGACGCGATATGATACTGTCCTTCTCCGAGGCGCCGAGTGCAAAGTGCTCGGCTCCGTATGGCAGGGGATCATGGCAACAGGCGCAATTCGCCATAGCAGTCCACGCTTTGACAACGTGTTTTTCCCCAGCGTGGCAGTACTCATTCTCGCCTCGGTTTTTCTTGGATTCGCGCGTACCTATTATCTGGCTGGCGTGTTTCGCGCTCCATTGCCGAACTTGCTCGTTCGCATTCATGGCGCAGTTTTTTCCCTCTGGATTCTTTTGCTGATCGCGCAAACCTCATTCATTGCTAGGGGCCGCGTAGATGTACACCGCAGAATGGGGCTGTTCGGCTTCGGTTTGGCCTGTCTCATGGTCATACTGGGCCTGATGGCGGCCACGGATAGCCTGGCCCGGCACCTTGCGCCTGGCGAAGCGGGAGTGGGAGTTAAGGCCTTTTACGCCGTTCCGATAGGCGACATGCTGGTGTTCTCGGCGCTGATTTATTTTGGCTTCCGGGAGCGCTTCAATCCTGCAGCGCACAAGCGGCTCATGCTTGTGGCCACGATCACGCTCCTCGGGGCGGCTTTCGTGCGCTGGCCCATCCCGGTGGCGTGGTGGGACCTCCGAGTAGCGCAGATGTGCTGCTACCCGCTCCTGCTCCTGCTGATGTGCTACGACCTGTGGTCCACGGGAAAGGTTCATCGCGCCACACTTTGGGCCAGCGTGCTTTTGATTGTAGTTCAGCAAGTGCGGATCCCGATCGGGCGAACCTCCCTTTGGCAGAGCTTCGCCACGTGGGCGCAAAATCTCGTCCCTTCTCTCCACTGAGTTACGAGGAATCAACACCAGTTTCATGAGTCAGCGGGTCCCGTTGCTGTGGGTGCCGATAATGACCGCACGACGGGCGATCCGGAACTTGGGCTATCTGCCGTTTCAATCAGAATTAGTCGTCCTTAACTCCGAAGTGTTGAGCGATCCGTAAGTAAACACTTGGCGACAAGGGTGAAGTTAAATCCGCGTGGGGCCATTCTTTCATTCGGGAAAGGAGCCCCCACTCAGATGTCTAAGAATCTGTTTGTACGGGCGTGGTGCGTGGTCCGCCCCGTAGTCCTCGTCGGCCCGTGGCAGACAATCTTCGTCTCAACCTTGTTTGCCTATCCTGTGCGCAACGCTTTGGTGTCTAATCATCATCTCAATCCCGAGGAGAACGACCCAATCAGGGGCTCACTTGTCTTCTTTCTTCTCTCCGCTCTATTAGACCTGTTTCCCTTTCAGCTTCCATCTGCTGTGGACCGAAACGTAGTTCTCCAAGCCTCCCTCGCCAGCGATCAAACACAGTTCCACATCGGTGAAAGGATTCCGCTCCGCCTCGCTTTCAGCAGTGCTGTCGCAAACCGCTATGAAATCAACATGGCTAAATATGATCGTAGTGGCCGGATGAACTACGAGCAGTTCGAACTCTCACCCGGCACTGGAGCAGTGGACCCGTTGCAGAGCCGTCTTGGAGGCATCGGTGGCGGGTTGACCAACTTTCAATTCCTTAGCCCGGAGCCCTGGACCATTACCCTCAATTTAAACGAATGGCTGCGCTTCACGCAGCCGGGCACCTATCGCCTCTCGGTCAACAGCTATCGAGTGAGCGTCAAGGACTCCGCTAGTGGGCTCGGCACTTCCCCTATTCTCGTTCGGTCGAACGAGGTAACTTTCAAGATTGTTCCGGCCACCAAAGATTGGCAGAGGAAGATCCTCACCGAGGCTGTTGCCGTGCTCGACCTGCCGGCTCCTTCGAAGCCACCCGACTTGGAAAAGTATGTGAACTCAAGTCGCCAAGCCCTCGAAGACCTTCGCTTTCTCGGTACTGCGGAAGCCACCTCCCAATTGGCTAAGCGCTTGCGCGGCGAAAATCTCGGGGGACTCGATTACGTCTGCCTGTTGGGCCTGCTTTCCTCCCCCGACTCCGAAGCTGCTCGTCGCGCCCTCGAACGTGAACTTGCCGACCCCGACCATCCCATCTCGGACATCTTTATCAACACTCTTCGAACTCTCTATCTAGACGTGCGCGACCCTCACCAGGACTGGAAGAGGGCTGACAGTCAAGCAGTCGAAGAGTTGATAGCCGCCCTGCCAGCCAAACGAGGCAAAGCCCTTGCTACCAGCCTCGGTACCGCAGTCAACATGGCTTGGAATTCCGCGGGCGTGTCCGAGCAGACCACCAAAGCGCTCGTCGACCAGACGGTGTCCCTGTTCGACCAACTACCCCTGGAACAGCAGAACACTCTTTTGACCTACCGTTGGGACAAAATCGGTGGTCCCAATATGCTTCCCATTCTCCGGCGCTACGCTGAGGCCTATCAGGACTTTCCCCAAATGCGCGAGATGAACGCTTACCGATCTCTGGAACTTAGCGCTACCGCTTTGAAGCATTGGTACGAATTGGACCCCGCCGGCGCACGTCCCGCAATCATCCGCGAAATCACGCGCCCTCGCCCGCGGTTCGGCGCGCGCATCCTTGGCATCTTGCCCGACAAAACCATCCCCGAACTTGACTTCGCCCTTGCCGATCATCTCGCGGCTGCTTCTGATTTTGATGGCCTCGCCAACATCGCGTCTCTAATCGGTCGCTACGCCACGGACGCAATTCTGCCGCAGGTGACTGCGAGGCTCGACCCCTTGATTGGCAAGTGGGCTTGCGGCATCCAGGATCCCCTCTTGGCTTACCTTCTCCGCGTGAATCCCTCGCTTGCACGTCCCCGCATTGAGCAGGCAGTCGCAGCTCGCGGCAAGGACTTTTCTGCCTGCAATCACGGCATGTTTCAATCCATCGCTGAAATCTATTACGGCCCCACGCTCGAAGAAATCGGCACCCACAGCCTCAACGACCCTGACCCGCAAGTCGCCATGACTGCCGCCACAATGCTTGGAAAATATGGTTCGCCTGCCGCGGAATCCCCGCTGCGGGAAAGCTATGCTGCATGGACCGCCGCCTGGACGGGCCGCGAATCAGAACTCGATCTCACTTTTGCTGATTCGCCAGGCGAGCGCGGCTATCAACTTGGATTGGGCGAGAACCTTGCTATGGCGTTAGCCACTGCAAAATCTTGGCTGATGGACCAAGCCGCACTCCAGCGCCTTGCCGAACAAACGCATGTCAAACGGGTACGCGATCACTTGGACGACTATCTGAAGACTTGGCAGAACCGCCCAATCATCATTTCCGTCCATAACAATCCCGCGCCCCTTGGCCTGGAGGCGCAGGTTGTACAATACGAATTTCACTCCGTGGATGAACTCGAGTCCACGCTCATCCAGTTTCCCGCTGGCACAGAATTCCTTTTTCAATCTCCTGCGGAGAACTCTACAGCGGATAATCGCACTCTCGCTGAACTCCGCACCTTTCTCATCGACCGTGGCAATGGCTGTTACCGGCCAAAAGCGCACCAATTGATTCACCTTCCTGTTCGCGAAGACTCTTCCTTCAATGCGAAGTGAATTTCGCTTCGCGACTAGGCAAGGAATGCTTTTGGTAAACACTAGGCGACAAGGGAGGGCCTATTTCTCAGAACCCCGTTTATGGTCAACTTCTCGTGTGATCTTCGACTGACGGCGGAAGCCAGAATATTCATACAAGCCAAGAACACGGTTTAGCAGCCGAGTAGCGGTTGCGCCGCGGGGAACGCACGTGGAGATGGCCCAGGCCGTGTTCCGTTTGACACCAGCCTCAGTTCGGCAACTCATTGAACCCACGCCCGCTCAGGATCATTGGCACGCACTTTTCCGCCCGCGCTGCTCTGGTTTTTGCCTGCTTCGCAGATGAGACGTGGAAAATGTATGACTTCCTTCGGCCTGGTGTGAGCGTCGCGAATGCCGACTTGAGAACCGCGTTGTCATCCAGCCTCCTCTGCAACTCCTCAGGAATTGGGTACTCTGACGGTTTCTTTAGGTTTATCTTCGTCCCGGACTCTTCCAATTCGATGGCTTCGTAGAGGTAGTCCTTTAGGGTCGATCGTACGGCCGCAATCTCCCGAAGCGAGGTGAATTTAATCCATCGCCCGGCCTGCGTATGCTCTCCAATCCTTTCGAGAACGTGCTTCGGATCTTTGAGCAGTGCGCCCTTGAAGAACGAGAACGCACACGACTCCTTGAGCGGGATCACAATCGCCACGTTTTTCTTCAGAAAGGTGAAGCACGGTTTGCCCCACTTGAGTTCTTCGGTCAGGTCGCAGTCGAGCGCGATCTGGCGTAGCTTATCGGTTTCCTTCTGCCACTTCTTCGCATAGGGAACTTTCATTGCCTCAGGCCCTTTTCCAAGATTGCTGAATTCATTCAATTCTGCCAGAAAATGCCGTATGCTTGCCTCGCCTTACGGTACTTTGACGAGTCGGTCGCGCACTAAATCTTGATCGTGCCGGAAGCCGCGAGCCAGTGACCCTCAGCGTGGGCAGGGCTCGGAAAGGTGCCGCTTTCGACGCGGGCAGGAAGTCCGCTTCGAGGAAGTTTGTTTTGGCACAGCGCTCGCTGGGATTGGTCGCGAGTAACGGCGTAGTGACGACCAATCGCAGGCGTCGGTAGGTAAACTCTTGGCGACAAGGGAGGACCTATTATCGAGGCCCGTTTATGGACCACGAAACGAAGGGCGAAGAAAACGGACGCGCGTACGTGCAATCGCCGTAAAGATTATTGTCGGTTTCTATCTAGCCGAGCTGGCGCGGGCTCGAATCGACAACCGCAGGGGCTTAAAGCCCGAACCTAAACCGCCTGCACGTCGCTCTTCCACCCAACGTGGGACACAGCAATCCTGTAACTGCTTCTAGCCGCTAGCCGCCACTAGCCCGAATTATTCACGATTTTGCTGGCGAAAAAAGAAAAGGTGCTCTAAGAGATTGATGAACACTGGGTTCTCGCAGAACCCGGCATTCTCTTTCGGAGCACCCAAAGATGACATCTTGTTGTATACCACAGCTTCCGTTTTCCTTCTACCAACATCGAGCCATTCGAGCCGATTTTTCGGGCGGACAGATCACCAGTGATGCCGGC
>Ga0306921_10000482_pt1 | contig 35105 bp, 30 predicted proteins | sample sta12Cox44000080_FD_203760 | JGI IMG/M metagenome (GOLD analysis project Ga0306921, IMG submission 203760) | Lab enrichment of tropical soil microbial communities from Luquillo Experimental Forest, Puerto Rico - statoxic.12C.oxic.44.000.080 (v2)... | ecosystem: Environmental > Terrestrial >... | reverse complement strand
GCTGCCATGGAACCTCGCAGCTGAGCTCGCCGGACAAAAATCACGCCCAGCAGCATAGTCGGCTGCATTAATCAAGACGCCCTGCAACCCTCGCTTACGGAACGACTCAGGTAGAGGAGGAATATTCGGCGGCCGACGCTTGGCCTCCTCAAGCATAGCCGCAACGAGGCGGTCGCGCGGCGGTCCGGAAACGAACACTAGATGCCACGGCTGAATGTTGGAATTCGACGGCGCTAACTGGGCTAGGGCGACCGCCTCATCTAACAGCTCTCGCGGCACCGGTTTGGGCAAAAACATCCGCGTCGAATGCCGCTCTTTGACTACTTGCTCGAAGTCTAACATGGTACCTGCACTCCTATTGCGCTTTGAACCATCTGCACGCCCAGTTGAGTCTCTGTCTAGATATGAGCCTTCTGCTATGTTTTCAACGGGAGAGCAAAATCTGTCGCTAAGGTTGAACTCTTGGGAGCGCCGGATTTCGCCAGACGTGCGTCCCGTAGCCCAGTTCGTTCATCTATGAGCCGTGCGATTAGCGCTCTTTGACAAACTGAACCTCCAAAGTGATGGTTACCTCGTCGCCGACGAGAAAGCCGCCTGTTTCGAGGACGGTGTTCCAGGTAAGACCAAAGTCTTTCCGGTTGATGCGCGTCGTGGCGGAAAGCCCAATCCGAGTGTTGCCCCACGGATCCTTTTGCGCTGTGCGCGGTGGGTCGACGTCAAAAACCACGGTTCGGGTCACTCCTCGAATCGTCAGCTCGCCGCTGACCTTCAGCTCCCCGTAGGCGTTCCATATGGACGTAGAGTTGAAGGTTAAGGACGGATACTTCTCTACGTGGAAGAAATCTGCGCTCTTCAGGTGTGCATCTCGTTGAGGCTCCCGGGTGCTGACGCTATCCGCCTCGATGGCAGCTCGAATTTTGGATTTGGTGATGTCGTTTTCAACTAGTTCCAGGACACCGACGATCGAAGCGAATTCTCCCAACACATTCGAGATCATCATGTGCTTGACCTTGAATTGAGCGTTGGAATGAACGCGATCGATCTGCCAGGTACTAGTGCCTGCTTTGGGTTGCATTATAGTGCTGTTCATTGTTATTCTTCTGTTCTGACGATTGTCGTCATAACACCTGTAGGCACCTGTGATGCCGACGGCCTGATGTGATTTGCGACTACGGCAATCCCTTCAAACCAGAGAGTTTTCAAAATCGTTGAGACGTCGAGCGAAGTGGAAACGAGAATGGAAGTGTCATGCTTTCGACGAAAAAGTGAGGTGTCCGACCCCTTTCCACGGAAATCGATTCCCAGGTCCCGTGAATGTTCGGTCATGTCATCGGGAATGAACAGCGGAACGGAGTGCAGATTCGCTCTCAAAACTCGTCAATTGCGGTCAATTGTTAGAAAGCCGGCTTTCGCTAGAAATCTGCAAGTTGCAGAAAACAAATTGGCTTGGTAGGGGCGGTGGGGATCGAAAGCACAATCCAATAAATAAGGCTCGTGCCCTCTATGCGTTGCGGCCACCCCTCCCCACCAACTGAAAAAAATGGAACAAGCACCTGAATCATCCTGAGGTCAGCAGCTGAGGAAGCATCTTTGTGTTCCACCCGAAGTGCGGCGGGGTAAGCCAACACTTGCTCCGTAATTCGTAGCAGCGATTCTCTAGATGCTCATGGTTTTGCGATGTGGCCTGCATCGAAGGCGTCTCATACGTCTCGTGCGGCCCAAGAGCGATATTTGGTTCGGACCGGTTCGAGGCTTCTGGCCTTCGTGAAGGGGGCACGGTCAGGCAACTGGCTCGGCATCAGGTGCTTCCTTGGATCGGACTTGTGGGTACTAAAACGCGGCTTGTCTGTCTGTTAGTAACCCGCTTATCCCACTGCAGGGCCGGTGCGATCAGAGATCACTACCCCTACGGTCGTGTCAGGAAGATGGGCAGACCTAGCTTGTGGTCGTATTGGGGACGGTAACGATCAGTGTTGTACATCGACGCGATATCGACCTTGCGCGGTCCCAGCTTGGGATCGGGAATCCGCACCATCGCGTAGCGCCCTTCATTGATCGCGGTCATCAAGCCGGATTTGCCTTCTTCCAAAGCGTCCATGGCCATGCCCGCAAAGGTAAATGCTACCAAGCGGTCGACGAAATCGGGACTACCCGAGCGCAGATCGTAAGTCAGGTCGCTCACGACGGTCTCTTCACCGATAGTCCGCTTGATCTCATCGCTGAGGTCTTCCGCGACGCTCATCTTTTTGCGATGCCCGAACGCGTCAGCTTCGCCATACTCCTTCACCGTGTAGCCTTGCCACTCGGCGCCTTCCGAAAGAATTACGAGCGAGTAATTGCTGGGGTTGTCGCGCTTGTCGCGTATGAGCAAATCGATCAGGTGCTGGAGATCGACCTTGTACTCGGGGATGCAGCAGCGCACTCCGGTCACGTACGCCGTGTAGAGCGCCGTGTATCCGGCATCGCGGCCAAAGACGCGAAAGATGCCGATGCGTTCGTGTGAAGCGACGGTCGTACGCTGGCGGTCGATGGCGTCCATAGCACGCGTGATAGCTGTCGAGAAACCGATGCAGTATTCAGTGTTGCGAACATCGTTGTCCATTGTCTTCGGCACCGCGACGACCTTCATGCCATGGCGATCGAGTTCGGATGCATAACTCAGCGTGTCATCACCGCCAATCGCGATCAGGCAGTCGAGAGCCAGCCTTTCGATGTTCTTCAGCACCCCCGGTGTGACATCGAATACGGTGCTGGTCACGCCCTCCTTCGTCACTTCCCTCGCTTCGAACTTCTGGTCCTGCAAAGCGGGAGGTAGCTTCTTCATCTGAGTGGGGTTTGTCCGTGAGCTGTGCAAGAAGGTTCCCCCCGTGCGGTCGATGGTGCGCGTATTCTCACGATTCAAAGGCAGGATGTACTTTGCCCTGCTGGCCGGATCGTTCAGATCGACGTGGGTCAATCCTTCCCAGCCCCGACGGATACCAATCACTTCGCATCCCAGTTCTGACCCGCGATAGACTACCGATTTGATCACGGAGTTCAGTCCGGGGACGTCGCCGCCGCCGGTAAGTATGCCTATGCGCTTCTCTGCCATGTATGACTCCGTACCGAATAAGATCGCCGCCGGCTTTCTGATTGCCAATCGAGTGTAACGCCGCCTTCCCGTTTGCGGGAGACGGTTCGCGGAATAGTCCAGGCGGCTGAAACGAAGCAAAGGAGAACAAGCAATGATCGAAACAAAACATCAATCACTTCAACGATTAGCCGGCTATTCCCCGATGATTCTCGATGGGGAAGCCTTCGCGTTCCCCACAACCCTTCAGGCCACAAGTCTTTGTTTTCGTGAAACTTGGTAGGGGCAGTGGGGATCGAATCCACGAACTATATGAAAATAAAGGAGTTTTGCGGCGCACCTCGGCCTTCTAAGTCATCTAAAGGAACACAGGCGACCCTAATTGCCCGAAAAAAACAGCAGGAATTCCGAGAAGGTGTCGTCCTCTCCTCTCTTTCGGCCTGGACTGGCCTCACTGACACTGTAGTGCTCCTGCGCCCGATCGGCTCGGACGGCCGTATGGTCGGCCCGCCGCGATGGTGCTACAATCCGGCCGAAATGGTGGTTTTATTGGGGCGCAGCTACAACTCGCGTCCTGAATGCTGCGATTGAACGCGCTATTTAGGCATCGGCATTCCGTTGGAATGGAGGCTAATTGCGAACCTTTTCGAGCGGGGCGTAGCCAAGGCGATCGCTACAGTCCGATTTCCAGTGGTAACGAAAGCCCCTCTCACGCTGATCTCAGCCCTAGAAGAATATGAAGCTTCATCTGGTCGAACGGGCGAACGCGGTGCCGCGCTTGAATACCCTCGCAGCAGCGTGCCTGTTTTGCCTCTTTAGTCCAGTTCCCCCCGCGGTTGCTCAATACCACGTCGATTCCTGGACCACGGGCAATGGCTTGCCGCAGAACGTCATTCGAGATGCATGTCAGACTCCGGATGGTTATCTCTGGCTCGCTACCATGGACGGCTTGGTGCGGTTCGATGGTATGCGCTTCACGGTATTCAATCGCAGCAACACGCCGGGTATACACGGCAATCGCTATACCTCACTTTACTGCACCCCTGGCGGCGAAATCTGGGCAGGCACCGAGACGAGTGGCGTTACCCGTTATCGCGAAGGTACCTTCAGCACCTACCATACCCAGCAGGGGCTGCCGTCGGACGCTGCTTCTGCCGTGACCGGCGATGACACGGGCCGGATCTGGGCTCTTTCACAGGGGTCGATTGTCCAGTGGAATGAGGCTGGTTCAAGATTCATGGATTTGCCTCCGGAGCGGTCGAGATACAGCTATTCGCCGAATGGTCGATTTGGTTTTTGGAGCCTCGACAGAGACAACGTGCATTTGTTTGTTCGGGGACAGGTACTCGATTATCCCCTTCCTCGGGAGTGGCCACGCCACATCTTGACGAGGGTAGGCCAGGATTTAAATGGATTTATCTGGCTGGCATCCGCCGACGGCCGATTTGCGAAATTGAGTGCCGGCCGCTGGTCGAAGATACTCCGGCCCGAAGCTAAACAAACTGGCTCGAACGCCTTCACCTCGACCTATCGCGATGCTCAAGGCAATCTTTGGACTTTTGGAATTGCATCCGACGCTGGAGCCTACTTTGTCCAGTACTTGAGCTTCCCATCGCGAGGCCAGCCTCGGCGAATCGTGTTCAACTCCTTCTTCGAGGACCGTGAAGGCAGCATCTGGCTTCCGACCGATGGGCAAGGCCTCTACCGTGTTCGCAAGCAGGCCATTTCCATGCTTTCGAGCGAGGATGGCCTCCCCGATCGAAACATATACCCCATTTATCAGGATCGGGCCGACGCGATCTGGATTGGGACATGGAACGGCGGACTGGTCCGATTCAGTCACGGGAAGTTCACAACCTTTTCCACAGCTGACGGACTAATTTCTAACCGGATTCAGTCCATCGGCGAGGATCGTGACGGCGTTCTATGGGTGGCGACCAGTCCTGGCCTGCAGCGAATGCTCAATGGGAGCTGGGAGCGGGTGCAGAACGAACTCTTCCCCACCGGTGAAGATGTACGAGCCATTCATCAGGATCCAGAGGGCAGTTTGTGGTTTGGAACGAGCGAAGGTGTACTCTGTTACAAGAACCGCAGCTGGACTGCCCTCACCGCGAAGAACGGTTTGGCAACCAACGACGTGCGCGTGATCATCGATGGCCGGGCGGGAAATCTCTGGATCGCTGGTTATGGCGGGCTCACGAGCATTTATCGCGGACAGTTCAAGCACTGGACTGAAGCTGACGGTCTGCCAAGCAACAGCATTCGGGCGTTATACGAAGATCGCGACGGGGTTCTTTGGATCGGAACCTATGACGGCGGTCTAGGAAGGCTTCAAGACGGCAGGTTCACTCGTTACACGGTAAGCGACGGACTCTTCAACAACGGAGTCTTCCAGATTCTGGAGGACTCTCGCGGACTTCTCTGGATGACCTGCAACCGCGGTGTCTATCGTGTGTTGAAGGCCGAGCTCAACGATTTCGCCATCGGGAAGCGGCACGCGATTTCGTCCATTGCCTACGGCAACAGCGACGGCATGAAGAACGCCGAGTGCAACGGCGGTTACTCTCCCTCGGGCGCTCGGGCGCGCGATGGCAAGCTTTGGTTTCCGACGCAAGATGGGGTCGCGGTGATCGACCCCGAGCGGGTGGAGGTCAACTTGCGTCCACCTCCGGTTGCCATCGAGTCGATTTCGGTGGATCGCGAACCCGTCGCCCTTGACCAGCCACTTCGCATTCAGCCCGGACAGGAAAATCTCGAGATTGGGTACACGGCGCTCAGCCTTGTCAACTCGGAGCAGATCCGATTCAAGTATCAGTTGGTTGGTTGGGACCGGGACTGGATTGATGCATCCACGCGGCGCACAGCTTACTACTCGCATGTGCCAGCGGGCGCCTACGTCTTCAGAGTCATAGCCGCCAACCGTGACGGCGTCTGGAATACCGAAGGCAAGAGCCTGAGGGTGATGGTTCTGCCGCCCTTCTATCAAACCTGGTGGTTCTTCACGCTTGTGTTGGCGAGCGTAGCAGGAGCCGTGATTCTCGCCTGGCAGTACCGAGTGTCACAGTTCAAGCGTGCCCAAGCGGTGCAACAGGCCTTCACTCGCCAACTGCTCAGTTCTCAGGAGAGCGAGCGCAAACGCATTGCTGCCGAGTTGCACGACAGCCTGGGACAACGACTCGTGGTCATCAAGAACCTGGCGCTCCTTTCCTTAGACAACGGGTCTTTGAACAGTGGGTTGCCCGCCGCCACGACTGCAAGACAGCACGTAGAGGAGATCTCGGCGGAGGCTTCGCACGCGCTCGGCGAAGTACGAGAAATCTCCTATAACCTAAGACCCTATCAATTGGACCGCATCGGCTTGACCAAGGCTACCGAGGCATTAGTCAATAAGGCTTCGCGCGCGAGCACCGTTGCCTTCACGGCGGACATCGACGACATAGACGATGTGTTTCCCGAAGATTCAAAGATTGACTTCTACCGAGTGGTTCAGGAGTGTATCAACAACGTCCTGAAACACTCGCAGGCGACGGAAGCCGGCGTGGCCGTGCGGCGCGGGGTGGCGGAGTTGCGGTTGACCGTACGCGACAATGGAAAAGGATTCACGCCCGGGGCAGCCGGCGGCAATCCGGCCTCTGGCGGCTTTGGCCTGATCGGCATCCTTGAACGCGTTCAATTACTCGGTGGCAAGCCGGTGGTTCAGTCGGCGCCCGGCCAAGGAACAACGATCAGTATCGAAATTCCGGTCCCGCTACACAACCATGAAAAATGAAATACGCGTGGTGATCGCGGATGACCATCCGGTTGTCCGCCGGGGACTCCGGCAGACGATTGAGGGCGACCCTACCCTCAGGGTGGTGGCCGAAGCCGGCGATGGCCAAGCGGCGCTCGCCCAGATTCAAGAACTAAAGCCTACCATCGCGGTGATCGACGTGGATATGCCGCGACTTGACGGCTTGGGCGTGGCGCGGGAGATTCGGAAGAAGCGGCTACCCGTCGAAATTGTCTTTCTGACCATCCACGGCGAAGAGGATCTTTTCCATGCGGCCATGGACCTGGGATCGAAAGGCTACCTGCTAAAAGACAGCGCCTTGACGGAGATCGTGAAGGCGCTTCGGACGGTGGCCGAGGGCAACTACTACGTCACGCCTTCGCTCACGGCTTATCTGGTACATCGTCGCAGCTCTGCCCAAATGTTCGCCTCTGAAAAGCCGGGACTGGCCAATCTCACGCCTACGGAGCGCCGCATCCTGGGTATGGTGGCAGAGGGCAAATCGAGCAAATCGATAGCAGAGGAACTGTTCATCCATTACCGTACGGTCGAAAACCACCGCACCAACATCTGCCAGAAGCTCGGGCTCCAAGGTCACAACGCGCTGTTCAAGTTCGCCCTCCAGCATAAGGCGGAGTTATAGGAGGTGGTGGGTGGCTAAGAATCCTAGGTGAGAGGTGGCAGGTCGTAGGCACCGCTGGCCGGATGGCTTTGTAACCAGCGGGATAACCTGCAGAACAGGCCGCTGCGGGCACGGCCAAAACGTCGAGTTGCTCAAATTTCTGAATTTACAGTGTGGAACCACACAGAAAAATGTGTGGGACCACACACCCCAAATCGTGTGGTTCCCTCTATTCACCTTCCTCTCTCCACCCATTAAAGTGCTCTCGCCATGAAGGAACCGTGCACCCCAAAAGCGTTGATCGTGGAGGAAGCGACCTCGGGTGATCAAGAGCGTGATAGGACTGCTGGCGGGCCACATTCACGAGTGAGCCGCCGGCGCTGAAGCGCTTGCAGCCTATAACTGCCAACGGTTTGAAGGTAATTTTCGAGAATAGGAGAACATGGAAAATCAGAATGCCCTTTCGTTGCGGGGTAAATTGATTATCGAGCACACCGCTTCCGACGGAGGTACGCCTACTCTCGTCTACCGCGGACGCATTACAACGGAGACTGCCGACCACTTCAGGTCGGAAATCAAGACCCTTGCGCCAAAACACCGGTTCTTGAAAGCCGATCTCGGCGGCGTCAACTTCGTTGACAGCGAGGGCCTTGGGAGCATCCTGGGTACGTACATTTTCGCCTTATCCCATGGCTGCAAACTAATACTGGTCAACGTGAACTCACGCGTCAAGGATCTGCTGAGCATTACCCATCTCGAGGCTGTGCTCGGAAATAGGACGTAGGACCGGCCTAACTGAAGGAGCCCGACTTCGTGGTGATGGGCATCCAGAAGGCCTGCTAGACGGGATCACGGCGTCCCGGCGGATCAAGGCCGTCGACCCAGGGCTGACATCATTTCATCGTGAGAATAGTTGATCCTACTGAACGCATTGATGTAGCAACACCAAAATGGAGGTTAATCGTACACACATGGAGACGAAAGACATAAGGCTACAGACAGACATGGGAGATTCGTCGTTAAGGACCCTAGGAGGACTGACTATACAGCCGATTCGGCTCGACCTCGAAAACCACACTCGCAATGGCGCAGACATCTATCTCACTCGACTCACGGGCAAGCTAAGTCTGGAGACGGTTCCCGACTTCCTTTGTATGATGCGTTCGGAGCCCGCCTCGTATCTGGTGCTCGATCTGAGCGGTGTTTCCTTCCTGGACTCGGCAGGCGTGGGCGCTCTGGTTAGTTTATTCATCAGCCGTCGCAACACCGGGAAGAGGCTGGCGCTGGCGGCCCTTGCGCAGCAAGGTATCGCCGCATTGCAGGTTTCCGGCCTGATTCACCTCTTACCGCTATACGCCTCGGTAGATCTCGCAATTCGCCAATTCAGGATGTAGAGGATCGGAGCATTGCTGCCTCCTCACGAGAACATCGTCCACTGTAAGGGTAAGATTACCGCCGAACATTGGAGATGTTTCAAAGGCAGATTCGCGATCTGATCCCGGAATCGCACCCTGAATCCACGAGTCGGGCCCCTGACTGCGCTGGGGTTTCGAAAAATAGGAAGTAATACCTCGCAGCACGCGTAGCGGTTGAGTTGAGAGCAGGAAAATTACAGTCCTCTATGCGGATAGAGATAACTGATCACATTAGTCATAGTTAAACGGAGAAGGAGGGATCATGTCTTTTCAAGCAAAAGTTAAGGAAACCGACCAACTCTTCGTAGCTACAAACGAAGTGGATAAAGATCGAGTCTGGAGCAAGGACGCGCATAAGCTAGAGAGAGGCAAATCATATGTCGGCTATATCTTTTCAGCAGTTCGTACCGGGAATTTCTCTGAGCATGGCAAATTGAGTAAACCTACATTTGCCGTTTTTGAAAGCGGTGCACTTGAAGAGCTGTCTGTCCGTCTCAGATTAGTTCTCTAGCAAGGTACTGAAAAATTGAGCTGAGTGAGGGTTTCTTCTGTCCGATGGGTGTGGTGCCCAAAAACCTTGCCCGAAATGGACGCACTTCAGAATGAAGCGCTGCAGACGATTGTCAACGGCTGGAGTGCTCAATAGACCATTCAGCTTCTCCATCGCGGTTTTCCACTTAGACGGCAGTTCGTTAGGTCCCGGAGCGCTGGGAGGCGGTGCTGTCGGGGCGGTGCATTGGGAGGAGGTGTTTTGGCGGGCGGCGGCGTGCCGACTGCAGATGCGTCAGGAGTAGGAGCTCCAGTGGGAAGTGCGCTACTCGAATGGGTATCGACAAAAAGATCCTGCCCCACAAGCGCTATGCTGGGCCACCAAGGACAGACATACGGCCATCAAAGCGCGCTCGAAAATTCCGCGCGACGTTGATCTTTGGCGAGGCGATTCGACAAAACGGATTGAAGTGCCGGTAGAGAAGCCGTCGGAACCAACGGTACCTGCGCGGATGCATGGTAGTTTCCTATGGATTCTTACTCAAGCGCCGGAAGTACTCCGCGACGGATTCCTGGTATTCCGTTGGAACAGCGTCCGACTTTCCCGTGCGCGCTTCGCTCGTTGGACGGTTATGCCGTAACAGCAGTTCCAGCTTGTCAACAGAGCCTAGCAGTTCGCGCTGCATTCGTTCGACCATCGCGGCATTACCCGGGAATCGGCTCGGGTCCAGGCGTTGCATCTGCTGCGCCAACGCGGCTACCTCTTTCGCGGCTTGGGGATCGTTTCGGACCATGTTTCGGAGCCGGTTAAGGTCGCGCATGCCTTGCTGAAACGTGCGCTCCGTATCGTCGGCATTGTTCGAGGGGCCCGCGGGCGTGGGCCGTTCTCCCGCAAGGCCGTATCGATTATTGCCCGTGTTGATGTTGCCCCATAGGGTGCCATCCGTGGTAGCGCCGCCGTAGGGAGTATCGCCACTCTGGTCCGCGAAATCATTGTTGCGCTGAGTGCGCGCCTGTTCTCTATCCTGCAGGTTACTCGCAGCGTTCTTCTGTTGTTGCCAGTTTGCTCCTGGTCCTCCGTGCGAGATCCGCGAAGCCGCCATGGACTCGAGTTGGTTACGTAACCGTTCCACTTGCTCGAGCGCCGCAGTTTCGTCGCGTTGATTCGAGCTGGGCTGCCCCGATTTGTCCTGTCCCACCGCTTTCTGCGCTTCCTGGAGTTGCTGGTTTAATTTCTCGAGACCCTGCGCGACCTGGTTCTCGGTACCGTTTGCATTGGGATCGATTCCGCGCCGCAACCAGTCCGCCGTTCTTTGCAGATGGTTATCGAGATCGGATTCATCCATCTGAGTTAATGCATCCCGCAGCTTTTGCGCTGCTGCCGGTTGGGTCCGAGCAAGTTCGCGAGAAGCGTCACGGATGTTTTTCTGCAATTTCGAAAAGTCATTGGAGAGGCGTTGCCGTTCTTCCGCGAGGTGGTTCCGCTCCTGAACTCGTGCGGTCATGTTTTCCAGATCCGTCGAACTGGCATCGCGTTGCCGGCCGGCGAACTCGCTGATCTGGTCAGCTTGTGAGTGTTCCTCTTGCGTCAGGCGTCTGGCCTCGCGCGCCAAGGAGTCCAACTCCGTCGAAGCGAGCTGCTGTTGCGTGCCAGCCAGCAGGCTCGAGGCTTGATGAAGTTGTTCGGCGGCCTGTTGGGCAGCGCTCGCACCAGCCTGCTGCGAGCCGGCGGCGCTTTTCATGGCTTCAGTTGCTTGCCGCAAACGCTGAAGGGCTTGCTCGACCCGCTGATCTCCGGAGTTACCAGACGATGGATCGCCCGCCTGCTCGCCACTCTGCTCCTGTGAGTTCTGGCGTGACCCGTTGGCAGCCTGCTGACCGTCCCGCGCCATACGCTCAATCTCGCGCTGCAGTTGCTCGGCTTCACGCCGCAGCATTTCCTGTTGCCAACGCTGCTCGAAATTCTGCTGCAGATTGCCTTGTTGGCCGGTCAATTCTTCCTGGTGCTTGGCCAGTGCATCGAGTTTTCTGAGAGTATCTTCTACATCTTTTTCGTGCTGCTCAGCTGGAGACTTCTTCTGGGCGGTTTCGTACTGGTTTTTCTCCATGTCCAATTCGAGTTCGAACAGACTGGCGAGGTCTCGACCTGCGCTGCCGGCGCCTCCTCCGGCACCGCCCCGCTGGCCAAAGGCGACCTCGATTTTCCGGATAGTCGCCTCCGCTCGCAGCAACGCTTGCAGGGCTTTCTGTTCCCATTGCATCGCATCGTTCCACTGCATGCCCTTTAGCCTCTCAGCCGAAGGCGCCATGGCCGCAGCCGCATCCTGCATGTCCTTATGGAAATCAGAGAACTCTTCGTTCGCATGGGACAGGTCGCGGCTCTGCATACGAACGGAAAGCGCCATGACCTGCTCGCGTAGTTTCTGCTGTGCATCCGAGAGGAACTGGCCTGCGGCGGATGCCTCCTTGGGACTGGCAGCTTTGTCGTTCTGCTGCTTCCACGTGGCGGCGATCAGTTCCTTCTCGCGCCTTGAAATCTCCATCTGGTTGTTAGCGCTGCCACCTCCGCCGCCTCCGCTTTGCTGCGATTGCGAAAACTCGCGCTCAAAAGGTTCCACTTGGATGAAGTTGATGTCAGTGCGAGTCTCGCTGTGGCCGTTACGGGCCGTGGCGTAGTAACTCGCCAAATCCCCGGGTACCAGCCGGTATTCTTCGAGCGGCAACGTGTAGGAGCCATTGGCGCTTTTTGTCCCGTGTGATTTGAGCAGGCTGATTTCCCGACTCGGCCCACCGTTCACGGAATAGTGAAGGCGCAGGTCATTCAGGCCGAACTGGTCCTGGGCGGTCACCTCGAGGGTGACCTCTTCGATCGGGCTAGCACGATAATCGCCACGAGGACGTTCAATCGCAATTTCCGGCGCCGTGGCCTTATCGGCCGCAATGAAATAGTCCTCCGATAAGCGCACGTCTTGGCCGGCATCGCTATCCGCCACGTGATACGCGCCGTCCTTATCCAAATGAATCGAGCCCTGGTATTTGTTGCCGGCACCGTGTGCCAGGTGAATCGTCTGACCGCTGTCGAGCACGAGGTGGCCGTCCTTTAAAGGACGATCCATTTCCACCTCAACTGCGGCTTCCGTTCCTTCAATCGCTCGCAGATCGCCGGAATGTTCCTCGATCGGTTTCATTCCGGTCCACGCTGGGTAGTGGTATGTCACGCTGATTTGCTTCACGGAAGGCAGGTCCAGCACGCGCAGGTTGTAGTGCGATGAGACGAGCGGGCCCGCCACGACATAGTATTCGACACTCTCCGGCGCCCCGGCGAAAACGAATTGGTAAGTCGCGCCGCTGCCCGTATCGCGCGCTTCCTGCATGGTTACGGGTTCCCATCCGGATGAGCTCTCGTAATGCGCGAAGAGCCACGCTTTGTCAGGATGCATTGCGGTGACATGGGCGGTGATCAGTTGATCGCTATTTCGTCGCACCGTGACATTTCCCGGGGTCACGACGATCGTATAGAGCGGCGTGGCATTCCTGTTCGTCCACAGCTTCGCTGCTCCGTATCCCAGATAGCCCGGCCCGGCGGCGATCATCCACACCAACACGGCAAGGCAAGCCGCGCCCACACCGCCCAGAACGAAGAGACGATTGCTGGGAACCAACGAGCGAGCACTAAGTCCCTTGGTGCGCGCCAGCGTATCGGCAGCGAGCAGTTCCAGAAACGGATCATTGCCCTGGTGCGCGCGCTCCGCGAAGGTCGTCAACCGCTGCTCCAGGCCGGGGTTTGCAGCCTCGGCCTTTTTGGCAGCCCAGTTGCGCGTCACGCCAATCACCGGCAGCGCAATGCCAAATACAGACACCAAAGCGAGCGCAACAAAAATCGTTAGCCGAGCTGCGGTAAACCCATGCATCGGGAAAGCCCAGCGGTTCAGCAACACTACGAGCGCAACGGTCATCGTGAGCGCAGTGCCGGCAAAAATCGCTACACCACGCAGCCATACGCCGAGCCGCAGCCTCTGCTGCAGCCTCGCAATAGAAAGGTTGAGCTCATTGCGGTTGTTCATGCTTCCTGCCGTTCCGTGCCCAAATAGCCACTGGCCAACGCTGTCTCCGCCACTGCGACTAACAATGCGAGCAGCATAACGTACCACCAGAGGCTTACGGGCCGACTCTTTACTTCAGCTGACTTGGAGCCCGCCAGCTCCGGGGCTGTGCTATGGGACCTTCCGCTCCAAAGGTCTTGCGCGTCTTTGGCCAGTGGCTCTAGATTCGATTCACGTCGATCGGGATTTACACCGATCACGGCATCTCGTCCGTCGGCAAAGCGCATTTGATAGAATCCGGCCTTTTCCAAGCGGAACGATTTCGCGGTCCGCGCTTCGCCGAGTGACAGTGGCCGGTGTCCCTCTGGGTCGGTAATCTCAACGCTCGCCACCGCGCCTACCGGTTCGGCCGCCGTCCGTAGCTGCACAAACGAACCCACTGTCCTCGCGCCACCCAGGCGCTCGCCTCCCGAGAAATACCGTGCCATGCGGTCTACGAATGCCACAAAGACGGGGTGCAAAGGCAAGTCGTTCGTCAGATTCTCGAGTCCCGAAGCAAGCAGCACGATGTGTCCTTCGCCCAGTTGCTTGTCGAGCAGCAGAGGTGTGCCGTCCACAAGACGCGCCGCTACGCGCGCTTGCGCCTCGTCCACGAGGGCGGCGTAGAAGACCTTCACCTCGGCCCAGCCACCGTTTTCCCCGCCAGGTTGCGCTTGCTCGAGTGCGGGATGGCTGAAGTCTACTTGCCCTACCCGTTCTGGTCCTCCGATCCGTGCATAATCGTGAGTATCCTTCACGTCACCGCCCCACACCGGAATCTGCGAATGGTGAGCTGCAGAGGTCCCGAGTGCAATCAGCACGTTGCCGCCCTTTCCGACATATTGCCCAAGCTTGTGCTCGAAAATTCTGGGAAGCAATGGAGCGTCCGCCAAGACCACAAAGACGTACTTCGATGGGTCGAGATCCGTTGCCTGTTCGGCAGAGACCGATTGCAATACAAGCGAACCTTGGCTTGCCGCTGACAGCGCGGATCCAAAGTAAAGAGCCGAACGCGTATCGTCAGCGGCGTGGACCAATAAGACCCGTTCCGGATCGATCCGCCACACGGTGAATACGCTTCTATCGTCTGCCGAAAGAGCATCTCCGCCGTCGACGAGCACTTCGCAACGGTTGAAGCCGTATCCCGCCTCCAGCGGAGAAAACTCGACGGTCGCGCGACCATTGGCCGGCACGTCGACCTTGCGCGTCGCGATCGTCTTGCCGTTCACCACGAGCGCCACCGTTTTCGTCGCCGGCGGAGTATGAAAACCTGCGATGACCGCCTGAACCCGAGAGCGTTTGGGATCTTTTGGGTCGGACAGCGTGGTCGGAGCATCCACGTTCTCGACTGTCCAGTTTGCCGGTATGACGCCACTCCCAACCGGATGCAGCACTAATTCCACGCTGTTTGGTAGAACGGCATCGGCAAAATTCGCCGGCATCGCGCTGCGCTGCATGTCGCTGAACAGGTGAAGTTCGATCGCGCCGTGCACCGTATCGGCTAGAGTGCGGATGGCCTGGCCCAACTCCCCGAAGTTGCCGTGTCCGTCGGTCGGTTGCATGCTCTCGAGCGCGGCCCGAAGTTGAGCCTCATCGCTGATCGCTCGCGTGCGCATTTCGACTCGCGTACCGAGGCTCACGACCTGCGCATTCTGCGCACGCGGTTTTGCGGCCAGCACCTCGAGCGCCTGCCCCTTCGCGTCGACAAAGCGTGTTCCGGCGCGCATGCTGAACGAGTTGTCCAGCACCACCAGGAGCAGGCGACTGTTTCCGCCGCCCGCCGTCACCCGCCGCAAAAAGGGATTCGCAAACGCGACGACCACAAGTACAACCAACGCACATCGCAGCGCAAAGAGCACGAGATACCTAAGCCTTCGGTGGTGCGTCGAGCTCTGCGTGCCTCGTTCGTAGAACATCAGCGAGCTCACGGGCCGAGGCGTGGCTCTGTGGCGTCGCAACAGATGTACAAAGATCGGTACACCCAGCACCGCCAGCCCACCTAGAAACCAAGGAGCGAGGAAACCCATTAGTTACCTGCCTGCCGCAAAGAAAGGTACTCGCGCAGCGCCCGATCGAGCGGCCGATTCGTGGGCAGCAATTGGTAATCCATTCCCGCGGCCTGTGCTCGCGAGCGAAGCGCTTCGATATGCGTATCGATCTTCGTTCGGTACGTGGTTTTCAAATACTCCGGGACCACCTCGATCCTGCGGTGTGTCTCAAGGTCAACCAGGAGCGCCGATCCTTGTGGTGCGGGACGAATTTCCTGCGGGTCGAGAATATGAAACAGTACGACCTCGTTGCCGTGGAAGCGCAGTGGTGCGCAGGCACGCACGATCTTTTCCGGTTCCTCATAAAAATCGGAGAGCACGATGACGATGCCTCGCCGGTGCAGAAAATTCTGGAAATGCTGGAGCGGCTTCGCAAAGTCGGTGAGTGCACGCGGCTCAGCTCTTTCGAGTCCTGCAAAAAGTCGCGCCAACTGGCCGGGACGAGTCGAGGGCCTGATGTAATCCCTCACCTCGTTGTCGAAAACGATCAAACCCGCGGCGTCGCGCTGATTGTGGATGGCGAGATAGAACAGCGAGGCCGCGATGAAACGGGCATAGTCGATCTTCGCCGGCGGATCCGAGGTGTACTGCATGGAATTGCTCGCGTCCAATAGCACCGTGAGCTGGCTGTTCGTTTCTCCCCGATAGCGTTTCAAATAACATCGTTCCGTTCGTGCAAACAGGTTCCAGTCCACGTGCCGCAAATCATCTCCCGGCACGTAGGCGCGGTACTCGGCGAACTCCTGGCTGAAGCCGAAGTCCGGAGAACGATGCAAGCCGGCCACGAAGCCGTCGACTACCGTTCTTGCCAACAGGTCCAGCGACGAAATGCCGGCCAGCACGTCGGGATCAAGCAACCGTTGCATCAGCTCTCCCTGGACCGCTGCAGTTGCGAGAGAAGCTGCTTCAAGATCTCGTCTGCGTCGATGCCGTCCGATTCAGCATGAAAATTCAGAAGGATACGGTGCCGCATCACAGGAATAGCCACGGAAATTATGTCGTCAGAGCTGACGTGATACCGCCTGTTCGAGAGCGCTCGAGCCTTGGCCGCCAGAACAATGAATTGTGCGGCGCGGACGCTTGCTCCATAGTTCACGTATTTCTTCACCAGCTCGGGCGCGTTTTCGCTCTTTGGCCTTGTCGCGCGCACCAGTGCTACAACGTAGCGCGCGAGCGTTTCGCCAATAGGTACCATACGCACGAGCTGTTGGAAATCGAGCAGATCCTCGGCCGACGTTACTGGTTCGACCTTGGTCACGCGCGTCGCCGTAGTGCGGTCGATCACTTTCAGTTCATCGTCGGCGCTCAAGTCGTCCAGGATGGTGTTGAACAAGAACCGGTCCAGTTGCGCTTCTGGCAGTGGATACGTTCCTTCGAGTTCAATGGGGTTTTGCGTCGCCAGGACGAAGAAGGGCGCCGGCAGCCGGTAGAGATTGCCGCGAACCGTGCAGGAGTGCTCTTGCATGGCTTCAAGAAGCGCGGACTGAGTTTTCGGGGGCGTGCGGTTGATTTCATCAGCCAGCAGGATGTTGCCGAAGATCGGCCCTTCAACGAAGGTCCACTTGCGATGGCCCGTCGCTAAGTCCTCTTCGATGATATCTGTGCCGGTGATATCGGACGGCATCAAGTCAGGTGTAAACTGGATGCGCCGGAACTGCAAGCCCAGAGCCTCCGCAATCGTCCGCACCATCAGGGTCTTCGCCGTGCCGGGTAAACCGGTCATGAGGCAGTGACCGCCGACAAAGATCGCGATCAGTATCTGGTCCAGGACCTCCTGCTGCCCCACGATTACCTCGCGCACTTGCCGAAGGATTTGCTCGCGCACGCTCTGGAAGCGCTCGATTCGTTTCTGGAGAGCTACAGCATCCTGGTTCAATCCGGCGGCAGAAACCATCGGTTCCTTTCCCTTCAGTCCGGCTTTGCGGCCGGGCCTTGCAACTGAAGCAATAACTTTTGAGCGGGACGATAGCCGGGCGCGATTTCGAGTGCGGCCAGCACCGTTTCTTCGGCTTTGTCCTTCTGCCCCGCTGCAAAATAGGCTCGAGCCAGATTGAACTCCGCGCCGGCCTTGTCTACCGGATTAGACGCAACCCGAGCTTTGTATTCCTTAATCGCACCTTCATATTGTTTCTGCGCATAGAGCAAATCACCGAGGTGCTGATGCAACTCCTCGTCTTTGAGGGGATAAATGTAGTTGAGGCGCTCGAGCGTCGCGGCCGCTTCACCCGGTTTTCCAGCGGCCTCCTCGAGGTTAGCCAGGCGCTTCAGCGCGTCAGGCTTCTGGCCTCCCCGGTGTTCGTAGTCAGCGAGGATGGCCGCCTCCGATTTGTCATCGTTCCGCGCTCGATGTGCTGAGGCCATCCATAGATAGACGTTTGCTTCGTCCACGTATTCCGGATACAGCGCGAGCATCCCCACCCCCTGTTCGAGTACGGCGTCGTATTGCTTCCGTTGCGCCGCGGCAACAAGACCTTTCAGTTTGTCGTGCCACTCGTTGAAGTGGGCCGCCTCCGCACCATATTTCTGACTCAGCCAAGCGAAATACTGCCTGTCGAACTCCTCGGAAGCGAGTCCGAGATTCTGCTGGATCACCTGGGGTGTCGTCTGCAACTCGGCGAAAGAGTGGACCATCTCAAGCAGTTTTTCCTCGCCCCATTTCTCTTTCACAAAATCGCAGATGCTTCCAGCTTGGAAGTAGGAGACGACGACTTGTGACGGGTACTCGGGATACACAAAACCGCGGTCCAGCTTGACCACTGGCAGGAACTTCTTGTCTCGAATGGCCGCTAGCACTTCGGGCGTTAGCCGGTTCCTCCACTCCGGTGAATGCTCGCCTTCCTCGTGCACGGCAAGCCCTTCCGTGAACCATCGGGGCACCTGATGATTTGTCGCCGTGAGGACAAACACGTGACTCATCTCGTGCCATAGCGTGGCCCCCCAATTGAAGTCACCGGGCCTGTGCGCTGACGGGCTGTCCATCGCGATCACCTCGCCAAACGTAACACCAAGCGCGCCCAAGCCTGGCATTCCCGTCGTGCGCACGGCAAAGTCTTCATGGTCCGGGTAAACTTCCACTCGCACCGGCGCCGGAAGCTTCATGCGGTATTTCTTCTCGTAGGTGGCGAGAATCGTGTGCACTTCCGCCTGCACGTACGGGAGCAGCAACGCCGCTTCTGTTTTGTGCAGCCGCAGAACCATGGTGTTGTCGCGAACCGTTATGAAATTCTTGAAGCTATCGAGGAGTCGCAAGCTGTTGACCGTCGCTTTGTCGCGATAGCCGTTCTCGTAGCTCAACTCCAGCTCGCGGAACGGCTCATTTTCCTTGCCGAGTCGCATCAGTGCGATTCCGAGCGCGGAATGTGCGGCCCACAGTCGCGGATCAGTCTCGATTGCTTTGCGGTAGTACGTGACCGCGTCTTCGGTGCGATAGTGCAACTCGAGCTGACGCCCTACTCGAGCATAGGCCTCCCCGTAACGCGGATTGACCGCATGAATCCTTGCGAACCACCCATCCGGAGACCGATTCGCGATCAGCTCGACAGCCGCACGAATGGCCATCGCGTCCAGCGCGTCGTTTTCCAGGGCAATGGCCTTATCTGCCTCGGCGATGGCTCCATCGGAATCGTCGTTCGTCAGCGCAATGTCTGCCCCTAGCTCATGCGGCGCGGCAAATTTCGGGTTGAGTTCCACAGCCTTTTGCAGAAATTCCGCGGCTTTGCCATCGAAACCGCCCGCAGAAACCATGGCCAGTCCCAGATACGCTTCGGCATTGGAGGGGTTCATCCGGATGGCTTCATGAAAAAGGTCGCTGGCATCGTCATCGTTAAAACGCTCAAGCAGCAACATTCCCCAGCGTACCTTGTAAAGATCCTTACCATTCGGCGGCTGCGTCGCGAGGCGGAACTGTTGGTTGGCCTGCTCCCACTGTTCCAGTCCCCAGAAACCTTCCGCGCGCACGTATGTATCGCCGCTACGCGTCAGCTTGTCGAAGCAGGCGTTTGCCTCGGCCACCTGCCCATGCTTGCGGAGCGCCCAACAATCCGAGGGAACCGTGGCGCGCACCGACACAGCACATACCAGGGGGCATGCCATCATGACGACGAAAAACCTCACTTGTCTAGCTCCTCCTGCACCTTCGCGAGTTCCAACAGCGCCTCGGTCAATTGCTTCCTGTAGTCCTGCGGGTCCATCGCGGCTTTTTGGTACTTCAGCGTGTCAATCTCTTGTTCCAGCTCTTCCTTCTTTACCAGGAGCGCGTGTTTGGCCGGATCGTTACCCGCCTCGTGGCTTGTGCCAAGGCGCAACAGAATGAAGTTCGACATAAGCAGGCCCTGACCGTTTCCGGCCTCGTGCACCCCCTCACCCCTGCCGGTGTCGTTGAAGACGGCGTGCTCCGTCGCAAGGCGTTTCTGTAAATCGTAAAACGCTGCGGTCTTCCTTGCTGCATAGCGGAAGGCCTCCATGGCGCTGATGGAGTCGCTCTTGTCTGTATCGGCAGCGGGATCTTGGAGTGCTTCAACCCAATATCTTGCGAAGACCGTCGCGTTCTTCTCGGTTCCTGATTTCGTCGCCGCAATTACAGCCCGGCCGGGCCGCTCGAGGACCTGCACAGCTCCTCCGCTCGCGCTTGTTGTATCCACGATGAGCTGGCGTCGGGCGCCGATCTGGTCACACATCGCGGCGATCTCTCGCGCGGTTACGTCCGGGCCGACCAGATTGAGCTTGTAGAGGACGCCGTCGAAGGAGCCGTGGCCAATCAGGATAAGTGTGAAGTCGTCTTCTGGCTTGGCACTGCGAGCCACTTCGCTCATGGTCTCGGCCAATCGCGTTCTGGTCGCCTGCGCGCCGCTGAGTGTGTAGACGTGTGCGCTTTGGCTAGCCGATTTGAAGATTCTTTCTAGCTCTTTCGCGGCAGATGTGAAGCGCTGTTCGTAATCGGGTTCGCCGCCGAGTCCGGCGACCACCACGTAGTAGCTTGCCGCGTGCGCCTCTAGACCGAGCGCACAAGCCATCGTCAGTACCAACGCCCATTTCATATTACGCCCCACCTGCGACGCAGCAACCATTCCGTTATCGGCAGTGCCAGCAGGAGTACGAAGGCGATCGGCGCATCCCACAACTCCTTCGTCTTGCGAACGGATATGCCCGCTTCGGAGTACGAAATGTCCTGCGGTAAACTCTTCAACTCCGACGGAGTCCAATAGCGCCCACCGGTGTCGACCGCCAATTGCTCCAGGAGCCGGCGGTTCAGCTCAGTGTGGAAGTTCTCCGCGACGCCGTCCTCTCGCTGGAACGTCACCACGTCGCGACCGAATTCCTGAGGCTGACTGCCCGTCGATTCCGCTCTTATTTCGGCAACATACGTGCCCGGCTTCTCTGCCGTCCATTCGGCCTGATACAGTCCTGGCGAATTTGTGGAGGGCGTCAGATCAACGAACGCGTCCAGGCCTTCGGGTCCGATGATGTGGGCGGTGACACGCGCGTTTACCGTTTGCTGAAACTGCTTGTCGCTCACCTCGGCCGTCAGCCGGACCTGTCCGTCGTCCATCAGCAGCCGCTCTGGCAGAGAGCCTACAACCGGACCATGCGACTCCGCCACCAGCCAGCGCAAAAGCTGCTGCCAGAAAAGGTGGTGAGCGGGATCGCCAAGTGCTTCGCTCATCTGCCAGCGCCATGTGCCACCCGTAGCAAGGATCGCGGTCCGGCCGTGCCCATAGGTCTCCGTGATGAGCAGGGGGAGTTTCCGGCGGCCCGCGTACAAATCGACAAGCACCGTGGCGCCGGGTTTAGGCGTGCCGGGATCTTCGTAGTCGGCAAGATATGCTAGCTTTTTCCACCGTTGCGCATTCTTCGTCGGATCATCGAGTAGTTGCGTGATGGGTGAGTCTAGGCCCTCGGACGTCAATTCAACGGTCGCCGCATTGCGATGGAAATTGTGATTGCCTGATGGGAGAACTGTGGGCAGTAAATCGTTCAGCCTCGAGGCTCCCCAGCCGCCGTCACTCAGCGAAAAGCGGCCACCCAGAAACAGGATGCCGCCGCCTCGATGATCGACATATTCGCGAAGGAGCTCTTGTTGCAGAGGCGTGAAATAGTCCGCGTCAACCGAGCCAATGACGATGCCCGAATAACCGAACAGGTCCTCGGCCCGCACGGGGAAGCCACTCGCCAGTTCACCGGAATCACTGATACCTTGCCGGTAGATCTTATTTTCGCTGGTGCGCAGCATTGAGACGAGCTGTACGGTCGGATCTTCACCTTCAGCTCGGCGGACGAATTTGTATTCCCAGCGTGGCTCGCCCTCGACATACAGAATCCGGCGCTTCGTGTCGCTTACAAGGATCGGCCGGGTCATTCGATTGTTCGCGGCGTTTTCCTCTCCTTCCCGCGGGGCGATGCTGAACGTCAGGCTTTTTGCACCCGCCGCACCGGCTGGAAAGAAAAACGCTTCCGTCTGAATGTGCCCGTCCGAAGCCAAGGTGATCTCGCGTTCCGCAATCAATTTGGCGCCATCACGAACCACGAGTTTCGCCTTCTGACCCGCGTAGCCTCGCTGTGTCAGTCTCACCGCAGCCGGAACGCGGCTGTTCACGAGTGCGCTCGGTGCGAGACTGACGTCCTCGATCTCCACGTCATGCATGCTTTGCTCGCGCCCAAATCCCACGGTGTGCACGGGGAGACGACGGTTCCGCAACACTTCGAGCGCATCGCGGGTGACGCCCGAGCTGCCCGTACCGGCTGAATTTTGCCCGCCGTCACTGAGCAGCACGATCGCTCCTACCGGTAGGTCCGAAGTTTCCGTGGCGAGTTGCTTCAAGTTATTGCCAATGCGTGTGGCCAGCTCCTCGGGGCAAATATCTTTGAGCTCATTCACCCGGGTGAGTACACTCCCGAGCCGGTAGATCCGCGTCTGAAAGCGTTGCTGCAGCCCAGCGAGAACGCCACCCGCCAACGCCGCAACTGCAGCAGCTTCGCGTGTCCTGCCATCACTGTCCGCTGTGTTCATGCTGCGCGAATCGTCCACTACCACCGCAATGATGTTCTGCTGTGAGTTGAGCTCGCTCACGACCACAGCGGGCTGCCACAACAGGAACAAAACCAGAGCCAGGAACGCCGACTGTATCCCCCAAATCACCCAGCCTCGCCAACTTCGTACCTCAGGAGCGGCTTGCCGCAGTTTCCAGTAAATCAGCACTCCCAGTCCGATGGCGGCGGCGCCAATCGTCACCGCCAACAGCCAAGCAGGCCACGTCGCGAGCAGCACGAATTGTCCTTTTCTGAAGACCGCGCTCGGATACTTGAAGAAGAACTGGAACATGCAAAGTCCTCAACAACGCGGCGTGTGCCGCTGGCTCCGTCTGGCCCGATCGGGGCTAGTGCGTCATTCCGTACAGGATGTAATCCAGCCCCACGCGAAACGCCATCGACGCGAATGTCTCCGGATAATTCGGATCGTCCGCCCACTCCCACGCATCGCCGAGGTGCATGTTGTGGCAGATCGCGACAATAATTCGGCCATGGCCATCGCGAATGGCCCGCCATTTGGGCTGGTAACCGTCTTTCTCATAAGTGCGGCCGGTCCACACATACTGTTCACCCGGTATCTGCATCTTGTCGTCGATGTCATACAGAGTGTGAAAGATCTCGTCGCCACTTTCTAGGTCCTCCACCGGACAATCGGGCAGCACCTGCCGCATCCCGCGCATGAAGTTCTGCCAATCCTCAGTACCATGGAAGTCATCCACCATAAGGAATCCGCCCTTCATGAGGTACTCACGCAACCGCTCGGCTTGGTCCTCGGTGAACGCCCAATTCTCCACCTGAACGGCGTAAATCCACGGGTAGTTGAAGATTTCATCGGAATCGAGCGTAACTACTTGTTCCGTTGGCCGGCCGTCGATGCGCGTCAGCCGGTGCATGGCGATAAGAAACTGTCGGTCGGCCTTGGGATAATCGCGCGACCAACTCCGCCACCGGCTGCCGTAGCCACCGAAGGTGCTTGTCATAGTTGTGGAGTAGGCCAGCCGGGACCAATAGAACTCCGCCTTCACATTGCTCGGGGAGTCGTCGTTGCCGAACCCGAAGTCTCCGGTTCGCTGCGCGCAGAGTGCCGCACACCAAGCCGAGGCTGCCAAAGCCGCCAAACCGATGTGCGAAACCTTCATAGCGAAGCTCCGCGAAGGCCGCTGCGTGCGAGAATCATTTAGACGACAAAAGTGATGGGTTGGTTGCCGTTAGCAACCATTCCGATCCCTCTTGTCCGGGTCGCTTTGTGCGTGAGACCATGCCAAAGTCCGACGCTTCTGGGGCGGAATTGCCTTGCACCGGCGCAGTCTTCTCAAACTCGGCGGTATGGCCCTCGCGCATGCCGCTTTGCCGCGTCTGTCTCTCGGCTCGCAAACTGGCAGTTCACCCCTGTCTGCTAACCAGAGTCCCCAGACTCCTGCCGATTACTCCCTTCGCATTGCCCCAGTCACCGTCGAACTCGACCGCTCGCACATCCTCTCGACGGTTGGCTACAACGATAGCGCCCCCGGCCCGGTCCTACGCATGCGGGCGGGTAAGCGAGTCACCATCGAGGTGACCAATGATACAGATACCCCTGAACTTGTGCACTGGCATGGCATGCTGATCCCGCCGGAGGTAGACGGAACAGAGGAAGAGGGCTCGCCGTTCATCCCGCCGCATGGACGCCGTCGTTTCGAACTCGTGCCGGGTCCGGCGGGAAGCCGTTGGTATCACTCGCACGCTATGGCCATGGAGGATTTGCGTAAAGGTTCCTACACAGGCCAGTTCGGTTTTGTGTACATTGATAACGGCGATGACCGAGGCCACTACGACCAGGAACTCTTTCTCGCTATGCGCGATTGGGAGCCCTTCTTTACGGCGACCATGGATGATGAGGACGACGACACTCATCATGGCCCCTTCCTGGAAAAGCCCCCTACTTTGAATACCGATCCTGACGGCCTTGAGGTCGCTTCGACCACCTACTCCGTCAACGATAAGGCCCTTGGCGCCGGCGAGCCGATTCGTGTTCGCGAGGGCCAACGGCTGTTAATCCATTTCCTGAACGCCAGCGCCATCGAAAACCGCCGCATCGCGCTGGCCGGCCATAAAATGAAAGTGACTGCACTCGATGGGAATCCAGTGCCGACTCCGCAAGTGCTCGACTCCGTTTTTATCGGTGCGGGTGAGCGCATCGATGTGGTCATTGAGATGAACAATCCGGGAGTCTGGATCCTCGGTGCAACAGAGAAGCCGATTCGCGACTCGGGCCTTGGAATCATATTCGAATACGCCGGACAGCATCGCCAGCCGCAATGGATCGATCCGCCTAAAGCGCCTTGGGATTACACAATCTTCGGAACCGCCAACGCTTCTTCAACCGCTCCGCAGGAGACAATCGAATTAGTCTTCGAGAAAATTCCTAACGGGACAGGCAAATTCAACGTGTGGCTCATCAATGGTAAGCCTTACCCGCATGAGCGAGAATTCGTGCTGGAACAGGGCAGACGTTACCGCCTGCGGATGCGCAACCGTACCGATGATGCTCATCCCATGCACCTCCACCGCCACCTCTGGGAGTTGGCAGAGGTCAACGGCAGGAAAACTGCCGGCATTATTAAAGATACGGTCGTGGTGCCTTACTTTGGCCGAGTCATGGTCGACTTCACTGCCGATCAGCCGGGTCTGGCCCTCTTTCACTGCCACATCCAGCAGCACATGGACTATGGTTTCAAGGCACTCTTTCGCTATGCCTGACGTTGGGTTCGGTTTGCCATTGCGCAGGCTTGCCAGGCAAGAGGGACCAACCAGTGGTAACTCCATACCTCGGAAATTCGTCAGAATAGGGGGGGTCTCGACAACGCATGAGTAGCAGGACGGCTAAAGCTCGCATGAAAGAATCCTGTCGCGACCTCCTTAAGATTGTTTTGGGGCTTTGCTGCTCTTTCGCCCTTGTCGGCGTGATGTTTGCCCAGCGTCCGTTCCGAGAATACCCCTCAGTTGAATATGGCGAGTCCACACCGCTCCCGCCAGATTGGCAGCGTCCCGGCGAGTGGAGTTTTGCCCGTCTCATGTACCCACCGGGCCCGAATGATGGTTACCATGGACGCTTCGACGGCGATTGGCGCCTAGGCTTTTCACTGTGGACGCAGGATGGACCGCCGGCCGATCGCAATTTCGCTGCTGCTGTCCGGCGTCTCACGCGCATTGACGCGCGATCTGTAGAACAAGACGTGAATCTTGATGATGGCGACGAGGTCTACAATTGGCCCTGGCTTTACGCCGTCCAAGTCGGCGAGTGGGGCATCACTCAGCATCAGGCGGATGTCTTGCGCGACTACCTGTTACGCGGCGGCTTCTTTATGGCCGATGATTTTCATGGCGCTTACGAGTGGCAGATGTTTGAGGAACGGATCCGCATGGTCTTTCCGGACCGGCCCGTCGTCGACATCCCGAATGACGATCCGATCTTCCACACACTGTACGATCTCGACGAGCGCTATCAGATCCCCGGCGCCGCGCACCTTAGGCGCGGCTTCAAAGTGCCGGACTACCCCCAGGGGCCGGAGGATGGAAAAGGCGCCCGCTGGCGCGCCATCTACGACGATAAGGGGCGGATCATGGTCGCGATCTGTTTCAATTCCGATCTGGGAGATTCCTGGGAATGGGCAGATCAGCCCGGTTATCCCGAACGTTTTTCCGATCTCGGCTTCCGCATAGGAGTCAACTACTTGCTCTATGCGATGACCCACTGACGTGAGACCGCAACCAAGCGTCTTCGAGGTTCTAGTGCTTAAGGCGACTTACGACGACTTCACTCAATGCTGCAAGTTGCTGCCGAGCCTGAGCGCCACGCGGAATGCTAATGTTAAACACGGTTGTTCCCGTCGGACCACGATACTGGTGAACTGAGTCCAATTGTTAGAAAGCGGGTTTTGTTAGAAATTCCGGTCGCAACTAGCAAAGCCTGTGTCCCCTGTGCGTTGCAGCTAACCCCTCTGTCCAACCGGAACAAACGGAACAGAGCGTGATGCGTACCGACTGTCTGAAATCTCAGGAGCGCAGACAACCTATTGGTTAGAATCTAGGCTGTCAAACTGTGTCGAACCACAACTGGGCGCGCAAGCTTCAGCAATTTCCACAATTCGACAAGTGGCGATCTCTACTAGCTATTGGATGGAATTGTTTGGTTGAGACAGGGGCCCGTGTGCTATTCGGATACTCATTGTCAGAAATAACGAAACCACAAGATTTTGGACCACGGATGCAAATTTTGGGAGGCACGCGACATGAAAGCTGAACAAATGAAGCTCATTACTCGGCTTGGCCAAACAGGGCTTACCCTGACGCTCGCTCTTTACTTCGTCGTCGTAGCATTTGAAAACATCTCTGACTATCAAACGAATTTCAAGTTTGTCAAACACGTTCTTAGCATGGACTCAATTCCTCTGGACTCTAATGTGCAATGGCGGGCGATCAAATCAACCAGTATCCAACATTTGACGTATTGTCTCATTATCGGTTGGGAAGCACTGGCCGGGCTATTATGCACGGTGGGCGGAGTTCGGATGGCGATTCATATGAAATCGAGGGGATTTCAGGTTGCCAAGAGAGAGGCTCTCGCCGGGTTGTGGATTGGCATTTTGTTGTGGTCTTTCGCTTTCATTACGATCGCCGGAGAGTGGTTCATGATGTGGGAATCAATAACATGGAATGGTGAACAGGCGGCTCTTCGCATGTTCATACTCAACGGTTTCTTGATGCTGCTCCTTTATCTGCCAGACGACGAGCATCCTTAGACTCGCGAAAAGCGTTCGTGCAATGCAAGGCGATGGGTTCGAGGGTCATTGGAATAACCTGGAACGACTCACCACCCAGTGCCGGGTTCTTCGACGTAACACCTCCCGAGGGAGGCCCCGGAATCCTAGCGGCCTTCATAGAAGCACAAACATGCGCTCCAGTGGACAGCGAAGCCCGTGGAGGATCGTCGGAAAGTCCGGAAGTCTCAGACTCCGGACGAGGATTCCGTCAAACGCAGGAGTTTTGCGGAAATCTACAAGCTGAATGAGGACGATGCAAGCATGTCGTGCCCGTTCGAGTATATGAAGGATTCCTACCTGGAGACCGTGCCGGACGAGCCAGTCGACCTCATCTGCGAATGCTTTTCGCAACCTCCTCCGTGGTGCGATGTCGTCTTTAACTTCGCGCACTACGTGCATGGCCAGCTGTGCCGTGTCGCGCCGGAAGCCACGGCTCTTGAGCTGCGCGAGGCGGGAACCGTGAATCTCGGGTTTTGGGCACAATGGAAGGAGCAAGTGCAGGCATCGGCGTGCATGACGTGGGTCGACAAGACGTTTGAGCTATTACAGTCTTTTTCTGGCGGACGTGTTTGTTCGAATTTCGTGAGCACGAAAGGCGAGCTCACAGCAAAAAGGGTGTACGGAAGCAACTACCCGCGCCTGGTGCAGCTCAAAAGGAAATACGATCCCGAGAACTTTTTCCACTTAAATCAGAATATCCTGCCGAAATGACAATCATGGGGCGATAGAGCCGACAACGGACGTTTACGACTTCAGCCGGAACGGCGCCTAACATTGTTCGATTTGGGCGGTGGGGTTGTTTCCCACGACCAACATGTAAGGTTAATGATATCAACTAGATACGGTGGCAGGGACGGTGGGAATCCAATCCACTAACGCATCTCGCAGGCTGATCCACACTCCCCGCAACGAACCTGTCGTGCTTATTGCGGTGAGGACAATCCGTCCAAGGCGTCGAAATCCTTGCTCAGCAGCCATCGCTCCGCTTCTTTGGCCTCTTTCCGGTTCTCGAGAACATCAGAGATCGCCTGATTGACGACGGCTATGAACAACCGTTCCGCTGCTTGGGAGCGGAACTCCTTGGATCGAACCTGCATATGCTGCTCGTTCATAATCTCTCTCCAAATACACTCTCCTCTCAGCAGGAACAATTCCAAAGGCTCGATGGCCCCGGAAATGCCCGAACGTGTTTCTTTTCCATCGCTTGACGAGCACTCAGAACGACAGGCCGGAGTATATGCCCGCGCGAGTGCCAAACGGACGACGCGAGTTGGGCCATTTGGACGATGCTTTGACAGCTATATCCGTTCTCCTGCCAATTCTTGTCACCGAGTTGCCACCAACTGCGGAACACGCGAAAGCGCTTCGTATTCTTGAGCAGCCAGGTGCAAAGAAGCGCCGGCAACGTTCTCCTCGAGATGCCTAACGGAGGATGTTCCCGGAATGGGCAGCATCACGGGCGATCGTTTCAGTAACCAAGCAAGCGCTACCTGGTGTGGGGTGACTTTGTGCGCTCTCGCGATCTGGTCGAGTATCTGCCCTGCAACGCGACCTGCCCCCAAGGGGAACCACGGGATGAAGGCGATTCCGTTTCGTTCGCAATAATCCACCACGTAGTCCCATTCACGATCCGCAAAGCTGTAACGATTCTGCACGGAGACAATCGGGACAATCTTGCGTGCCCGCTCGATGTGCTCCTGTGTGACATTCGACAACGCAACCAGCCGAATTTTTCCTTCCTCTTTTAGGCGAGCCAATGTCCCGACCGAATCCTCGAACGACACCACAGGATCCGGGGTATGCAACTGGTAGACGTCGATTCGTTCCAGTCGCAGCCGTTTCAGGCTGCCTTCAATGGCCTTGCGAAGATGCGCCGGAGTGGCATCATGGGTCCACTGGTTCGGCCCGGGGCGGTTCCAGCCACCCTTCGTAGCAATGACCAGATCGGCCGGATATGGATACAAGGCCTCGGCGATCAACTCTTCGCTGACGTTCGGACCGTACGAGTCCGCAGTATCAATAAAGTTGACCCCCAACTCCACGGCGCGGCGAAGTACCGCCAAGGCCGCGTGGCGATCCTTGGGCGGTCCCCAAACGCCCTCGCCAGTAATGCGCATGGCGCCGAACCCGAGGCGGCTTACGGAAAGTTCGCCCCCGAGATCGATGGTGCCGGCAGAGTTTGCAGATATTTCTCTCGCGCCCATGATTCCTCCAATGGCCTCTATTTCGATGCAACGGCTAACCCTGTTCGATACAAAAAACTACGCCACGCGGCGAATTTGCCGGGACGGCGGAGCCATGAACTCCAGGCCCACTGGATGGTGAATATTCTCGCGGAGAATGGCGTCGATTGCGGTGAAATCGCTCTTTTCGAGCGACCAGCCGCTCGCTTCCCGGACAGGCTCAAGCTGATCCGGGCGGCGTGCCCCCGCAGCGCGATACCAACACCGGGTTGATCAAAGATCTCAGGAAGCTCACTCCGGAACAGATCGCGGAACTACACACTCTCTTGGACGCTGGGTTAGCAGTCGCCCGGACCTTCGCCGGCCCGATTTCTATGAGTCGATGGGGCCGAAGATGTCTACTATATTTTCCGGTATCCCTCTGGACATAAAGTATTACTGATCGCAGCCTGGAAAAGGGCTCGCGGCTAGAAAGCGACGGAACGAATTTTTTTGGGGCCCACCGATAGTAACGTCGCATCAAAGGGTTTTGAAGAACCCTTTAGAGAACATAGGAGGGTCCTATGGAAAACGACAATCACGCAGATCAGGGAACCGGTTCCCGATTTTTCAAGGTAGACGAATCTTCTAGCAAAGACGGTGCAGCCGTCGCGAGTTCCTGGAATTTGCTTCTGCCGGGGTCGTGGCCGCAGCTGCACAGGCAGGCAAGTTCGAGCTCTACAAAACCAGTCACCACGTCGACGGCACCTTCGCGAATCCCGAGTGGCTTGGATAAACCGGAGCGTAGCCAACTGTATCTGAAAGATTGAAGGAGTTGTTCTGATGTATCGAATTTTGTTGTTCGCTGCAATCATTGCTTGCGTATGTGGCCTGATACTTATCTCCACTAAAGGCAGCCAAAGCTCGCCACTTCCGCAGCCGCCGGAAGTGCGTGCGCGCAATCAGGAGCTTTTCCTCACGCTACACGCTGTGGCCGATTCGAACGGTCACGACAGCTTCGCGTTTAACGGCAAGCCCGTAGCGCCGACTCTTCGCGTTTCACCGGGCGACACACTGCGGATTGACTATGTCAACGACTTGCCCAAGCAGGCGAAGGGATCTTGTGCGATTTCGCCATGCATGGATATGACGAACCTCCATTTCCACGGCTTGCAGGTTTCGCCCAACGCGCCGCAAGACGACGTTCTGACCATGACGGCGATGCCGGGGCAGACGCTGCAGTACACGGTTTCGATCCCTCGGGATCATCCGCCAGGACTCTATTGGTATCACACTCATCCGCATGGTGAGAGCCACCGCCAAGTGCGTGACGGAATGTCCGGCGCCATCGTCATTGAGGGAATGGAACACTACGTTCCGGAAGTTCACGAACTTCAAGAGCAAATTCTGATCGTGCGCGGACAAGCTATCTCGGACAATCCTCAAGCAGCGTCCTTGTTGAAACGAGTGGGAGAGCCTGCGAGCATTTGCGGCGGACAATCTGAGGCTCCGGAGGAAATCTTTACTGTCAACGGCGCCATTCGCCCTCACATTGCGATTGCACCCGGCGAGCGAGAATTCTGGCGAGTTGTGAATGCCTCGGCGGACCGCTACATTGATCTCCAACTTGATGGTCAGCCGCTCGAGATTGTCGCGCTGGACGGCATGCCCATTGCGTATCATGAGTCGGCGCATCCTACGCGGACGGTGAATCACTTTTTGCTTCCGCCTGCGGGCCGCATTGAAGCGCTTGTTACTGGGCCACCATCGCGAGCCCACGCTACCCTCCGCAGTCTTTGTGTGAACACCGGACCCGAGGGTGACCCGAATCCGGGCATGGTTCTGGCGGACGTCGTTCCCGGCATACCCGCGGCGCCACTACTGCCGAAATCCACCACCACGTTGAATCCTCCAGCACACAAAACCATCGACGTGCAGGCCAAAGAGAAATCTGACCCTGATTTCGTTGCGACCTTCACAGAGGATAAAAGGGGTTTTTACATCAACGGACAACTATACCAGCCGGATTCGGTTCCCATGCGTGTCGCTCACGTGGGAACTTACGAACACTGGCGCATCGTGAACGCGACGCAAGAACTTCACCCCATGCATATCCACCAAACGCATTTCTTGGCGTTTGCGGAGAATCAGCGTCCGATCACCGATCCCGTTTGGTTGGACACCGTCAATGTGCCCGTCGGTGGCTCCGTGGACGTCATCATGGATTTCACCGATCCCGTAATCCGCGGGATGTCCCTGTTCCATTGCCACCTGCTGAATCACGAAGATAAAGGCATGATGGCTAAGATTCTGTTCAACTAACGATCGTCCGCAGGTGTCTGTTTGGACGTTAGCCAGCCTGCGGCTCAGCATTTATAGGGCTCGCAAACATTCGGCTGAAGAGTGGCTTTTCGAGTACTTTGAGTACCCCATCCGCCCTCGGGCGATTCGGTGATTAGTACTCAGGTTCTACTTGCCAAGGACGCATCATTTGCCGCAGCGGCAACGATGTCCGTTAGCTCCCGTACCACCTTGGGCTGCTTGTCACGATCCAATACACCGACCGGGGTGAGCACCTGAACGCGTACATAATTGCTTTCCCCAGCGGCGTTCGAAACCGCATCGAGTGGCAATTCATGAACGAAGGCTGCCGTGTTATTTCGGAAGAGACTGATTGGCGGAACTTTCTCCCACCGCATGACTGCGTTAGCCAAGTCTTTCGCAAGCTTGTGCTTATTCGGAAAAGTTCCTGCTGCGGCGCATACATCAATCATCGGCATGGTGAAATTCCTCTCTTACGCGACTGATGCGATCTTTCGGTGAGCGTAGTCGCTTTTTATCCAGTGAACTTCTCGCCGAACATAGGTAGCCCACTTTTTGACTCGGCTTTCGTGGCTTCATCCTGAATTACGTCCCAATGCTCGGCAAGAACGCCGTCCTTGATGCGAACTATGTCGGCGACGACCCAGTTTTTCGGCAAGGCCCCCGAATATCGCCCGTGAACAACCCACCCGTCGCGTTCGAATGTACAACCCACCCGTTCAAAAGGCCCTTTAAACAGCGCGAATGCCATCAACAGTTCCTATTGCTGCTGGTCCTATTTTAGGTTCGCTTATCCGAGTCGATAGTTTCGGTATTTCAGCGCGTTGCATCGAGAGACTTTTTACAAGTCCTTTACTCCATCCATCTGCAGAGCACCCCCACGCCTCGACGAATCGTGAGGAGCCATTCTTGTCCCGCCTGGCCTGCTGGCCTGCCAGGTCAATTGCTGCGTTACATCGTATTCGATGTACATTTAGTTGATTACCCTGCGAACGAGGAACAGCCCGCCCAAACCAAAGTTTGAGCGGGCATTTGGGGCCGTAGTGCCGATGCCTGGTACGGCTTATTGACGCTCGCACGTCACGTTGTTGTTCCAATCGACGAAGGAACCCTGAGGATTGTCGCGCCAGGCCCAGACGTGCAGCTCGAAGAAGGGGGCCAAATTGAAACGGTTCGGAGCGCCAACCAATTGGAAGGTCTGGCCATCGAGGATCGGTGGCAGATTCTGGTGATCTTTGTTTGCGAGCCATGTTCCCGCGTCCACGATGTACTCGACGCCCACCAGCCGGCGTTCATTTCCCACTGGTTCGTAAATCAAGGCTTCGGGATCCGCGACGTTAATCTCTCCGTCGCCCACGAGCTTGAGGTTGACGTAGTGAATTCCCATGGCTCCGTGGTCCGGGCCGCTGACACAGCCAAATACCGGTTCGTATCCAGCGGGCCCGGCGTTGTTCACGTCGAGAAACTGCCGGGTCGCCCCGCGAACCTCTTCGACCAGCTTCGCCGATACGCCGCGGTCCTGATGGGACTCATGCTGTGCGAAAACCGGAGTGATGGTAACTGCGCCCCACAGAAGCCCACAACTCAGGATCCTGAAGACCCAATTGTGTGTTGCTTTCTTCATTTGTGACATAGCTGTCTCCCTTCGAATTGTATTGCTAGTTTTTGTTCCCAAGTTGCCAAAAGTCGCCCCAATTCCGTGGACCTCACAATCGCCCCGCAGTTACGGTGACGGGCACTTCACTCGTCAGCGAATCAAAGACTGGGGAGTGCCCGGTGCCAAGCTGAACGATTTCCTGCAACTGCTCGTCCGGCACGTTGGCACTGATTTTGAAGTGGACCCGAATTCCCTCATATCCCTTGCGAACGCGCGGATTGAGGTCAAGGAATCCGTGCAGGTCCAGATCGCCTTCGAAAGAAGATTCGACCTGCTCGATCTGAATGCCGCGCGCCGCCGCGTGATAGACCATCGAGGTGGTGAGGCAGGACGCCAGGGCGTGGAGGAGATGTTCGACCGGATTGGCCGCCATATCGTTGCCGAGCAAGATGTTGGGCTCATCGGCTTCCAGAGTAAATGGCTCGGGATGCGACAGCTCCCGATTGGCGCCCGTAAACGTCGTCACAGAGGAGCGGTTGCGGCTGCCAGTCTCCCACTGGTTCCGCATGCGAAATTCGAATTTCGCAATGGACGGGGTAGCTTTGACAGCCTCGATCGTGGACAAGAGGTCGTCGACCGCGACCCCGTTGATAATCGTTGAAGCTTTTTGCGCAGTGGCCATGTTCATTCCTTTTCGTTGTGCGATTTCTCGAACTAGATGCGTTCGAAGATCCTGACAATAAACCCAGAATTGCCTTCGACAAGATGGCAGGTATGCCAGATGGCACTCCGGCCAAGGGATTTCGATGATTTCGAGGCGTAGCGCGAAAGAGATTGCAGTCTGGCTTCTGCAGAAAACAGAGGGGTTCAGATTCGATCCAACATTGCTTACGGTCTGAACCCACTCCTACGTGCTGTACCAAGCAGCCTTTAGTGGCTCCCCATAATCCGAGACATGGAGGCAGGATCGCTTTGCCTTTTCATTGGAGCTTCCAAGACGGCCGAGATGGAGACGGGAATCGTAAATGTGTGCTCCGCTGTTTCAATCTTGCTGAGGAAATGCTGGTCCCCCGCTTGCTGGAAGCTGACGCGGGGCTGCTCGTCGCGGGATGCATTGACCTCGCCGGAAACCGCCAAAACAAAAACAGCCACGCGATTTTCGAAGCTGTTAATGAAAAGTTGACTTTGGTCAACGTCGCTAACACGATTGACTCTGTAAGTGCCTGCCGGAAGGACTTTCCCTGCCACGACAAACTCCCACGGGATCTTTACGATCAGTCGGTCTGAAGCTTGGCCGTGGGCGGTAGCGGTTAACGCAGCCAGCCCAAAGAACACCATCAAAAATCGGACGTAATGCTTCTTCATCATTTCTCCTTTGGAATGTTGTTGCTGATAACCGCGGCACCCGAGCTTCTTTCGCAAACGGCTGCACCTGGCAATCGGCCAAACAATCATCCGCAAAAACGTGCATTCTCTATCAGACGCGAACTACTTGCGTTCGATGGTCCTGACAATAAACGCAGAATTCCCTTGCGACAAGATGGCAGATATGCCATTGTAGATGGGCACTCCGGCCATCTTGAGAATCGCACAGGATCCGGGGGTACAGCATGAAAGAGATTACGGTCCTGCTTCTCGACCAGATGTTTTCTTCGACGGCGATCGGGCCAATGGAAGTGTTCCGCCATGCCGGTTCGTTGT
>Ga0306921_10000480_pt1 | contig 35185 bp, 45 predicted proteins | sample sta12Cox44000080_FD_203760 | JGI IMG/M metagenome (GOLD analysis project Ga0306921, IMG submission 203760) | Lab enrichment of tropical soil microbial communities from Luquillo Experimental Forest, Puerto Rico - statoxic.12C.oxic.44.000.080 (v2)... | ecosystem: Environmental > Terrestrial >... | reverse complement strand
AGTAAATTAAACGCAACCTCAGCCCCGCGCTAATGCGGGGCTACTTTTTTGAAAGGCAAGTTCATGTACGTTTCACCAAACTTCAAAACCAAACGCCAACTAAAGCAGGCATTGGCAAGCGGCTGGCTAGTTAGTGTGTATCAACCAAACAACATGTTCAATGTTGAACCGCCGCGTGACGGCACAGTGTACCTTGAGGGGCCGCACTACCCAAAGCCGCACGCCTGGTATGCTGAGGGCACAATGAAAGCAGGTAAGCTTGTTAGCATACGCTAATTAACAAACAAACAAACTGGCCCCGCTTAAAACGCGGGGCTTTTTATTTGGTTTATTTGGTGTATGTACACCTATTATTTGTGCCCTGGTTACTGTGGGTAACCTAGTAACAAGCATGCTTTGTTACAACCAAAAAGTGAAAAATGGTCACCCCCCACCACCCCAGGTTGCGCGTGGCTCCCTTACCATCCTCAGCAATTTTTCAGGATTCAAAAGAACCTCTCATAGTACGGTTACTGGCTCCCTCACCAACCGCACCAATTTTTCAGGATTTGAAACGAACATCCAATAGTACGGTCTTGGCTACCTGCACCGCGCCTGTAGCGGGGTTATTGGTTCCTCAAGTTCAACGGTAGGAACGTCCTGCCAATCAGACCAGTTACCACCTGGGAATTCAGTGATGACTAGTTCATAGCGGTATTGCAACTTTTTCTCCTTGTAGTCATAGCTGTCGCCAAGTGAGTTCTTGCGGGTGGCGGTGAAGCGTACCCAGCGTAATTCAATCATGGTTCTTCCCTCCTTAAGGCCCTTGTTGAAATACTTGGCGGCAATTTTCTCAGCTTCCTGCTTTAAGGCCTCAGGATCACCAAACGGGTTCCCCGCCATTTGTGGTGCCTTTATACGGCTATGAGTGACCAAATGCGTCCTATGATTTCAGGCGTTGAAAAAAGCACATTTGTGTTGGCCCGGGTGCAGAGCAACTTGGTATTGAGTGGGACCAATAATGGTATTTCACCCTGGGGGGAGAGAGCAAAGGTTTCATAGCCTTTGCTGTGCATGAGTTGCCTGAGTGAATGCTGGTTCTGGCTGAATAAATGCAGGGCCTGCTCATTGATTTCAGCAATGACAAAGGGGCAGGCGTGAGGACCGTCTAGAGGTTCCAGCGCATTGACTTCGCTACCTTCAATGTCAAGCTTGATGAACTTGGCCGGTAGGTACTGATCAATGGTAGTGGCCGTCATGAGCGCGGCCTGATACGCCTGCCCGTTTGGTGCCAGGGCGTTGCCGCCGCCATCTTCATAAAGGTGCAGGGTAACGGGTTTGACCATTGACCACAACGGTTGTTCTATGACGGTAGTGTTGCTGGCATTGTTGAGTTGCAGGTTGCAGCGCAGCCAGGGCAGATTATTTTCGCCTGGTTCTATGGCAATCACGGTGCCGTTGCTGCCTGCCAACTGGCTCATCATCATGGTATAAGTGCCAATATTGGCCCCGCCGTCAATGACAGTATCGCCAGGCCAAATGACCCGCATCATCAAATGTATGATTTCAATGTTGGGGAAAGTATTGGCGTTGAAGCACCCCAGCAGATCCCTGTTGGGCGGGTAGGCTTCATCCAAGCCATATTTGACTTCAATGCTGCGGCCATTGACCGCCAGCATTTTGCTATGGATGGTTACTGCCATTGCCGCCCCTTTGCTCAAAAAACCCCAGCCTGATGATCAATGTAGGTTCCTTGTTCTGGCCGCAGGCACATTCACTGGGGCGCTTGGCCCCTGACTGGCCGGGGTGCCACCAGAACTTTTCATTGCAGTACCGGCATAGCCACTCAGTGGCCCCCGGCATGAATACGTCCATCCCTCATGCCCTCCATTGACAAGGGCCGGTGGCAGCTTTTACCTTGTGCCCCCATTGGTAGTATCACAATGGGCTGCCCCATGCCATGGATTGTTGGCGTGTCAAAACCTAATCAGGAAGCGCTTGCCGCTGAGAATCTTGCCCGCCAGGGCTATGATTATTATTACCCGCGCATCAAGCAAGCAAAACCTGGGAAGAAAGCCGTTATTGAACCGCTTTTTAAGAGGTATTTATTCATTTTGATTGATTTGCACTGGTGGTGCTTAAGGAATACCAAGGGTATGAGTTCCCTTTTAATGGGTGAGGGGGTGCCACGGGTGGTATCACCCTGTGTGATCGCGGAAATCAAGGGGCGGGAAGGGCCGGATGGCCTGATACAACTCATCAAGCCGCCCAAATACCGTAAGGGGCAGCGCGTTAAAGTAGATCATGGCCCCTTGGCGGGCCATTTGGCTTTGTATGACGGCGTAAGTTCGCATGATCGGGCCAGGGTACTCCTCTCCATGTTTGGCTGCATGACCAAGGTTGAGCTTGAAGAGGGTTTGCTGGCCGCTGTGTGAGTAAAAATCTGCTTAATGTAAGCGTATTGCGCCCGCCCCGGGTGCGGTAGCTATTGTAGAGGGTAGGAAAATGCAAGAGAGTGACTTCACTACAGGCCGGGTAAAGTGGTTTAATGGCGATAAGGGCTACGGTTTCATCAGCGGGTCCAATGGCGGCCCAGATGTCTTCCTTCATATCAAGGAATTGACGCGATCTGGGGTTCATACCGTGCCCACTGAAGGCCAAAGCGTCAAATATGTGAAGGATTCAGGCCCGAAAGGGCCGTTTGCCAAACAAATTTCACTCACCGAGGGCAGCAAATGAAGAGATTAGCTGCGGCGCTGGCCTTTTTAGGGTTGCTATTGATCCCTGCCAACGGACAGCAGGCGCGTGGCTTCACGCCATGCGCCGCTTTCACGTTTTCTGTGACCAATAGCAGCGCCAATACCCAACTTAGCGGCTGCGGCGCTAACGTGGTGCTGATTAATGGCACCAGTACGGAGGTATTTTACAGCGTTGGCACCACTAACGCGGTTACCGCTACTGCCAGTGCCGCTACTACCGGTTCAAACACCAGCTTCAGCCTGCCCGCCAACTCCACTACTACCTTGACCCTCAGCATTTTACCTGGGAACCCCGGCCCGTTCATTGCCATGATTGCCGGTGTGGCCGGTCCTACCGTTATTCGTATCAATCAGGGTTGGAATACCATATGAGAGGGTTGGCTTTTGCCCTGTTGCTGTTGCTGGGCGGCAATGCGCTGGCGCAGCCGGTGACCGGGCTGGGGCCAACATCACTGACAACAGCCTGGGTAACCAGTGACCAATCATATATCTCAAATATTACGCTTGCTGACGTCCCCGGGCTGTCAATCAACCTGCAAACCGGCCATACTTATTCATTCCGCGTGGAACTGCTCTATACTGATGCCAGTGCGGGCAACAACGGCGGTATTCAGGTGGCCATATCCGGCACCGTGACCCCCAGCAACATCATTTATGACGGCTGGCAGATTGAGAGCAACAGCATTGAAGGGCAGACCCAGGCCACTGCATTGGGCGGCGTGGTTGCATCCTCTGCTGGCCCGGCAACCATCGGCCACCTTCAGGTTATTGGCAGCATCACGGTTGCAACGGCGGGTACGCTGACAGTACAGGCCGCGCAATACAGCAGCAATGCAACGCCTACGGTGATCAAGCAGGGTTCTTTCTTTGTAGCAACGGATATGCCGTGAACCAAGTATGTACGGTACCCGGGCGTTACGGTACCATAGCCTATTGGGCCAACGATTATGTGATTGGCCGCATCGTATCCACCTATGGTGAGTGGTATGAACGTGAGGTGGATATTTTTCGTTTGTATTGTGGCCGCAATGATACTTGTGTGGACGTGGGCGCTAACATCGGTACCCACACCTTAGCTTTAGCGAATATTGTTGGGCCTAAGGGCCGCGTGGTCAGCATTGAACCGCAGCGCCCTATGTTCATGCTGATGTGTGCCAATGCGGTGATGAACGGCTACCTGCAAGTGGAGCCGTTCAGGGCGGTTGCAGGCAAAGCGTGCCACCGCATGAACTACGCCGTGGTACGGTATGATGAAGGGAACAGCTTTGGCGGCTATGATACCAGGTTGCAGGCGGCGATGGCCCCCGGTCATGTCAATGAAGCGCTTGAGACCGTCACCATTGACTACCTGAGTTGCTATAAGGCCAAGCTGATCAAAATTGACGTGGAGGGTAGTGAGTGCAACGTCATTTGGGGGGCTGAAAAGACCCTCAAGCTGGCCAGGCCGGTTTTATATGTTGAAAATGACCGGGTTGAGAACAGCAAGGAACTGATCATTGCTTTGCGTGCCCTTGATTACAAGCTTTATTGGCACCTGCCAGCCAGCTTCAACCCTGACAACTTTGCTGGCAGCAAAGAGATACTGCATGAAGTTGGGATGGTCTATACCCGTGGACAATATTGGGTTAACGGCCTGGCAGTGAATTTGCTTTGCTTGCCTGATGGTAAGGAATTGCCCCTGCCGCCAGATGTGCTAGAAGTAGGCAATGATGATGAACACCCCTGTCTGCCAAAAGACCGGCAGCGGCTGGTTCCTAACCTCAAGGAACTAATAGATGCCAATGACGTCGCCAGGGTTGAGTGAAATAGCAACTACCACACAAAGGAACCGTAAGATGCCATCGCACAGTGTCAAGCAGGCCAAAACAATGTCGGCCATTGCCCACGGCTGGAAGCCAAAGGGCAGCGCGGCTGGCATCCCCGTCAAAGTAGCCAAGGAATTTCATGCCGCCGATAAAGGCAAGAAGTACGGCAAAGGTCATGACAAGGGCCATGCGCATGAGGAGCACCGGCAGCCGCATCACTCAGTTCATGTAGGTAACAACGATGGCTTTGCCGGTAAGCTTGAATCTCATTTCACCGGTAAGGGCCATGAACATGATTTGGCGCATCATAAGAAGCAGCCGCACGGGCGCAAAGGTAAGGAGATGGTTGGCTTTGCTGAAACCCGCCATCACGGCGGCCATGATAGTTTTCATGCTGAGCAGGAAGAACACTGGGGCAAGAAGCGTGGCGGCGTTGCTCATGGCACTGGCCCGCAGCGCCCACATGGCCATGGCGATGTAGTTGGCCATGTGCGTCATCACAATGCCGATCATGATCAGGCGCATAGCAAACTGGTAGGGCAGGCAGGTATGGGCCATAAGAAGCAGCCGCATAGGGGTGATAGCACGGGTGCAGGCCGCACTGCGGTTGCGGAGCATCACGTGGGTCATGTGATGAAGCAGGAGCACAGCAGCCACAATGCCGTGACCCATGAGCCATTGACAGCCCACGTGTTCAGGAACCCAATGGGTGGTGACAGTCATGGATACGGCCATTCATCTTATCAGCGCCATGGCTTTCATAGGCATAGTGGTCATCCCGGCGGACATCGCATAGGGCATAGGAGCAAATAGCCATGCCTCATAAATCCCATGAAGTGCACATAAAGGAACAGGGTAAGGATTGTCTTGCTAACAACGACTGTTACGTGCCGCATCACCCTGAACCCGGCCATGGCGATAACCCGCATTGCAGTCAGCACAAGCCAAGCCCTGATTGCACCTATGACAAGAGTGGCCAGCTTGAGCACAAATGCTTTGGTGAGGCTGACAGTTTCCGCCACATGCACCATGCTCATATCAACAGCGGTACTCATAGCTTCCATGGTGCCAGCAAAATAGGGCATTTGCGCAATTCAGGTCATAAAGGTGCGCATAGGGTAGGAAAACGCTGATGTCCACTCTTTACATTACGGAGTACCAGACTGCTGCCTCTGACCAGGGCCGTGCGCTGCCGTTAGGCCATGGTTACCCATTGGCCAATCAGATCGTAGGTGTTACTGGCGTTTCATTGCAATCAGCACCATTCACTGGACGTACACATTTCATCAGGCTTCATAATGACAGCGGAAGTCCATGTTCTATCCTTGTGGGTACGCAGCCGGGTGTTGGACCGCCAGCGGCACAAAACCCCATAGCTACGCCCAGTTGTGCACGTATGGCGCAAAACCAAACGGAATATATGGGTGTTGACCCCGGTATGTTAGTGGCTGTTATCGCAAACGTCTGAGGTTTTATCATGCCAATCCCGCTTGCACCGAATACCACACCGGCTGATGCTAGTGGGGCCTTTGCCCTTCTTGAGATCATCGGTGATGAGAGCAAATTCAAGAAACGATTAAAGGAACTTCAGGATCAAGCCAAGTCCATTGAGCAAATGATTGAGAACTCTAAGAAGCTTGATGTTGAAAGTAAGAACCGCTTAAAGGAAGTTGAAAAGCTCAATGAGCGACTTGAATTGCGTGAGGCTCAGCTAAAAACCCGTGAAGATGGTTTAGGCAAGGCCCGGCACGATACGTTGGAGTTGCAGGAATCACTTAATGCCAGGCAAGCCAAGTTTGATGAGGAGAATGACAAACGGGTTAAGGCTAAGGAAGCCAGCCTGAACGTCAGGGCCGCTGAACTTACTGAAAAAGAAAAGATAGTGACTGCGGCAATGCGTGACCTTCAGGAGAAACTGGCTGCACACGACATGTTTGTGGCCACTAAAAGCCGTGAAATTACAGGGTTTGCAGAAAACTTAGCCAAACGTGAAGAACTGCTTAAGCAGGGTTTGGCCGACTTGGAGGCGGGAAAGACTGCGTTACAAGCCAAAATGAGTAAAGTGGATGAATTGCGCAAAGCAATTCAAAATGCAGCATAGCTAAAGGAGAGATTAATGGCTAACTATGAAGCAATGCTTCTGCAAGCAACGGTGTCCACCACCTATAAAAGCGCTGGTGTGCTCGCGGCTGCTGGCAGGCGTGCAATGGTGTATGAAATTGAATTTGGTCAGTCAGGCGTTCCGGTCTCCAACGACGTGCAGTGCCAATGGGACGTATCACGTACCGCAAGCACAGCTACCTTAGTTGCTGCTGGCGGCGCGGTTGCGGCCAACTTGCTTGATCAGGCTGATGTGACGGCAACCACTCTGTTTTATCCAAACATCACGACTGAGCCAACCACCATCACTACTGCTGGCTTAGGCTTGAATCTTAAGAACTGGGCCATCAACCAGCGCGGTTCTTACCGTTGGCGTGCATTGGATGATGGTGACAACCTCATCATTGCCGCAACTGCATCCCAAGGCTTGGCAGTTCGTGTACTTAGCCAAAGCTTTGCCAGCACAGCGGTTGGAAATATCTCCTTCATCGAACGGTAAACCGTCATGAAGCGGCTGCGGTTTGAGCCGGGCGGCGTCGGTGAGTACCGTAATGAGTATGGGTTGCTGACGGAAGTGTACAGCAGCACCTGTGCGCATTGCCAACGCATGACTGAATTCCCGTCAAAACGCAGGATGATGGAGTTTGTTGAAATCTGCCGTGGCTGCATGCGGCTGATTTGCCTTGAGTGTCATGGTAAGCCGTGTAGAACCTATGAACAGATGGTTGACGAAAAGGAAACTCATGATGAGTTGCAGCGGCGGCTCATCAGAGATGGGTGGAGGTGCTATTGACGTGCGCAACGTGTAAAAAATGGTTCCTGCGCCGTGAAACGCACTATGCTGGTAACGGTGAGGTAATCATCAACTGGTCAGACCCTGAAGGGAAGGGCAAGTGCACCGTGCTTAATATACTGACCGCCCCGGAATTCGGCTGCAATCAGTATGAGCAAGGTGAGCCTATTGTAGAAGTAGCTCATAAACCAGGCGAGCCTTGGCATCATTGGGTGCTTGGGCCATGCCCAACTTGCAAGGGCAATGGTGTTGCTGCCGGTGTTGGCATAGATAGAGATTGTTGTGGTACCGGTTTGGTTCAATATTATGATGATGGGTATATTGGTGAAAACCGCACCAAGATGCACCCAAAAGAGAAAGTTCACGGTAAGCGTGGTGATCTACCAGTACCAGTTTGCTTTAATTGCGTGAAGCCTATTGATCCGGTTTGGAAACTTTGCCCATTCTGCGGCACCCAATTGCAAGCACGTGAGAAAAATATGGAAAGCGAAGTTCACCCTTTATGAAATCAAAACAATTCTGGGAATGGTTTGAGGGTCACGTGGCCCCGCGTGTGAATGGCCATCCTAGGCTGCACCGCGCCGGTACCTTTAGACAGATGTTTCAGCACCTTGATAAAGCTGCTGACCCTGTTTGCATTATTGAAACTGGCTGCATTGAAGACCCTGAAAATTGGGCGGGCAATGGCTGCTCAACATTGATCTTTGACAAGTATGTAGCGCTGAATGGGGGCAGGCTTTATTCAGTTGATATTATCCCTGAAAAGGTAAAATTGGCGCAGTCTCTTGTCAGTGAGAATACCACAGTAACATGCGCTGACAGTGTTGCATATTTGGGCACCCTTAAGGTCAACCCTGATTTGGTTTATTTGGATGCAAGTCACCTGTATTGGCACAAGGTGACCCCGGCACAGGTTCATCATTATAACGAATTTATGGCAATACTGCCGCAGCTTCGCCCCAGCACACTGTTGGTGGTTGATGACAGCCCGGCTATCGTTGATGAAGGAATGAAGTTCACCATTATGGGAAAGGGTGGTTTGGTCAGTACTTATGCCAATGAAGTTGGTGCTGAGATGGTATTCAGTGAATATCAAACCGGCTGGGTTGGATTCCCTGGAATCACTAGGAATGAATTTGAGGATGATGATATTGAATTGATCCTCAGCAAAGGTAGGGAACAAGTTGAGGCTGGGAAATGGCCGCAGGCTTATAATTGCTACCGCACTGTCTTGATGAAATTACCGCCGCCATGGAATGGGCGGCAGCGGGTCATGTACGGCGAAGCTTGCGCGTTCTTTGCCCGGTTGGCCACACAATCTGAGCGTCTTGGCACGGCTTATGATTGGTATGAGCGGGCGCTGAAGGCAGACCCAAGGGCTACCGATTACCGCATTGAACTGGTCAACAAGAGCATGGCCCTGCTGGGCATTAACGAAGGGGCCAAAGAGCAGGCTGAGAGGTGCACCAAAATATCACCTGAAGACCCTATGGCGTGGCGCACGCTGGCCCTGTCATATGACAGGCTTGGCAACCTGAAGCAGAGTTTAAACGCGCATAATAAGCAGGTGCAATTCAGCAACAGATCATCCATGGCCTTGCTTGATAAGGTAGCAACGCTGATTGATCTTGAACAATATGACGTAGCTGAGAGCATCTCTGATGAAGTGATTATGCGCAATGAGCCGGTATACAAGGCGGACGCATTTCACTGTAAGGCAATGATCAAGGCGCGGTGTGATGAGCATGAGGAGGCAATCATCTACTTTGAAAGGGCTCTAAGTGGTGGGTGTCTGAATGGCACTTTGGTACATTTTCACTTGGCGCTATCGCTATTTTCAATTGGCCGTTATAAGGAAGGTTTTGCCCATCAATCTCATGGCCGCCTGAACCGTACTGACCCCAACCTCTTTGTGCCAATGCAGCGGTTTGACCGGCCAATGTTTGCCATGCAGGAACCTCCAGCCTTGGTGCATGTGCATACGGAATCAGGTGCTGGTGACAACTTTGCGCTATGGCGCTTTCTGCCGCTTCTTAAACAGCGGGGTTATGCTGTCAGGTATGAAGCTGGCGATGATTTTTTCAAGCTGGCAAAGGACAGTCTAACTGATATTGAGGTGGTGCCCGCCGCCCTTGATTACCCTGGCGGGGTTGGCCTCAAAGGGTTTGATTATCACCTGCCTATTGGTGAATTGCCGCATGTCTTTGGTACTAACATTGACACGGTGCCATGGCATGGTCGGTATATCAAATCGGACCCAACCCTGGCTCAGAAGTACAAGGGCGCACCAAAGGTTGGCATAGCGTGGTCATCTGGCATCCGTGAGCAACTAGGACCTTGGGTGAAGCGTTACGGTCAGCTTAAATCCGTAAGCTTTGAGCTAATCAGGCCAATCATTGAAACCCTGCCCATGCTCAGCTTCGTATCTCTTCAGGTTGGGTCGCCTAGAGCTGAAAATGACATTATTGTTGACTTGTTGCCTGAAGAACCAAGTTGGGCTGATACTGCCGCGTTGATTGAGAATCTTGATTTGGTCATTACGCCTGATACCGGTCTAGCCCATCTGGCCGGGGCCATGGGTAAACCTACATGGTTGATGATGCACGCGCACAATCAGGGATGGCACTTCATGTGTGAGCGCCCCAGTGCATCATGGAATGAGCGGTCGCCATGGTACCCATCAATGCGCATCTTTAGGCAGAAGCGTGGTGATGATTGGACTAACGTAGTTGGAGAAATAGCTATGGAATTGCGCAACGGTAAGATAAGGGAGGCTGCATAAATGGCTGGCGGACCGCTTTTACCATCGTCAATCTATGTTGGCGGAGCATCCGGTAACTTATCGGTTAACTTCTATATTGGTACCACAGCAAGTGGCACTGGTGCCGTTGCATCCTACAGCGCCTTTGAAGGGGTAAGTGTTATTGCCTCGTTGACTGCTGACGCACTTGCGGTACTGCAATTTAATGCGCCAGAAGTAATACCAAGTGGCGTTTGCAAGCTGCGGCTTCTGGCGCAGGCCAATGCTGTTACCGGTATTGCCAAGCTTGATATTATCGACGGTGTTACATCAGCGGGTACCGCTATTGGAGCGTCTAATTTTACCACTGAAGCAGGAAGCCCAACCATTACCACCCCTAATTGGGCAAGTGTAGATACCCTGTTTGAGTACAAGGTCAACCTGACTAATGCGCCTACAGCCAATCAAATCCTAACAGTGATATTGGCATACCGGACATCAGGCTGGACGCTTGCACAATCAAGCGTTTGGCAACCATCACTGGTATGGGAGTGAGTTATGGCAACACTTACACCGCAACAACTTGCTGAAACCAGCGCCTTTTGGGTCAATAAATGGTTTGTATTACCTAACGTCACGGCCAATCTCACTACGGCCGATTTGACTGCGGCAATCTCAGCAATTGATAGCGCGTTTGATACGACGCTCAATGCGGCAGTGACTGCCGGTCATGGCCCACAAACAGTAGCGCAGGCATTGAACTCGGTTATCCCCGCACCTGCATCAAGCTTGAGCACCCAGCAGAAGGCAGAACTGGTTACGTTTGCAATCATGAAGCGCTATGGACTGCTGTAATGGCGCGGTCCTTTAATGGCACTACAGACGGTGCCTCTGACGGCACCGGTAATAATTTAAGTCCGTCAACGGCAATATCTGTATCAGTTTGGGTTCTCTTTAGTGCATTTCAGAATTTTTCAGGCGTTTTTGGTCAAACTCGTTTTGCTATTGGTGGGTGGGGGATTGGTACGTGGACTTCCCCCAACAATACACTCGCTGTGATGTTTAATAATCAACTTCAACTTCCTATTTCTGGCGCCCCGGCAATGTCAACAGGTACTTGGTATCATGCAGTCTCAACCTACGATCAGACTGCATGGAAAACCTATCTCAATGGTACACTTCTTAGTAATATCAATGAGGTTGCAAATCCTTGGTCACCACTGGTTACTAATACGGGGAAAAATATTGGGAATCTGGCTGGATGGGGGATAATGGCTGGGAGTGTTGCGGAGTGTACTGTCTGGAGCGACATAACTTTAACACAGCTGGAAGTAACTGCCCTGGCGAACGGTGCGCGTCCCAGTATGATCAGGCCAAAGTCATTGCGTTTCTGGTATCCACTTGACGGACTTCAGTCGCCAGAACCTGAGATTAGTGGTGCAGGGTTTAGTACAACGGGAATGACTTTAACCGGCACCAACCCCGCCTTCGGCCCGCCCATCATGCAGTTCACGCCAAGGTGGCCACAGTTTATAGCTCCGCCACCAGTAATACCGACAAGAATTGCGCCCCCGGGTTTTGCTTGGGCTGAATGGTAAACAAGGGTATTAAATGGCGCGGAATGTTAATGGTAGCGTCACCACTACTGAGCAGATACTTTCATCTTTAACGACAGCGCCGGTACAGCGCAGTTTCTTTATTCGGTTTTATCAGAACGGTGCTGGCGGCGCTGGCTTCGGCACATTGTTTGGCACCGGTAACGGCACTTCCAGTGGAACAGAAATATTCACAAATGGCACAGCAAACCATCAACTTCAGGTTTATTTCAGCACTACGCAAGGTGAGTGGCAATGGGCTATTCCGTCGCAAAATGTGTGGCATACGCTTGGGCTGAATTACGACAATAGTTCAGTTTCAAATGATCCAGTTGTTTACATCGATGGGGTTTCTGTTTCTGTAACAAATACATTACGTCCGGTTGGCACACTTGTCGCTGCAAGCCCTGCAAATCTTACTATCGGTAACCTTCCCAACAATGGGGTGGCATGGGATGGAAATGTTGCCGATGCAGCGGTGTGGGACGGCGTGCTTTTGACAGCTACGGAACATGCCGCGCTGGGTAGGGGGGCGAGACCGTACCAGATTAGAAAAGGTAGCCTAAAAGGCTGGTGGCCGCTTGATGGATTCAGTTCCCCTGAGCCAGACCTATCCGGTAACGCCAATAATGGCACCCTAACCGGAACCACGCGCGTCTTTGGCCCGCCCATGATGGCCTTCACGCCAAGGTGGCCGCAATTTATTATGCCACCAGTAACACCGGTAGTAATTGCATCCTCTGGATATGTGGAACTTGATTGGTGAAGAGCCTTGTTGCTGGCATCATAGACCGCAAAGGCGGCCTGCGCATTGTTGTCACTGATGGCGATTTGAATTGTCATATTGGCCCTGGTGAGCGGACCTATGTGTTGCCCTTCAAAGTTCAGGAACCAATCCCATTTGAAGATATCCCAAAATTGGTTGCCAAGGTAGAACAGTATGTTCTTCAGCAAACTGCTGCAAATGGCACTTGTAGTCTTACTCACTAGCTCAACGTCACCTTGGACTGTGCCCGGTGACTTTAAGGCTGCTGGGCACACCGTGACCTTGATAGGGTCAGGCGGCAATGGCGGTGTTGGGACTTCAGGTGCTTCAGGAACCGCAGGTGGTGGCGGTGGTGGCGGTGCTTGTACGCAGTTGGTCTATTCATCCGGCACCATGACGCCTAACAGCACCACGGTGCCGTTCCTGATCAATGCCGGTAACTCAGCTAACGCTACCCAATGGCAATCCTCAGCGGCAGGTAGCGGTGCCTATTATGAGGCGCTTTCAGGTGGTGCTGGGGCGTCTGCGGGTACGGCAGGCACTGCGGGCGGTGCAACCACAACTGTTGGCACGCCGACCATTACCTATACGCCAACCAACCATACGGGTGGGGCTGGTGGGACCGGTGCTGGGGCCAATACACATGGTGCTGGTGGCGGTGGCGGTTCAGGCGGTCCAGCCGCCAATGGCGGGGCTGGAGGTTCACCAACCGGCACTGGTGGCGGTGGCGGTGGTGGTGGCGGTGCAGCCAATACTGGTGGCAGCCCATCTACGGCAACAGGCGGTACTGGCGGTAACGGTTCAAGCGGTACTGGCGGCCCTGGTGGTGCGACTGGTACGGCTGGAACTGGAAGCTCAGGCGGTGGTGGCGGTAATGGTACGGCTACAGCGGGCACGGCCTCTACTGGCGGTTTGGGTGGTTCAGGCACTGATTTCACGGCAACAGCAGGATGTGGTGGTGGTGGCGGTGGCTCAGGCCGGAATACTAATACTGCCAGCGGTACCCCAAATAGCATTGGGGGCAACGGCGGCACTTTTGGCGGCGGCGGCGGTGGCAGCGCAAATACAGGAAGGGGAACCGGCACCAACACTGCTGGCAGCGGTCAGGCTGGCGTTATTGCTATTGTTTATTCAAGCACTGCGGTTGGTTATGAGCAGCAGGGTTGTGATGAAGCTCAGCCGTTGATCCGCCGTCCACTGGGCCGTCAAGCTGGTGCTGGCATCAGGCAACGCAATGCCTTTAGGTTCTTTGGTTTCATACCTAGCGGCTTTGATCAAACGGGGCCTCAAGACCGGCACCCAACGCCTGAACGCCGTGCTGCTGGTATCATGCGGGGTGACGATGGCACTGAAGCCGTTTATGTCTTTGTGCCCCCAGGAGTTTCCATATTCTTTGACGTTCAAGATGCCAGTGATAACCCATTAACCAAATGGTACAACCCGCGCAGTCAGTATTTTGCTGGGGTGACACGCGGTGATGATGGCATAGAGTGGCCATTCATCAATTGGTTCAAACAGGGTTGGGATCAATACACTAGTCAACCCCGCCGCCCACGTCCTACCGCCTCAGCATTAAGGCACCGACCTGGCTTCACTTGGTTTGCGTGGACCAATTTTGGCTTTGAACAATCCTATTCACAGCCAGTATACCGTTGGCACAAGTCACCTGATATTGGTGACCCAGGCAATGAAAATGTCTTTACAGTCGTAGCACCAACAGCGGTTGCTTGGCCCTTTGAACAATTTACTGCACCATTTAAACGGGCACCCAAGCCAGGCACATTTGATGTTGGCGATGTAAGCGGCATAGATAGACCATTTACCCAATGGATAAATCAGGGTTATGAACAATCTTATTCACAACCCTTACACCGGTGGTTCAAGTCACCTGATGTTGGTAACCCGTTTATTCAAAGCCAGTTTGTACAATGGCGCAACGCCGGTTGGGAAGTTCAACCGCTTCAACCTAAGAAGTCACCATTTACCAGGCCCAGCATTCTTGAGGTTGGCAGCCCAGGTATAGATAGACCATTTACCCAATGGATAAATCAGGGTTGGGCGCAAGTAGAAGCACTGGTACGCTATCAACGGCTCAAGTCACCTGATATTGGTGACCCAGGCAATGAAAATGTTTTTGTTGGCGTACCACCCCCAACAGCGTTTTGGGGTTGGGATCTACAAAAAGACCTTTACGCCAGACGCAAAGTTACTGCCTCAGCGTTGAAGGGACGTTCTGAATTTGGTTTCTTTGATCCCTGGATCAATCAAATTTATGAGCAGGTTTATACACAACCGCTTCATCGTTGGTACAAATCACCTGACATAGGTGATGGCGGTATTGAGAACGTCTTTAGTTTTGTACCGACAACGGCTGTAATTTACGGTTGGGATCAGGTTTATACCCAACCATTGCACAAGTTCTTCAAGGCTGGTGCCGTTAAAGGCAAAACTGAAGCGGCATTCTTCCCACCGTGGGTTAATTACGGTTACGAGCAAGTTTACACTCAGCCGTTACACCGCTGGTTCAAATCACCAGATGCGGGCGATGCGGGCATACAAGCACCATATGTGTTTGTGCCTCCGGGCTTTGTGCCATGGGCATGGGACCCGCAACCGTGGCAACCACGTTATAAGTGGAATAAAGCACCTGAATTTGGTGATCAGGGAACTCAATTCACCTATATCAACTGGCGCAATTTTGGCTTTGAGCAGGGGGCATCACAAGACCGGCACCGTTGGTTTAAGTCACCTGATATAGGTGATAGCGGTATTGAAAGCCCATTTACTTTTTGGCGGAATGCTGGCTGGGAACAGGTCTATAGCCAGCCTCTGCACCGTTTATTCAAATCACCTGATATAGGTGACTTAGGCATTGAAAATGTTTTTGTGCCGCCTGCTACTGCGCCTCCATGGGGGTTTGCCTTCCAAGAGGCGCTGCGTAGAAAACTAAACCTTGGCCCTGGTATAGAAGGGCTAAGTCAGTTTGCTGTCTTCCCGTCATGGACCAATTTTGGGTTTGAACAAGCTTATGCTCACCTGCCGCACCACTTCTTCAAATCACCTGACATAGGTGATGGCGGTATTGAGAACGTCTTTAGTTTTGTACCGCCAACGGCTGTAATTTACGGTTGGGATCAGGTTTATACCCAACCATTGCACAAGTTCTTCAAGGCTGGTGCCGTTAAAGGCAAAACTGAAGCGGCATTCTTCCCACCGTGGGTTAATTACGGTTGGCCGCAGGTAGAAACGCTAACCCGTCATCGTTGGTACAAGTCACCTGATGTTGGTGACCTAGGTATTGCCTCACCTTATGTGCAATGGCGCAATATTTGGCAGCAGACTGAGGCGCTGACACGTTACCGTTGGCTGCACGCGCCTGAAATTGGTGATCAAGGTATTGAATCCCCGCTCATCAACTGGTTCAACCAGGGTTGGGATCAATATACCAGTCAACCAGTTCACCGTTGGTTCAAGTCACCAGATGTGGGTGACGCGGGCAACGAGGCTGTGTTTGTTTTCATACCGCCACCGGCAGTAATCTCAGGTTGGGATCTACAGAAGGATCTTTATGCTAGGCCCAAGCGTACAATGTCGGCCCTCAAAGGGCGCTCTGAGTTTGCCTTCTTTGACCCCTGGGTCAACCTCGGCAGTGAACAAGCTTATGCTCACCTGCCGCACCGCTTCTTCAAGTCACCTGAATTTGGTGACAGCGGCATTGAGCGGCCTTTCATACCGCCTACCCCGCCTGCGGTGTGGTGGGATATGCAGGCGTGGCAACCACGTCATAAATGGTATGCAGCACCTGAGTATGGCGACCAGGGAATTGAATTCCCATTCATTTACTGGCGCAATTTTGGTTGGGAAATTCAGCCGCCGCAACCGCCATCAGCCGCGCTCATCCATGGCCGCATGGCTGGTGGCCTTATGCGGGGTGATGACGGTAACCAAGCCACATATATTTTCTGGTTGCCGGTTGGTTGGGAAGTTCAGCCGCCGCAACCGCCATCTTCATCACTCATCCACGCCCGTGCTGGTGCAATCATGCGCGGTGATGATGGTACTGAAGCGGTCTACATCTTTGTGCCACCGCCAGTAGTGACAGGCTTATTCATGCCAGGCCTCTTTGGTGCTACTACGCATGTTGGCCGCGCTGGTTATACACCAGAGCCAAATCCCTAATGGTTTTCCGCGTAGAACCATTTTTAATTGGGCTTGTTGTAACGCCTGGTATGCTTATGGCACACCCTATCAATACCCAAACAGCTTCTTACACCCTGCAATCCTCTGACTGTTCTGAACCTGAAACTTTTGTGCTGATGAACGTGGCCAGTGCCAATACGGTGACAGTTAACACAGGTGTATTTTCTGCTGGGTGTCTTATCAATGTTATTCAGATAGGTGCAGGGCAAACGACTATTGTTGCAGGTGGTGGCGTCACGCTCAACTCAGCAGGCGGCGCATTGGCCATTGGTGGTCAGTATCAAGGCTGCACTATTCTTATGACCAGCGGTAGTGCAGGCGTAGTAACGGGGTCATTGGCATGATTAGAGTTTTTCTGGCGCTCATATTGGCGTGCTTTGGCTTATCAGCCGATGCACAGATGGTGCCGTTCCCGCCGCTGTTTAGGGTATTTACCCCGCTGCATCTCTATTACATCGCGGCTAGCGGCTGTAACGATGCCAATGCTGGGACTAGTCCGGGGTCGCCATGGTGTACGCCAAACCATAGTGTTGTTTGCGGTGACGTTATCATTGCAGCGGCTGGGGATTATTCAACGACAATAAATAGTGCATTTCCTTTTGGAACCGTGTCAAGTTGCCCATCCGTCAGCGGCGGTATTGATGGGACTGGCGGAATTTATTTTGCAACCGTGTTGTGCGGCGGTACTGACGTAACGGCTTGCCACGCGACTTTCACCAGCACCGGTTATGCCATTGACGTTGCCGCCAGCAATTGGGCGGTCGAGGGTTTTCAGCTTACCGGCAATAGCGGTAAGGGTGCATTCCACGTCAATGGAGTATCGACTAGATATCATCACATCGCTTTCATCAATGATGTCGCGTTTAATGTCGGTATCGGATTTGTTGCAGAAGATGACGGGGTAAATCATTCCGTTCCCGGCACGATCGCCTACGATTACGTCGCCTACATTGGCAATATCGCGCAAAACGCTGAGCAAAATACGGTCTGCACCGCAGCCATGGTCATGGTGGCCCCGTCTTTCATCGATACCAACCCTGGCACTCATTTCCTGATGTATGGCAACTTCTCATACAATCATCCAAGTAATGGATGCAGTAGTGATGAAGAAGCCTTCATGTTTGATACGTTCGACGCCCATGGCGTCACCAACCAAGCCGTGATGCTCAATAATATCGGTTGGAGCGCCTATCGGTTTGGCATGCATAATTTCGTACAGAGCAACAATTCGGTTGCCGGTTTGCATGTTTATATCGAGAACAACACACTGGTGCACAACAATGTGTTGAATGGCGGCGCTTTCGGCGACTTGAATATCCAGGTCAATTCCAATACCGGAATTGCCCCGACCTTTCTGGGTATCAAGAATATTGGACAAACTACGGTTTCAACAGGATGCGGTTGGAATGTTGGCGGAACGGATAGCACTACCATCGCCAATATCACTGTCGGTCAAACCGGCAGTGAAAATATCCTATTTGCCAGCGGTGGCGGCACTGCCGAGTGCCCCAATCAGGGGTTCGTATTTGGTCCAAATTTCCAGACTGATCCGCTTTTTGCCAATCTTACCGACCTGATAACAAATAGATCGGGGGCACCCAGTTGTGGCGGATTTGTCACTACTACCGCCTGTATGGGATGGAATACGCAGACCCGTGCGTTGACTACTCTATCGCCAATTGGCGATTTGCAGGCGAGTTGTGGCAATTGTGCAGGCAAGGGCTATCAGAAACCCAGCACGACCTGTGTCACTAGCGGTCCCTATAACGACCTATATCCCACTTGGCTCAAAGGCATTGTCTATCTGCACTGGAACTCTGCTCAATCGCAAGTGCAGCAGCGCTTTGATTTAGTAACCCTGCCGTGCGGTCTGTAAATGCCGATTGGCATACCAGTTACTCTTGTTACTGCTCCCGGCAGTCTGACCGGTTATGCCGGTGGGGCATCAAGCGTAAATGATACGGCCGCGGTAAATGTTCCTGCCGGGTCGCTTATTGTTTTGTATCTTCAGAATGGAAGTGGTTCGGCAACAATCACATCAGTCACTGATAGCAACGGCAACAGCTATTCTGTCACAAATAATACGCCAGCGTCCTTCACGGGCATGGCCGTCGCTTCTACGATTACGACGGCACAACTTAATAGCGGTTCAACTTGGACTGCAACAACGAGCGGCGGTGTTTGGTTTCTATTAGCGGCATGTTATGCGACGGGTATTATATCGGCAACGCCTGATGCAGCTTCTTCGTTCGCAAATAATACGACGGGAGCGGCAACGACGACGACAGGAACGCTGGCTCAGGGTAGTGAGATCGTTCTTGGTTTTCTTGGCACTGGCGGTTCTTTTACTACTTATACCGAGTCTGCCGGGTTCACTAGCGTTACGCGATCCAATGGTGCGGGAGTAAGTCTCGCTTATGATATTGTCTCATCGAATACACCGGTCACTTTTGCGCCCACATATACATTAACGACTCAGAATTGGAGAATTTTTGCCACTGCCTTTCTGGGTCAAATTACTGTTGCTGCTACTGGTGGCGGATTTTTCACAACGGAGTGGTAAATGGCTATAACCAGTATTGGTGCAATTTACGCCACTAAGAGCAGGCTATTGCAGCGTGTCTACATTCCGCATGATGATGACAGCGAGATTGAACAACAACATCGTCATCCCGGTGAAACTTTGCTGCGGGTGCCAATAGAAACCTACCGCAGTGGGGGCGCGCCCGCCGTGCAGGCTTTAATTGGCACGCCAGCACACGACGGGCGCTGTATAGTTCGTCACAAAATTACCGGTGAGATTTTGGATCGGATCATTGCGGACCCTGATATTTATCGCCATCCGGAAGGCCATCACGTTGTTCTGGATCGCTAGATGGGCCAGACGGTATTCACTGCGTCGAATGCTGCATGGCCAACACCGAGTGATTGGAACAACGCCAACAATTTCATCGAAGGCATAGCGGGCGGCGGCGGCGGCCAAGATGATAGTGGGGGCAATGGCGGTGGCGGCGGCGGTGGTGCCTATGGCAAAGCTGTCAATCAAACTCTTGCGGCAGGAAATTGTAACGTCACGGTAGGGGCGGCTGGAGGAGCTGGTACTGGTACTGGTAACGCTAGCGCTGGCGGTGCCACAAGTTTTAAAAATCCCGCCGCTACAACGCTCATGTCCGCCAATGGTGGCGGCGTTGACACTGGCGCTGGTGGCGCTGGTGGCACGACGGGCACTGGCTCAACTGTATTTGCGGGCGGCGCGGGCGTATTCAACAGCACACATAGTTCTGGCGGCGCAGGCGGCGGAGCGGGCGGCCCAAATGGCACGGGCGGCGGTGGCGGCACTGGCGCGAGCGGTACGGCTAGCGGTGCTGGCGGTGGCGGTGCTGGTGGTGGTACAGGCGGCGGTGCTGGTACAACGGGTGTCAGTGTCGGTGGCGCGGGTGGCAACAACCACGCTGGCAGCGGCAGCGGCGCAGGCGGCTCTTCGGCTGGTGGTGCCGGTGGTGCTGGTACGGGCGGCGGCGGTGGTGGCGGCGGCGGCGAGTCTGGCGGGGCGTCAGGCGCTGGTGGCGCTGGATCGACTGAGGACGGCACAACTTATACGCCATCGTGGACGTCATCCACCAATGGTTCCGGCAGCGGTGGAGGAGGACCAGCGGGTGGGGCCGGTACGGAACATGCGGGATCAACAGGTGGGAATTATGGTGGTGGCGGCTCTGGAGGAAGCTTCGTCTCAGCAGGCGCCAATGGCGGCGCGGGCGGCGCGGGCATTGTTGTCGTCACTTGGACGCCAGGAGCCGTTGTTGGCCCGGTTTATTTAACTGCAACCGGTTTCGTTGAAAGTGAGTTCTGATCATGGCAAAAACGTCATACTATAGTACTGTCCCGCGTGTACCACCTAAGAAGATAGCGGACAAGAACCCTATTGGCAGCGTTACGTTTGGCGCTGGCCCGCCCAAGATGGTACCAGAGAAACCCGGGACCATCAGGGGTTTGGGTGAGAAGCCGCAGCCGCATCATTATGGTCATGGTGTTCATGCCCGTCATGGTCATTTGCGTGTCTCCTTGCATCCTCATGCCCATCAGGTAGGCTTGAAAACGCCCCATGTGGCCAAACCACCACCCGCTGGCCATCCGCGCAAGCCGCATGGGCTGAAAATACCAAAGTTGCCTGAATGAAGGATGTCTGTCCGCACTGTGGGCAGCCGTTACCCCCTAAACTGCATATGACCGGTAGAGAGAGGCGAAAATTGGTTGAAATTTTGGTACGCAGGCCTGATGGCATCACGCGGCAGGATCTTGCGGATTTGGTTTATGCTGACGACCCTGATGGCGGCCCTGACAACACTTTTGCAATTTGCCAGTTAGTATATCAAGCGCGGCTGCGACTGATCCCACAAGGTTATACCATTGTGTCAAACCGTGGCCCCGGTGCACGTTACCGGCTGATCAAAAAAGGGACTTAAATTGTCAACATGCCATGATTGCCCAGATGTGCCGCACGGTGTCAGCAGGCACCTGATTGAGAAGTATATGCGTGATCATCAGCTCCTAAGGCTGGTGCACCGGGTTAGGAAGTTAGACCATGAACATGATTTGCCTTATTTGGCTGGCTACAGTACCGATGGGCAAACTATATACATTGACAGACATCTACCAAAAACCTTGCATACAGAGCATGACGGCAGACATCATACCTTTGACCCTGTACCGTTCCTACAAATTCATGAAAGTTGGGAAAAAGCTTTGATTGATCATTTTGGCTGGAAGTATGGCCCGGCGCATCAGGTAGCTACAGCCATTGAACACCGCGCGGTTCTTGGCCATGGCATCCCAATTCATGTTTATGACGGCAAAGGCTCAGAACTATACAAATATATCAAGGCTGATGAGCATGAGAAGCTTAAGAAGGTTCCTAAAGACCTTGATTTAACGCCCTACCATACTGATCACCGTTTGCTTAATAAACTTGTCAATGCCATGGGACGTGCGCATGAAAAGCATCAAAGTTGAGGCGCTGAGGAAGCGCCTGCCACACCCCCATGCTGATGGCGTTTGGGCACGCAAGGAGAACCTTACCCCTGAACAGAATGGCCGCCGCCTGACCGGCCTGTTCAAAACTTGGGATGTGTGGGAACGTAAGCACAGAGGTGAAAACATCATGTCAACCAAAGAAAATGAACGACGTAGGTTCCGCAGGCGGCTGCGCCTCAAGGAAGGCGTGGCGCTTCAGGCCCGTGAAGTGCAGGAAGTTGCCCGCAAATACGCCAGGGCTACCATGGAAATGATTGCTGAAATAGCTGGCAATCCTACGGAACGGGCCGCTGACCGTATAGCCGCAGGCAACGTGCTGCTTGACCGTGCCTATGGCAAAGCTAATCAAACCAACACCAACGTACACGTGGACAACAATGGCAGGCTTACCGAAATCAGCTCAGGCGAACTCACAACGCGAATTGAAGAAACTATTAGGGCAATTGAAATCACAACAAAACGAACTGTCAAAAAGGAAGAGAGCGGAAAGCAGCTTGTTGACTTACGCAAGCGTGATGACGATACCGGGGGCTCCACATTCCATTGACCTTGATGATGACAAGGAGAACTTCCTGCCCATCCTCACGGCTTTTGGGGCGCATCACCTGCTATGGCTGGAATGTTTGCAGAAGGTTGAAGATGGAGAGATCAAGCGGCTTATGGGCCTTATGCCCCCCGGGAGTGCCAAATCCACCTATTCCAGCGTGGTATTTCCTACGCACTTCCTTGGAAGGTTCCCTGAGACGTCCATCATCGTGGCGTCATATGCCAGTGACCTACCCAAAAAGTTTGGCAGACGCGCACGTGCCATGGTGCAACAACCCCTGTACAAACGCATCTTTAATACGGAGCTGAGCGCTGAATCTTCAGCCGTTGATGAATGGGCCTTGATGAACGGCAGTGAGTGGAAGGCAGCGGGCATCCTGACCGGCATTACCGGTCACCGTGTTGATGGCATTGTATGGGATGATTTGATCAAGGGCCGTGAGCAGGCTGACAGTGATATTATCAGGCAAAAGACTTGGGAGGCTTATATTGATGACCTGCAAACCCGCCGTAAGCCTACCTCATGGGAAGTTGGCATCACTACGCGCTGGCATGAGGATGATATAGCGGGGCGGATTTTGCCCCTGAACTATGAAGGTGAGAGCGGTTGGATCAAGGGGCAAGATGGCAATGATTGGTATGTATTATGCCTACCTGCTGAATGTGACCGTCTTGATGACCCTTTGGGGCGTAAGATTGGTGACATCCTTTGGCCTGAATGGTTCACCAAGGAGTTCTTTGCACCTTATAAGCGCCAGGCCAGAACTTGGTCAGCGCTCTACCAGCAAAAGCCAGCGCCGGAGACTGGGACCTACTTTGAGGCTGATTGGCTGAGGCCTGTTGGAAGCCTACCGGACCGTGACACGCTCAGCGTGTACGGGGCCAGCGACTACGCCGTGGCGGCGGATGGCAATGATTATACTGTACATATTGTGGTGGGACTTGATCCGCGCAATCACATTTACGTGCTTGATATATGGCGCGCTCAGGCTAGCTCAGAGCGTTGGATTGAGTCCCTGTGTGATTTAATTGAAAAGTGGAAGCCGCTAGGGTGGGCTGAAGAGACTGGTCAAATACGCGCCGGTATAGGGCCATTCCTTGATAAGCGCCTGCGTGAGCGGCAATTGTGGGTAGTCAGGGCTACCTTCCCCAGCCGGGGTGATAAGGCAGTGCGGGCGCAGTCAATCAGGGGCCGTATGGCCATGGATGGCCTTTGGGTCCCAACCAGCGCCCCATGGTACCCTGAGTTCAAGAAAGAACTGATGGCATTCCCCGCAGGCAGGCGTGATGACCAAGTTGACGCTTTGGGCCTTATTGGCCAGGTACTGGATAAGATGGTCGCTGGTACTAGGGTTGAGAAGGAACCTGAAAACATCAAAATCATCTCAACTGACGCAAAAACCTGCACCGTGACCCTTGAAGACCTATGGAACAATGAAGATCAGAAGCTGCGCAGATGGGGTCATCGACCGCTTAGGATTCAATAATGGCTAAGAGAGAACTTGACAAGCTTGCTGGCCGTAACGGTGGCCTGGAAGGACGCCGCCTGGCCAAGCATTGGATGACGCAAATAGACCAACTGCGTGACAACAGTGAGTACAAGCGCTGGGCCAAGCGGGGAGATACTATTGAAAAGCGCTACCGTGATGAGCGCAACCGCGTTGATGAAGAGGGTCAGCGCCGTTACAATTCATTGTGGTCAAATACTGAAATTTTGCGCCCCGCTTTGTATGGCCGCCAGCCGTTGCCGGTGGTGGAGCGGCGCTTCCGTGACCGTGACCCCATAGGCCGCAACGCCGCCTCCATGCTTGAGCGGGCGCTGCGCAATGAAATTGAAATCAATGGCTTTCATGAAGCCATGTTGCAGGCAGTGGATGATTACCTGTTGCCGGGGCGCGGTACGTTGTGGATCCGCTATGAGCCTGAGATTGAAGAAGGTACATCTTTGCCGCCTGAAGTTCAGACTGACATGCGGGATACCTATGGCAGGCTGAATGCTGACGAGCAAAATGAAGTAACCGGTACTGATACCAGCCCGCCCGGTGAGCGCCGTAAGCGTGACCGGCTGCACCTCAATGAACCTGAGGAACCTTCGGCTGAGGAGGAAAAATTACGTGAAACCGGTGACCGTATTGTCAGGGAATCAGTGCCAATTGATTATGTACCGTGGCAGGACTTTTTCACTCTGCCAATCCGTTGCCGTGTTTGGAAGGAAGTGACCACGGTAGCCAAGCGGCACTACATGAGCCGTGACCAAATGCGCAGGCGCTTTGGCAAGGAGATTGCTGACAAAATACCGCTGATCAAGGATGACCGTGGGCAACGGGTGCAATATACCACGCCGTTGCAGGCGCTGGATGATGATAAGGGCCAGGTTTTTGAAGTGTGGAACCGCCTTGATACGACGGTTTATTGGGTGGGCCATGGTTATGAATATTTGATGGACCGTGAAGAGGATCCTTTAAAGCTTGAGAACTTCTTTCCGTGCCCCCGGCCGCTTTACGCCAACCCCACCAATACCACTTTGGTTCCTGTGCCTGATTACATTCAGTATCAGGACCAGGCCATTCAAATTGATGAGTTGACGCAGCGCATAGCCATGCTGACGCGGGCCTGCAAGATTGCAGGCGTGTACAACGCCGCAGCCAAGGCAATGTCACGGCTGTTCAATGAGAGTGTTGAGAATGAGCTTATCCCTGTTGATGATTGGGCGGCCTTTGGCAAGGAAGGTGGGGGCATTGAGGGTAATTGGTCCCTCATGCCGGTGCAGGAAATCATTGCCGTCGTCAATGAGCTTATTCAGGCCCGCCAAAAGGTCATGGAGGATATGGACCGGCTGACCGGTATCAGTGACATTATGCGGGGTACCAGTGATGCCCGTGAAACCCTGGGAGGTGTGCGTTTAAAGCACAATACGACTGGTACCCGCCTCACTAGCCGACAAAATGAAATTGCTAGGTTTGCCCGTGATACGGTCAGGCTGATGGCTGATGTGATGGCTAAGCATTTCAGCCCGCAAAGCCTGATTGAAGCTTCCGGTGCGTTATATGAAGAAGGGCTTGGCCCCAAGGACATGCCTTCACTGACGGCGCTGCAAGGACCTCAGGCGACCTTGCCGCCGCCGCCTCAGCAGGCTCAAGGCCAAGCCCAACCAATGCCGGGTGCGCCGCCCAACCCGTCCCCCGTGCAAGCGGCCCCCGGCACGCCCCCTGGCTCCCCTGGCCCTGCTGCTCCCTCGGCGGCAGGGCAACCCCCGCCAATGGCACAGGGGGGCAACGTGGTGCCGTTTAGGCCCCAGGGGGCACCTCCACCCCAGCCGCAAATGGGCGCACCAGCGGGCGCGGCCAGCCCTATGGCGGGCATGCCAGCCCCCATGCAGGGTCAAATACTGCCGCCGCTCCCGCCTGAGTTGCTGGCGCAGTTTGATGCAATCAAACGTATCAGTGACGCCATCAGCCTCATTCGTGATGAGAAGCTGAGGGGCTTCCGCATTGATATTGAAGTTGACAGTACAATCTTCCCTGATGCGGCACAGGAGAAGCAGGATAGAACTGAGTTCATCACTGCCACTACGCAGTTTTTAGAGACATCAATGCAAATGGGTCAGGTTTTCCCTGAAGTAGTGCCGCTGCTGGGCAAGATGCTGCAATTTGGCGTGCGTGGCTACAAAGTAGGCCGTGATTTGGAGGCGGCTATTGATGATTTTGTGGATCAGGCCCCGCAAATGATCCAGCAAAAGATGCAGCAGGCCGCTCAGAACCCCAACCCTGAGCAAATGAAAGCTCAGGCTGACATGGCTAAGATCAAAGGCAATATGCAGATCCAGCAATTGAAGCATCAGGGTATGATGGCCAAGACCAAAGCTGATGCTCAGGCTATGCAGATGAAAGCGCAAACTGATACGCAAAAAGCCCAGGCTGAAGTTGAGCATGAAAAAATACAGCAGGCGGGTGAGCAGCAAATGGCTCAGGCTGAAATTGCATCTAAGCAAATGGAAATTGAAATCAAGAAAATTGAACAGCAGATGCAAATGATGCAGATGCAAATTGAGCAGGTGAAGATGCACCAGCAAGCTGCATTAGGCCAGCAAAAAATACAGCATGAGAATGTCAGGATGCAGCATGAGCAGCATCAGTTTGACCGGCAGTCAGCCATGGACCAGCAGCATATGCAGCATGAGCAACAGATGGATGAACGGCATATGCAGCATGAACAGGCTATGGGTCAGCAGCAGATGGTGCATGAGCAGCAACGGGCAATGCAACCGCAGCCTAAACCTGCTGGGCCAGCCAAACCGGGTTACTGATGGTCTTTAACCCGCAAGTCAGCCCCTATGACAATACCAGCAGTATTGTTCTGCCTGCTTTGTGCAATGCTGTTAATAAGCTGGTTACAACAACCGGCTATACATATCCAGGGCTTGGGACTGGTGGTACGGTTACGCAATTAACTAGCATCACGACCCCGGTCACGCTCAATACTATGTGTGGGCAGATCACAACAGTCAGCAATGCCTTTGTTAACAGCACCTTATACACATTCGTGGTCAATAATAGCTTGTGCACCATAACTGATTGTGTTGTGGTCAACATTACAGATACCAATCAATTTCTTGTTTGGGCTATCCCGCAAAATGGCTCGTTTAATATCTCAATATTCCCGCTCACGACTGCTACTGGCCCAGCGGTTCTGACCTTTGCAATCATAAAAGTGGTGACTAGCTAATGACAACCTACGTTTACCGAGAGGGCGTGTTGGTCCCTAAGCACTTGGCTGAACCACGGTTCACGGCCAATGCTGCACCCAATGTGATCAGCGATATTATGCCTGAAACCAGGCATATGGCCAACAACAAGCATTACACATCTAAGTCAGAATTCCGTAAGGCAACCAAAGCAGCGGGTTGCATTGAAATAGGGAATGAGACCGCCACTTTGCTAAAGCCTCGGCAACCTGTTACTATGAACAGGACTCAGCGGCGTGAGGATATCAAAAGGGCAATTTACCAACTGCGCAACAAGTGAGGAGTAAGTTATGGCTGAAGTAGAGCAGAATGTTGAACAGCAGGAACCCGCAGCGCCGCCGCCGCAGGAATCACCGCAACGGGAATCACCGCAGCGTGACGGCCCAGGTAGTGGCCGCAGTTCCATCCGCAAAGACCTTGAGAAGGGCTTTGAAGATCAACGCCGGGCGCAAGCCCCCACTGGCCGTGATGAAAAGCAACGTGACCGTGACCGTGGGACAGGCCGTTATACCAGCCGCGCACGACAGGAGGCTGAGGAACCAGCAGAAGCACCGGCAGAAGGTGCCGAAGCTGAAGGTCAGGAAGCTGCCGCTGATGTGGCTGCGCCCGAAGCTTGGTCACGTGAGGCCAAGGCTGAATGGGCCAATGTGCCGCAAGCCGTACAACAGGCTGTCCTGAAACGTGAGCAGGACAGTGCCAAAGGCGTAGAGCAGCTCCAAGCCAAATACCGTGATATTGATGCTGCCTTAACCCCGCGTCATCAACTTATTCAGCAAACCGGTCACACGCCAGCGCAAGCCGTCAACCAGCTTTTCCTGTGGTTTGAAGCGCTAACCGCAGATGTTGAGCGGGTGAAGCGTGGCATGCCAGTGCAAGCCTTCCCTGCTTTGGCACAATCATTTGGGCTAGACCCGCGCATTGCCTACGCGGCCTATGCCCAACCGGCGCAGTCACAACAGGCGCAGACGCAACAACGCCCTGCTGCACAAGGCGATGGAGCTGCTGCCCCGGCTGCGCCGGAAGTTCCACAGCAAATCCCTCCACAACTTCAGGAATGGTGGAATGGGCAATTACAGCAACTAGGGAATGTCCTAGGTCAGCGCTTTGGCAGCATTGAGCAACAGATGCAGGCGCAGGGTTTGGCCAAAGCCAACGAGGTTCTTGATATTTGGTCCAAAGGCAAGCCGTACTTTGAGGATGTGCGCATGGCCATGGCGCAATTGTTGCAGAATGGTATGGTTCCAGCACTCCCCAATGGCAACGCTGACCTTGACAAAGCCTATGACATGGCGCTCTATGCGCTTCCTGATGTTAGAGCTAAGGTATTAGCTGACCAGCAAAAGGCTGCTGATGCTCAGCGTAAGGCCAAGGATGCTGCTGAGCGTAAGGCACAGCAGGAACAGGCTGACAAGGCGCGGCGGGCTGCGGTAGCGTTAAGCCCAAGTGCCCCCGGTGCCCAACCCCAGCCTGAACGTAAGCGAGGTAAGTCAGTGCGTGAGAGCCTTCAGGAGGCAATTGAAGAAGCTTCAGGAGCACGACGCTAATGGATCCTCAAACTATTGCTCAGCTACTTGCTCAACGATCGGGGCAGATGGGCCAAATGGGGCCTGCCGTGTCGGGGATGGGCCAAGGTTTAGGCCAGCTAGGTGCAATGGCAGGCCAACAAATGGGGCAGGCCAACCCAGCACAAGTTAATGCACTGATGAACCTTATGGGCCGTGCACCGCCCGGTGGTGGGTTCAATCCAGTTCAAAATTCAATGGGGCCATACCCAACACGTACTGGGGGTGCCCCAATGCCAAACTTTACCGCAACAGGTGGGCTGCCGCTTGAGCAATATCCGCCTGGTGCCAATCTTGGTGCGTTGAGATAGTATAACGCCTCACAGGGCGTAGCGTTCAAATCAGTGGCTCCAGCCACACCCGGCATCAGTACCCCAGCCAGGACAGGCGCGCTGGGCGAACCATGCGGCAGGTGGTGCTACTTCACAATAACGGTTAGGGATACAAAAGGAGAATGCTATGGCGTTCCCCAACCTTAGTGAAATCGTCACCACTACGCTGCGTAACCGTACAGGCGAACTGGCTGACAACATGAGCCGTAACAACGCAGCGTTGCTGCGTCTTTCACGGCGCGGCAATATCAAGACGTTCAGCGGTGGCCGCACCATTGTACAAGAGCTGAACTATGCAGATAACCAGACCTACCAATGGTATTCTGGCTATCAAACCCTCAATGTGGCACCCAGCCAAGTGTTCAGTGCGGCTGAGTTCCCCATTCGCCAATCAGCAGTTGCGGTGTCAATCAGCGGACTTGAGGAATTGCAAAACAGTGGTGAAGAAGCCATCATTGACCTGCTGGAAAGCCGCATTATGAACGCTGAAGATACGTTTATGAACGGCCTCAGCATGGGTGTGTATGGTGATGGTACGGTTACCAACAGTATTGGCGGCCTTCAGTTGCTTGTCAGCACCACGCCAACCTCTGGCGTGATTGGCGGCATTGACCGCAGCCAATGGACCTTCTGGCAAAACCAGAAGTGGTCAGCCGCTACCAACGGCAACACTACGCTCAGCGCCGCCACCATCCTTAGCCAGATGGATGCGCTGTGGGTGCAACTGATCCGTGGCCGGGACTACCCCGACCTGATCATTGCTGACAACAATATGTACCGCTATTACCTGGCTTCGCTTCAGGCCATTCAACGTATTGGCCCTGAGGGTGGCCCGGCACCTGACATGGCGGAGTATGGGTTCCAAAGCCTGAAATACATCAATTCAGACGTCGTGCTGGATGGTGGCTTCCAAGGCTTTAGTAGTGACCCGCTGCCGCCTGAAGTTTCAGGTGGTACTGCTGTTGGCGGTGCACCGGCTAACACCATGTACTTCCTCAATACCAAGTACATCCACTGGCGGCCCCACGCCCGCCGCAACATGGTTCCGCTTGACCCTGACCGTTTCTCGGTCAATCAGGATGCCATGATCCGGCTGATTGGCTGGGCAGGCAACATGACCCTGAGCAATGGGTTCCTTCAGGGCGTCCTGACGTCGTAAGGAGGGCCAAATGGCACTTTCACAGGACTTAATGGGCCTTGGGGAAAACCCCTTTGCCGCCGCGCGTATGGCTACGGGCGGTACAGGGCCAGTAACCATGGCCGCTGCCGGTAACGGTAGTGCCGCTCAGGCAGCGCAGATCAATGGGACTCAGTTTGTAGCGTTTATCAGTACTGGGACTGGTGCTGTACAGCTACCTGCGCTTGGCGGGATTGCCGGTGCGTTGATCTATGATAACTTTGTGGTTCACAATGGTACCGGTGCTACTGTCTCTGTCTACCCGCCAACGGGTTGCACCATCAATATTGGTGGCAGCAACTTCACGACTGCTGGTGGTTTTGCGTTGACTACCCTAAGAACTGTGACACTTTGGAGTGGCCCGACCGCCAGTCAATGGTTTGGCCTATCTAACTAAGGAGAGCCGTCATGGCGCTTGCACAAGATTTAATGGGTTTGGGTCAAGCCGGACCATTTGCTGCACGTGTAGCAACCGGTGGGGTTGGACCAATTACCATGGCGGCATCCCCTGGTGGCCTGGCTGGCGCAGCGCCAATCATGGGTGGACAGTTCGTCATCTTTGTCAACAGTGGAACGGGCGGCATCGTAGCACCGTCCCCTGGTGGTCTTACCGGCCCATTGGTGTATGATAACGTGGTCATTCACAATGGTACCGGGTCTACCATTACGGTCTACCCGCCACCGGGTGTTACCGTTAACATCAGTGGCGTGGCAATCACTCAGGCATCGCCAGGTACCTTGGCTACCCTGAGGACAATAACACTTTGGACAGGCCCAACCGCTACGCAATGGTTTGGCCTGCTCAATTAACCAATACCAGCGGCGTTGCTGAAACCAATCAGTATCAATGCCGCTGGCAAGTACCGCCGTGAGTGGCCCGGAAACCAATCCACAGCCACAGGCAAAACCTGAGACTTCACACTAATGGAGGCCAATCATGACGGCAGCTCCTGCAATCTACAGTACGCTGAATGACGCCGGGGTAGACATCAATACGGTGTTCTACCTTGACGCCAAAGGTTCCCCTGAGTACCCGGCACCGCCGTTTATCCCTGGCACTACTGCTTATGGGACGGATGGTTCGTACTGGGTATACTGCACTGCTAGTATCACCATCCAGGCAGGCGGCGTGGTCCGCGTTGCTGAAACTGGTGGTTCCAGCACAATTACGCCCTGGTCGGTGGCCTTAATTGGTGGCGCTACTGTTGCCACCGCGCCGACTGGTGACCTTGTTGGCGTAGTTGGTGGTTCCTTAGGCACTATGGTGGTTGGTGCCCCCAGTGGCACTCAGACAGGTTCTTACTTCTGGGTGCAACGTGGCGGCAACTGCCCCAATATTGCCACTGCTGCAACTACAACGCAGAACGTTACGCTCCACTCGTCAGCCACAACTGGTGGCATTGTCAGTGGTGCTGGCGGCGGTGCTGGTACTAGCTACCAGATCACCGGTATGGTTATCAGCAATGCCGTTGGTAGTGCGGCAGGCCCCAACACTGGCGTCCTCAACTGGCCAGCGATTGGTGCCACCAACTAGTACCCCCATAACCCGGGCGCAAATGCCCGGGTCTTTCCCTTTCAGGTGATGTATGAACCAGCAGGAACTTCAAGACCTGTTTGCTAAAGCTATTGGTCACAGAAGCCGCAATGAAAATGATGCTGCCCTGCGGGCATTTGACCGGCTTTTGCTTGCCGAACCAAATTTCACACCAGGCTGGAATGAGCGTGCAGCATTGCTAGCCAAGCTGAATTGCCATTTTGATGCACTGCTTTGTTACCTTATGGCCCTCCAACTCAACCCTGAGGAAGCTGGCATCTATACCAACCGTGGCGTGTCATTTATGGGCCTGCTTGAGTTTGAGAAGGCTGAAGCTGACTTCAAAAAGAGCGTGGAACTTAACCCTAGCCTGCCTGAGAACTATAATAATTTGGGTATTGCCAAGCGCCGCATTGGTCATGTTGAGGAAGCAATTGATTACTACCGCAAAGCCATTGAAATGAAACCTGACTACGCTGATGCCCATTTGGGCTTGGCCATGTCATTGCTTGAAACCCAACAATTTGAGGAAGGATGGAAGGAATTTGAATGGCGCTGGGATTGCGGACAGATGCCACGGCGGCAAGTGCCGTACCCTCAGTGGAGGGGTGAGCGGCTCATTGATGGGGGTTTATTGTTGCTGGCTGAACAAGGCTTAGGCGACGTTTTGCAGTTTTGCCGTTATGCCAAATTTGCCAAGGAACGGTTTGGCGGCAAAGTTTATTTGGAATGTAGGCCAGTCCTTGCCCGCTTAATGCAGGGCATAGAAGGTATTGATGAAGTTATTTCAATGGGCATGAAACTGCCTGGCAACATAGCCTATCAAATTCCTCTTTGCAGTCTGCCCGCAGTTGTAGGCACAGAAAAAGGGTTTATGGGGCCGTATATTGACGCTGACCCTGACGTCTCAGCCCATTGGGCGCAGCTATTGAGAAAGACCCCAGCAGGCGTGCGCGTTGGGTTGGTTTGGGCAGGCATGAACCGCATTGAGCAACCTGTAGCCTCTGCAATTGACGCACGCCGCTCCTTAGTGCTTGCGCAGTTTGCACCGCTGGCTCAGGTCAAAGGCGTGACGTGGTACTCATTGCAATTGGGTGAGCCTGCACTTCAAATCAAAAACCCTCCTGTAGGTATGCCCATTGTTGACGTAACCAGGGACTTTGATGACTTCCACCACACTGCTGGTTGTATTGACAATCTGGACCTGGTGATTACCGTTGATACTGCTATGGTCCACTTGGCAGCCAGTATGGGTAAGCCTACATGGATGTTAAGCAGGTTTGACGGTTGCTGGCGCTGGTTTGGTGATCAAGCACGGTCACCGTGGTACCCAAGTTTACGCCAGTACCGCCAGCCTGAGGAAGGGAATTGGGAACCTGTAATTGATGCCATAACCCGGGACTTGCAACGGTTTGTGGTAGCCAAGCGTAAGCAAGCGGCATAGGAGAGTGTAACATGGCAGATGCAGACGGCCTTGCCCCCGGTACCGGCATTAACTGGCAGTCAGAAACTGTTGGCGTGGTTGAATATGCCACTGATAAAAACCAAACTGCCATCTTCTTCAATGAGAGGGTGCCTGACCCGGTTAAATCCGCTGAAATGGGCCGCCCTATTTTTAAGGATGAAGTGAGGGTACGGATTGCCCCACCTGGCGAACGCCTCAACATTGTCATCAGGCCCGCACAGCAGGGTGATACCAGGCGGTGGCCAACGCAGTGGAACCAGTTTGTACAACACAAGAAGCAAGCCCCCGAAGGTACGCCAATTGAGATGCTCTATCCTGCCACGCCATCCGTTGCAGGTACGTTACAGGCCAGTGGTGTCTATACCATTGAGCAATGCGCTGAGCTTTCAGGGCATGCCATTGATAGCATTGGCATGGGTGCGCAGAAGTGGGTCAATGCGGCACAGAAGTACCTTGAAGTAGCCAGCCGTGGTGTCAAGGCCAGCCAATTGCAGCGGGAACTTGATGAGCGGGATGGTCAAATCAGGGTACTGGAACGGCAGGTACAGGACCTCACCGGGGCGGTAGGCCGCCTCCAAGGCATCATCAACAATAGTATGGCCGTTAATGACCAAACCTTGATGGCGCAGGCCATGCAACGCCCGCAGCACATGCCACGGCGCACCTTTGACCCGCAAATAGCGCAAATCAACGCGACCAGCCCAACTGCTCAGGTGCAGCAACGGAGGCGGTCACGGCCAACGCTAAGATAAGTGATATCCGTCATATAGCCTTTGCCATAGCCGCTATAATTGCGGCTGTGGTTACTCTCATGTTCTGGTTGATGATTACATTGGGTGCCCCATGACCCAAAGTCTCCTCAACATGATCAATAATGCCCAGATAGAATTGGGCCTGCCTACTACTGGCTCAGTGTTTGCCAGTGGTGACGCTACCACCATCCAAATGGCTGGCTTGGCCAACCGTGTACTTGATGAAATGCGGTCAATGCATGAATGGACGCAGATGCAGTGGGAATTTGTGATAATCACTGCGCCGCCTATCAATACTACAGGTAACATGCTGGCCAACTCAGCAGTGATTACTAACATCCCCTCAACTACCGGCATCCAGCCCTATGTATTTCAGGTTCAAGGCCCTGGCATCCCCATTTCAGCAAGGGTGAAATCAGTTGATAGCGCCAATCAGGTTACTATGACCATGCAGACTAGTAGTGCCACGCCTATTACCGGGGCTACTATTCAGTTTGTACAAGATACTTACCAGATGCCTTCTGGTTTTGACTGGTTCATCGGCCGCACCATGTGGGACCGCACCAACCGCTGGGAACTGCTTGGCCCTGATAGCCCGCAGCTTGATCAATGGCACCGGTCAGGCATTGTGGTCACGGGACCCAGACGTCACTTCAGGAAAATTGGCCCATACAGTGATACCAATACCAGCGGTATGTTCCCTGATAGCTTCCGCATTTGGCCGCCGCCATTTGAGCTTATTGCCCCCTCTCAACTGGTCTTTGAATATACCAGTAATGCTGCCGTTGATGTGCACGGCTCAGCTACCAACTTTGCCCGTTACTTTGCCAATGATGATGATACCTGTTTGCTCAATGAGAATGCAGTTATTCAGGGCATCAAATGGATGTTTTGGGAGATCAAAGGGTTTGGCAGCTATATCACGCTGCAAACCCGTTGGGTTGATTATGTGAACCGCCTGATAGCCCGTGATGGCGCATCTCAAACCTTGACGATGGTGAAAAGGGTTCACCCGATCTTTATATCGCCCGCGAACGTCCAAGATGGCTTTTTCCCGGGCCCGGTTGGTCCTAATGCCGCGTAACGATCAACCTTTTGTCACCTACCTTTACAACACGGATCAGTTCACTGACCCGGTGTTTGGCTTCACTGTGCATGACGATGGCCTGCCAACTTATACCAGCGCCAGGACCGGCATCACTTACACCAAGCAACGTACCTATAACGGCCAAGCTGGCGGCTACATCTCCTTCAATATCACTTTGGTTGGTGGCCCGGCACCACCTGCTGGGCCGTTCCTCACTG
>Ga0306921_10000478_pt1 | contig 35209 bp, 38 predicted proteins | sample sta12Cox44000080_FD_203760 | JGI IMG/M metagenome (GOLD analysis project Ga0306921, IMG submission 203760) | Lab enrichment of tropical soil microbial communities from Luquillo Experimental Forest, Puerto Rico - statoxic.12C.oxic.44.000.080 (v2)... | ecosystem: Environmental > Terrestrial >... | reverse complement strand
AGGTCCAGCCCTTGTCCGCAGACACCTTGGTCAGCGCCGCCGTCAGCGTCGTCTTGCCGTGGTCCACATGCCCGATCGTCCCCACATTGCAATGCGGCTTCGTGCGTTCAAACTTCTGCTTGGCCATACGACTGCCCTCTCAGTTCTCTTTCATGCGCTGAACGGCGCGCCCGTAACCCAAATTGGCGGCGGGCTTTCCTTAGATAGGAACAATTATCTACGTTCCAACGTCGTCACTTCTTGCGGGCGTGGAATTGGAGCGGGTGAAGGGAATCGAACCCTCGTCATCAGCTTGGAAGGCTGTTGCTCTACCATTGAGCTACACCCGCACTCGGGCAACGGAGGACAGACGGACGGATGTTTCTCACCGCCTATCCGTCCTCTGATTGGTGGGGGAGGTAGGACTCGAACCTACGAAGGCGTAAGCCAGCGGATTTACAGTCCGCCCCCTTTGCCGCTCGGGACACTCCCCCGCCGCAGAACGCGCGCTCCTTCGAGCACATTTCGGTTGGCAGGCCGGGTTTATGAGGAGCGCGTTACCTGGTGTCAACCGCGCTTAGACGATGCTTTCCGGCGAAAACCGTCCTCGCGTGATATTGGGATGGCCGCGTGGAACTGTGAGGGGAAGCGCGAGAAGATTCATGCATCGTGACCGATCGCGCAGTCCTGGTTTCCATCGGCCGCACGGCGTCCGGCGTACCCAGGCGCGACACGGCTCGCCGACACCCCAGTCGAGCGAGGGCGGGACGGTTCTCTACGGCTGGCACACGGTGGTCGCCGCCTTGCAAAATCCGGCGCGGCACATTCGGCGCCTGCTCGCGACCGAAAACGCCGCGCGGCGCCTCGCGCAGGACGCAATCGCGATGCCGGTCGAGCCTGAACTGGTCCGTCCCGAGACCATCGCTCGGCGCCTCGGACCGGATGCCGTGCACAACGGCCTCCTTGCGGAGGCAGAGCCCCTGCCCGCGCCCGACCTCGATGAGATCGCGCCGACAGGCGTCGTGCTGGTCCTCGATCAGGTCACCGATCCACACAATGTCGGTGCGATCCTGCGCAGCGCGGCCGGATTCGGCGTGGCGGCGCTGGTGACCACCGCCCGTCACAGTCCGCAAGCGACGGGGGTGCTGGCGAAATCCGCCTCTGGTGCGCTCGAACTCGTGCCGATGGTCGCGGTGCGCAATCTCGCCCAGGGTCTCGAGCGCTTGCGGGAGCGTGGGTACCTCCTGGTCGGCCTCGACAGCACGGGCGACGTCGATCTCGGCGCGGCGGCGCTGCGCCCACCACTCGCCCTCGTCCTCGGCGCCGAGGGCAAGGGCTTGCGACAATTGACCCGCAGCACCTGCGATCTGGTGGCGCGGCTCGACCTTCCGGGCCCCATCAAAAGCCTCAATGTGTCGAATGCAGCCGCGCTTGCTCTTTACATCGCGACCAAACGATTGCGCCCATAGGCGTTAACGCCGCATTAGACTTTCGGCGTAGAGACATCGGGGCCGCGCGCGACTAGCGTCGATTCGGGGCCAAACCGCCCGCGGATCGGCGTCTCGCGGACGCAGCGACGACGCTTGTGCCGCCGGGCATTAGTGGCCTTGCACCAGGGAGGAGCATCAATATGGCCGGTCCTCAAATCCCGAAGGATTTTCGGCGGGTGATCATTGCCGCGTCAGTCGGCAACGTCATCGAGTGGTACGACTTCTATATCTTCGGAAGCTTGGCTGCCGTGCTGGCCGTCAAGTTCTTCGAATCAAGCCATCCGGTTGCGGCCCTGCTGAGCACGATTGCGCTCTTCACCGCCGGATTTTTGATCCGTCCGTTAGGCGCATTCCTGTTCGGCTGGCTGGGTGACCGGGTCGGACGCAAGTACACGTTCCTCATCACGTTGAGCGGAATGGGATTGGGCACGGGGGTCATCGGTTTGATCCCCACCTATCAGGCAATCGGTCTGGCCGCCGCGTTCCTGCTTTTCGGCCTTCGTATGATCCAAGGCCTGTGCCTGGGCGGCGAATACGGCGGCGCCATCACCTATGTCGCCGAACATGTCTCGGACGAACGCCGCGGATATTATACGGGATGGCTGCAGACCTCGCCGACGCTGGGGATCGTGGTGGCGCTCGGGGTCGTCCTGGGTACGCGAGGCTATTTCGGCGACCAGGATTTCAACGGGTGGGCATGGCGCATTCCGTTCCTGGTGTCCTTCCTGCTGGTGGCGATCGCGATCTACATTCGCCTACAACTTGGCGAGACGCCGATCTTCCAGGAGATCAAGGCCAAGGGGCTGATGACCCGCAACCCGTGGCGCGAGGCGTTTCTCAGCGCCAACATCAAATTCGTGCTGATCGCCAGCATCGTGGTGATCGGCGAAGGCGTGGTCTGGTACAGCGGTCAGTTCTGGGCGCTGTACTTCCTGCAGCAGGTCTCGAAGGTGGACCTGTTCACGTCGAGCTACATCGTGATGGCCGCGCTGCTCATCGCGACGCCGACCTTGATCTTGTGGGGCTGGGCGTCCGACCACATCGGCCGCAAGCCGGTGATCTTGGGCGGCTTCCTGCTGGCAGCCGTCACGTATTATCCGCTGTACGCATGGCTCGGCACGGTCACCCAACCCGGCAACATCAACTATCCGATCGCGATCCTGATCATCGCCATCCTGGTCAACTATGTCGGAATGGTCTATGGGCCGATCGGGGCGTTCCTGGCGGAATATTTCCCAGCCCGGATCCGCTACACGTCCGTGTCGGTTCCCTATCACATCGGCAACGGCTGGGGCGGCGGACTGGTGCCGTTCGTCACCTCGGCAGCTTTCGCGGCGACCGGTAGCCTTGGTTACGCGCTGCTCTATCCGATCTTGGTCCCCGCAGTGTGCTTCGTGCTTGCGCTCTTCCTGATGCCGGAAACGCGTCACATCAGCATTTGGAAGCCACTGGAGGCCGAGGCCAAAGCGGCGTAACGAGTCGCAATCTGAGCAGACGGGGCGGCGTCCAAAGCGCCGCCCCGTTTCATTCACAGCGCGGGGGCAAATTTGCGCCGCGGCGGTCCTTGCTTCAGGCCATCTTTGAAACCCGGAGAATCCGAAGCCCCGGCGAACCTAACGCTGCCGGGGCTTCATCATGCCGCGTATCGCAGGGGGGCTTGGAGGGACGCGACACTACGAGCTATCTAGGATGCATGCCGCGGAAAACAAGCGGGCGGCACATTGAGGCGCGCCGTCCGATTCCCATGTCCGGAACATCCGGTTGGGATCGCACGCCAATTCATCGCGCGCAGATGTAACGGTGCGAGGACGCCATGGCGCAAACCATTCGCCAAAAAGCCAAGGTACGGCAGGGCCGCGAAGACGGCCGGCTCACCGAAGATGAGATCGCGCGCGCCCGTCTCGGGCCCGTCGCGCCGTCCGAGGGCGCCAAAATGACGCCGGACGAAACGCGGCAGATCTCCTCGCCGCTCGATCCCGGCCACACGGCCTGAACCCATCAGACGCGAAAGCTCCCCTGCGTCGGGCCAGAAAAATCCAGAGAAAAACCCCTCCGGAGCGGGGTTTGAGTCTGGGCCCGTTGTAAAACGTAACGGACTGGCCCGTTCGCCGGTCCGGCCGGTCGATCGGAATTGTCATCGCCTTAGCCGCTCGTCCGATGGATCGCACCCAATGGTGGATACAGTCGCCTCGTTTTTGCTATGTCCGACGTCTATCTAAATAGTCACAACGATTCACTGCGAGCGGTGGTCTCAACAGATCCGTTTTCGTCCTGCGATGCCGGGTTAGCTCAGTGGTAGAGCAGCGGTTTTGTAAACCGTTGGTCGGGAGTTCAAATCTCTCACCCGGCACCATTCGTCAGGAAGCGAGCGCGCGAGGATCATGGCGGCGCAAGCGACCCTACTGCTTCGGAATGCCGGCGCGCTCGATCAGCGCCGCCCATTTGGCGATATCAGCCTCAAGCCGTGCCTTGAGCTCTTCCGGAGTGCTGGCCTTGGCCTCGATCCCAAGCTCCGCGTAACGCTGTTTCACTTCGGGAATTGCCACGATCTCGTGGATCGCGGCATTCAACAGCCCGATGATCGGCGCCGGCGTTCCCGTCGGCACAAACACGCCATTCCACGAAGTCACCTCGTAGCCGGGCACGCCTGCTTCCGCGACGGTCGGCACGTCCGGCAAGAAGGGCGAGCGTTGCGGGCCGGAGCTCGCCACGGCGCGGATCTTTTTGTCCTGCAGCGTCGGCTTCATCGGGGCGTAGAAGTCCACCATCAACTGCACGTCATTGCGCAGCAGGGCGACGATCACGTCGGGCGTGCCCCGGTACGGTATGATCTGAAAGTTCAGTCCCGCCGATGCCTTGAACAGCTCGGCCGCGAGGTTTTGCGTGCCGCCCACATTGATGGTGCCGACGTTGAGTTTGCCCGGTTGCGCGCGCGCCGCCTTGATGAAGTCGGCCAGCGTCTTGAACTCCGAATCGATATTCGTTGCGAAGAACAGGTCGAACGCGCCGATGGTCGAGATCGTGGCGAACTCCTTGACCGGATCGAACGGCAGCGCCCGATAGATCGCGGCGCTGATCGCGGTACCATTGGTGACGAGGCCCATGGTGTAGCCGTCCGGCGCCTGCGAGAGCACGGCACGCGCCGCCGCGATGCCGCCGGGTCCCGGCTGATTCTCCACCACGAAGCGTTGGCCGAGCTTGTCCCCGAACTTCTCGGCGGCAAGCCGCGCCGTAATGTCGGCAACCCCTGCGGCCGCGAAGGGGAGAACGAAGCGAACCGGACGGCTGGGATAGTTCTGCTGTCCCAGCGCGCGCGGCGAACCGACTCCGATCGCCGCTGCCGAGGCGGCAAACGCGGTCGAAAATCTCCTGCGGGTGATGCGGCTTCTGCTCATTGCCTTGTCCTTCTCCGCTCGCTCTGCCGTCCCCTCGCGGCTGGGACTTATCGCACCTGTGCCGGCGCCACTCTCGGGCATTTCGCGCGACGTGTGGTCACGCCTGCTCCTCGATCACGCTGGCGCGCACGTCGTCCTCGATCAGCCGCCAAATGTGGTCCACGTAGCGCACGAACTCGGTCGTGCGCTTGATCGCCAATCCGCGCGGGCGCGCCAGCGTGATGGCGACGGTTTCGCGCAGCCTGCCCGGCCGACGCGCGAATACCAGCACACGATCGGAGAGAAACACCGCCTCGTCGATCTGATGGGTGACGAACAGGACGGTCTTGCGCCCTTTTTCCCAGATGCGCATCAGCTCGGTTTGCATGATCTCGCGCGTCTGCGCGTCGAGCGAGGAGAACGGCTCGTCCATCAGCAGGATTTCCGGGTCGATGGCCAGTGCGCGAGCGAGATTGACCCGCTGGCGCATGCCGCCCGAGAGCTGCCGCGGGTGGTAATGCTCGAACCCCTCGAGGCCGACGAGCTTCAACAGCTCGATGGTTCGCCGCCGTTCGGCCGCGCCGACCCGGCCGGCAAGCTCGCGCCCGATGATCGCGTTTGCGTAAACCGTGCGCCAGGGCAAGAGATTGTCGGTCTGGAACACGAACCCGCGGTCGGTACCGGGCGCATGCACGGCCCGACCCTCCAGCAGCACCTCGCCCACGCTTGCCGGCTCGAGCCCGGCAACGATCCGCAGGAACGTCGTCTTGCCGCAGCCGGAGGGGCCCACCACCGAAATGAACTCGCCGCGCTCGACGGCGACGTTGATGTCGTGGAGGGCCTGCAGTGAACCGAACGATTTGCCGAGGCCCGCGATGGTAAGCTTCGCCGTCATCAATCCTTGGTCCACGGCACCAGCCGGTTCTCCAGCCAGCCGAAAGCGGCCGTGAGCGCGATGCCGGCAGCCGCCAGCACCACTACCCCGGCAAACAGTTCCGGCATGTTGAAGGAGTCGGCCGACTGGGCGATCAGCCGGCCCAGCCCGGCGCGCGAGCCGAACAGCTCGGCCACGACGACGCCGATGAGGCCGCGGCCGATGCCGAGCTTGAGGCCGGCGAGAATGAACGGGACCGCGGATGGCAGCGATACCTTGAAGAAAATCTGGCGCGGCGATGCCCCGAACGAGCGCAGCATCTCGATGAGCCGCTCGCTCGTCGTGCGCAGCCCCGCCTCGGTGTTGATGGTGACCGGAAACAGCACCAGGAAGATCACCACCAGCACCTTCGACCAGATGCCGATCCCGAGCCAAAGGATGAAAAGCGGTGCCAGCGCGATCGTCGGCGTGGCATAGAGACCCGAGATCCATGGCTGCAAGATGCGCTTCATCGTTGCGCTTTCGGCCATGGCGAAGCCGATCACCACGCCCAAAATGCTGGCGATCACGTAGCCGAGCGCGAACTCAATCGCGCTGATGGAAATATGCCGCCCCAGCTCGCCGCTGCGCGCGAGCGCGGCGATCGCCGCGAAGATCTGCGACGGCGCGGCGAGAAACAGCGCATTCGCGACGAAAAAGCGGCTGACCACCTCCCAAACGAGGAGCCCGCCGAGAACCGAGAGAACACCGGCGAAGTAGATTTGCGGCAGAGCAAAACCAGACCGCGCCTGCGCCGGTTGCTGCACCGTCTCGATGCCAGTCACACCTGTCAGTCCGTCAGCTGCACGCCCGGAAGCACGAAGCGATCGATTTCGGTCGATCCCTCGACGTCGCCGAGCTCTTTGAGCGCTTTGATCAGCGCCCCCATCTTGCTCCTCGAAATCTTGCCTGTGGTCTCGAAGAACTTGTTGTTGTGCAGGAAGTCGTAGGACTTGGTGACATCGTCTTCCTTGAGCTTGCTCGCGTCGACCATGATCTTGATCGCCTGCGCGCGGTTCGCGGGATCCGAGAACCAGGTCATGCTTTTGTTGTGCACGGAAATCAGCTTTTCCAGCGTGCTCTTATGCGCGGCGGCCCAGGCGCGCCCGACCACCACTCCCGCGAACGGCAACTCGCTCGCATAGTCGATCGTGTTGCCAAGGTTGGTGAAACCCGCTGACTCCGCGTAGAAATTGAACGGCGGAAGCAGGATCGCCGCGTCAACGGCTCCCGATTGCAGCGCCGAGAAACGCGCCGAGGTGGCCCCGGCGAAAACGGTGTCGTAGTCGGCGGGCTTGACCCCATTGGGGACCGCCATGCGCTCGAGATAGATGCGCGTGATGTCTTTCGGACCGCCGGATGGTTTTGCCCTTTAGGTCGTGCCATCGCTTGATCGCGGGCTTCGCCAAGAGCGTATAGGGCGGCGCCTGCATCTCGATCCGCACGACCGCAATCGAGGAGCCCTTGTCGATGGCGCGGATCGGATCGGCGAGTCCGGTCGACAGCGCAACGTCCAGCGATCCAGCGGTGAGTTGCTGCGCCAGCGCGGCGCTGGATTGGACGAACACGAGATCGAGCTTGAGGTCCGCGGCCGCGAAATATCCCTCGGTCAGGCCGATATAAACCGGCCAATGGGTCGACGAGACCGCGCCGACCAGGCCTGCGGTGATCGTTTCCGCGTGCGCCGATAGCGAACAGATGAACGCCGCGCCCGCGAGCGAAAGCCGAGCGATTTTCGTAAGGAAAGGAACCATGGCGTGCTCCGTCAGCGTTTGTCGACCTGCGCGCGATAGTGCCGCGCGATCTCGCTGCCGGTCGCTTTCCAGACGCGCGGGTGCCGGCAGATGTAAGCGAGCGCCGCATCGAACGCATCGATGCGATGCGGCACGCCGGTCAGATAAGGATGCAGCGCGATTGCCATGACACGGCCCGATTCTGCGCCTTCGCGATAGAGCACGTCGAACTGGCGGCAGATCATTTCGCGAAATTCGTCCGCGGTGCGGTGCGCGCGCTCGAACGCCGGCTTGTCGTTGATCTCGTGACTGTAAGGCACGGAGATGAGCCGCTGCCGCCGCTCGAGGCTCATCGCATAGGGCTGATCGTCATTGGTCCAGTCGCAAACATATTCGCAGCCGTGGCCAGCAAGAAGGTCGAGCGTCTCCCAGGTCTCCTGCAAGCCGGAGCCAAGCCAACCCAACGGGCGCGCGCCGGTCGCTTTTTCGATCGTGGCGAGCGTACGCTGAATGATCCCTTTCTCCTCACCCGGCGCTGCTTCGTTCAGGCGACGGGTGTTGCTCTCGCAGTGGCCCATCCATTCCCAATTGCGCTTCTCGCCCTCGGCAATGATCTCGGGATGCTGCCCGCAGACATCGCCGTTGAGCGCGACGGTGGCACGGATGCCGTAACGCTCGAGCACTTGCATGAGACGAAAGACTCCGATCCGGTTGCCGTAGTCGCGCGCCGACCATGATGGAATATCCGGCACGGGCGTGCCGGGACCGCCTGACCCAGCCGGGACTTTCTCCATCAGCGAGAAAAATTCGATGTTTGGGATGATCCAAAGCGCGAGATGAGCACCGTCCGGCCAGGTCAGGCGCGGGCGGCGCATGATCGGCGAATAGGGAAACGGGCCGTACGGAGCGGGCTTCATCTCATGTTCTGGGCCGTAATAGGTGCACGGTAATCAGCACTCGGGCGCGCGCGGGGAACCCCGCCGCCGTTTCATGCCGGATCGCTTGCCTTTGGAATCAGCTCGCCTTTTTGACTGCCATGCTTTCGAGATGCGCCACCACGTCGTCGACGTGCATGACGTCGACGTATTTGTGATGCATGTCGAACAGGTTCACCTTGTGCGAGAGAATGCTGCGATCGAAGCAGCACTCCTCCACCAGCACCACATGAAATCCGTGCGAGTACGCATCGACCGCGGTCGCGCGCACACAGCCCGAGGTGCTTTCGCCGCAGACGATCAACGTTTGCACGCCGAGTTGCGTGAGATGCGCGATCAGCGGCGTGCCGAAAAACACGCTAGCGCGCTGCTTGGTAATGACGACGTCCTGCGGCTGCGGCTTGAATTCCGGCCGGACAGCATAATCGGCGGCGGCGACCGGCGGCTTGTTGCGCTTGGTCGCCGTCACCCGATTGGGGCGGCTTTCCGCGCGCACGTCGCCAGTGGAATAGAAGATCGGAAGATTGGCGCCACGCGCCGCCGCGAACAGCCGCTTGGTCGGCTCGATGGCGGCGAAGGCGTATTCGCCGCAACTGTTGGGATGGCTTTTGGCAAGCTCCGCCGGTGGGCGCGGCCCACCCCGATACACGACCTCGTAAAGATCGACCGCGAGCAGCGCCGGGCTCGGACCGACGAAGGTCTTGCGCCGATAGCAGGAATAGACCTGCAAAATGTCTGGGGTAACGATGTCCTTCCAGCAATGGTCTTCGAAATCGTCGATCATCGTGCTGCTCCCGCGGCGAGGGCGCGCCGGGAAGGACCCAACCGCGCTCCAGCCGCAACCTAGCGGCCCATGGAGGCGATGTACATTTTGATCTACGGTCTGCGTCGGAATGACCAAAGGGGCGGCCGCGCCCGGGCGAGCGCGGGAAGGCTGATGGCTCAGACATTCACCAGACGCTGGATCGTTCTCGGCGCGCTGGCGGCTCCGCTCGCGGCCCCTGCGCAAGGAAATGCGCAGGGAAGCGGCGCGGCATGGCCGCCGCTCATCATCAAGATCGTGGTGCCCTACCCTCCCGCCGGCTCAACCGACGTGATCGCGCGGCTCGTGCAAAACGGGCTGCAGCAGCGGCTCGGCGCGTCCGTGATCATCGAAAATCGCGCCGGGGCGTCGGGAAGCATCGGTACCGCTGCTGTGGCGAAATCGCCGCCAGACGGCAGCAACTGGCTCCTGGTGTTCGACAACCACGCGGCCAATCCGTTCGTGCTGCCCAGCCTCGGTTACGACACCGAGAAGGACCTCGATCCGGTGCTGCTGATCGGCACCGCTCCCTATGTGCTTTCGACGAATCCGCAAAAGCCGTTCCGGACGCTTGCCGACGTGATTGCTGCCGCCAAAGCGAAACCGGCATCGATCAGCTACGGATCGGTCGGCAGCGGCAGCGTTGGTCATCTCGCGATGGCGCTGTTCTCGAAGCAGGCCGGGATCGCCCTTGTTCACGTGCCGTATCGTGGCGGCGGACCCGCCATGAATGACGCGCTCGCGGGACACGTCGACCTCCTGATCGGCAGCACCGCCCTTTCCATTCCGCAAATCCAGACCGGCGCGATTCGCGCGGTGGCGCAGACCGGACGCGCCCGCGCATCGGCGTTGGCCGGGGTGCCGACGGTGAGCGAGAGCGGCTTCCCCGGATTCGAGGCGCATGCCTGGTGGGGCGTGTTTGCGCCCGCGGGCACACCGACCGCGATCGTCAATCGCTTCGGGACTGCGTTGGCCGATTGTCTGCGCGAGCCGCAAGTCGCAAAACAACTCATTGAGACGCAACAGGTGTCGCTCGCGCTCGCCGGAAGCGAGGAATTGCGCGCGTTCTTACGCGAGCAAATGCGCGTGTGGGGGGCGGTCGCGCGCGAGCACGGCATCACCGCGGATTGAGGCGATTGCAGGGATCGTCAGCGCGACCAACGCGATTTACGATTTGAGCGCCGCCTCGGTCTCGCCGAGCAGCCAGCCGAGATAGGCCTGATCGACACTCTCGATCGGAATTACCAGGACCGCAGGCGTGGTGTAGGAGTGCATCTCCTTGACCGCGGCGCTCACGCGCTCCGCAAGCGAGGCGCGGGTCTTTATGATCATCACCACCTCCTCGCTGCGCTCGATCGCGCTCTGCCACCAGTAATGCGAGATCATGCCGGGCAGGATGTTGACGCACGCGCACAGCCGGCGCTCAACCAGCGCGCGACCGGCGCGCTCCGCCTCGACAAGCGAGGGATACGTCGTATAAACGAAGACTGCGCGCTCCATGTTCATTCGCTCGCCGGTCGCGGGCACCGGATGGCATTGATTTTTCCAGCCAAGAGCAAAAGCGGGGCCTCGACGACCATGAGTGGCGCGACATCGACTTACGAGCGCATCGCTTTCGTCGCAAGCCCTATCCCGGAGGCGCAGGACGCAGTACGGCAGCTCAGCGGCCAGTACGGCAACGTGCCGCCTGTCTCCGCCGATGTGATCGTCGCGCTCGGCGGCGATGGCCTCATGCTGCAGACGCTGCATGACTTCATGCGCGCCGGCAAGCCGATCTACGGCATGCACCGGGGCACGGTCGGCTTTCTCATGAATGAGTTCGAGCGCGATAAGCTGCGCGAGCGCCTGCGCGCAGCCCGCACCACCGTGATCCACCCGCTGCTGATGTGTGCGCGCGATATCGAGGGCAATATCGTGGAGTTTCACGCCTTCAACGAAGTCTCGATGTTTCGCCAGACCTACCAGGCGGCGCGGCTGCGCGTTCTGATCGACGGGAAGGAACGCCTTCCGGAGCTCGTCGCCGATGGCGTGCTCGTGGCGACGCCTGCCGGCTCGACCGCCTACAACCTGTCGGCCCAGGGTCCGATCATTCCGATCAATGCGTCATTGATGGCGCTCACCCCGATCAGCCCGTTCCGGCCGCGCCGCTGGCACGGCGCGCTGCTGCCGGACCGCGCCCAGGTGCGCATCGAGGTGCTGCAGCCGGAAAAGCGGCCGGTCGCCGCGGTTGCCGATCACGACGAGGTGCGCTCGGTCTGCGCCGTCGAGATCCAGATGGATCACGGTATTTCGATGCAGCTCCTGTTCGATCCCGGCCACAGCCTCGACGAGCGCATCGTGCGCGAGCAATTCGGGTATTAGCGCGCCACGCTCAGTTCAGTTTCAGCGTCGCTTGGAGGAACTCTTTCACGGCGTGCGTCGCGGCCGTGGTCGCAGCGGCGTTGTAGCCGACGTGCGGTCCGCGCTCGACGCATGGGTCCTGCATCGTGAATGGCTGCTTGGTCACCGCATTGATGATCACGCCTGCCGGTTCCTCCTTTATGGTGCAGCGGCGGGTGGTCTGGGATCGGGGTGCCAGCGTGACCTTGGTAAGCGGATTGTCGAAGGCGTGGTTGGCATCGGGATACTCCGTCAGCGTCACGTCCTTGCCCGCCTTGCGCAGACGTTCGACGTAGGACCGACAGGGCGCCACCGGCACATAATCGTCCGCCGCGCCGTGGAAGATGCGGATCGGCTTATCGCTGACATCCTCGTCGCCGATGTAGGTAGTGAAGCACGGCGGATAGAACGGAAGGTAGGCGGCGAACGTCGCACCTTCCGGCCCATGCATGCGCTCGAACCGCTTGAGGCTGGCGTAGAGCGTTGCCTGGCCACCGCGCGAGAAGCCCATGAGGACGATCCGCGCGGGATCGATGCGGGGATGGGCGGCAAGAACGCCGAGCGCCCGGTAGGCATCGAAAATCATATTGAGACGGCCGAGCAGCGCCTGGTCTGCGCTCGTGCTCTGAATACCGCGCGCAGTAAAGCTGTCGGTGACGAAAGTCGCCATGCCGATGCCGTTGAGCTCCTGCGACCAGCGGTCGACGTTGCCGCCGATCCCACCGGAGCCGTGCAGCAGAATGACCGCCGGCAGACGGTCGGTTGCCGCGCTCGGAAGCCGCAGCACGCCCGCGATGGTGACCGCGATGCCGTTCTTGTCGCCGGTGAGGAACTGCTGATCAGAAAGTGTCAGCGTCGGTATCGCATGCAGCTCGGTGCGCGCCACCTGCGCGCTCGCCGCTGCGGTCCATACGCTGATAAGGGTTGCGCAAGCGACGCCGACGACTGCCGATCGCGAATGGATACGCATAGTGTCTCCTCGTATGCTCGCCATTGCTTCACCTTGTCGACTGCAGCTTATTGAAGAACTTCAGGACTTCATCGAGCTCCCCTCTTCCGCAGGCCGCAAACACGCGCCGCAGCGGCACCGCTTGGACTACTTCTTCATGGTCTCGCGGAATTTCATCCAGGCGGCGATGCCCGCGCGACTCGCCTTCTCGTCGACGCCTTCCGGCAGTCCGGCGACGCCCACCCCGCCGACCAGCTGATTGTTGACGACAAGGGGAACGCCACCGCCGACCAGATAAATCTTCCCCGGATACATATTGATGATTCCAAAATACCGGTCAGGTCGGGTCTTATACAGGTTGCCCATCTCCTGGGTGGTCTGGCGATAAAGCGCGGACGCAAACGCCTTGCCCTCGGCGAAGCGAATATTTTGCAGCGCAGCGCCGTCCATGCGGTCGGCGGAAATGACGTTGCCTGATGCGTCCACGACCACGACCGCCATGCGCATATTGCCTTCGCGGGTATAGGCAATCGCGCCGTCGATGATCGCACGCGCTTCGCCCAGCGAAATCAGCGGCGGCGGATACTCGGCGCGCTGGGGCGTCGGTGCCTGGGCCAAGCTTGGATGCGCAAGTGACAGGATTGAAACGGCCATTCCGCAGAGCGATTTGAGATTTGTCATGACGCCCTCCCTCGCGCGAGCCATGATACCGCAATGATGGCGGTAGCGGAAAGGCGGCGAGCGCTGGACCTTGCTTGACGATGGGCCTACGCTCCGGACCACGCTGGAAGCAAACAAAAAACCTTTTTGGCCGCGGCATTCGCCGATCCTGGTGATTGTGTTCCTGGCGAAGCGGCCGGCGTCCCACGGAGGAAGCTGATGGCCCAGGATACCGAAGTCCGCCACAAGCGCGGCGGCCTCTACTTCGATGATTTCGTGGTCGGCCGGCTGTACGAGCACCCGCTCACGCGCACGGTCACGCAGATGGACAACATGTTGTTCTCCAACATGACGCTCAACCCGCAGCCGCTGCACATCGACCGGCATTTCTGCGAGCAGGAAACGGAATGGGGCCAGCCGCTGATGAACTCGCTGTTCACGCTCGGCCTGATGATCGGCATCATGGTCAACCACCTCACCGTGGGCACGACGATCGCCAATCTCGGCATGACCGAGGTGAAATTTCCCCATCCGCTGTTCGAAGGCGATACCGTTCACTGCACCACGGAGGTGATCAGCAAGCGTGAATCGAACTCGCGGCCGGGCGCCGGCATCGTCGAGTTCCATCATCGCGCGTACAACCAGGACAACAAGCTCGTGGCGGAATGCCGCCGCCAGGTGTTCATGCGCATGCGGCCGCGCTGATGCGCTCGCTTCTGTTCGTTCCCGCCGACGGCGGCATGAAGCTCGACAAGGCGATGGCAAGCGGCGCCGACGCAATCATCGTCGATCTCGAAGATTCGATTTCTCCCGAGGGGAAGACGGAAGCGCGCAGGAGCGCGGCGGATTTTTTACGTGGCGCGGCGCAAGCGCGGCAACGCCCGCGTCTGATCGTCCGCATCAATGGACTGGCCAGCGGATTAACCGATGCCGACCTCGATGCCATCGTACCGGGCCGGCCGGACGGCATCATGCTGCCCAAGGCGGAAGGCGGCGGCGACGTCACTCACCTCGACGCAAAGCTGCTCGCGCGCGAGGCGACAAGCGTCCTCGCCGAGGGCAGCATCAAAGTTCTGGCGATCGCCACGGAAACCGCATCGGCGCTGTTTCTCGCCGGCAGCTTTCGTGGAGCAAGCGGGCGGCTGGAAGGGCTGACCTGGGGCGCCGAGGACCTCTCCGCGGAACTCGGCGCACTGGCAACCCGCGATGCCGACGGACGTCTCCTCGATATTTACCGGCTCGCCCGCGCGCTTTGCCTCGCCGGTGCCGCGGCCGCGCAGGTGCAGGCGATCGATACGGTGATGGTCGAGTTCCGCGATCTCGCGGCGCTGCGGCGTGAGACGGAGCAAGCGCGGCGCGACGGCTTTACCGGAAAGATGGCGATCCATCCGGCGCAGGTTCCGGTGATCAACGAGATATTCACGCCGACGCCGGAGCAGATCGCCGAGGCGCGCGCGGTGATCGCGGCGTTCGCGGCCAATCCGGGCAAAGGCACGATCGGCATTGATGGCGTGATGCACGACCGGCCGCACCTCGAGCGCGCGAAACGATTGCTCGCCCACGCGAGCGCGGCCGGTGGGGCGACTCAACGATGACGCTAGTGCCGCGAACCCGAAGTTCGCACGATTCGGGCGGCAAGGATGTTTGCGAACTTCGGGTTCAAAAGCGGCACTAGAATCATAACGTTGCCAGTGTCCCTTTGATTCCGAAGTTCGCATCGAGACTGCCGCGAGCGCGTGCGAACTTCGGAATCGGGACACTGGTGCTCGTGATCAGCGCTTATTGCGATACACGGTCTTCGGATCAAACGTCTTTTCCGCGTCGCGAAACTCAAGCGTCAGTGTCCCCGTTTGTTTCAGCGGCACCGCGCGATAAAAGCACGAACGTCGGCCGGTGTGGCAGGCGCCGGGCCCTTCCTGCTCGACCTTGATCCACACGGCGTCTTGGTCGCAATCGATCCGCATCTCCACGACGCGCTGCACGTGGCCCGACGAGGCGCCCTTGCGCCACAAGGCCCTACGCGAGCGGCTGTAGTACCAGGCCTCGCCGGTCGCGATCGTCTGCCGCAACGCCTCGGCGTTCATGTGCGCGACCATCAACACGTCGCCCGAGCGCGCGTCGGTGGCGACGCAGGTGACAAGGCCATCCGCATCAAATTTGGGGGCCAGCACGTGGCCTTCTTCAGCCTGTTCGGCGGAGCCGGGCGCGGCAAAAGGAGCACTTGTCTCGATCACGCTCGCCTCGCTGATCGTCAGCCGGAAACCCCTTGCCGCCGGCACCGCGTCTGCTGCTCGCACCGACGTGGGGATGCCTATATATTGTTAGCGACTGGGCGCGCAAACCGGCGCCTGAGCGCTGGTCCGTACCGAACGTCCATGTTGAACGACGTCTACAACAGCCGAATTCTCGAATTGGCCGGGAATATTCCCCGGCTGGGCCGGCTCGATAATCCTGACGCGACGGCGACCGCCCATTCCAAGCTGTGCGGCTCGACCGTGACCGTCGACCTCAGGATGGATGGCGAGACGGTCACCGACTTCGCCCACGATGTGAAGGCCTGCGCGCTGGGCCAGGCATCATCCTCGATCATGGCGCGCAACGTCATCGGCGCGAAAGCCGACGAATTGCGCGGTTTGCGCGAGACCGTTCGGCGCATGCTGAAGGAAAACGGCAACCCGCCCACCGGCAAATGGGCGGAAATCGCGGTGCTCGAGCCGGTGCGCGACTACAAGGCGCGCCACGCCTCGACCCTGCTCACCTTCGACGCGGTCGCCGCGGCGATCGATCAGATCGAAGCCAAACGCAAGGCGCCCGCCCGCGAGTGAGCGGCACTTCGCGCGGCGCGGCTACTGTCGCGGGGTCCCCGGTTGCCCGACCGTTGCGAGCGTCGTCGCTATGGCCGGCGCAACTCCAGGCATGACATGCTCAAACGGCGTATCGATCGTGCTCAGGCGCATGCGCTGAAGCTCGTCGGCTGAAAGCCGATACAAAGGCTCCCAAGGCGGAATCCGCAACGCGGTTTCCAGGAGTTCGCCTGCTCCGCCCATCTCGATCGTGTATTGCGCCAGGCGGCCGATATCGCGCTGGACGATGTTGAGCTCTTCCGCCGAGTAATTGAGATCCTGTGCCTGCTTGCGCTTCTTGCCGAGCCAGATCTGGTGCACCAGGACATGCGCCTGCGGCGGCACATAACGGCGCGCACCGGCGAGCAGCAAAAAGGCGCACATCGATTCGCAGTTGCCGTTGGGAGAGAGCGTGGCACGGCGGTCGCCGTCGGCAGTCAGCGGCAGCGGCGTGGTCTTACCCACCGTGGTGACCATGTCGAGGTTTCGGATGGTCCGGCCCAGCGCCAGCGTGCCGAGGACCGAGCCGCCGTCCGAATCGAGAACCAGGACCGCACCGCGCGCGTTCGGATCTTTGGCGAAAGCCTCGAAATCGCGCGGGGTGTCCGCGGTGATATAGCCGCTCGCGGAAATCCATACGCGGCAATCGGTTCCGCAGGCCTGCGCCGGTCCTTCGTGCCGCCATTCGAAGCGCATCGGTGCGCTCGCGCTTTCGTCCGGCAGTGTCGGTGACCCGGCGAATGTTGGGGCGACGGCACATGCGAGTACGCACGCGCCCACGAAATATCGGAGCATGCTGACCCTCATCAACGGTGTGCTTCGATTGCCGCTTCTGTCGGCGGTGGCCGAAGCACGCCTTGTGTCCCAGGTTGGCCCGCCCGTTTTAGTGGCGGCCGAGATTCGGGTCTAGCCCGAAAAAGCGGTTGCAGACATTAAATTGCTGCATTGCGCAACGGCGGTGCCGGCCACAATTTATGTCGAGAAGCCCTGAACAGCAGCGAGAAGTTCCAACGATGGAACTCTCTTTCGGCAAGAAAGGACAAATCCACGGGCGAATGCGCAGCGTGCTGTTCGTTCCTCGGCGGGCGGCTCGCGCCCTGATTTCCGCTTACCGATACGCGTTATCGACGTTCGTGGCGTGGGATTGCCGCCATCTGCCAACCTGCTCCGAATACGCCGACGAGGCAGTTGGCCGTTTCGGCCTGTGGGCGGGCGGCTGGATGGCCCTGGCGCGGCTCTGCCGCTGTCATCCCCTGGGCACGCGCGGCCTCGACTTCGTGCCTGTGGCGCTGTCGGAGCGCGCGCGCTGGTACCTGCCGTGGCGGTATGGGCTATGGCGCGGGACCAATGGCGGCCTTGAGGTAATCCCTGAGCAGCACTGTCAGGGCTAATGCACCTAAAGCACCTTAGCCTGGCCGCAGTTCTTCTGCAGCTGGTCCAGCGCCTTCGATAATCCATCCGTAGAGAATTTGACGGCACGCGAGGAAGCCGCTCCGCTTCCCTGCGATGCGAACCACTCGGTGATTGCGATGCTGGGTGCTGCCGCCGCAGCACGAAGAAACTCCCAGCTCACGGAAGCGCTCCGCTGCTCGCTTCCAGCTTTTGCCTCACCGTTTTCCTCTACAAGTCTCCCGAAGACTCTCTCGGCGTCTGCACGTTGGAATCGGCTTGCCGTGTTTGTCTTTCTGAGCACAAGCTCGTTGCTCCCTGCCCCAACATGAATGAGAACCGAGCGACCGGACTCCTCAAACGACGGCTCGCGTTGATACACCAATCCAATCGGGCCCCCACCCTCGCCACACCAGATTCGAAGCGTCCTAGTCCGGTGGTCCCTGCCGCCCGGCGGCACTGATTCTGTTACCGATTTGAGCGCGAAAAATTGGTCCGAAAGGCCATGCTGCGTCACAAGTTGAAGGCCCGGATGTGTCAGCCATCGCGTCTCAAAAGAACCACGAGTCTCGATCCCGAATCGGGCGATCTCGTCTCGGGTCATGAAATGAAAGCGGTCGGGGCTGATTGCGGTGGCAGCGTCCACGAGTGCCGGGTCGACACCCATTTCGGTGAAGTAGATTCTCAACACACGCCGAATATCGTCGGCGTTCGTCGAGACGTCCTCTGAGCCCTGCGGAACCACGCGGAGGGAATGGATAGCAAGCTGAGCATCGCGCGCCACCAGACGGACCGAGCCGCCCACGAATGCATCGACGCAGCCAGAGCCACAAACGGCGCCCGCGGTCACAAGGCGCGCCTTGTGCTCGCGTTTCGATTGCATCAAGCGCCGGCATACAGCGTCTATTGCCGTAGACTGATGGCATCCGTCCGGGATCGTGCGACCGACCCTGACGGTCATCCGACGCTCTCGCAGCAACGTGCCTAGGACGATTGCCTCCTTCGAAATGCCGCCCTTTGAATTGAAGAAGATCGGAAGGTCCCCGCGCGGGAGGCTTCCAACGAAATCCAGGAACCGTTGCGCCACATTGGGGTCCAGCAGGCCTTCGGCGGCGATCCATTCGCTGCAACCTGAACCGCATGCGTTTGGGCCGCCCTTCGCCACGAAGAAAATCATCGGCTGGCGTTGAATGCTCTCCTGGAGTGCTTTTCCCTTGGCCCGGGCGGCGATATCCGCCTGCCTTGCCCCTGCGCTCGTCACGCTGCACGCAAGCACGAGGCAGCAAAACAACGATGTGCGGAAGCCGATCATTGAGCGATCTTAGGGCGCAACTTGCGGGCGAGTGCACTCTACCGGGTTGCAAGTTCCGTTTCCATATTCTAACCAACCCACGGCCCCAGTCGTCGCAGTCGGCGCGTGGTCCAAATCACGCTTACCTGCATTCGTAGGCAGCGAGTGAGCAGGAGAGAAAAGCAAATGGTCGCGCTGACCTTTCCCGACGGCGCGCGCCGGGACTATCCCAACGGCACAACCGGTCTCGACGTCGCCAAGGGCATCTCGCCCTCGCTTGCCAAGCGCACGGTGGCGATGGCGCTCGACGGCGTTCTCGCCGATCTCGCCGATCCGATCGAACGCGACGCGAAGATCGAATTTCTCGGCCGCGAGGATCCGCGCGCCCTCGGGTTGATCCGGCACGACGCCGCGCACGTGATGGCGGAGGCGGTGCAGACCCTGTGGCCCGGCACGCAGGTGACGATCGGGCCGGTGATCGAGAACGGTTTTTATTACGACTTCTTCCGCAACGAGCCGTTCGCGCCCGAAGACCTTCCCGCGATCGAGAAGAAAATGCGCGAGATCATCGCCCGCGACCGACCTTTCACCAAGGAAGTGTGGTCGCGCGAGCAGGCGAAAAAGGTGTTCCGCGACAAGGGCGAAATGTTCAAAGTCGAGCTGGTCGACGCGATCCCGGCCAACGAGCCGGTCAAGATCTACAAGCAGGGCGATTGGTTCGATCTCTGCCGCGGGCCGCACATGACCTCGACCGGCAAGGTCGGCAACGCATTCAAGCTGATGAAGGTGGCGGGCGCCTACTGGCGCGGCGATTCCAAGCGGGAAATGCTTTCACGCATCTACGGGACCGCCTTCGCCAAGCAGGAGGAACTCGACGCTTATCTCAAACAGCTGGAAGAGGCGGAAAAGCGGGATCACCGCAGGCTCGGCCGCGAGATGGATCTGTTCCACTTCCAGGAGGAGGCGCCAGGCTCGGTGTTCTGGCATCCGAAGGGATGGACCCTTTATCAGCTGCTCGAGAGCTACATCCGCCGCCGCCAGGCCGCTGCCGGCTATCTCGAGGTCGACTCGCCCCAGCTCATGGACTCGTCGCTGTGGGTCACCTCCGGGCACATGGAAAAATTCCGCGAGATGATGTTTCTCACCGAACATCGCGAGGACGATGCCCGCACCTACGTCATCAAGCCGATGAACTGCCCGGGCCACGTGCAAATCTTCAAGCACGGGCTCAAATCCTACCGCGATCTGCCGCTCAAGATTGCAGAATTCGGCAAGGTGCATCGGTTCGAGCCGTCGGGCGCGCTGCACGGGTTGCTGCGCGTGCGTGCCTTCACCCAGGACGACGCCCACGTGTTCATCACCGAGGGGCAGATCGCCGAGGAAACACTTAAGATCAACGATCTAATCCTTTCAATCTATGAGGATTTCGGTTTCAGCGAGGTCAGCATCAAATTTTCCGACCGCCCCGAGAAGCGCATCGGCGATGACACGGTCTGGGATAAATCCGAGGCCGCGCTGATGGGGGCGCTCACGACCTCGGGCCGCCCCTGGACCCTCAATAAGGGCGAAGGCGCATTCTACGGCCCGAAGCTCGAATACGTCTTGCGCGACGCGATCGGCCGCGACTGGCAGTGCGGTACGGTGCAGGTCGATTTCAACCTGCCGGGACGGCTGGGCGCGTTCTATATCGATGAGCACTCCAACAAAGTGACGCCGGTGATGCTGCACCGGGCGATGTTCGGATCGCTCGAACGGTTCATCGGCATTCTCATCGAGCACCATGGCGGGCATCTGCCGCTCTGGCTGTCGCCGCGCCAGGCCGTCGTCGCCACCATCACGGACGATGCCGACGACTACGCGCGCGAGGTGGTTGCCGTGGCCAAGCGCCTGGACCTGCGGGTCGAGCAGGACCTGCGCAACGAGAAGATCAACTACAAGGTGCGCGAGCACTCGCTTGCCAAGGTGCCGGTGCTGCTCGTCGTCGGCCGCAAGGAAGCGGCAGACCGTACGGTCTCGATTCGCCGGCTCGGGCGGGAAGCACAGGCCGTGATGCCGCTTGAGCAGGCGCTGGCCGCGCTGGCAGATGAGGCGGTGCCGCCCGATGTGCGGGGCGGCCGATGACCACTAGTGTCCCGATTTCGAAGTTCGCACGCGCTCGCGGCAGTCTCGATGCGAACTTTTGAACCCTAAGCTCGCAAACACCCTTGCCGCCCGATTGTGCGAACTTCGGGTTCGCGGCACTAGCGCGCGATCACTTCCACTTCGCGGTCGACGCCGTTGACGACCTTGAACTCGTCCTCGTAGGTCCGGTTGTCGTTGCGCGCGACCACGCGATACTCGCCCTCGGCAAGAATGACGCGCGGGAAGGCACCGATCGATTCCTTGATCACGTCGCCGCCCGGGGTCAGCACCGACCATTGGGTGTTGGCGCGCGCCTCGCCGCCGCGCTCGTTGACGAGCTTTAGCGTGATAACGGCGGCCCGGTGATTGACGGTGAGATCGGTGAGCTTGCCGACTTGCACCTGGATGTCGGACCGCACGGTGGCATTGGCGTCGCCGTAGTTCGACACGATGTGATAGGTGCCCTCCGGCACCAGGACCACGTCGCCGGTCATGATCGCCGTGGCGATGGCTCGCTTGTCGCCCGGCTCGAACTGGCTGCCCTTGTAGAGGTCGAAGGAAATCTGCCCGGGCGGAATGCGCGCGTCGCCCACGCGTCCTTCGATACGCAACCCGCCGGCGGGAATTTCGAACACCTCCCGCGTCGTCTCGGACCGCAGCTGCACGGCTTTGGTGACACTGGCCAGCCCGAAACCCGCGCTCACGACGTACGGCCCCGGGGGCAGCACGAATGTTGGAGCGAATCCCTTTTCTTCCCTGATCAGGCGCGGCACGCCGTTCTGCTCGGCGCGATAGACCCGCCAATGCAATCCACCGTTGATCGGCGCGAGATCGCGGCCGAACTTCGCGCTCACCGCGAGCGCGGCTTGGCCGCTGGGAATCGCGGGTGCCGCGTGAGCCGCTGCGCTTGGGTTGGCGGCAGGCTGTGAAGCTTTCGGCGCGACCGAAGGAGCCGCGTTAGCGGGCGGTGGCGCGATGCTCTGAGCGGGCCCCGGCGGGGCGGACGGGACGTCGTTGGGAGGCCGCATCTCCGGGACGCCGTTGAACCACTGCGCACCGGCCGGCGCAGAAACGAGCGCGAGCGCGAGTCCGGTGATCAACCGGAGTCGCCCCCGTCCGATCCGCGTCCCAGCCATCCCCATGACCGCGGTTGTCGAGGGCAATCGCGGCAAATTCAAGCCGTGCCGATGCGGTTTGTCAGGCCTGCAGCCCTATGTTAGGCGCAAGGCAAGCTAGATCGAGCCCATGATCGACGCTCTCGAACTGCTCAAGACCCGGCGCTCCGTCAAGGCGGTCGAGCTTGCCGGCCCGGCCCCGTCGGCAGCGGAAATCGACAGTCTGCTGACCGTCGCATCCCGCGTGCCCGATCATGGCAAGCTCACGCCCTGGCGCTTCATCGTTTTCGAGGGCGCGGCGCGACTCGCCGCCGGTGAGGCCATCGCCGCAGCGTTCCGCCGCAAGTATCCGGAGGCGACCGCGGAGCAGGTCGAGGCGGAGCGAAAGCGCCTCGCGCGCGCACCGCTGGTCATCGCCGTGGTGAGCCGCGCCGGGCCGCATGTGAAAATTCCGGAATGGGAGCAGGTGCTCTCCGCAGGCGCCGCCGCCATGAGCCTAGTGCTTGCCGCCCACGCGCTCGGCTATGCCGCCAACTGGATCACCGAGTGGTACGCCTACGATCGCGGCGTGCTCGATGCGCTCGGGCTCAACGCGAACGAGCGCATTGCCGGCTTCGTCCACATCGGACGTGCGCCGCCTCCGACCGAGGATCGGCCGCGACCGCCGCTCGCCCAAATCGCGACGCGGTTCGACGCCAACGGCGGCGGCTCTATCCAGTCGAACGAAGAACCGTCCGCACGGTAGTGTCCCGATTCCGAAGTTCGCACATCCTTGCGGCACACTCGAATGCGAACTTCGGAATCAAAGGGACACGACCAACTTTAGATTCTAGTGTCGCTTTTGAACCCGAAGTTCGCAAACGTGCTTGCCGGCCAATCGTGCGAACTTCGCGTTCGCGGCACTACGCGGTCTGGATGTAGTCGCGCAGCGCGCCGGCTTCTTCTTCGATCTCCTGGAGGCGGTGCTTGACCACGTCGCCGATCGACACCAGCCCGATCACCTGATCCTGCTCGACCACGGGCAGGTGGCGGAATCGACCGGTTGTCATTCGCTCCATCAGCACGCCGACGCTGTCGGATTGGCTGCACGTAACGACATTGCGGGTCATCACTTGCGACAGCGGCTCCTTGAGCGCGGCAGCCCCGCGCTCCGCCAGCACCCGCACGATGTCGCGCTCGGACAGGATGCCGATTACCCGCCGGTCGGGGCCGAACACGAGCAGCGCACCGATGCGATGCTTGGCCAGCATCGCCACCCCGGTCTCCAGAGTCGCCGTTGGCTCGATCGAAATGACATCGCTGCCCTTGGCGGAAAGGATGCTCTTGACGATCATTTGTCGCCTCCCTTGGCCGCAATTGCTCCGAGTCGGAGCACCGGCCGATTTTGAACGCTCGATTTGTCAATCGAGTTCCGTCGCATCGGCTCTGCCGTGATCGCGGAGCAATGGCCGCAGTTGTCTGCCGCGCGAGGGAGTGCTCGACGGCGGGTCACGCGGCATCACCGCGAACAAAGCGCGGCGCGGATGCAAGCGTCTAATGAATTATCGACCGAAAACGGCAGGAGCCGCAAGCCATGCTTCGGCACCGCGGCACTCGATTTGATGAAGCCCGGCCATCAACGATCCTCTGCCCCTTCGCGATCATTACCGCCGTCGTATTCCGGTGCGACCGCCTTAATCGGATCGAATGCGGCAAAACCGATGAGCCCGGCCAGGAAACCGCCGATATGCGCTTGCCACGCGATCGCCTGCTCCACACCCGGCATGCCGATCGGGGTGGCGCCGAACAAGAAGTTAATACCGAACCATACCAGCAGGAACGCAAGCACGCGGGGATCCCGGAGCGACGCGACAAGCGTGGTCGCCGGCGCGTGAGCAGCCCGCTCGCGATCATGCCACAAGCCGAGCGAGCCCCCGCGCGGGAAGGCAAATCGTATGACTGCGGCCATGGCGCCCGATATCGCGGCGGATGCCCCGACCATCGGCAAAAGCTCGCCGAAATGCGTGACGAGATGGACGACGGCACCGGCGGCGGCGGTTACCGCCATGAATGCGAGAAAACGCAGCGGCCCGAAGCGTTGCGCCACCGGCGAGCAAAAGGCGAGCAGCCAGACGCCGTTGAGCAGCAAATGAGCGAGACTGCCGTGCAGCAATGCGTAGGTGACGAAGGTCCAGATGTCGGCCGCCCACCCACCGGGCCAGGCCACGTCGGGCAGCACGCCCGGATCGTAACGCGCGGGAACGAAGGCAAACAGCAGCAGAAACTCGGTCATCTGCTCCGGCGTCAGGACGAGCGCGAATACCGCATAGACGAGCGCGAGCAGCGCGAGCAGCGCCACCACGACGCCGGGCACGTTGAGTATTCGTTCGCGGCGCGGCTGATCGAACATGATGCAGGGGATCCCGGGCGATCACATAGGCTCCTGCGCCTATTCGGGCAAGCGGCTCACACACCAGGCTCGTCATGCCGCACCGGTCGAAGAGCCAAACCGTATCGTTCCAATTTTAATGAAATGAGCATCGAATAATCACAGCATTCGTCGCGACGTTGATCGGTGTTCTCTTCAATATTCGGTTTCCGCTTTAGCGGCGACGCAAATCATTTGTGAGAAACGTGGTCCCAAGAACTGGGGGGCTACACAATGAAAGGGAACGCGCTCGCGGTGCTGAGCGCTCGTTGCGCCGCGGCCATTTTGGCAACCGCGCTCACGATTATACCGTCACGCGCTGGCAGCGAAGCGCCCCCGTTTATGCCGGTCGGGGGCCTGGCGCGCGCGCCGACCGGCTGGACCGCATTCTGCGCCGAATACGCGCCGGAATGTGAAACGCCGGCGCTCGATCCGCGCGACGTAATGCTCACCATTGAGACCTGGAACGAGATGGTGCGGATCAACGATTGGGTGAACGAGGCGATCGAGCCGATGACCGATCTCGAGCATTGGGGCGTGCCCGAGCGCTGGAATTATCCCGACGACCGGTACGGCGACTGCGAGGATTACGTCCTGCTCAAGCGCAGGATGTTGATGGAAGCGGGCTGGCCGCGCCAGGCGCTGCTGATCACGGTGGTGCGCGACAAACGCGGTGATGGACATGCCGTGCTCACGGTCACGACCGACCGCGGCGATTTCATTCTCGACAACCAGAACCAGGACATCCTGCCGTGGTCGGCGACGGGGTACCGTTTCGTGAAGCGGCAGTCGCAGAGCGATCCCAATGTTTGGGTCGCGCTTGGCGATCCGCGTCCCGCGGCTGCGACGGGCGTCGCGCGTTGAGTGCGGCCTCGTAGCCCCGGATGGAGCGAAGCGAAATCCGGGGTTTACGACGCTTCCGCCCCGGGTTCGCTTCGCTCCACCCGGGCTACATAGCTACCCAATTCGTTTCAGCTCACGCGCGTAGCGTTGCCAGCGCCGCACATAGATATCGGCGGCAGCGGCGATGGCCTGCACGGCTTTGGCGTCGAGCGTGCGGACCACGCGCGCTGGACTGCCAACGATAAGCGAATTGTCGGCGAACGCTTTGCCTTCGGTCACCAGCGCGCCGGCGCCGACCAGACAATTCCTGCCGATCTTGGCACCGTTGAGCACGACGGCGCCCATGCCGATCAGGCTGTTGGCGGCAACGCTGCAGCCATGCAGGACGACGTTGTGGCCGATGACGCAATTGTCGCCGATCGTGAGGGGAAAGCCGGGATCGGTGTGCAGCGTGGCATTGTCCTGGATCTGCGAGCGCTCGCCGAGCTCGATCCACTCGTTGTCGCCGCGCAGCACCGAGCCGAACCATACGCTGGCATCGGCCTTCAGCCGCACGCGCCCGATCACCATGGCGCTCTCCGCGATCCAGTAGCGGCCGTCGCGGGGCAGGTCCGGCGCCGCGCCATCGAGCTCGAAGACTGCCATGTGCGCCTCGCCGCGTAGGATACGATCGCCGAGCGTATCGCGCCGTTTCGTTTGCAGGAATGATGGGGCGGCGCGTTACGGTTACGCGAAGCCGCGACCGACCTACGACTGCCCTTTCAACAGGCCCGGCTCGTCCAGGTCGAGCGCCAGGATCGGCAGCTCGAAATAGGAGGAGCGCGCATCGTCTTCGTCGAAGAACACGACGCCGATGTATTCTTCCCCGACATAGACCTCGGCGGAATCCGTTTTCCGCGATCGCGGCACCACGCGGATGCGCTCGTTGTCGAATTTGCGCTTGAGATAGGCGTCGATCTTCTTGACGTCGGGCGCGGCAGTCGCGGCGTCGCCCAACGTGATCTTCATCTCGAAATTGTAGGAGCGGTCCTCATCGTCGTCGTCCTGGTCAAGGTCAAGCCCGCCGATGCGCTCCTCGCCCACGAACACGTCGGCCGAATCGTTGCGCTTGGGCACCACGCGAATGCGCGCATTGCCGAACAGGCGCTTGAGATAAGCGTCGAGCTTTTTCACCTCCTGCACGTCCACCGGTCGCGCTCCCCTTTGGCTCAGATATCGTGGAACAGGTGGTCCATCGTGCGCGACGGCTCGGGACAGCCCGCCTCGCCGATCACCTTCGCCGGCACGCCGGCAACCGTGGTGTTGTGCGGCACCGACTTGACCACTACGGACCCCGAGGCGATGCGCGCGCAATGGCCGATCTCGATATTTCCCAAAATCTTGGCGCCGGCCCCGATCAACACGCCGTGGCGAATTTTCGGGTGGCGGTCGCCCGCTTCCTTGCCGGTGCCGCCGAGCGTCACATCGTGCAGGATCGAGCAGTCGTCCTCGATCACCGCGGTCTCGCCGACCACGAGCCCGGTGGCGTGATCGAGAAAGATGCCGCGGCCGATCCGCGCGGCGGGATGGATATCGCACTGGAAAACCGCCGACGCGCGGCTCTGCAAATAATAGGCGAAATCCTTGCGCCCCTTGCCCCAGAGCCAATGAGCAAGGCGATGCGTCTGGATGGCGTGAAAGCCCTTGAAATACAACACAGGCTCGAGAAACCGGTTGGTCGCGGGATCCCGGTCGAAGGTCGCCACGATATCAGCGCGAAATGTCGTCCCCATCGAGCGATCGCTGTCGAGGGTATCGGCATAGGCTTGGCGGATCAGCTCGGCGGATACTTCAGGGCTGTCCAGGCGTTCGGCGACACGATGCACCACGGCGGCTTCCAACGTGTCGTGATGCAGGATGGTCGAGTAGATGAAGGTGGCGAGCTCCGGCTCGCGCCGGGCGACCTGTTCCGCCTCGTCGCGAATGCGCGCCCATACCGGGTCGATTTTTTCCAGCGCCCCGGCGGCTTTTACCTGTTGCTGGGCCATGACCGTTGTGCCCTCGGCTTTCGCGTGCATCTTAGCATACCCACAAGCGCCGTAGGCCAGACCTTTGCCGCCCGCGCGCCTGCCCTGTCATGGCCGTTCCGCCAGAAAGTCCAGCACCGCCGCCTTGAACACTTTATCTCCCACGGCAAGCATGTGATCGCGGCCAGGGATGTCGAGCGCGCGGCCGTGCGCCAGCAGCGCAGCCAGTTCCTGCGCCGAACCCGCCAGCGTGTCTTTGGTTCCCACTGCGACCAGCACCGGCGCGGTGATTGCTTTGACTTCCTCGCGGGTGAGGGTCTGGCGCGAGCCGCGGACGCATGCCGCGAGCGCTCTGAGATCGGATTTGGTCTGCTCGGCAAAGGCCCGGAACATGCGCGCCGAGGGGTCTTGCACGTCGGCGAGCGTCGGCGCCTCGAGTGCTGCCGCGATGCGCTCGGATTCTCCGACGCCGTCGACGAGGCGAATGCCGAGACCGCCGAACACTGCCCGCCGCACCCGATCACGATGTTCCAGCGCGAAAAACGCGGCGATGCGGGCTCCCATGGAGTAGCCCATGACATCGGCGCGCTCGAGCTCGAGATGATCCAGCAGCGCCTGCACGTCGCCCGCCATCACAGAAGAATGATAGGCGGCGGGATCGTAGAGCTTGGTCGAGGCTCCGTGCCCTCGGTTGTCGAAGGCGATCACGCGGCGGCCGGCCTTGGTCAAGGTCGATACCCAGCCGGGGTAAACCCAGTTCACCTCCGCGTTCGAGGCAAAGCCGTGTACGAGGACGATCGGATCGCCCTCCCCTTCATCGAAGAATGCAATTTCGACGCCATCGTGCCGAAAGCGATGCATGAAAATTGCCCAGCGCGCCCTTGACGCTATTGCGCGGCAAGGGCGGCGCGCAAGCGACGGCGCCGCGCGCAGTAGCGCTCGGTGATCCGCTCCGCCGTGCGCTTGAGGGACGACACGAGCCCAAACGCCGTGAGCAGACCCCACAAGACCCACATCGCAAGATCGAACGTTGCCATCGTCACCATGATGGCGCCGCGGCCGGCGAGCTTGAGAATCGCCCGCGTCTTTCCGCCCTTCGCTGCCGCCAGCTGCGCGATGCGCGACATGTCGCCGGGACTCTCGGCAATCCGCAACCCGTCCAAGGCGGCGCGTGTTCCCGCCTTCGATTGGACGCGTCCGACGTCGCCGACGAGGCGCACCAGGCCTTCCGCCTTCTCGACCTTCACCGCCTCGCGTACAGCGCGCACGGAAGCGACCGGCGTGAAAATTCTCGCTTTGCCCGCGGCGCGCTCGAGCGCGTTCCAATCGACGGCCTCGCGCAGCGAGCGATTGATTGCTGCTGCTATGCGGCCACCGATCGCACCGGTCTTGCGCGCAGCTTTGATGAGCGTGAGCCCGGCGCGCGCCGGCGCACCCAATCCGGCGGTTGCGTAAGTCCCGGCCGTCACTGCGACGCCGACGCAAGCGAGACCGAGGATCAATTCATCCCCCTGCTGTCCGCTGGCGAAACGCACGCTTTCACGCACCGCATCGCGGACGTCGCCGAACACGAACAGGTCTCCGACCGCCGTGCCGGCAAGCGCGGCGCCGTCTTCCGGTTCCCCGGTGACAAAGCCGCGGGCGAAGCTCTCCAGCGAGCGCCGCGTCGTGGCGGCCTCCTCGTTGGCACGCTCGACACGGTGCGCCAGCGCCGGATCGAGCGGCAGGTTCCGCTCGCGCCCGAGATCGAGGAAACCCTGCGCGAGATCGGCGTCGTTGGCCGCGAGCGCCGCATCGATTTCCCGCGCCGCGACCGTGGCATCGAAAGAGCGCGCAACGGCGTGATCGGCAATCGCGACCGGATCGTCTTGTGCGGCGAGCAGAGATACGGCTTCAAAGGCCTGCGGCCCGACGGCGAATGCGGCGAGCGCCAGGGCTATTGCCACGCCGCACGGCACCGCGATCCGCAACGCAGTCATAGAATCCTTCTTCCAGCCCCGCTCTCAATGTCATTGACGGCCGGCGCGCCGGCAAGATGCCGGCTCGCGAAACTGGACCACCTCGTTCTGCGCCCCCACGATCGAAAAGATCGCGTTTGGGCCGGGGAATGATCGAATCGACCCTGGCCCACGGCAGATCCGATCATTATGGTGCGGCGCGGCGGCTGGATGTTTTACCCCGACCAGTTTGCCGCCGCCGCCATGCTCTATGGCTGGCGCCGGGCTTCCTGGATAGAAGACGCACGACGATCAGCACCATGGCGGAAGAGATCGTTCCTCACTTTCACAACACGCCGGGCGTTCCCGTGATCGAGATCGGCGCGCGCGAGTTCATGTGCATCGGAGAACTGCCGCCGTTCGATCATCCGCACGTGTTCCTCGATATGGGCGACGCGAACGAAATCATCTGTCCATATTGCTCCACCCTTTACCGCCACGATCCGCGGCTTGATCCGCACTCGGCACGGCCGGCGGAATGCGCGCTGGCGGACAGCGCCACCGCCTGATCGCGCGCGGAAATGCGGTCCGCGCGCGAGGTCATCATTGCCGGCGCGGGCATCGGCGGCCTGACCGCCGCTCTGGCTCTCGCGCGGCGCGACTTTCGCGTCACGGTGTTCGAGCAAGCAGAACGGCTGGAAGAGATCGGCGCCGGGGTGCAGCTTTCGCCAAACGCGTCGCGCGTTCTGCTTTCGCTCGGCCTCGGCGAACGGCTGCAGCCCTACGTGGTCGCGCCCGAGGAACTCAGAGTAACGGATGCGCGAACGGGCCGCGTGCTTGCGCATGCGCCGCTCGGCGCCGCTGCGACGAAACGCTACGGCGCGCCCTATTGGGTTGTCCATCGCGGCGACCTGCAGTCCATGATGATCGACGCGGTGGAGGGACAGCCCGGGATTGAGCTTTGCCTCGGTACGCGCGTTGACGCCTTCGCATCCGATCCCGACCGCATCGTCGTGTTTACCCGTGCGTCGGGTGAACGCGTTGAGCACCGCGGCCTCGCCCTCATCGGCGCCGACGGCCTATGGTCCACCGTGCGTGAGCATCTGGGGCACACGGACCAGCAGCGCTTCGCCGGCCACACCGCATGGCGCGCGCTAGTCCCGGCAGCGGCCGTCCCCACCGAATTGCGCGAGCCGGTGCTCAATCTCTGGCTCGGACCCGGCGCGCACCTCGTTCATTACCCCGTGCGCGGCAGCAAGCTCGTCAACCTCGTTGCCATCGCGCGCGATGCGTGGCGCGAACCCGGCTGGAACGCTCCCGCCAACGGCGCCGATGTCCTCGCCCGCTATCCCACCGGCACGTGGCCATCCTCCGTGCGCGCGGTGCTGGAAACACCTCAGCAGTGGCAGAAGTGGGCGCTGTGCGATCGGTCGCCGATCACCCGATGGGGCAAAGGACGCGTCACCTTGCTGGGCGATGCGGTGCATCCGATGCTGCCCTACCTCGCGCAAGGCGCGGCGATGGCGATCGAAGACGCCGCGGTGCTCGCGCAGCGGCTTGCCGCGGCTCCCGACAATGTCGAAGCGGCGCTGCGCGGTTACGAACGTCAGCGCCGCCGGCGCACTGCGCGGGTGCAGCGGGCGGCGCGCCGCAACGGGATGATCTTTCACATGCGCGGGCCCCTCGCGCTTTTGCGTAGGCTCGCGTTCCAGGCAGCCGGTGGCGAGCGCCTGACCACCCGGTATGATTGGCTCTATGGCTGGAGAGCCGAATGACGCGGTAGGATTGCATCCACCATGCCGCTGTTTCCCACCACCATTGCCGGAAGCCTGCCGAAGCCCGCCTGGCTGGCCGAGCCGAACAAGTTGTGGGCGCCGTGGCGGATTTCCGGCGTCGAACTCACCGACGCCAAGCGCGATGCCACGCTGCTCGCGCTCAAGCTGCAGGAGGATTGCGGCATCGACATCGTCACCGATGGCGAGCAGTCGCGCCAGCATTTCGTGCACGGATTTCTCGAAGCGGTTGATGGTATCGATTTCGCGCGCAAGGTCGAGATCGGTATCCGCGCCGATCGCTACAAGGCGATGGTGCCGACCGTCACCGGCGCGCTGCGCCTGAAGGATCGCGTGCACGCGCGCGAGGCGCAGGTCGCGCGTGCTCACACGCAGCGCAAACTCAAGTTCACCCTGCCCGGTCCCATGACCATCGCCGACACCGTGGCCGACGAATTTTACCGGGAGCGCGTCAAGCTGGCCCTGGCTTTTGCCGAAGTGCTCAATAAGGAAGCGCGCGCGCTCGAAGCGGACGGCGTCGACGTGATCCAGTTCGACGAGCCCGCCTTCAATGTCTACATGGCTGAGGTTGTGGACTGGGGCATCGCGGCGCTCGAGCGCGCGATGGAAGGGCTTTCCTGCACCACCGCTGTGCACATCTGCTACGGCTACGGCATCAAGGCCAATATCGAATGGAAGGCGACGCTCGGGAGCGAGTGGCGTCAATACGAGGCGATTTTCCCGGCGCTCGCGAAAAGCCGGATCGATCAGCTCTCGGTGGAATGCCGCAATTCGCGCGTGCCGATGAGCCTGTTGAAGCTTTTGGACGGCAAGGCGGTGCAGGTCGGCGTCATCGACGTTGCGAGCGACGACATCGAGACGCCCGAGCAGGTCGCCGCCGTGGTCGCGGAAGCCGCGAAATACGTCGCGAAGGAAAACATCATTGCCAGCACCAATTGCGGCATGGCGCCAATGCGCCGCGACATTGCGCTTGCCAAGCTCGCGGCGCTCGGCAAGGGCGCAGAGCTGGCGCGGAAAAAATTTGGTTGAGCGCTGTCGTCCTCCGGCGTGTCGTCCCCGCGGAAGCGGGGACCCAGTAAACACTGGCTATGCCAACTTTCGACCGGTGCGCAACGATTGGGTCCGGTGTTTACTGGATTCCGGCTCTCGCTCGCCATAGCGCGTCGAAGACGCGCGTAAACGCGCTTTAGGCTCGCTCGGCCGGAATGACAGCTGCACCCGCGTCACCGCACTGCGGAATTGCTGCGCCAGTTGGCCGAGTTCTCGCAATTCTTGGCGCGCGCCGCGACGTCGAGCACTTTGAGCTCCTCGCCCGCGGCGACGTAATCGGCCCTGTAGGCAAGCACGTTGACAACGGCGCCGCCGACGCCCTGGTCGGCCTTGTCCATCAGCAGCTTCAATTCCTGCTCCCTCGCGGCCCAAACCTTGCGGTTCGCAGTGATCTGCTCACAGGTGTAATACTGGTATTTGCCGGGGTCGGCGAGCACGGTGAACGGATTATTGTCGCCCATCGACGAGCAGGCCGAGACCGCGCCGGCGATCAAAATGACAGCCGGCAGCGCGCGCTTACGCAGCGATCCCAGGATGCTCCCCGGCAAGTCTCTCGAACCGTTCGCGGCCAAGCCAAAACTCCGCACCCTCCGCGATCTCTATGGCCAGCGAATATGCCGTAATCGTGGTGCCGGCCGCCGTATCCAGGGCGGACTAATTGATCTGGACCAAGGCCCCGCCATCGACCGGCAGCGCGACACCGGTGATGAAGTCCGCCTCGTCGGAGGCGAGAAACAGCGCGGCGTTCGCCACGTCCCATGCCGTACCCATCTTGTGGCGCAGCGGCACGCGGGCGTCGCGGGCGGCGGCGACCTCGGCGCGGCTCTTGCCGCTCACCCGCGCACGCGTGTCGACCGCCATCGGCGTGTCCATCAGGCCCGGCAGAATAACGTTGGCGCGGATGCCGAACTCGGCGTTCTGGATCGCGACCTGTTGGGTGAACGCGATCAGGCCGGCCTTGGTCGCCTTGTACGCCACGTTCGGGTACTGCTCCCAGGCGGCGACTGAGGAGATCGTCAGAATGACCCCGGAACGCTGCGCGCGCATTACCGGCAGCACGTGCTTGCACGCCATCATGGCGCCGCGCAGGTTGATCGTGGCGATACGGTCGAACGCCGCCTCGGTGATCTCGCCGAGCGGCGCATCGCCGCCGGCGATGCTGATGCCCACGTTGTAATGCAGGATGTCGATGCGGCCCCAGCGCTGCCGCGCTGCTTCGACCATCGCCGCAAGGGTCGTCTCTTTGGTTACGTCGGCCTCGAAGGCGACGCACTCCCCGCGCGACTGGCGCGCCATGGCGACCGTCTCCTCCGCGGAGGCAAGATTGTTGTCGACGGCGAGCACCTTGGCGCCTTCTTCGGCAAACCGCAGCACCGTGGCGCGGCCGTTCCCCATTCCCTCCCCCGGCGATTGCCCGGCACCGACGACGATGGCGATCTTGTCCTTGAGACGCATGGGGACCCCGCACCGGGTAACGGCGTGATGACTCAATTAGTAGCCGGGATCGAGCGCAGCGCAATCCGGGCGGCGCGGGAAGGACCCTGATTTCGCTCGTGCTCCGATCAGGCTACGATCGTCTGGAAATCGAAGAAAAACTTACCGGGTTGGAGGAAAACCATGTTCGACCGCCGTACATTCAGCGCGTTTTTTGCCGCCACGCTGACGGCCCCGCGAACCGCCTGGAGTCAAACCGTGACAGGAAAAACGGTCTACTACGCGGCCGTCGGGCCGGAGCTGTGCGTCTACGATGTGGATCTCGGCGAGGCTGCGCTGCACAAGCGTGGCGCTGTCACGCTCCCGGCCAACGTTCAATATGCCTGGCCGCATCCTTCGAAACGATATTTCTACGTGGTGTCGAGCAGCGGCGGACCGGGCATCGCCGGCACCACCCATGTGGCGAGCGCGTTCCGCATCGAACCCTCCGGCGCCTTGACGCCGCACGGCGAGCCGCGATCCCTGCCCTCGCGGCCCATTCATTGCAGCGTCGACCGCGCCGGCGAATATCTGCTCATCGCCTACAACGCGCCCAGCAACGTCACCGTGCACCGGCTCAACGGCGATGGCACGATCGGCGATCCGGTGCAACAGCGGGAGAAGCTCGACACCGGCATCTATGCGCACCAGGTCCTCACCACGCCGGCAAACCGCACCGCGATCCTGGTGACGCGCGGCAACAATGCGGAAGGCGGCAAGCCGGAAGATCCCGGCGCGCTCAAGCTCTACGGCTTCAAGGATGGTCTCCTCAGCAACATCGCCTCGATCGCGCCCGGCACCGGCCATGGCTTCGGACCACGCCATCTCGATTTTCATCCGCGCGAGCCGTGGGTCTACGTATCAATCGAGCGGCAGAACCAGCTCTATGCCTACAAGCTCGATGCGGACGGCGGCATCGCGCGCGACCCGCTGTTCGTCAAAAACACGCTAGCCGATCCCAAAAACGTCCAGCCGGCGCAGGGCGCCGGCCCGATTCACGCGCATCCCAACGGCCGCTTCGTCTATGTCACCAATCGCAACCAGGGCGAGGTCGATTTCCAGGGCAAGAAGGTTTTCGACGGCGGCGAGAACAACGTGGCGGTGTTCGCGATCGATCAGCGCAGCGGCGAGCCCACGCTGATCCAGAACATCGAGGGTCACGGCATCCACCTGCGCAACTTCGGCATCGATCCGAGCGGGCGTCTGATCGTCGCCTCGAGCATCCGGCCGATTGCGGTGCGCGACGGCAATGAGATCAAGACGCTCACCGCCGGGCTCATGGTCTATCGCGTCGGCGACGACGGCAAACTTGCCTTCGTGCGCAAGTACGACGTGGACACCGCCAAGGGCCAGCAGTTCTGGAGCGGGATGGTGACATTGGGGTGAAACGAGCGCCGCTGGTGCGGACGGCGGGACTCGAACCCGCACGGGGTTTCCCCCAAGGGATTTTAAGTCGAAAACCAGGCTCTTTCGCCATCTCTTTGTGTGGACACGGATTTCCTCTCGACACGTCAAAAACCCTTGCACAGCAATGGTTCCTGTGTGACAACAAGGGACATTTTCTGCCACCGCTGGACAGGCCCATCACATTAGCGTGCGGACATATAGCGGACAGGAAAATCCACGGTTCACAAGGGACAGGAAATCACATGCGGCTCACGGACCCCGTCATCAAGCGACTGCCCACCCCCGACCACGGCAACCGGATCACCTATGACGACACGGTG
>Ga0306921_10000475_pt1 | contig 35228 bp, 43 predicted proteins | sample sta12Cox44000080_FD_203760 | JGI IMG/M metagenome (GOLD analysis project Ga0306921, IMG submission 203760) | Lab enrichment of tropical soil microbial communities from Luquillo Experimental Forest, Puerto Rico - statoxic.12C.oxic.44.000.080 (v2)... | ecosystem: Environmental > Terrestrial >... | reverse complement strand
GAGTGGTATGTAGGGAGTAGCCATGCTTGAGCACCTCCAATGCTCGGGCGGGGTTAGTGACGGGCGGGGTGATCAGACCTCGCCCGTCGCGTCATTCTATCACAACCCCCAAAATTTTGGCAAAAAATTTTTTCCGGTAAACATGTGCAGGGGATGATCTCAAATTTTTTCTGGTAAACATGTGCATAATTTATTATTTTTTGGGGTTTGCTCAAATTTTTTCTGGTAAACATGTGCATAAGATGATTTTGGACGAAATTTCTTGAATTTTATGTTGGACATGGGCGAGTAGCCGGGACTACTTGCAATACTTCCCCTTGGTATGGCTCTGCTGGCAAATAGTAGTTCCTGTAGGTAGAGGCGGAGCGGGCGGGGGCTGTAACGCCTCGATTTGACACAACCAATGAACCACGCTATAGTTTGATTGTCGAAAAAGAGCGCAGGAGAATATCAATGATTATCGCTGTCTACACCATGCTCGCCGTTTGCCTTGTTCTCACCTTGACTGTCCTCGTTGGCGAAACCATTCTGTTTTTGTTTGACGCCTTCACCCGCATCCGCGCGGATCGCTGGATCAGCGCCAACAACAAGTGATTGCAGCCATTGCCCACAGCATGCTGTGGGCAATACCGGCAATCATGCCGAGATGGAGTGATTTACCATGACCTACACAGTCGCGAACTTTAAAACCAAGAAAGCATTTAAAGACGCCGTTGCCATGAACGATGTGCCGGTCGTTCAGCCTGGGCCTTTCGGTCCCGACGTCAGGGACGGTATAAGGCGTTTTGAAGGCCCGCACTATCCAGCTGCACACACATGGTATGCCCACGCACTCGTCAAAAATGGCGTCGTGCCGAAAGGCAGCAAAGTAGCCTGATTGCAGCCATTGCCCACAGCATGCTGCGGGCAATACCGGCAATCATGCCGATAACAGAAAGACTAAACACATGACTGAATTATCACTTACCAACGCCGAACAAATCGCTGGCCCGCTTGGCTATCCGTCCAAAATGCCGGGGACATCTTATGGCCTCTCGGCAAGGAGGTGCATTACAGGCACCAAGCTTCACAACGTCGAAGGCTCGACATGTGAAAGTTGCTACGCGCTACGCGGGAACTACCTCCATCAGAGTGTCGAGATAGCGCATGCCAAGCGGCATGCGGGGGTCACTAACCCACAATGGATTAACGCCGTAGTGCGCATGCTGCGCCACATGCATAGTCTCGATAAAGACGGTAAACCACGTAAGGGCCGCAATGGCCCGATCACGCCCGGATGGCACCGCTGGCATGATAGCGGTGACCTACAAAGCGTTGAGCACCTCGCCAATATCTGCGAGGTAGCAACACAGACACCTAATATCTGGCATTGGTTACCGACGCGCGAGGGTGGCATCTTGAAGCGCTATGTCACCTCAGGCGGCATCGTGCCTGAGAACCTTTGTATAAGACTTAGCGCCACCATGATCGATAGCGCACCGCCACGGTCATGGCCAACCACATCAGGCGTGCACGACCAGCAACTACCACAGGGGCTAGTCTGCAGCGCACCCGAGCACGATGGACATTGTGCTGATTGTCGTGCCTGTTGGAACCGCGATGTTGCATATATCAGTTACCACAAACACTAGATGGGATACCTCGCGACGTACGCCGCTATATCGCGGCGTATATCGCGAAGCAATACCGCTTCGCATATGGAGTGATTTACCATGTACTTAGAATATGATTGGACGTTTAACGTATACCGCCCGCGCTTTAGAGAGACCTTCACAAGCGTCAACGGCGTTCGCTCTTTCGAAACGATCGACGATGCCAAGTGCAACTTGGCGTGGTGCGGACTAAAGTTAGGCCCGCGAACGGATACACGAACTTGGTTAATTGAGCGTGCAAATTAAATACCAAGCTCTACGTTGCGCCCGCACGCTTGTGCGGGCTTTTTGTTGTGCAAATTTTAAATGGTGTTACACGATGTAACACGGTTTTTACACATCCTATAACATGTCACATTATATAACACCGGTTTTTAGGTAGAATATTACCAGTTTTATGGTAGAATATTACCCGTTCGAAATTCTAGGGGGGGTGACCCCCACTTAGCAGGCACGCTTCGCAGAAACCCTTATAGAATGGGCACTTCTTGAATCGGCAACCTATAGCATGGTACATTACGTGACACGTTGGAGGTACCAGGGTGGGGGGTCTGTGCAGCACAGACGTCGTTTGTGCAGCAGGTTGAACTGCAGAAACCCAATAGCCATGGGCTTTTTGTTAAATGTGCAGTTGTTCTGCCTCAGAACAGCTAGAACGTTTTAGCAAATCGCAAATACCAACCTGCCAATGTGCCGAAAAATCCAGATACTAACCTATTAGGTTTTAAAATATATATATATATATAGGATGTATATAAAATCATTGTTTAAATTTAGATACTGTTTTCTAAAACGTTCTAGTTGTTTTGTGGTAGAACAACTGCACATTGGCATGTAGGCTAATTAATACAAGCACTTAGACTGTACAATCTGCTGCACAAATGGCGTTGTTGCTGCACAAGCCCCTATTATGATACCGCGACGTTCATTTGTTCACGGTTTGTCAAATGCTTTTTCGAGATTATGCGACACCGGACCTCACTTAGCAGCAACGCGCTTACGGCCACAGGCACTTCTCACACAATTTAACACCTAAACCGTACACTCCTACATACGATGTAGCTTGAGGTACCAGGATGGGGGGTGGTATTTTATTTTGACAACGCATTGGCTGCTGCGCTATCAAAGGGCGCAGCGCCATGCGGCGCTCAATCGCATGGCGCTGCTAACCACCTTGCATCCGAGAAGGGATCTCGAATGAAATGGCTGCGAATCCTTTAGCCCGTTTTTGCGCCACATACCACGGCGATAGCTACACCCTCCGACTGGCAATGACGCGCTTTGCATTGAGCGAGCATCACTTGATGCTGCGCGAAATCGCGCGCGCCTGGAACCCGCGCAATGAGTTTGAACAGAACCTTAAGCGAATTGCGCTTCGAAGCGTTCCGCTGATCATGCCGAAAAGCTACCCGCCAACCTTGCGTGTATGTAAAATGCTGCAAGCGGCGCTTGGCGTCAAAACACAGGAGATGCTTAACCGGCAGACAGTAGAGGAGCGTGCGGGATGGTCATGGCTTACCAAGATATAACCGGCCGCCGCTCTGGTCGACTGGTTGTGAAAAAATTCCATCATTTTGGCCCAACCGGCGTGCAGCACTGGCTGTGCAAGTGTGCATGCGGGAGAACCTGCATCGTCACGAATATCAAGCTGCTTACTGGCAAAGTCCGCGCATGCGACGCATGTGAAAAAGGGATCCCTAAGCTGCAGACGCCGCTGGCGATCGAGCGCGCCAGGGCGCGGCATTACAGGTATGTACGGGGGCGCGTGGTGGAGCAGGAACTAAAGCGCAAGAGAGAACTCGCCCGTAATTACGATCTTGAATCACGTCCTGCGGTCAAGGCGTCGCCGCTCCCGACTAAGGCTAAAATCCAGTAGGGTAGGAGGATGCAAGGTGACCGTGAGCAAAATTCTGAGTACCGCCATGACCCCGCTGCGCGCAGCCCGCGAAGAGCTAGTCGAGCTTGCCGATGTGGAACGTGCGCTGAGCCGGCGCGAGCGCTCGTGCGAAGAAGCGATGTCGTTGGCCGAGAGTGAGTTGAACTCGACTCGGAAACTGGCTGGTTATGTCAGAATAGCCATGGATACGGTTCGCCGACGTATTGCGGAACTAGAGGCTTAGAACGTTGCGCCTGTTCCTGGATTGCTCGTTTGCCGGTATCCATGTGCAATTGGCTGGCTCATAATGTCCGTTCACGTCAATACGCTCGATGCTGTGCCCCGGCGGGCACATCCCCATGTCGGTGAAGAAATTCTCGAAATTCTCCCAGGACTCGCAAACGCAAATGCCCCGACCGCCATAGTATTTATACATGCTGTTCTTTGGATTGTAACATCGCGATTTCATGTTCGTCCAGGCTATGTATTCTCTGGTCTTCGTTTGACCGTGCTTGAGACGGTTGGGCCTTTTGCGGCGAATATGGCCGCACGAGCGTGTAGCATCACTTCTAAGGTCGCTGCTTCTGACAATTACTTCCTGACCGCAATCGCATTGGCAGCGCCACATCCATTGAGTGCCGCTCTTCCTGGCGCGTTCGACAGCAATCAGATAGCCAAAACGCTGATTTGTGATATCTATGAAGGTGGACATGGCAGCCTCCACAGCAGGTTGCAAGTGTCAAGTGGCGGCGGAGCGTTAGAGCGTTCCGTCGCTGCGCATTATAGCGGAGGTTGCTATGGCGTGGAAGATCGATGCTATACGCAAGATCACTGGTTACGTGCGCATTTCCATGAACGCCGTACGTCAGCGCATTGCGGAGCTGGAGCATGCCTAGAGCGCCACATGATCTCACCTTCGCCGAGCTGCGCTTTTCCAGTATGATGCACGCCACCGGTAAAGTCCCAGAGATCGACCTGCCGCCACCCGATTATACAAAAATCCTGCTGACCCAGAACCAGGCCGGGATCATGAAAATAGTCGCCGACATGGTGATCCAGGCCGACCGGCTCGCACATGCTAAGGGTGTCGACCTCGCGCAAGCCGTGCGCGAGCGCTTGAACCCGGCGTCGTTTCCAGGAGAGGGTTCAGGAGAGGGTTCAGGAGAGGGTTCAGGAGAGGAGCAAGCCATGGGTGATGCCAAGGATGCCGACTCGATCGTCATCGACGCTATCCAGCAAGCCATGGGCGATGCCAAGGATGCCGACTCGATCGTCCTCGACGCTATCCAGCAAGCCATCGAGTCGGCATCCTTGGCAAAGGCGAAAGCGTCCATGGGCGATGGCGGTGACGACCAGGATCATTCCGAGCGCCCCCACCGCGGCGTCGTGCACGGCGTAGCCAGCAACGACAAGCTCAACATCCGGGCCACCGCTTCAAGCTCCGCACCGATCATCGGCCAAGCCGAGAACGGCGACGTCCTGACGATCGTGGGCCAAACCTACAACGGCTCTACCAAGTGGGTGCGATTCAGGGTAGGAGAGGACGCCGGCACGGCCGTGGCCGTGTACGGTTGGGCGGTGGCTGCTTACGTACGAGGGGAAGCCTAGAACCGCAATGACGATCCACATCATCAGCGCCATGCCGGCGCGCAAGTTGAACGGCGAACCGTTGCCCGGCAAATTCGAGGCGTTCTATGGCGAGCGCAGGATCGTCGCCGCAAGCCGAACGCCATTCTGTGACGGCGCCAGAGCGTTGCTCGCCGATGGCACAGCGCAGCCGAGCGACGTGCTGATCATGCGTCACGCCGGATCGCAGCATGACGCTTTGAAGGCGGCGGTCGGCATCGCGGCCATGCTGACGGTCGACGAATCCGAAACGCCGCGCCTCCACAAATGGGTCGACCCAAGGAAACGATACCCGGCGGCGCCGGATATAGCCGCGCCTATGCGCTAAACAGGTGAGGGAGCTACCCCAGTAGCCAGAGGAGACACATGCCCCTCCAGATCGATTTTCCGTGGCCTCAGTACCGTTATCCTCGATTAAATCTGGTAAACGAAGGAAAGGAAGGTGAACTATGGCAGCGGTTCCAGTAGTTATCAATGGTGTTCTGATGCCCAAGCAGAAGGGCGGCGACGACAAGCCCGTGCCCGCCGTGTTCATCGGCTACGCCTCGATCGCCGGCCTGGAGGTCGGCGGCGGCCCGATCATTCCGGAGAACCCGCCTGACCCACCGATCGACCCGCCAGTCGAGCCGCCACAGCCAGGGATAGCTGTGGTCATCAAGCCGGCGCCGGTGACCGGCGGCTGGGGTCTTGCCTCGGCTGGTGGTAGCCTGCAGTGGTACTTCGTGCCCAGCCAGAGCGGCGGCCAACCCAAGCGACCGTAGTTCCTCCCTAGACTTGGCCCGCCCCGCCCGGCGGGCCGCTCCTTGGTCGGGGTAGCGTGGTCTGCGTACGGAGCCCGCTGAGCAGCTTTTCCACCCGGCGGGCTCCCTCTACTCCATCCCTGCAAAGACGCTCCTGGCCCATCCTGGAGGCCAGCCGCACGGCACCCGAGGAAGTGCGCAGGCGGCTTAGAGGAGAAGAGCTTGGCTAGCAGGTTAAGGTAATTAATTAAACCGGAAGGGCAAGAATAGCGGACGTTAATTTTATTTTTTAGATGACGGCGGCCTGGTATCACTCTATTCAGTAGCCCGTACCCGCTCTTGGGTGGATGGTGCCGGGTGCGTTCCTTGCAAGGGAGTTATTGAATGAAAAATCTACTCCTCGCGTCAGCAGCTCTGCTGACATTCTCACTACCAGCATATGCGGATGTCATCATCCAGAACAAGTTGTCGGGAACCGGCGATAACGTGATCTTCGACTCTGTAACACCGGGCAGCCAAGTTGTCGGCAGCTTCAACGGGCAGCATCAAGGGCTCGTTGATTTCAACTGCCTGGGCGGCTGCACCAACTTCACCGGAGCGCAGAACGGCAACGACATTAAGATCACGGCTGACGGTTTAACTGATCTGTCAGTCCAAGTCTTCGACACAGCTGGGCTTAACGTGCTACCCACGGCCACTGACGTGTTCTCCATCACAGGCACCGGGAACGTGTTCGTGGGCGTGACAGCAAACGAGCCGGGTGGCGGCACCCAGCTGACAACCTTCGACCTGTTCTCGCTGTTCGGGGCACTCAGCAACGGACAGAACGGGTTCACGCTGACGGCCATCAACGACGAGACCATCAACAAATTCACGCTGCTCGATGTTGGTGGCACCATCACCGATTTCGAGCACTACCGGATCGACGTGGCCACGCCGCTGGCGGTCCCCGGTCCCATCATCGGGGCCGGCTTTCCGGGTCTGCTCGCGCTGTTCGGTGGCGGCGGAATGATCGGGCTCAACCGCGCCCGCCGCAAGCGAAACGGTCTAGCCGCCTAACACAGTTACCCGCCGCGTACGCGCGGCGGTTTCACCTCCAACGCAACAGGAGCAATCATGAAAAAGCTCTTGCTCGCTGCTGCCGTGTTGGCGTCCACTGCCATGAACGCCAATGCGGTTACGATTCTAAACCTCGGCGTCGATCCTACATCTGCCACCGGAGCATTCAGCAATTCCGTTGGTGGCGCAGCGTTCGACGACCAATACACGTTTTCGCTCAACCAATCGATGGACCTGACTATCGCATCAGTCACGAACGTGTTTCCGCAGCTATCCGACTTTATCGCCAGCTTTACCGGAGCGGTCCTCTCCGACCCTGACGGCATTCCTCTCAGCGGGGATGAAAGCGTAGTGATTGGTCCGGTGATTGCTACTGCTTGTTCAGTTCCGTTCTGTCAAGGATTTGCCGGCTCGGCCATCTTGCCTGCTGGCGATTACTACCTTGATATCAGCGGAATTGGCGGCGGGACCTCGGGGTATGGCGGCAATCTCGCTACCTTCAGCGTGCCAGGACCGATCGTTGGTGCCGGCCTTCCTGGCCTCCTCGCGCTGTTCGGTGGCGGCGGAATGATGACTTGGCTGAACAGCCGCCGCAAGCGGAACGGCGTGCTTGCCTAACTACGGGGAACAGTTACCCGCCGCGTACGCGCGGCGCTCTCAGCGATCAATACACGTTTTCTCTCGACAAACCGCTGGTCAGGTCCATCGCACTGCCCCCGGCCTCTCGGCCGGGGGCTCACTTTATTCCAACGCGGGAGCGTGGACCCATGAAAATCCCCATCCCCTGGTGGTGCGTCCGCGCGATGGATGCGATTGTGGTGGCCGTGTTCCCCTCGCGCAAGTATATCGATTGTACGCTCGCGCTCTACTTCCTCGCGTTTGCAGTGGCGACGGCATGGTGGACACAGAGCTGGCGGTCGGGGGGTGCCGTGATTTTGTGCGCCGCGTCCGCCTACCTCATGGATAGGATGCTGAGGTGATGCGCGGGAATTTTAAAGTTATGATCGCTTGCTGTGCCTGGGGCAACTGTTCACGCTGCCATGGCGAGGGCGACAAGAGCAAGCGCACGTGGTTCGGCATCGCCGATAATTTGAGCGAAGAATCGGCAAAAGAGACCGCGCAGGGCTGGGCTAACTTCGATGGGTACGTCGAGCCCATGGGCGACGCAGATTACCAACGACATGCTAATGCAGAGGCGTTCTTCGAGAGGAACGCACAACGCTAAAGATAGCTTGACAAAAGTACATTATTATGCTATAATATTTGTTACGGTGGATCAGATATTCACCGGACGGAAGGTGTTACAAAATAAATGTAGCACCATTTACTGAACAAAGGACTAATTGAAATGAACATGCGTAAGTTGAGCATCGCTTAGCTCAAGACCACCGTCAAAGAGGTGGTCATTCATCCCGATCATTGTCAGAGGCCCGTTCAAGTCGCGGGTTTTTGTGTAATTGCGGCTTCAATAGAGTGGGGTTGTCTATGTTACTTCCGCCATTCCTTCTCCCAGGAAGCGGCATGGGCGATCTACTGACTGAAAACAGAAAGAAACTGAACAATGAGTTTAGCAAATAAGGCTATGTTGATAAATCTGTCCATGTCCCGATGGTCTGGCACCAAGGTCGATCCCAAGGCCAGCCGAAAACTCGCACAGGACGCCAACGCGCAGGATGGTTCGGCGATAGTCTCCAAGCGGCTCATGCCGAAAGAGGCGTTCGCCGATATCACCACGGCGTGGAATGCGCTGCGCGCTCACAGGGACAAGCATAGCGCGCCATGGTCCGACAAGGGCCCGCGCATCATGACCCGCAACATCTTCGATCTCTTCATGTCGGGATACAGCGAACTCGAACGGCAGTACAACGATGCAGTCGAAGAGTTCGTCACGGTCAAGTACCCGCCGGTACGGGACAAGGCTGCGTTCCGCATGGGCGATCTGTTCGACGAGCGGGATTACCCTACGCCCGACAAGCTCCGGGAAAAGTTCGGCGTCAACCTGGATATCGACGGCATCACCGAGCCGAATGATTTTCGTGTAGCTCTGCCGGAGCAGGAGCTTGCTAAGGTCAGGGCTGATATGGAGGAGAGCATCCAGCGTCGGCTTGGCGTCGCCATGCAGGACGTATGGTCGCGCATAGCCGGGTTGCTGGAACACTACATCGAGAAGATGGAAGACGAGAATGCAATCTTCAGAGATAGTACTATAGATAATTTGGTCGAACTCATGAACATCCTGCCGGGCTTAAACCTTGTTAATGACCCTGATCTTCGTACGATCCGGCAGCGGATCATGTCAACCATAGGGTCTTATGAACCAAATGACTTGCGTAAAGATAAAGATTTACGAGCAGCTGCAGCGAAAGAGGCGAAAGAAATAAGGGAAAGCATGGAACCCGTCGAATAACTAAACACAGGAGTGACCAAGATGAGTATGAAGGAAAAATTAATTACCACGCCCGTGCTCTCCGGTGGGCCGTCGTTCGCGCCTAGTGATCGCGCCAATCTTTTGGAAGTTCTCCAAAGATCGCGCCGGATTGAGACTAAGTTGACACGTCTCCTAGAGACCGAGGGTATTCAAACAGGCATCCAGCGCCCATGGTTAATAAACGATCAGGTGATGCTCCCGTCGACTATGACCACGTTGGACGCTGTGCTGAATTGTATTCCTGAAGGTCTAAAAGAGACACAAATCGCCCTCAGGGATGGTCAAAACATTGTAACCCTGTGTAAGCTTATATTATACTGAGCAGATCACAGCGGCGCGGCAAACGCCGCTGCGATCTTGACCGTTGATCGAAGGGAGTCGACCATGGCTAGACAGCTTTTACCATCTCGGGTGTTCCTGCGCCAGTGGGCGAACCTTCGACCTGCGCGGGGGAGGGTGAGTTGAAGCTTTGCGCGTTCGATGTCGAAACCAGCGGCACGTTACCGGAATTTTCATTGCAGCCCTGGAGAGTTCGCCAAGGTAAAGCGTGGTTGACTGCGTTGGCATGGGTGTGGCGTGAGGACGGCGCCACCCACCACGGCGGCAGCCTGCTCAACGGTGTTACATCGTGTAACACCATGATCCACACCATGCTGGAATGGGCAGTCGAGACTGGTCACATCCTGGTGGGGTGGAACGTGCTGTTCGATCTGGCATGGCTTTACGCATATGCCGAGAACGACCCGGCCATCCTCAAGCTTCTTGATCAGACACGCTTCTGGGATGCCATGCTGCTGTGGCGCCACTTGGATATCGAACCGGAGTACGAGCACAAACAGGGGCGGAGCTACAGCCTCAAGGCTGCAGTGCCGTTATTCTTTCCAAAGCACGCTGGGTACGAAGCCGATATCGACTATCATGGGACGGACCCGGCGGAGCTTCTTAAGCTCCACGAGTACAACGTCAAAGACTGCTTCTTCACCCTCAAGCTGGCGAGAAAATTCTGGGAGGGTCTGACCTACTCCCAGCAGACTGTGGCTATAACCGAGGCTGCGTCATTCAAGATGATCGCGCGTGCCAACCTGGAAGGACTGATCGTGGACACGCTCGAAGCCGGCAACCTATCGGCAAATCTCAAGCAAGTCGCTGCCACCAAACTTGCCGGCTTGGCGCCGCACGGCATCACCGAGAAAGTGGTGCGCTCGCCGAGGCAACTGGGTGAGGTTCTCTACGACAAGTGGAAGCTGCCCGTGATGGAGTGGACTGACAAGGGTGCGCGCTCGACCAGCAAGGTAGTGCTGTTCAAGCTAGCGCAGCGTGATCCACGTGCCAAGGAAATCAAAGAGTATCGTGAGGCACTGAATAACAATACCAAGTTCGCGGTGGCTCCGCTCACGTCATGCACCTACAATGGAGACGGACGTGCGCACCCACAGGCCCGGGTGTTCGGGACTTACTGCGTTCCCGGTGATGTAGGGGTGCTTACTCGCACCGGCTGGGTGCGACTCGATCAGTGGTCGGGCGGAGATATCATGCAGGTACGACCGGATCGGTCGATGGAGTTCCTGCCAGCCGAGTTGCATATCGCCGGGATGAACGAAGATTGGATTGAAGTGCGTAAGTTGAAGTGTTGGTTTACGCCGCAGCATACGATGCCGCACCTGAAACCAAATTCGCGAGAGAAAACGTTCACTTGGGCAACTGAAACTGCAGATCAGTGGGTCGGGGATGGTCCGAGAAGATTTGCACCGGTTGCCGGACATGCTCGTTTGACCGGGCAATATACGCCAGATCAAATGCGATTGTTTGCAGCAGTGCAGGCCGATGGTTCGTATGTGCGCAAGAGATATAAGGAGCACCGTTATGCACCCACGCTCAAGTTCACATTTAAGAAGCAGCGTAAAATAGACCGCATTAAGATGCTGCTTGCAGCATGTAAGATCGGATATCGCGAGTATGTTCCACCTACTTATCCCGGTCGAGTAGAGATTACTGTTGCCATGTCAAACGTACCTCCGTGGCTTGGACAGGAAAAGAAATTTTTGGGGCCGTGGCTACTTGATACAACTCAAGAAGGTCTTGCTGCATTTGTCGATGAACTGGTGCACTGGGATGGTTCGCCTCATGTGGATGGGGATGCTGTAAGGTACTCATCTTTCATTCGAGATAACCTTATTTGGGCTATGACCGCCGCCGCTCTTGTTGGTAAGAAAGTGTCAATGCACAAACCGTCAAGTCATACCATACACATTAGTAATGGGAATGCGCATCGAGATGTGCGGCCTAACGAGAGTCGCATCATTCACCAGCCAGCAGTGGCATTCTGCCCAGTAACTCAAACAGGCTTCTGGCTGGCTAAGAGCCGGGATCGCATCTTCATCACAGGTAATAGCGGGAGATGCACGATCTCTTCCAAGCAAGGCAAGGGCAAAGGCGAGCGGCAGACCGGCTTCGCCTTGCATCAGATGAAGCGCGATCCGCTCTTTCGCCGGATCATCGTGCCGCCGCCAGGGCACACGTTGATGGAGTTCGACGCTGCCGGCCAGGAATATCGTTGGATGGCGATCGCATCGGGCGACAGTACCATGCTGAGACTCTGTCAACCGGGTCAAGATCCGCACGCCTACATGGCGTCGCGGATTAGCGGTATGCCTTACCCGCAGATCATGAACAATGCCAAAGTGACTAACTCGCCGGAAGCCAACGCACGTCAGTGCGGCAAGGTAGTAAATTTATCCAGCCAATATCGCGTGGGCTACAAGAAGCTGCAGCAGATAGCCGAGGTCGACTACGGCATCTCGATGACGCTCGAAGAGGCAGCGCGCATTCGACAAATATACCTGAACACTTATCCAGGGATTGAGAGATATTGGAACGAGCAAATTCGGTTAGCTCGAACCAGGGGATACGCCGAGACTATTCCAGGGAGAAGGGTCCGCATCCCCGGTCAGTGGGGCGGCGAGATAGGCTGGCAGATGGAAGGCACGGCAGTCAACTACCGCATCCAGGGGACGGGTGCCGAGCAAAAGTATCTCGCGCTCCGATGCGTACGTAAGTACATCGGCGAGATCGGCGTGCGCTTCGCATGGGACCTGCACGACGGGCTCTACTTCTATGTGCCCTACGAGCGGGTGGAGGAGGCCGCGTACGAGATCAAGGACATTCTGGACAACCTGCCCTACGAAGCTGTCTGGCATTTCAAGCCACCGATCCCGATGCCTTGGGATTGTAAGGTGGGTCCGAGCTGGGGAGACCTGAAGCCCTATGAGTTTAAGTGAAACGATACTAATGACTTGCGCATACCCAAACTGTGACTGTCCGGTCCTGTTCCCGGAAGGGTATCGCCCAAGCAGCATTGCGACTGGGTGCATGCGTACAGTGGTCTGTGCCTATCCGAACTGTAAGTGCGCGGTTTCTTTTCCGGAGGGATACCGCCCAAGCATAGCAACCGAATGTCCGAACCCACGTGATGCGAGCTGGAGACCACCTGCGAAAAGACGAAGGATAAAGCCAAGGCAACCAATCCAAATAACTTGGGAACCACCTTCAAAAGACCCTCAGTACCAGGAAGCACGAAAGATGCACGCGCTGTTGCTGCGTTGTGAGGGACTAAACTATCACACGATAGGAGCACGACTAGGTGTCACGGGAGCCAGAGCTTCGCAGATGATTTACACAGCTAGTCGGAAACTAATCTTCGCCATGAGACACTGCACATTTAGATTCATAAGGGACTGACCTGGAGGTACCCGTGACTTCATATCTGCTTAACACCAAGACCAATCGCAAGTTCGAGATCGTCAAGCTCGATCGCGAGACGAATACACTGACTCTCAAGGGCGAGACCGGAGGTCGATTTGAAGAGCCCTACGATAAAGTTAGGTTGAAAGGATTGGGCTACGTCTATGTACGAGAGGACGGGCACGATGGTCACACTACCGAATCCTGACTATCTGAAGGAAATAGTAGAGTCACCCAAGCCTAACGGGCGAGACCCCGGGCTCGACCCTAAGATTACCCACATGGTCGAGTATCTCGACCGGGCTCTTCGATCGTATCAGCCACAGAGTAACGCCACCCTTGGCACGGTCACCGCCGCAATCGGTATCTTGCTGGGAAGACACGGCATGAACCCCGACAACCTCGACCGTCTGATCTACGACATTACGTCTGCCATGCGCGTCGGCTTCTATCTACACATCATCGGTAAGAACAAAGAGAGATAAGATGGCACTCAAACATATAATGCTCGATTTGGAAACTTGGGGGGTGGGTCCTTTTTCTACGATCATCATGATCGGGGCTTGCGCGTTCGATCCATACACCGAACAGCCAAGCGAAATCATCGTGGATCGGTTCGAGGTTGCGATCACGCCTACCAACGTGGGGCTGCACGTCGATGCCGACACCCTAATGTGGTGGCTGAACCCCGAGCGCGATCGTGCGCGCGCAGCGTGGTGGGGTATGTCTAGGGTGTCGCTGCTCGTGGCACTGGATGGCTTCACTGATTGGCTGTGCTCGCTAGGCGAAAGTAACGAACTTCGCATTTGGGGTAATGGTGCCGGCTTCGACAACGTGCTGCTGCGTCAAGCTTACGAGGTCGCCCAGCGTGGCGCGCCCTGGAGCTTCCGGCACGATAGATGCTTTAGGACTCTACGCTCCATGTTAACCGACGAGAACTTGCAGTACGTAGGCACGCAACACACGGCACTCGCTGATGCCGAGAACCAGGCCAGAAGAGCAAATCAGATCGTGCGCCAATTAGGGATAAAGTTAACATGACCAAGCCTCTGCCGTGGTCGCCGTCCGCACTAGAGACGTTTGGTAATTGTCCGGAGATGTACAGGCACAAGTACGTATTACGGGACTTGCCCGAGGAAGAGAGGTCGGCGGAGCAAATCTTTGGTGAGCAGGTGCACGAGGTATTCGCCGATCGGCAGCGGCCCTTACACAAGAAGCTGCCACCTGATCTGAAGGCACACGAACCGTTCATGCAGGAGCTGGAGACTCAACCAGGGTGGACGTACATCGAGCACAAGGTGGCGCTGGCGAAGGACCTGGAGCCGTGTGAGTGGGGCGACAAGAACGTATGGTGCCGCATGATCATCGACTACCTGCGCGTCGATGGGAAGGAGCGTCAAGCGACGATCGTGGACTACAAGACCGGGAGGCCGCACAAGAAGTTCAGGCAGCTGAGTATCTATGCACTGTGGACGTTCCAGGAGTTTGGCTACGTCGACGAGATCGAGGTCATGTTCTACTGGACCAAGGATTGCACGACGACGCGCAAGACCTGGACACGCGACGACATACCGGCGCTATGGAACGAACTGGTAGGTGATCTGCGTCAATACAAAGAAGCGTTTCGTTCAGACGTCTGGCAGATGCGCCCGTCAGGTCTTTGTTGTGGCTGGTGTCCAGTGATTGGGTGTAAACACTGGAGGCCACGTAGGTGACAGGTATATCTGTTCATGGACATGCTGCAGGGTGGCATTAACGAAACCCGTAGACCTAAGGAGACCGAAGCGATGAGAAGACCAAAGCCCAACGAACAGACTGAGTGGTGGGTCAAGAAGCAAGTCAGGGAAATTCTCGATATTGCCGGATGGACTACCTGGATGCCGACCGCGGGTATCTTTGGCGCCAGTGGTGTGAGTGACTTTCTTGCTATTAAGGCCCCCAAGTTGTTCATGGCGATCGAGACCAAGTACGCCAGCACGGTGACTGCGCCACAGTTTAAGTTTCTCGCTAGCGTTCACGGAGCTGGGCATTACGCCTTGCTCGTGGATGAAACAAACGTTGCTGAGTTAAAGGCGTTGCTCTTTAATCTACCAACTCGTCTAGCGAATGACTCCGTGTTTATGAAATGGCGAGAGCAAGAACCTAGCGAAAAACCTTGACTTTTCGCGGGTTTTGTGTTACACTTATAAAATAGAAAGAGTGACTTAAAACATGATCATACATCAACCGACTAAAAGCGTCGTGCTCAAGGTACGTGACCCACAACGTATCCTTACTGCGTTCCCGGGACTGAGCCGTTCGATCAACGCGAACGAAGGCAATGTCCAGATCAAGCACACATTCGCAACCACCCTCGCGCTCAACACGCTAGGGTTACATCGTGTAACATCGCCGATCCTCTACCAATATCAGTGGCCTGGAAAATACACACCATTCGATCACCAGCGACCGATGGCGGACTTTCATGCGCGCAATACTAAGGCGCTTAATCTCAGTGAAATGGGTTGCGTAGCAGGAGAAACCCAGATCGAAACATCAGAGGGCGCGATCCCTATTGCGCGCCTCACTGGGCAGTCTGCGCGGGTCAGGCTTTACACTGGAGGCTATGCCGAAGCGACTTGTTTCTTGAAGGGTCGCGACAAGCTTTATCGTATTGGGTTTGCTTCTGGGCGTAGCATAACAGTTACCCAGAAGCATCTATTTCTTACTTTGCAGGGGTGGGTTTTTTGCGCTGACCTCGCGGTCGGCTCACAGCTTCCAGTATTCGACGGCGCCCTTCCGGCGTCCATTTCGGCACTTGACCCTTCAATGTATCCGCAAGATGTGCCCCGTTGGAGTGATAGAGAACGAGGTTGCCAAGATTATTGGCGTATCCTTTCTTGTGATGCACCACCTCTTTGGGGTGTAGATAACGGCCAAGCTTTGCCTCCATCACTAGTCGATGTTCCAAGACAGTCCCTGCCTTGGTCGCAAATGGATGTTCTGGATACCACACATAGATATAGTTTTCGGAGTGACGACGGCCCCCGTTCCATGCTCCATTGTTCCGACCGCTTCGATCTGCTTGATACGCAATACCCTCGCGCCGAATACGCCACCACACTTGTCGATAATCAAGCCCGTACTTTCGAGCGATATCTCCAACCCTCCAGCCTGCAGCGATCAGCTCTGCAAGATCAGGGATCGCCGTTTTATAATCTCCCGTGCGCGGCATTGTCTTCCTTTCCACTTGACACCGTTACCCATATCACAGATATGGGTATGGATGTCTACTATGATCTGGCGGTGCCGGGAGCGCAGCACTACATCGCCCATGGTCTATGCCACCACAACACCGGCAAGACTTACGCGACATTGTGGGCCGCGGACTATCTCATGTCCATCGGCGAGGTGCACAAGGCGCTGATCCTCGCGCCGTTGTCCATCCTGGAACTTATCTGGAAACAAGATATATTCGATATCTTGATGCATCGTTCGGCCGTAGTTACGCACGGCACTCGCGACTATCGTATCAACGCGCTGTCGATGGATGTGGATTTCTACATTGCTAACCATGACATGATCGCCCACAAAGAGGTGGCGACATTAGTACGTAAGCGTAAGGACATAGACCTGATCATTATCGATGAAGCAAGTTTCTTCCGCAATTCTCGCAACCTAACTTACAAATTTCTAGCTTGGGCGACCGAGAACAAGAAGCGAGTATGGTTATTGACTGGGACGCCCTGTCCCAACTTACCGACTGACGCCTGGGCGTTGGCGCGGTTAGTATGTCCTGATCGAGTACCGAAATTCTTTGGCGCATTCCAAAGAAAAACGATGGTGCAGGTGTCACAATATAAATGGAGAGCTGTTCGTGGCGCAGAGCAAATCGTGTTCGACGCACTACAACCGGCGTGGCGAGTTACGAAAAAAGATTGTATTAGCTTACCGCCATTAACAGTTGTCAATCATCGAGTGCAACTTACGGCGGAGCAACAAAAACACTATAAACGTATGCGTGACTCTATGATCTTGCAGCATAAGACAACTACCGTCACCGCGGTTAACGCCGCTGATGCGTTACTTAAACTCAGACAGATTTGTTGTGGGGCATATAAAAACGGAGATGACACGTATGAAACCATAGATTACTCTACGCGGCTCAATGAACTGATCGACGTCATCAGCCAAGCGTCTGCGAAAGTGCTCGTCGTAATCCCATTCAAGGGCATCACCAGAGCGTTAGAGCCGGAGGTAGCAAAGCACTACAGTGTGGCGGTATTGAACGGTGATGTCAGTCCAAAGGAACGCACGCGGATCATTCACGCTTTTAAATCTGGGCCTGATCCTAGGGTGTTACTCTGTCACCCGCAAATAATGAGCCACGGCTTAAATCTGACCGAGGCAGATGTCACAATCTTTTACGCCCCAATTTATAGCCATGATCAATATTCGCAGGTAATTGAGCGTTTCAATCGAACTGGTCAGAAAAATAAAATGACGATTATCAGGATCGGAGCTACCAGCCTAGAGTGGGACATATATTCGTTACTTGATAATCGTGCGCTTAACCAGGACAACATTTTAAAATTATATGAAAGGGTGGTAGCATGCTCACCGACGATGGCGAGTTCAAGTGTAACTGGACTAGGAGAGATCAAATGACTGACCACATGGTAACTGACAAACTCCAGCTGAAAGCAATACCAATGGCTAATGAACAGGTGAAGCTCGACAAGGTCGCGGCGACGTTCGTCAAGATCAGGGACAAGCGGACCGAGTTGAAAAAGGCGTACGAGGTCGAAGACCAGAAGCTCAAGGACCAGATAGCGGCCATTAACGGTTTTTTTCTAGCGACATTAACAGAGCTTGGTGTCGAGAGCGCACGCACGAAGTACGGCACGGTCTATAAGTCGATCGACGTCAAGCCGAGCTGTGATGACTGGAACGCATTCGGGGACTGGATCATCGAGAACAACGCGATCGAGGCGCTCGAACGCCGTGTCAAGAAATCGTTCATCACCGACTACATGGCGGAGAACAAGGACGAGTTGCCTCCAGGTATTAGCGTCGTTAGGGAGTTCGTCATCAAGGTTCTGCGCAAGTAACGGTGTTACACACCCTGTAACACCGAGGTCCCGGCATGTTCCAACTGGGACCTCGACTACCTTCGGAACACATTCCAAGGAGCGACTTACTATGGCTAACAACAATCCTATGGCGATCTTCGACCCGGCGCAAACGCCGGCACACGTCAAGGCGGCACAAGAAGCCGGCACCTCCAACATCGTCACCCGGAGTCAGGTCAATGCTCTGACCTTCCCCGGCAAGGTCTGGTCGATCACCATCGACGGCAGCAAGAAGCCGTTGCTACGCGCCGGCCAGGATGGTGAGGAGGAAGCGGTTCAGGTGGTCGATGTCGTCATCGTCGCTTACAACGAGAACCGTGGGCGTGCCTATTACCCGGGGTCGACCTACGATCCGAACTCGCCGAAGGTACCGGTGTGCTGGTCCAACGATGGTGTGACCAGCAGCCCGAACGGGTCCGAGCGGCAGTCGGAGAAATGCAGCACCTGCCCGCAAGCCATCAAAGGTTCGCGGCAAACCGATGCGGGGAAACCGGCGGCGGCGTGTCGTGTGCATCGTTACTTGGCGGTCATCCCACGGAGCAAGGACTTATCTACGTCACCCCTATTGCGCTTGCAGATACCGCAAACCTCCGACTTCGACGGTCTCAACAAGGAAGCGCAGGCGAAGGGTCTGTTTGCCTTTACCAACTATCTCAACTTCCTCAAATCGAGACGGGTGCCGTTCACCTACAGCCTGACGACCAAGATCAGGTTCGACAACACGAAGCAGTATCCGAAACTGTGGTTCTCGCCCGGCCGGTGGCTGAACCCGGATGAGGATGCGGTGTGCGCAGAGATCGTCGCGTCGGGTGTCCTCGACGATCTGCTCAAGACCGACTTCAGTGGCTTCGCCGGAACCCAGCGTCCGCCGGGGATCACTGAGGAGGACGAGGCTGAGGACGAGACTGAGGACGAGGACAATGTCGTCATCGAGCAGCCCGCGCCCAAGGCTGCGCCGAGGGTGGCACCGGCTCCTGCACCCGTATCCAAGCCCCCGCCTGCTACAGCCGCAAAGAACGGCAAGCAGACCGCGGCCCAGAAAAAGGCCGAAGCGGCTGCAGCTGCAGCTGCGGCGCGCAAGGCTGTGGTACTGGAGGACGACGAGGAAAAAGAAGAAGCAGAGCCTGCGCCCAAGGTAGCACCCAAGGCAGCGCCGGCTCCTGCTCCTGCTCCTGTTGGATCACTAGCCCTCGACAACATCCTCAAGGACTGGGACGACGAGTAAGACTACCGCCCGAAATTTTTCTGGGTAGTCACACCGGCCAGTCCGCTAGGGAAGCTGGCCGGTGTAGTGTCTCTGGACTGCGCAACGCGGCTAGTAATCGGGGACATCATGATTGACCAAGTCACTTATAGCAAGCTTCTCGCCGAAACCTGGGAAACCATCACCGAACTCGGCAACAAGAAAGGAGGTGAATACGCCGCCGACAATGATCGCTTGGCGAACTTTCGGCGCAACGCCGAACGTCTGGGTATGAAGATGGAAACCATCTGGGCGATCTACGCCGCCAAACACTGGGACGCCATCATGCAGTATTGCAGCGATTTCAACGTTGGTATCGACCGCCCGCGCATGGAGCCGCTCTCCAGCCGATGCGATGACCTCATCGTATATCTCATTCTTTTTAAAGCTATGCTGATTGAGAGGGAGCGTGAACAATGAATACCAGGCGATTTTTAACCACAGTGTGGCCCGACAAGGGACCGTACTGCATTGCCACGCCGTGGGTTACCCCCGATGGCAGAGAGGTCTACGCACATCATGGCTGCAAGACCATCGACGACGCAATCGCCTATATCGCCGTCAACAAACAATCAACGGATTTATATTTTGCACCGCATGCGCTGAAGGTTCGACGCGAGCTGAACCCGGCAACTGGGAAAATGCAGACGTTCCGAACCCACGAGAACATGCGGGAGGCTCGCGATTTCTTCTTCGACATCGACGTAGGAACAGGGAGGAAAAAACACTACGCCACCAAAGCCGCCGCACTTGGTGCACTCGAACAATTTTTATTTGAGACCTGCCTACCAGCGCCGTTCATCATCGACTCAGGATACGGTATTCATGTTCACTGGGTGATCGACACGACGCTGGAGTCCGAGGCGTGGCGCGAGCCGGCCATGCGGCTGTACTGGCTGGCCCAGGAGCACAGGCTGCACGTCGACCCCATGCGCACCACAGACCAAAGTTCCGTGCTGCGCGTCCCCAACACGTTCAACCTCAAAGACCCGGCGAACCCGCGCAAGGTGGAGATACTCGCCGAGGGAGTCGTGAGCGGGGATTTCCTTACCCAACTCAACGACTTGACCGAGGAATACGATTGCAACACTGACAGTGCTGCAAAATCAAACGGGCATGCGCCTGGGCTCTCGGTCGCCTGGGACGGTCGCTACCCGCCAGCCGACGAGGTCGCCGCCGTCTGCGAGCACATGCGCACGTTCCGGGACAGCCAGGGGAATATCCCCGAGCCGGCGTGGCACGTCGGCATCGGCACCATCAAGCACTGCGAGGACGGGCAGGACGCGGCTCACGAGTGGTCGAGCGGCTACCCCGGCTATACCAAGGAAGAGACGCAGGCCAAGCTGGATGCGTGGGCCCTGCCGCCGCCGGGCTGCGAGAAGATCGACAAGAACAGTGGCGACCCGGCGATCTGCGCGCGGTGTCCGTACAAGGACCTTGCCAAGAACCCCATCCTCATCGCCAACAAGGTTTACGAACTGAAGCACCAGCAGCAGCAGCCCCCACCTGGGCCTGCGCCAACGTCGATTGCCGGCGTGCCAACACCACCATGCCAGCCGCCGCGGCCCTACATCCTGGACATGACCTTCGGGATCAAGACCAAGAAAGAGGGCGTGATTTGTACCTACCCGATGTTCCCCGTACAGTTGGTCGCGGCGACCGCTAACGAAGACGCGCTGTCACGCTGGTACGTCAAGCCGCCACGTGGTGGCTGGAAGCTGATCTCGATTAAGAACGAAGACCTGGAGCCTCGAAACTTCGCAGCGGCGTTCCGCAACAAAGACGTCATCATCGTCAACCAGAAACACGTCAAACAAGTGCAGACGTTCATGCGCGCATATATGCACGAGCTGCAACGGCAGCAGGACTCCTTCGAGCAGTTTGACTTTGTCGGGTATAACGTTAAACGCGAGGAAGGTAAGCCGGTCGAGTTCGACGACTATACACACTTTGTCATGTACGACCGAAAAATCTCGGTCGTCGATGGCTCGATCACCCCATGCATCATGACGAGAAACACTAAGCTCGATGGCATGGGACAGCAAGGCAGTCTGGCTGCGCAGATCGCGCTCATGGATTTCTACAACAAACCCGAGTTCATGGCGCATCAGTTCGCCATTGCCTGCTCGTTAGCTACGCCGTTCTTTGTCTATACCGGTCAGCATGGTGTGCTGATCTGCTTGGTTGGAGAAACCGGAGTATCGAAGAGCACTGCCGCGTTCACCGCTGCTAGCATATGGGGGCATCCAGAGAGGTACTGCATCAGCGGGCTGGCCACGAACTTTACCGAGAAGGCACGCCAGGAGCGTGAAGCGATCCTGCGTAACCAGCCGTTCGTCGTCGACGAGATCACTCTGCTTCCTGATGCATCGGTCAACGAGATCGCGCTCGCAGCTAGCCAGCTGGGTGGGCGTGGCAGTCTGAAATCTAACCGCGAGTTCCGCGAAGAACGCGGTGGGTACAAGGCGAACCTGACCATCGCCACCTCGAACACGTCGCTGGTGCAGAAGATCAACGCCACCAATCCCGGCGGCTTGGCTAGCATCATGCGCATCTTCGAAATCAAGATAAACGAGAGTGATGCTCGCCTGAAGATCGAAGCCGATCGCTTCATGCGGCAGCTCATTAAAAATTATGGTTGGATCGGCGAGGATTGTTTACGTCGGTGCTTGCCAAGTGCCAAGGCATTGGCCGAGAAGTTCCTGGAAATCCAGTACCAGCTGGAAGCCGATATCAAATCTCGTCCGGCAGAACGCTTCATCACAGCCGCCGCTGCTATCGCTCTGCTTGGGATCAAGCTTGGCAACAAGCTGGGGTACTTCAACTACAGCTACAAGGCCATGAGGGAGTGGCTGATCAATGAACAAATACCAGCCATACGCAATGCGGTCGAACGCGAGCGCAAGCACATGGCGCCCGAGACCATCCTCAACGAGTACCTGGAGACGATCAGCCCGGCCATGTGCCGTGTCAGTAAGAACCTGCGTGGTGAAGTCGAGGTGATCTACTCACCGACCACCACCGAGTGCAAAGCGCGCTATGAAATTGCCAAGGGGGAAATTTACGTGCGCCTTGGGCCATTCCGGGATTACTGCAACGAACGTCACCATGACCACAACAGCATCCTCGACCACCTCTACAAGAGCGGGCCCATCATATCCAAGTCGGACAGGAAGCGCATGCGCGCCGAGCCCAACACGCTCGACAACCCGATCACGTGCTTCGTCATCTCGGTCAAGTCAGCATCGTCGATCGCGGTGCCGAACGTGCCCGAGGGCAGGAAGATTGTCGAGTTCAAGAGGCCGGAACGTTAGGTGGCGCCGCGGCCTATCCCCATCTGCCTAGCCCCGCGGGAGTTCAGCGACGCGATGAGCCCGCGGCCCAGCATGTCGGCAGCTGCCCGGTTAAGCACCGCCTCGTGCGGTGCGAGCATTGCTGGCACGGTGTCAACCGTCCCAGTGCCCTCTCCCGGCACCGTGGGCGCGCCGAACAGGTAGCCGGCGCCGAACGGGTAGTTTGGCGCCGTCTCCACGCTAGGCGTGCCCCTGGCGAAGCCAGGGTGCGGTGACGGCGTGAATGTATTGGCAGTTGACATCGCGTCCATGGCTGCCTGACTTTGAAGAATACGCTGCAGCGTCTGTGACCCAGGTACCCGGTTCAGCACGCCCTGCACTGTCGGATTAGCAGATAATCCCTTTTTATAATAATTATTCAACGTGTTAAGCACATCGGCCGTCCCCTCGGCAAGCCTGGGCATTGTCATCGGCATCAGCGGAGGCACTACTGGGGGTACCATCTGCACCTCTCCACCTGCCGCATATCCCCTCACCTGGGATGCCATCGCACTGGATGTACCACGGGCGAAGCCGGGCGGTGCAGCGGCGCCCGGTGCCATGGGCGGCGGCATGCCATTCGCTGCCTGCGGACCAGCGGCTCCCGCGTGTGCGGCTGCCAGCGCCGCCAGGAGCCCTTCCAGCCCTCCAGGCTGATCACCACCACCCTCACCACCCTTGCTGCTGCTCGCCTTGCCGCCCTTGCCCTTGACGTTAGCAGAGCCCTTCTTGAAACCCCTGACGTTAGCAGAACCTTTCTTCATCCCCGGGGTCGGTGGTGAACCTGCCGGCGGACCTGCCGGTGGTCCACCGGCGCCGCCACCCTGCATCATGGCTAGCATTGGCAATAGCGCCTCAAGTCCCTTAGGCGGTGCACTGGATTTGCCCGCTTTGCCGCTTTTACCTTTGACGTCGGCAGAGCCCCTCGCAAGAGACTCTGGATTTGGAAGCGGTGCTGCTGGCGCTGCAGGCGCTGGAGACGATGCCGGGGTCATTATATTCGATGGCGTTGTAGCCGAAGGTGTAGAACCGCCTATACCCAGAATGTTGCGTATACCGCCCACAAGACCACCGCTGGTACCCAGATCGTTGTACCCAGCCTGCGCCGCCAGACTACCAGCGGGGGCACGATCGCCCATTACAGCTCTCGAAATTTTGCCGGCAACTGAACTAATGGCTGAATCTGGATTCAACGGATTATAGGCACGGTCAAGGAAATTAAGAAGATTGCTCGCCATGCTGGGTGGCGTATAGGGCTGGCCGCGACGATCCTCGACGCTCTGCGAGGGAGTGGTATCTGCCAAGGCCGCACTGAACTTTTCCGGGTTAACCATCCGAGAGCCGACGTCAAAAATTCCCGCGAGATTTTCCAAGCCGCCTTCCGCATTTGGATCGTAGTTGAAGCCTCTGGGCTCGCCACCCGGCCACGTACCGGTGTTAGCTATCTGAGGCCCAGAGAAGTTACCAGGCCCAGGTCCAGGCCCAGGTCCAGGTCCAGGTCCAGGTCCAGGTCCAGGTCCAGGTCCAGGTCCAGGTCCGGGCCCTGGTGTAGGTCCGCGCGTATCTCCAAGTCCAGGTCCGAAAGGCCCAAGTTGACTAGGGGCGCGCTCGCCGGGTGCACCGGCAGTTATCATGCCCTGTGCGACATTCACGGGTGCCGTGTTCACGGCACCGGGCGTCATACCAGCGACCAGACGCGCGAGTGGGTCAGAGGTATCTGCCGTCCCTCTCGCATAGCCACGCGGCTTGACGTTGGCAGTGCCTCTTCGAAGACCGATTGTGCGAGGTCTTGTGAACGACGGTAGCGGTGGTGGACTGGCGCCGGCTGGGAATTGGGTTTTACCTCGCGCTGCCAGGTTTCTGTTTACCTGCTCCAGCGTCGGCTGTTGTGCTGCTAGCGATTGCTGTGAAACACCTAGCGGCGTGTAAGGTGATGTCCCCTCCGTCAGCTCATCTTCTGTCCCAGTGAAGGATATGTCCTGCGCTGCTGGCTCTGTCGTCGTCCCTTCATAGGACATTTTCTTCGCTGCCGGCGCTCCCGATGGCGAAAACCATGCAGGTGGTGGCGTAAGCTGCGCAGGTGCCTGAGGAGAGCCTGCTGGTGTCCTTGGCATTTCTGCGCCAGGCACTGGCGGAGCAAACGTCAAAGATCCATTCCGTTCCATAAAGTCAGCCGCACCTCTCAACTGCTCAGGAGTCAGGAATCGATGCGCGGCCTCAGTCTGCGCGCTTTCGAGAGCGTGCTGACCTGCACCTCGGTAATAGAGCTCTTGAGCCGCTCGCAGCCCCTTCAATGACTCAGCGTCTTTGGTAGCTGCAGCAGCTTGCTCGGTAGCTGCAGCAGCTTGCTCAGCAAGAATGTCGTACTTGCGATTCACCTGAGCTTCGTGGCCCGCCATCCACTCCGGCGTAAAAGTCGGCATATTCAGTCGATCTGCCATCGTCCTTACACACTCGAATTGATGTTGTGGTTCTCGTTCTGAGACGTCGAAGTGATAGTCGAAGTGACGTTGCTAGTGTTAGTGACGTTCGAGGTCGAGGTCGTGGTGCTATTGATATTCGAATTGGAATTTGAATTGGTGTTGCTGTTGATGTTGGAGTTTGAGTTCGTGTTGTTGTTGATGTTGGAGTTTGAGTTCGTGTTGCTGTTGACGTTGGAGTTTGAGTTCGTGTTGCTGTTGATGTTGGAGTCCGAGGTCGTGATCGAATTGTTGTTGACGTTAGAATTCGAGTTGGAGTTCACGTTGCTGTTATTATTGTTATTGCTGCTCGAATTAGAGTTAGTGTTTGCGGTGGTCATATTGGTATTAAAGCCAGTGCTCACGCTGATGTTGTTGCCGTCAGTCGACTGCATGTTCGACGACCACTGCGAGCTATTGTGCCAGCTGATCGCGCCCAAGGCAGCGGCACCAAGCTGGGCACAGACTTGCGCGCCTACCTTGGAAGCATCGAGCGATAGACCACGCGCCGCGATGTAGAGATCACCATTGGCCTTGGCGGCCGACACCGCGATCTGCTTGATCTGCACCTGTTCATTCATTATCCCTTCCCACTGCGCAGTCAGAACCTGATTGTAACTCTGCATCGCCGCGACCTGGGCTTTGAACACCTCCGCCGTAGCAGTGTTGAACATCGACGCAGCTTGAGCCTGACCGATCATGCCCTTGATGGCAGCGTCGTAGCCGGAGAGCTGCGCCTGGTAGGCTTCCACCTGACTGTGAAACACACCGATCCGCGCATTAAGTTGCGCCACTCCCGCGTTGACCTCGGCGGTATATGCATCGACCGACGTCTTGTATGCCTGCTCGATCGTTGCCTGTGCCTCGATGCTAGCTTTGTAACCTTCGACCTCGGCTGTGTAGGCGTTGATCTTGCCGACGAACGCTTGAATCTCGGTGCCGTAGATGTCGACTTTGATCTTCTCGACACTGGCCTGGGTCTGGATGATCTCGACCTGGGTCTTGTAGATTTGCAGCACTGCCAGCTGCGCTTGGACCTCGGTCTCGTACTGCTTGACGATCGTGGCGTTGATCTCAGATTTAGTTTTCTCGTACTCGATCTGTGCCTGGATGATCTGGACCTGCGCCATGATCCCCTTGATCTGCGTATCGTAGACCACGGCCTGGGTCTTGTACCCATCTAGCGAGGCAGTGTATGCCTGCACCTGCGCGTTGTAGAGCGCGATGCCAGCCTCGGTCGCATACTTAGCAGCCTCGAACGTACGTTGCGCTGTCTCGTTGGCGTACTGGATCAACCGGTGCTCCAGTTGAACTGCAGCATCTCTGGCCTTGGTGATATTCTCCAATTGCAGCTCAGCCTGCTTGGTCATGATTTCGCGCGACAGGCCAGCTATTGTATAATTTGTTTCAGTTTGTAGCTTGATCCTGGCATCGACGAATACGCCGGGCGGGAATGCGTAGCCCAGTACCTCCATGCGGTTTAGCTCGGCGAGCGCTGCGGCCTGCTGCCGATATTCACGCTCGCGGCCAGCGTCCCATAAGGCTTGTTGGACAGCCTTATTAAGGGTCGTGTACTCGCCAGTGGTAATCGCCAGGTCGAGTTCATTCTCAAGATCAGTCAACAGCTGCGAGGTGTAGGGCGTCTCCGGTATGTAGTTGAACGGCCCCGGCGCCAGGGCTGTAAGCACCGGCACGTTCACATTGAAGGGCGGGATCGTGATTTGTGGAAAGACCACCGTATCAAGCGTCATCAGCGCCGGTGGGTCCGGCAACGTAATCGCTACGGTCGGATAGGTGAAATCCAGGTTGACGGTCGGCGCCGTGGGAGGCACGTCCGTGAACGGCGCTGGAGCGGTGCCGAAATTAAGAGTCGGCGCGACGCCTGTGAAAGGTGGGATGATGATACCGGACAGGTCGATCTGCTGGTTGAACGGCGGGGGCTGATTCGGAACGGTCCAGGTCACCGACTGCAGAGGTGGCGTCGAAACACTCCCCGGTATCGGTGGTGCCGGGATAGACGGAAAAGTCACGTTGATGTTGGGGGGTACGAGTGTGCCAGCCAGTCCTGTGAGCTGGTTAATGTACGCCTGGGCTAGCGATACCAGCTGCTGGGACGCCGAGAACATGTACGACGGATCACCCCATACGATCGGCGTTACGTACGGCATGGTCTAGCTCTCACTCTTTAACCGGCTCCAGCACCGGGTCCGCGTACCCTTTGATCTTACCAGTTCTTTTGGGCACGTTCTTCCCGTCATGGGTGGCAGTTCCCAGGTTCCGCCCTATCATCCAGTTCATGTCGGCTTTTGTAAAGTCGATCGCCGCCGTCTTCGGCTTCTCGTCTCCCGGGAACAGGACCGTCGTGGGCATGGAAGAATAGTCGAGCAGCGGGGGAACGTAGACAGGCCAGTCGGCGCCGGGCTCCCAAATCGCCGGGTCGCCGATAGCCTCCTTGAGGACAGGCACTGTGATCGGCGACGGGTTGGTCGGGTGCTGCTTTCCATCATTGTCCGGCTTGGTGATGAACAAACGGCGGTTATCCTCTTTGCTGGTGTCCAGCGTGACATCGGTGAACAGCAGAAATTCAGCCATCTCGACATGGTGTATATCATGATCGACGTGCTCTGGGGCGCACGGAATTCCTAACGGCCGACCATTGGTTTTGAGCTTCGATCCTGTGGTCGAGTAACTAGGAGGACCCAGGGCTTGGCGGTCCAGAATAGTCAACTGTTTTCCTTCCCAGCGCCTGGCAGTCGCCCCGAAAGAAACGCCGTAATAGCCAAAATAATTCATGTCGGGTGCGATGCCGTTATCTCCGAGTCCGAATGTATTGTCGCGATTCGGGTCACCCTCCGGCGGGACGAAATTCCATCGCAGATGAGATTTGTCGTAGTTCTTGTCGTCGAAAGCGATCCACATCTTGCTTGAACTGCTCAGCGTATGTTTACCGGTTTCCACCGGGCCGGGTCCAGCTGCGCACCCCGACTGGTCATCATTGACGACCGTCCCGCCAGAAGTGGCCGAACCGGATATATCAAACGAGATCAGCACATGATGCCACGTATCTGGTTCGACCTCGATGTCGGAACCGGCCATGAAGGAATCCCCGCCTGCTGATTTAACTAACAACTCCGTGTAATCCTCATAGGTGTAAGTATAAACGGCATCGCCGCCGCTTGGGTAGCACCACTCGATGCATTCACTACCATCCCAAGCCTCCGTCGTAGGCGGAGGTATATCGAAGATCGCGGCACCACAGTACCAATGATCGCTGATGTGCACTCTTTCCTGGCTCATTAATCCGACGCCAGTACCAACATGGGATAATTGTAGCTTGATGTGCAGCTGCGCTTTTATTCCGCTCGCGGCACTCTCGTCGAACTGACAATAAACGCCAATGTGAGATGGGTCTTCTTTGGTCTTCGCGCCTGCGTGCAGTTCCAGCCCAGGTGTGTACTCGACAGGATCAAGTATGACGTCTGAAAAAATCCCGCCCGTAACTTCTGAACCATTCCACATGATCCCGTCGCCATCGCCGTACGACGTCGTGGGTAGATAGTCAGAATCTATTTGGTACCCATCGAGAGCCTCCCCGAATGTGACAAGTGGTAGGATGCCCCACATTCGCGGCTTTGGATTAGGCCAGTTGGCATTCTGCTTGGCGATAGCTTCCAACGTTTCCTTGGACACCCTGAACCAAAAAGAGATCACAGCCTTGTCAAAGTCCGGGACGCCGTCAGGTACTACCAGAAAGCTCATCGTAGACCCCTCTTTGGCGGGAGTTTTGGTGGCTTAGTGGGTAAATTGATCCGGAATGTAGTCGCCAGAGTTTTGACATCTTGCCCGAGGCTGGTAGCGATCATCTGCAGATTATCCCGGACACTATCGATGTCTTTCGTCCGAAAGGCGGTAACTGCTTTGCCGATCAATCGCGCGCGTTCTTTGCATCCTGCACAAGCCATCAGTCTGCTCCATCGAAAAATTCAACCGCTAGACCGAACATCATCTCTATGCTCAGGAACTCGGGTTCGCCTTTCTGCTTTTCTTCCTCTGGCGGCTCCGGTACCTCCGGCGGTACGAACGGCTCCTCCTCTGGGGGCTTGTCCGGCTCTGGCGGCTTCTCATCCTCCGGCACCTTTGGCTCTGGTACGTCGATCTTCGGATCAGGCGGCGGCCCATCCGGCTCCGGCGGCTCCGGTGCCTTGACCTCTGCTGGCGGTTCCGGCTCCTTCTCTGGTGGAGCCTCGAATTTCGGGGCGATGTGGTAGTGCATCCGCTCCAGTCCCTGCACATTCTGATAGTAGACCGTCATGTCGGGCAGGGGGAGCACGGCATTACGGATGAGGTCTTTGTCTCCAAGCTCGAACTGCTGTCGTTGCACGGAAACGAATCGGTTGATGAGCGGCTGGTTCTTCCAGACTATTTCGGCAATCAGCTTATGCGCATCCAGCTCAGAATTTGGTTGCACGCTGGAAAGATCGACGCCCTGGCTCATCCCCATAGGGACCTGACCAAGCTCTAGGTCAGTCGGCACCCATGCTGGCGGTCGCTCGTCTGCCATTACACTCTTCGTTCACGAGTCATGGGTATAAATTCTATGCTATCTAAATCGAAGTCCTGTCCCTCGGTTACAAGCTCGAAAGCCATGTACGTTGTGTTTATGCCCTTGCCAATCCTGACCTTGGTCGTCATCAGGTTCGGCTGCGCCTTGAGTTCGTAGATGTACTCGCGCCCATCGCCAGCGATCAGCTTGAGGTAAAATCTCCCGCCGCCACGCATCGCGACGTACGCGCCCTTGAGGCCAAACAGCTTCTTGTCGTTAAGCTGGAGATACCCGCTCATCATACTGGAAATGATCAGGTCGCCATCGTCGGTGTCGCCATCCAGTTCGTAGAGCCCTTCCTTGCCGGCAGCGATGTACCGATCACCCATCTTTGCGAACGATCGGAAATTATAGTTCATGTATTCGGTGACCGCGGCGGTCCTGGTGTTCACCACCCAGGTCGTGGTTGTCCCCGAGGGGCTGACATAGAGCGCGGTGATCTCCACACCATCGAGCAGCTCGTCGCCTCGGTAGATCATCGACACCAGCTGCTCCGGGCTCAGCTGGATATTCCCGACCAGCCGCAAGATCAGCTTGTTATTAAGAGAAGGATGGAGCGTCAGCAGCTGCGCCATGGAGCCATCGGCGACATATTGTCGGGTCAACACAGGATGTATGTTGAATGCCTGCGATAACAGCATGCTGGCAAAATGATAATGGCCGATGATATCCGTGACGATCATCCGACCGATGAGCGTCAGGTGATAGTGAAGCAGCGGCGATGATGAACTCGCTACCAGGAGGTTCTGCAGCAGTTTCAAACTATACGAAAGGAAGCTCGACGAAATTAGGTTGATATGCTCGCTTAGAGTGAGTGCACGCTTGACCGTGAACGCCTGAGGAATATTGAACAGCTGTGTCAGGGCTTTCTTGTAAGTCCCGATGCTGGTCATGCTGGCGGAGATTTCGAGCATTTCGCTTAATGCTCGACCCCAGATGAATTTCGGAGTTGTAGCCGGATGTATGCTTAGTCCCTGCACCAAGTTAATAATTGCATTCCAGAAAGGCAGTATTGTCGGTCGAACATGAAGCGGTTCGATAAAATCATACTTATAGCTTGTGTGCGTCGACACACTGAAATGTATTGCAATAGTCTCCCGCAGTTTGAGTACGTAATTCCATATACGACTGTCGTGCAGATTGACATTCTGTACCAGTGTTCTTAAGAACTTAATCGAAACCCTTGTAAAAATATCTGCGGTGCGAACTCCCTGAGTCATATAAAGATGGTATGTCAGAAGCGGAGCAGGATTGACTGCCAGGAACTGCAAGCTATCATTTAACTCCATAATAATAGGCGGCGGAAGAATGAGCGACCCAGTCGCTTCAAGATCGCCGACACCGTCCAGCTCGCCGACAGTAGCGCCCAACGGCATCGCCGCGATCATGGCGGCCCGGCCGTCCATCTGACCGGTAATGTGAACCACCATGGCGCCGGTGGCAGCCACCTGCGCGTGGCCGTCCATCTGACCGGCGACCGTAACGATGGTCATGCCGGTAGCGGCTACGGACGCATAGCCGTCCATCTCGCCTATGCCAACGTGACCCACGGTAGTGGCACCTGTAGCAGCGACCGACGCCACGCCGTCCATGTGGGCTGCGCCAAAGAGTATAAGAGCGCCAGTGGCTGCCACGGCCGCAACGCCGTCCATGTAGGCTGCGCCCGAAATTACAAGAGAGCCAGCACCCGCCATGGACGCAACGCCGTCCATCGCCGCGGCGGCGGTAATGAATGCCGCAGCATCAAAGAAGACACCTGGAAGCGCGCTCGCGGAGTTTATTTCTTCGTCGATAAACACCAGACCAACGCCGGTCGGAATGGCTGACTGGCGCGCCATGGCGGTTAACTTAGCTTGATGAGGGGATCGAGGTAGTAGGTCGTACTCGCACGCCCGAACTTGGGATAGACGTAGAGATATCCCGGCTGCTGTGGCTGCGGTGAGGATAGCGTCAGCGTCTGCGAGAAGCGGCAACCGGCGCGGAAGGTGGCGGTGCCATCGGTCACCGAGCCGCCATCTACAGCACTCGCATAACCACCTGGTTCAGAACCAGCGCTCGTTCCCGCCGTCGTACAAAAGAACACGCGCCCTACATTGCTCGCTGTCTTGATCACAGCACCAAGCACATAAGCCGTCGTATTGGCCCGCGCCGTTGCCGTGCTGTCCCAGGCCGAGGTGTCTGCCGTCAACGCCGTAGGCGTCGCCAGCACTACAGGAGCGCCGCGCACATAGCTGGCCTTAAGTGATGTTGAACTACCGAGATATTCACAATCGAACCAAACCTCAGCATTTGTTGGCAAACGCGAATCATTGGCAATACCGTACAGCGTCACGTTACGATTACTTCCAATGACCGCGTTCCATATGGCCAATGGCAATGCGTAGAACGATGTTCCGATAAAAGTATTGCTGGATGACGTAGCGATTTGATGGCTAACCGGAGTAGTCCCATCCACCGCACCGCCGGTCCTGACTACAGAAGTGCTGGTTATCAACGTGCCCAACATATTCCAGCGCTCGTTGCGAATGTATGCAGTGCCAGTATCAACCCGATTGAGGTCGATTTGAGTATTCCAGTTCATGTTGCTAACAACAATCATTCCCACCCCGAATACACAATCCTTGACCAGCCAATTACTATTTGGACTGGAGCCAAGCAATGGTATATTCGAACGACCTATCGCAGCCGTATTCAATGCAGAAAAGTCACATCCCTCAAGTATCGTTAAGGCACCGCCACCACTAAATACTGGCATGACAGAGCCACCAGATGCCGTTGTCGTAAATGTAACATTTTCAAGCTTAGTTGTACCCCCGCGAGTGGATGGGAAGTTGTTATTTCCCCAACCGCCAAGAGCAATAGTACAATCCTTTAGTTCAAGATATGAACCGTCCGCACCAGCTTGCCCGCCAAGATTTGGAAAACCGGTGGTCGGTCCAATCGTGAACTTCTCTAACTTCATACGGCCAGTGCGAACATCACCAACACCATAGGCCGCCCCCGTCTGCGGTGCAACCGTGAAGCCATAAGCATATAGCTCCACGTTGCCGTTGACATACGGGAAGCTGATTCCACCGCCACCGGACTGAAGTACAGCTGCACCGGCCTTGAGATTAGTTGAAACAAGTGGAAACGTAGCTGTATGGTCAACGGACAAGAGTGAGCAGTTGAGTGCCGCCTGATAGAGTTGCGTGCCTGCCGTTTCAGTATGGTCATCCCCAACAAAAATATTCATGCCAGCGTTGGCGAGCCAATAGCTTGATCCAGAATTGCCGCTCGCCATGAATCCGCAGATTGCTCCGTGAGGCGCAGCCCATCTTGTGGTGAAGGCGCTGGCTGCACCGATGCACGTCCAGGTCACCGAGGCGTCAGTAGTTGTTGAGCCCGCCGTGGTTACCCAACTCGGCTCAGCCCCGGTGCCGCCCGTGCCTGCTGTAGTGCAAATAAAATAATAGGTGTTAGCAATATTCTTGATAATCCAGCCGAGGGCAATGGCACCCATGTTGGGAGCCCAGGCGTTGGTATTATTGTTATCGCCGTTAACCGCAGGCAGCCCCGTGCATTCAATCCAATGTGCGGTACCATCCGTGTAGGCCGCGCCGCGTATTGCCGAACTCCAGCTAGGCTCGGTGCCCCCAGATGTGCCAGAAGTAGTACAAATAAAACAGCGTTCATTTATCAAACTCGGCGCTGCCAGCTGGCGCACAATCTGGCCTACTGTGTACGCGGTTGTCGCCGCCCAAGCCGCGACAGCTGTCCAACCGACTGACCTGATATAAGCAGCTGTCTCAGTGTACGCCATTGCTTACGACTCAGTTATGGTCGTGCCCGTCGTAAGCTGCGGCGCCACGCCGGTCGTCACACTGAGACTTGGCGAGATCGGTCCACGGTAAAGTATCTTGCCGGTACCGGTCGACGTGGTACCACATGCGGTGAAAGTTTCCGTCTCGGTGCCGCTGGTCGCAGTCGGAAAAACAACCGCCGCCGTCAGTGTTGCCTGTGTACCGGATACCGTGAAGCCTGCACTGGTGCGCAACACCGGCTGCCTGGCGTAGCCGCCATAGGTTGCTTCGTTGGTGGTCTGGTTGCCACCTGCGCCAGGATCAGCCGTGTGAAGCGACATATAGAGATTGGTAAGCGGACTCGCGGCTGCGTTGTCCGCAATGTTGGCAATCGCAGTGCCGTTGAGGATCAGCTTAAGGAGGTCGTTATCGAAGGTGGACCCTTTACCGCCAGCCAAATCAGCCTCCTATTTTATGCCGAAGCTGCAGTGAAGGTGTAGGTGAGCTGAAGTATATCCGTGTTAACCACCGCTTTCGCAGAGCCGAACTGAGCACCCGAGAACAGCGTGCCGCTGGTGCCATTGATCGCCGAAGACGAGATCATAAACGCGCCGTAGACCGTCAGGCTGGCATTGAACGTGAACGATGCCGGGATCGCCGAGTTGGAGATCGACTGACTTGCCGGTGGTGCCGAACTCCAGGCTTGCCGGGTGCCAGCCGTGTACTGCGTCGTCTCGCCGGCATTGGCTGAGATCGTAGCCGCTGTGTCGCTCGCCAGAATAGTGTAATTGTTATTGAACAGACCGATGAACCACGACGTCACCACCGACTGGGCTCCGAGTGCGGCCCCCAAAAGGTAGTTAAGCCCTTGGTTGACAACGATGTTTTCGCACGCAAACTCATCGATCACCCGATCCTCTCGGATGATCTTCCCTGAGATGCGCCCACCAATGACGGCCTTAGGTGCCAGCAATCGGCGATCGGGAACCAGCAGCGGCTTCGGCCTCATTAGAAGCACTCCTTAGGGTTGCATCATGAGCATCTGGCAGGGCGGTACTTTCTACATCGGCGAGACCTGGGTCATCTCCGGCTATGTTCGAGACGCCAACGGCAACATCGAAGACCTCACCGGAGCTACCATACAGTTACGTATCACACTGAGCAATTCGGTGATCTTTGACCTGGTTGGCACGATCCTCGCGCCCGCTTCCGCAGGCACCTACATGTTCGAAATCACCCCCGAACAGCAGGCTGGAATAGAGGTAACGACCTACCGATACGAAATTCGCGCCACCCTGGCCGATGGCACCATCTCCGTCCAGAACGTCGGCGAGATCACCGTCATCCCCTCCAAGTTCGTAAATTTCCCAGTTCCGATTAGCGTTGTCATGGTCGAACAGATGTCCGTAGCCTCGAGCACGTCCTAGGCTACGCTCCCGTTGGCAGCCAGAATCGCATCGATCTCAGAAAACATGGCTTCGGCCTCAGGCACGATCCGAACCTCCATGCGACCGATCGGCCCCCAGTGCTTGCGCAGATTACGAATGCCGATCGCCGCGCTCTCGACCGCAAAAGC